>Ga0209187_1000648_pt1 | contig 54326 bp, 42 predicted proteins | sample BantaG_FD_187430 | JGI IMG/M metagenome (GOLD analysis project Ga0209187, IMG submission 187430) | Marine algal microbial communities from Bantry Bay, Ireland - BantryBay_4 metaG (SPAdes) (version 2) | ecosystem: Host-associated > Algae > Red algae > Unclassified | place: Bantry Bay, Ireland...
TCTGCTTTTCTTTAAGTAATAGCAGACCATTGAACCGCTCATCCCTATTTGCTGACCATATTGCTTTTGCGTTAATCCTGACTGCTCATAATCCGTTCTAAATTTGGCGTAATTCATTTTCTTTTTTTCGCTAATTTAGACATACTCATAATATCTTACAATACGCCTATGGTCGAATGCTTACTTTGGTCTGATACTCATGTTCGGGACAGATAAAGATTTCTTGCACCTTGAAGGTTTTGCCTTCTTTGTATGCCTTATCCCAGACCTCCAGTAAGGAATGTTTGTCTTCGATTTCGTGAAGGCGCTCTTTTATATTTCTGAAACAAGACAGATCACCAAAACTCACATTGCCGAAAGGATTATAAGTAGAGTACTTACAACTCACACAAGCTTTTATATCGGTTCCTTTGGGTAGTTTATTTTGAATTTCAATTAGCGAATCTTCAAAATCAACTGGCGTGTTGGATATAAACTGACCGAAGGATGTATCTAAGACTGCGGTGTGACCAATCGTATCATGACCTTGAATACCAAGTTGGTCGCCGACCAAAATAGTAAAGGTGATTTGCTCCGTAGTGACTTTTTGTTGATGTTCTATATGGATTGGGAAAGTAACTTTTATCCTAAAGTTGGTTAAAAAGTGATCGTCTTCATTGGCTATTTCATAATGAAATTTGTTCCCCTCGACTTTATCGCCAGTTAGCAATTCGAAATCAACACCATAAAATATCACTCCTCTAAGTGGAAGATGCATGATAGATCCGTCAGAAGAAATTTCTATATTTTCCACACCAAATGTATCCGTATAAATTGCTTTGTATTTTCTCATTTCTAAATAACTTATTTACTTAACCGTATGACTCCACCCTTTATATCTCCAATCGTCCAAAGTCTCATACTCATGTTCAGGGCAAAGAAATATCTCTTGCACTTTGAATGCCTTGTCGACAGCAAATGCTTCATCATATACATCCATTAAAGAGCTCTTGTCATGGGTTTTAGGCAGTAGTTCTTTGACATTTTTCAAACAAGTCATATCACCAAAATCCACACCGCCGAGCGGATGATAAGTAGAATACTTCAACTTAAACAAGCTTTAATATCGGTGCCCTTGGGCAACTTAACTTGAATGTCAAGTAATGATTCTTCGCAGTGTTGCACTTTTTTAGTTAATGTAAACTGACCGAAGTAGGTATCCAAAATAACCGTGTCGGTATTCAACGCTCGACCTTTTATCCCAGTTTGATCGCCAGTAGTATAAGTAAAGGTGATCTGCTCCGTAGTGATTTTTTGTTGATTTTCTATGTTGATAGGAAAAGTGACCGTAATCCTAAAGTTGGTCAAATCCGCTCCGCCCTCATAATACTCATACTGAAACTTAATTTCGTCAATTTCACCACTCAGCCCTTCAAAGTCTGTACCCTCAAATGCAACGCCTCTTAGGGTAAGATACATGTTGGATCCATCGGAGGAAATATCAACATTTTCTTCGCCAAACTTATCAGTATAAATTGCTTTGTATATGGTCATTATTTAAATTAATTCTAGACAATACTACATCTTTTCCAACAACAACATAGCTACATCTGGATCAGCCATGATTGCTTTTAATTTTGGAGCCGCAACAACGTCTTGCAGAAAAGATAAGCGCAAATCATTGGGTAAGAAATCCATCTTGATAAAACTTTGAATATTCTTTACTTCACTCTTACTTGGAGTGATATCGTTCAAGCGGAGATGATTGATCAACCTAGTACATAGGGTGGATAAAATATCGACCCGAAGCATGTCCTTGGTCACCAGAGCCTTCACATGCTTATACACTTCCTTATCAAACTTCTTAGTTGACAGAATAGTGGCTGGCTTGATCAGTTTTGCTAAATTCTGTTGCACGAAGGTCACAAAAGAAGTCACCGTCTCGTCATCCAGACATGAGGCACCCAAAGTTTGTAGCAGCGCCAACTCTTTTGAAAAATCTTTGATGCTTTCAATACTCTGAAAAAACTGCACCAAAGATCTTGGGGTGGTTCTTTCGCCCAATGCGATCTCAGGATAGGTCAGGACAAAATTGATACACCGAGAATCAACTCCAGCATGCTCTGCCCAAACCGCCCAAGACTTGGGGTCAAAATTCATGGTGATGTGCATCATCCTAGTCAGCATCGCATTGTCCATCGGTGTCACCGAATAATCTCCACCATCGGGATTGGCGGTCAATACGATCTGCCAATACTTCGGCAGCTTCCAACTGACCAATTCATAGTTCTGCAGCAACTGCATGATACCTCTCAGAATCCGATCATCGGCACGGTTCACATCATCGATCAACAGTATGCCAGGACCTTCCTCCGTAGGCACCCAATCGGGGCTACTAAAAACGGTACGCCCATCCTCCACCGAAGGCATCCCTACCAGATCACCCATCTCCTCAAATTGCGCAGGTGCGATGTAAGCCCATTGATACCCCTTCTCTATCGCGATCTGCTGCACCATTTCAGTCTTGCCGATACCGTGCGTCCCCCAGATACAAACAGGCGACTTTTTATTGCCCGCTTTTTCTGCTTCAATATTGGAGTGAACGATATGCTCCACAAAATTTCGTACCTCGGTGGAGTTCGACTCCATACCGTAAAAAATATAATTAAATGATTTCTTATCCATGATTCTATTACTAATATTAATTCCCTTGTATGTATTTTAAATAGTCCGCTTCCAATACATTGATCTGGTCTATCAAAAAGTCATAAATATTTCCATCGAATGTTTCAAGGTCTCCCCCATCTCTACCATACTCCACAGAAATTACGGCATTGTGCGTATACGCTCTGTACCGATCACCACTTCTCCTAAAAAACAATTGACCTAGCGGTTTCTCTGTGGCTTCTAAAACTTTATTATTGTTTTCTTCATACCCCATCCGAGCTGGCATTTCATCATTAGGACAAAGTCCATAGATAAAAAAACCATACCCTAATTTCCATGCTGTCACCACCTCTCCCACAGCAGGGCGTTTCCAGACCTCTTCCTTCACTTCGAATTGCAATGAACCGAATGTCCTTAAAAAGTCTTTGACATCATCACTAAAAATATAGCCGCTTGATTTTTCATACACCACTATGAGTTCATCTGTCGCTGGACTAATAACAGAACCAGAAATATAAAAGTCTTCATTCAGTTCTTTTTTTCGAGCCCAAAATTCATGTTTGGTATTCATAGGATTTTATTTAAATATTAAATTATCGAGTCTTATTTATTCATCTCATCAAATATCTCATACATATATATGTCTATTGCCTCCTCAATATCATCTCCCTTTTTCATTCTATTCTTAATCTTTAAAAAATCATGGGAATCTTCTACAGAGTGCTCAGGTTCTACTTTTTTCTTCTTACCCTCGATTTTCGCACTCGTTAATGGAAAACTGAAACCCTCACCGTATTTAAATTGCGCCTTCCCTTTTACGTTCATCCAAACACGTGGACAATAATAATACTCAGCTGTAGCATCCTTGTGTACATATAAACAAGAATCATCAAATCCATTATTTAGGATTTTATTGACTTTTAATGATCCTTCGATCACCGTCATTTTTCCATAATGATTGCGAAAGTAATCACATTCCACATCACCATAAACAAAAAAACTACCGCCTTCATCGCCACCCGCTTTTTCATTTGACAAGTCTACAACTTTAGCTTTTACATTACCCATGACAATAACATTGGTATGATCAAACTCTAAATAACCATCCGTTATCAAATCGCCTTGGTAAATAATAAAATCATCCTCAGGAACATGACTCGTCAATCTATGGATGGCAAGATTACCCGCAAGATCTGGTCTACTCTTTAATTCCGCTTCGAATTCTTTTGGTGTTGGATTTATAAAATTTTTATTCCAGTCACTCATTTGATTTAGATTTAATTTGTTTTTAAATATTTATAATTTTAATTTTCTTCCAGGTAAAAAGTCCCAGTCTTCTTCCAGTATTCCATTCGAGGAAATGATCCACAATATAGGATACCTAGGAAGCACATCAGGCACTGGTGCGTATCCATCAGTGAAGTACATCAAGGCATCAGGCTTAAATGATTCATTACCGTAGATCAGTGGCTGATCAAATTCAGTTCCTCCACCTCCTTTGGTAAAGCTAGGCGTGACGCCTTTATAGGGGTATGTGCTATGAATGTGCGTATCGCATTCTACTATTTCTATCGTCGCGCCTTGCCTCCAAATAAAATAGATCTCAGAGAAAAATTCCATGAGCTCTTCTTCATCCACACTACCCGAGGTATCGATAGCAACCAATATTTTATTACGTCTTTTGACCCGTATGCCAGGCACGGTGCCATAGCGCTTGGATGCCTTACGTATTGTATTCTTCAGGTACGATTGATTACTCGTCGTGGCGAACAAACGCAACACCCTTCGCCAGTTGTAGGCAGGCTTCAAGTTTAATAAAATCGCCTCTATCATCAAAATCAGACCAGCTGGCATAGTACCATATGCCTTCTTTATGTGCTTGATTCTTTTAGCCGTTTCTTGGATCAGTCTGTTGGTTTGGTACTCGCATACTTTACGATTACCCTCATTCATCTTATCAAATTTCTCCCAATGCTTATGCCGCTCCAATCCATTACACGCATCATCATTTAGGAGATCGCTGAGGTTTATTTGATCGCTACCTTTCTTCTCTCCATTACCACTCCCACCTCCGTTGCACTTTTTGCAAGCCGTTTGAAAATCACATTTCGCATCGCATCGTAACACCTCATGAATCATCCGATAGTAGTAGCCCACATCCATATCTCGCTCCAGGGTGATCCCATGACTGTATTGTACATTCTCAAACCTATCGATATGAATAGCATCTGGCTCTAGCTGATTTTTCTTGATGTATTGATTCACGACAAGATCGGCGGCAATACCATAGATTCTTTTATTCGGATACTCTTTTATTTGATAGATATGCTGCAGCACGATATGCAGCACCTCATGCTTGATCAGTCCATAGCGACGATCCTTACTCAGTCCATTCCAATGCTGCTCATGAATCAGCAGCTTAAGGGTATCTCCATTATTGAGTGACAAGCCTATGGAGTCCTTTGATGGCGTCAGCTCCTTAGGTAGCCCCATCATAAAGTGACCGTAGAAGGGCTCCAAAAGGAGCAAGGTTACACTGGTCTTTGCTATGGATTCTAAGGAGTTCATGATGGGTGCAATCAGTTATTTTTTTTTGAATGAAGTTTGAGCCCACTCCGAAAACTCACCAAACCAAAAATGTTTCTTTTGACGATATTTTTCATTTTCTCAATCCACTGATGCTCAGGCATCACTGAATTTCGAAAACCAAAAATCTCATCCAAAATATTCCATTTTATGCAATTCGTCAGTTTTCAGAGTGGGCTCAAGTTTGAATTATTACTTTATCTTAATTTTCTTCTTTACCGTTTCTAAAAACGGACTTTCAGGCTATTTCAATTTAAAACTATACTCCCCTTTTTCAAAGTGACCATCCTCACTCCCGCAATAGAAAAATGTAGCCAGACTATTCGGCTCAACCATAAATTCCTTCTTGACTGTCTCACCGCTCGGGGTCTTTATTTCGCCAACAGCTTTGCGCTCCCCTTCTTTCTTAGTTTTTATTTTAAACTGAAAACCAAAATGATCACTTTCCGTCAGCCTTATTCATTAACATAAACTCCATTCGATTATCTTCGATATCAAAATTCTTCCAATCTTATTTTTCCGCTCATGATTTTTAAATTTGTTGATCTGTAGTATCCCCTTTATATTTTTTCAACTTACCTTTCTTCTTATTTTTTTTCTTTCTCTTCTTCTCTTTCTTCGACTGCTTATCCAATTCCCCATTACTGCGCATATCCAACTCCCACGGCTTTTTCTTTTTCGGCGCATTACGCGCATCGACTACCTCTTGTCGTCTTTGCTTCGACATAGGACCATACATATAACTAAGCTTTCCATAGACTAATGATAAAGCCGCTCCGAGTAAAATTAAAATACCAAAAGAAATATAGGGATACTCTTTAAAAATTTCTTCCAAACCAATATACGCCAAAAACCTTTCTATATAAGGTTCCGTGTTTTCCCGATTGATTACCCATCCTTTATGATTACACACACCAAGCAAAGTAAGCACCCCAGCGCCCAGCAAAAAAGCTCTAAAATTCTTTTCTTGACTTGGTGTATAGTATTGGGCCATCACCTGTGTATAGGCATCATGATAGACAGCCACCCCAATGATCAAACCCAGAAAATAATATCCGAAGGATATCCGCACAAATAGAACCCAAAGTCCCAAGCCCACCAAAGCGAGGATACCAATAACAGCATTGATGATCAGTTTTTTCTTAAATCTGGATTGATAGGTATGGTATTCTTCCTCAGTGAGGTTCTCTGTTTTTACCTTATGCTCAGGCACATAGATCCACCCTCCATCCCCGGCCTCAAACTGCGCCCCGAATCTCTTCAATACAGCATTGGTAAAAAAAGGAAATAGGTAAAAGATAATCATGATCGGTCTTGAAAAGTATGTTCAAAATTGGATGTCCATATTCACATCCACCACCCTAAAACCCGCCTAATTTTATAATCTTTACTTGGCCAGCTCAGGACATGCCTACGTCACACTATATATACGCCCTCCCACCTCCAAAGTTGTCATAATATCCAGCTTTTTTACCTGATTTGGGGTCATCCAGATCCCGAGAAAAATCGGGACTGGACCGCGCCATCCGTTGTATCTCCATGCCAGCGCCCCTAGACGCGAAAGATCGCGTCTCTACCCTATCCGATTCCGATGCCACTCCTACCGCTTGCCTCTAACGCACTCCGTTTGTCGAGCTTGGTCGCCTTCGGCGAGTCGCGAAAGATGGAGACTATGAAGCAGACTTCCAATTAAATGCTGTGGACTTGAAATGATAGAAGGTCAAATCCATTTGGTACTGAATTAAAATCTTATTAGACTGTTTTATGTCTACTCTTTTCAGAGAAGAATATTTGATTACTTAATCTTAGAAATAAGTATCTACTGACTAAAATAATTATGGAAGATTGATATTTAAGAATAATATTATTACTCAATGGCAATTTTGATCACAACTAAAATTAACTTCATGAGAGCTATAATTTTGTCACTGTTAGGGCTTACAATGTTATTTGGCTTTATACATTATTATCTAAAGTAATCTTGTGCTCCTATGATAAAAATGTCTGCAATCCAGAAATGAACTGATTAAAACTTTGCGAAGTATTTGAGCCTATTTCTAGAAATTCTACGATATTCTTAGCACAAGATGTCTTAGTAAAATCAACTGAAAATTTATCCATTTCTTCTGATCCATTTAATCTATCTACATCCCTAAATTTCGCCCTATTTTGAAATCTAGTTGCATTAGATCTTGAATATAATTGTTCAATTGCATTCAAATCACCTAGATACCAATTTTCTAGTTCCTTACATGCAATCCTGACCAGTAGTGGAATTTGGGTATTAGAATCACGCACTGCCTTTACAATTTTTTGCTTCAATGCCTTACAATCATTTGAGTCTTGATCATGAATAACAACCATCTTTATAGGGTAGCCAAAGTGTTTATAAGCCTCAGATTTTCGCGGTAATGATTTTAATAAATGACTTTTACCTTGGTGCGGCCTCACAAAACAATTGACTCCCATTTCATAGTCATCCGGGAGTATTTTGGGTAATAATTCGTTCAAAAAAATCTCCATAGACCTCTCCTCTACAAGTATTTCAATATGTTCAGAATTCATTAATCCCCCTTTAATGTATTAAAATAATTTTCTTTCCAGAGGTAACCCAATTGCTCTCCTTGATTGTATAAAGCGATTATTCGAGAATCATCTGAAGCTCTTTTTATTGTAGAATAGCCTTGCCTTTTTTCAATCCAATAAACTTCTTCTGGTTTTGTCCCATTAAGTAAATCTGGAGAATGAGATGTCACAAATACTTGTCCACCTCTTTTTGAATATTGCTTAAATTCGTCTAATAATTCTAGCAATAATTTTGGAAATAATTGATTTTCTGGTTCCTCAACACATAGTAACGGATGAGGATTAGGATCATAAAGTAAAATCAGATATGCAAACATTTTGATTGTCCCATCTGATACATATCTGGCAATAAATGGATCCTTAAAAGATCCGTCCTGAAATCTCAGAACAATTCTCCCATCTACAGTTGTGTCTGCTTGCACAGATTCAATTCCTGGAACCCTTTCTTTCATTTTTTTGAGTACCCGCTGGAACAAGACACTATGATTTTCATACATATACTGAGCAACTAATGGTAGATTTGCTCCACTAGCGGATAAATGTTCCTCATAACCTGCATCCCTAATTGTACGTGCTTCTGAAATATGAAAATCAGAAACATGCCAATTTTCAATGAAATTTCTAAATGCACTTGCCGCTTTAAATCTTTCAAATTGACCTAATCCCTTTATGGCCAAAATATCCGTAGACCCTAGTTTTTGATACTCTCGATCTAACTCCTCATCTTTCTTATCAAAATCTTCTTCGTTGGTTATTGCATAACCTTCTCCTTTAGAAAAATCTATAAAATGGTATGGAGAACCATAGGAACCTCTCTTATACCGCAAAACTTCCCTTGCGATAAAAGGAAGACCTTTTTCTTCTCCTATCTCAAGTCTATAAGTCACCAGTCTTTGTTTTGAAACTATTTCTAATCTGAACTGAAGTTCAATTTCAATTTGACCATTTGATCCGCGACTAATGACTTCTTGAAACCCTCCTCTAGTGGCTAAAGCCTGTTTTATATTATTTTTTAGAGCTGCACTTAGAAACCCGAAAACATCGAATAATGTTGATTTTCCCGAACCATTAGCACCGACAAAAACAGCCATATTGGATAAGTCCCTCATTTCTAAATCTTTAAAAACTTTGAAGTTCTTAAGCCTAATAGTTTCAATCCTCATTATCAAGAGTTTTTCAAATGTTAAACTAACATAATCATTCTATATCCTAAAGATATTAATTTCAATGAGAAAAGTATCCGTGTATATTTGAAATCAAATTTCATAGTCCGTAGGTAAGTTAAATCATAACATGATTCCTATTCCATCACTTCACCCTTTACAAAAATTATACTACCCACCCGATTCCGATGCCACTTCTACCGCTTGCCTCTAACGCACTTCCGTTTGTCGAGCTTGGTCGTCTTCGGCGAGTCGCGAAATAGGGATGGATTAGAATAAGCTTACAAAATAACATAACAAAATCTATAGAAACATCTAGACAGTCCCATGTCGAAATTTAACATCCCAAATTTTTCGAAGAGTACAATTTAGAAAGAATCGCTTTGAACCACAGCGTGCCTGTCCAGCTGACAAGATGGGGTTCAATATCAATAGCCGTGGGTTAGCAACCCACGGTAAAACGGCACAGTAAGATGCAATTTGGCGGATTTTTCTTCGAAAATCGTGAAAAAATGTAAACAGGATTTGCACCAATTTTGGAGGAGTCAATCATAAATGCATTATTTAAGAAACAGTAATAGCTGTGTATTTAAACAAAAAAAAAGGAATGCATTTCTGCATCCCTTAATTTATGTGGTCCCACAAGGACTCGAACCTTGGACCACCTGATTATGAGTCAGGTGCTCTAACCAACTGAGCTATAGGACCTGCTATTTAAAGCGCTGCAAATGTAAGAAATCCTTATTCCTCTTGCAAGACCTTAAGACATAAATATTAGATTCAATATAATTCTAATATTTCCCCGCGATAGAGGTAGAAGCGATACGAACTACCTGAATAGCCTAGCAGACTAAGGACTGGCGACGGCTCGATAGAGACTAGGCGGGACTATAGTCTGCAGGCTAGTCAGGTGGTGAGTACAAGCGGATGACTCGACCCCACATTTTTCTTGTGGGGGATCGCCCAAAACTCTTCTCCTTAACAAATACTTAAATCAACTTTAAAAAAGCCATAAGAAAAACAGCCATCCAATCTACTTATCTTTAGAGTATTCAAAACCTAAATCTATCATTATGAAAAATCTAATCTTAATCACCTTCTTGATTCTCTTTACGAACGTACTATTAAGCCAATCGGTCGACGGTACAGATTTGATTGACATTCGAAATCAATACATCAAAGTTGAATTGCGAGAGCGGAACGTTTCTAATTTCATGATACTCGTTGACTTTGGGCAGCAAACAAAAATTAACAAAATCAAAAATCAAGAATTACTTGACCAATCTGGAGAATCTGTGCGTGTCAACTCACCCATAGACGCACTGAATCTAATGCATAAGTATGGCTATGAGGTGCAAGAAACTTATGGCGAGGATGATTGTAGCTATTTGCTAAGAAGACGAAAGGACTTTGCGTCGATGTAAACGATCTTAACATAAGGAGTGTGAACTTTGATGTTACCCACTCCTTGTTTATATTTTAAGAAAGTCTAATATTTATCCCGATCTAAACCTGACAAATATACTAGTGCTTTTACCATCAAAAAAATTGATCGTTCTTACCATATTTCGAGGAAATTCTGGGCAAGATCTATGCTCGGACAATATGGAATAAGCATCTATGCTTATTAATATGTATCTTATTCTTTAGTACATCACATTTTAAAATGTACTTACCTTTCATAAATTAAATTACTCAAAAATATTCGATTCATTGTTTAGAAGTCGCGTATATAGTGATATCTGAACGAGTATATAATTTAAAATTACATTGCTTTTTTTGTAACGAATCGAGGGATTATGTAATCTAGATAGGGTGCGCTTGAAAGTAGATCAAAAATCAATATTTTTCACTTTGATCAGTCCGCTTTAAATCTAGCATACGTAAATAATCATAAATCTGCCCATGAAGTATTATTTGAATATTATCCTATTGACAATAGCTGTCTTTACCTTGCTCTTTGCCTGTGAAGAGCAGCAGGAAATGCAAGATTATCCAGCTCCTGTTCAAACCATTGTTAATATCAATAATGAAGAGGGCGAGGAAAATACGATGAACAGAGAATTGTGGATGGAGGGTATGCACCTAACTGCTCCTGGGCAAAACTGGCGTAATATTGAGCGAAAAAATTCAGTCAGTAAAATTCAGAAGGACCTCGAAAGAAGGTCTGGTGAAACGGTTAATCTTGGCGGAAATTTATATAGAGGAGAGTGGTCTGAAAAAGGAAGTAACAATCAGGCTGGATCTGTAGTTGCTATAAACTATGATAAGGCAAATGATGATATCTATACTATTTCAGCAGGGGGTACATTATGGAAAGGGAAAAGAGATGGCAGTAGCTGGGAGATAATTAATCAATCCTATCGCTTCGATAATAAAACTCTGTTTTTTCTAGACATGGGTGAAGATAAAATTAGGATGATTGCCAATGTCGCTAGAATTCCGCACTACAGTGACGATATGGGCTTGACTTGGAGCAGTTCCACCGGCGTGACAAGCAACGGAGATTTTTGGAGTTTTACACAGTCATTTGAGTCTATAGAGTATCAAGGAGCTAACAGGATATATTGTCTATCAAAGAGAAATTACGGAGCTCAAATATTCTTGTATGCTAGTGATGATAATGGAGAAACCTATCAGGAGATAAATAGTATGGGGGAACGAGACTTGAGGCGAGTCCGACTCCTAAAGCCTAATAATAGTAATCAAATATTAATTGCAAAACCATACTTTTCACAAAGCACAGTAATGTCTATTCATGAATTGCATCCAGAGACGAATACTCTAGAATTACTGGTGGTAACAGATCTTGAAACAAATTTAACTAACAGGATGATCCTCCTAGCAGATTTTGCTGCTCAGGATACGCTCTTATATGCCTTTGATAAAAATTTAAGTTTCTACTCTTCCAAAAATATGGGGAGGTCGTGGGAATTTCTCTCAAATTCTAGTGTAGGCCCGTGGGAGGTTGGCTGCTTTATGAGTCCATCCGATAGAGAGCAAGTTTTTTTGGGAGCTGTTGAAGCTTACAGATTAAAGGACAATGCTTTTCAAATGGTAAATAACTGGTGGGAATACTATGACAATGTCGAGTCAGCAATCCATGCTGATATGATGTCATTCGAAGAATTTGAAAGTCCCGATGGAAGGATCTTTCAGCTTATTGGAAATCATGGAGGGATGTCTATTTCGTATGACTACCTCAAGACTCTACAAAATATTGGCTTAGAAGGACTCAACGTGGCCGAGTACTATGATGTTAGAACAGATCCTATCGATCCCAATACCGTCTATGCAGGATCACAGGATCAAGGATTTCAGAGAACAAGAAATATAAATGCAGCTGGCCCTGTAGATTTTCAGCAGGTGATTTCTGGCGATTACGGTCATATCACTTTCTCTAATGATGGTGAAGGCATGTGGATTGTATATCCAGGTGGAAGTGTAAGTTTCTACAGTGATCCGCGCAATGGCTATCGTGTGGGAAGCTACACAATAGACTCCCCTAATGAATCCAATTGGCTAACTCCAATGACGGAAATACCAGGATCCACAAACAATGAAATTTTAGTTGCTGGAGGGAGTATCAATCCAGATGATCCTGGCTCTTATATTATTAAGATGAGTTACAATAATGGAATACAAACAGAGGAGCTACCGCACAATTTTGGATTTTCTAGGGTTTTGTCTGCGATAGAGGTTTCTCCGATAAATGAAAACTTGATCTATGCTTCCACAAGCAATGGTTTGTTTTACTATTCTCGAGACAAAGGTCAAACTTTTGAAATCGGAACAAATTATATAAACAACGGACATTATCTATATGGGACTTCAATATACGCTTCTCGAATCAATGAAAATGAAGTATGGGTAGCTGGAAGTGGATACAACAATAATGGCATATTTTACTCAGATGATTATGGTCAAAGTTTTAGTTTATTTACAGAAGACTTACCCTCCACTTTAGTTTTTGAAATTACAGCTAATGCAGATGAAACTCAATTTTTCGCTGCAACGGAAGCAGGTCCATATATCTATCTAAGCGAAACTGGAAAATGGGAAGATCTATCGCAAGGTAATGTACCAGTCAACACCTATTGGTCCGTAGAGTATTTAGAAGCTACTAAGACCGCACGATTTGGAACCTACGGAAGAGGTATTTTTGATTTTGTATTTATGGATCCCCTACCCGATGAAGATAATGATGGCGTGGCAGATGTGGATGACGCATGCCCAGGGTTTGATGATAATATAGATTCTGATGGAGATGGTATTCCTGATGGCTGTGATCTTTGTGATGATGTCTCATTGATAATAAATACGGAGGGGGATAATTGTGGAGAAAGTGTGGCGCTTTCTGCGGCTGTAAATAGTGGAGCTGGTGCGATTGAATTTATTTGGAGTACGGGTGAGACTAGCTCAACTATTTCTGTATTGACTTCAGGGACTTATTTTCTGACGATCACTGATGAAAATAATTGTACAGTTACTGAAAGTATAGTAGTTGAGTTTACCCCTTCTCTGAAATTTGATTTGGTTGTGAATGACCCAATAGTTTGTGAAAGAGCTGGGGAAATTGATTTACAAATTTCTGGAGGAATACCTCCTTATACTTATGAATATAATGGAACAACTATAGATCTTCCATATGAGAGCAGTGACGAAGGGAACTATGACTTTAGCATTCGTGATGCAAACAATTGTATGATTGACACGAGTATTTTCTTACTTGATAATTCATACGCATTAGAAGTAGACGATCCTGAAACTGTTGTGAAATGTCTCGATGATGAGGATTTTACTTTTCAAGTTGAAATCGGAGCGTATGAAATAATTTGGGATAATGGAATAACGACAAATGAAATAACAAATGCTAGTGAAGGCGTCTATACATACACACTGACGGATGAGTTTGGTTGTATTGGTATGAGTTCTGTCACGGTCATCGAATCAGAACCCTTAACTATTGATCTAGACATATCTAATGCTATCAATGGTCAAAATGGAAGCGTTATTGCGACTGCTAGTAGCAATAGTATGTCTATCACTTGGAGCACTGGAGACATTGGTCCTGAGATCAATAATCTTGAACCTGGTGATTATTCTGTTACTGTTACAGATGAATTTAATTGCGAAATCGTAGAAAACTTTACTATTGAAAATGAGATGACATCTTCAGTAGATTTTACATCAGTTTTAAATTTTGATGTGGTTCCTAATCCAGCCAGAGAATATTTATCCGTATCTCTTTCCATGAATAGCGCTATACCATACGAACTTAAAATTGTAGATATATTGGGTAGAGAAATTTGGAGTACACAGGACAATAAAATTACCTCATCTTACTCTGTAGATTTAAGCAATGTGGATTCAGGAACTTACTATTGTATTTTTACGAGTAAGGAAATTCAAAAATTGAAGAAGTTGATCTTGTTGGAATAGAAGAATTAATGGAAGGGATGATAGTTTGTCAACGTCTCTCTGCGGAACGATGATTTATGCAAACATATCTAATTGTTTAGGCACTGGCTTTTATTTTAAGCCTTAGATTCTTCTCGATTTCTACAATATTTTTATTTGGAATATCAATTTCTTTAGCGACTTGCTTCCATCTTGATAATTCATAAATAGTTTCTTCAATTATTTCTTTACTTTTTTTGATTCCAAATGTCTCTCCAAAATCAATTAGGTCATTTTTATTAAAATCGGTGTATTTTCCATTTATTGAAGACTGATGCACATCTGTCCAAGATCCACCTGGCTTATAAGAATATGTTATATCATATGCTGGAGAAATTTTCCATTTTCCAGTTTTGTCCATTATGAAAGAAAAGTTTTTGACATGGTCATCATGATTCCTAGCTATTACATTAAAGATTGCTCTTCGATATTGTTGTTCAAATTGATCATAGGTCAATTGCAATCTTTTCATTGTTCTAAACAGAGTTTCATATGAACTTGCTCGTTGTACTTTGAAGTCAACACCAATTAGCGAACCCAAAGTTTGCATGTGTAATTTTTCTCCTTTATCAGATCGATCAAATCTTTTTGTTAGAAAGTGATACCTATTCCCTTCTTCATATAAACGACTATTAGATATTTCAATTTTACAATTTTTAGCCATTTTATAATAAGCGTATTCAATTTTACCAATCCCTTCTGATTCACCTAATGATTTTTTATTAGCACCATCAATCTTTAATAGCCAATAAGAATAACCTATAGGTTGGATAATATCACCTGCTTTGATTTCAAGTATATTCCCTTCGGAATCTTCTTTTATTGCTATTAGTGCTTTTGCCCTGGCGCCTCCAACCGAGGTTCCAATTCTTAGAATATTTGTTAGACTTTCTTCATCAAGTTTTTTAAATTCTGTTTTTTCTTTCCCAGCAAGTACACTCTTAGCAACTTCTAAAAGTTCTGTTACATTTACTTTATAGTCGTATTCTGATTTATGATTAATCGGAGAATATTCTAATGCTCCCATACCTCTAACACCAACATATGTTAGTCTATCTACAGGATTAATATCCACATATGAAAGATTCTTTTGCCTTAACCACTCCTTCATCATTGTATTACCAAAATCATCAGGCATAGAATCAGATAGTAAGTAAGGGAGGTTGTGAAAATTGATATGATCTCTTGTGGTTATATAAGTTTTTCCTTCTTTCGGCATTAATATAGGAGAGGGCTCTAATTGATTCGAATATGAGTTCTCTGTGTATTCAAATATTGAATTACCATTTGTTTCATCCCAATCAACGGTGCCAATGGAATTGCCATATAAATTAACTTGAACTAACATATTATTTTATTTTTCTTGATGCTCTTTTACGGTTTGCTTTTAGCTTGGCTTTCTCAAATTTCATTTTCAATTCCAAATTTTGACCTACTCTGAATACCGATTCCAAATCTTTTATTCTGTTCAATCTGATTAAAATTCTTATCAAGCTATCTAAAGATGTTGAGTTACCTTGTTCAATCAGGCTAATTGTTGAGACACTTAATCCTGTGTCTTTGCTTAGTTGTTTCTGAGTAATGTTGTGCTGTAACCTTATTTGTTTCAATCTCATGCCAATTTGGCCAATGATTTCATTTTCTGTTAAAAATAACCAATTTTCCATTTTATAACTTTAACTCCTTAAATATTAATAGTTATTGCCTTATTTCGTATCTAAATACTAACATATCATAAGTTATATCAATTATTCTAATATAGCAATTAACTAATTATATATACATAGTTAAACGGTTAATAGTTCATTAACTATTAAAATATACGTATTTATATGAATTTGGTTAGCATTCGGATATGGTTTGTCCCCATCTAGAATATCAAGACACCTAGTCTATTGAAGAACACCAACAATTTTATAGAGAAGACCACTTCTTAGTGCTCTCCTCAAGATATCTCTATATCTACTTTCTACGCTAACGCACAAACTGCACCCGACAAAAGAACAAATGTTATAAACCAATAACCAAAGTGGATCATGATATACTTCCAACCTCTGCGCTCAAATAAAGCATTGATACTGATGATAGGTAAAGCACCCATCACGGCTGCTATCCCACCGTGCACCGCTCCATGTCCAAAGCTTCGATGAAGATCACTATAGGTGGCATTAAAGTTTTCCACGTAAGATACCATCGCAGTATTGGTGCCGTCTGCAAAACCGGGCTGCATAGCAAAAAGTTGATTGAAAGACATCTGATGAATAGACCAAGTGACAAAAAATGCACTTAGGAAAATACTGAAGATATACACTAGGCCAAAGATCAGAGGCATATTCCCAGAGCTTACTTGCTCCTCCGTCAAGCCTGCCGACTTCATCCAAGCAGTGCCAAAAAATTTGGGATTGTACCAGATCGACCCTACAATAAGAGGGATTAGCGCTGTACCAAAAAAGATAAGATAATTGATTTCCATATTAAGTGTGTTTTGATTTGAACACTCAAGATAAGGCAAGCACATCGCTTCTCAAAAACTTAGCTATCAGCCAGTTAGAAACTGTGACTATCTAATACCCCAACAACTCCCCAATCTCATCCGCCACCTTATCCGCATTCGGCAGATAAGCCTTCTCCAAAATCGAGTTCAACGGAATAGCAGGCGTATTCGCCGAACCAATCACCTTGACAGGCGCATCCAACTCCATAAAACACTGTTCTTGAATAAAACCAGCGATACTGCGGGCGAAAGAATTATTGACTGGCTCCTCAGTGAGCACCATCACTTTATTATGACGTCTAACTAGAGCTAGGATCGCCTCCTCATCTAATGGAAATAGGGTACGCAAATCTAACACCTCTACTCGACCATCAAATTCTTTGGCAGCATTCGTAGCCCAGTGGACACCCATACCGTAGGTAATGACTCCGATGGAATCACCGGCTTCAACTTGCGCCTCATCGGCTGGGGTAAAGATATTAGCTTTACCAAAAGGAATTACGTAATTTTCATCTGGCTCTGGAACACGAGCTAAATTCGTACCTGGTACCTTAGACCAATACAAACCTTTATGTTCTAAGATCACAACTGGATTTGGATCCAAGTAAGCAGCCTTCATGAGGCCTTTCATATCTGCACCGTTGCTTGGGTAAGCGATCTTAATACCACGGATATTGGTCAACACCGACTCTACCGAAGAAGAGTGATAAGGACCACCACTACCATATGCACCGATCGGTACTCTAAGGATCATACTCACCGGATACTTTCCATTGGACAGAAAGCAAGAACGGCTCACTTCTGTAAATAACTGATTCAAACCTGGCCAGACATAATCGGCGAACTGCACCTCTACGATGGGCTTCAAACCTACAGCAGACATTCCGACGGTCGAGCCTACGATAAATGCTTCCTGTATAGGGGTGTTGAAAACTCTTTCGTCGCCAAACTTTTGCGCAAGGGTCGCTGCTTCTCTAAATACACCTCCTAATCTCGCCCCTACATCTTGGCCATAAAACAAACATCGCTGGTCGTCTCGCATGATCTCTTCCACAGCATGCAAAGCACAATCGACCATTACGACTCCTTCACTAGTACTTGGCTTTCTATCTCCTACTTCTTTTGTCACAGGCGTGGGTGCAAAATCATGGGTCATTAAATCTTCAGGTGTTGGATCATCGGCTTGTTTAGCGCGCTCAAAATCATCCTCTATTTTTGCTAAAGCTTCTTGCTCCAGTTCATTGAGCTCGTCCAATGAAATGCCATAATCCAATAATTGTTGTCGCAAGATTGGATACGGATCCTCTTTTTTATCTTCTTCGAGATCATCACGATACCACTCCATCCGCACACCCGAAGTGTGGTGATTGAGTAATGGTACTTTGGCGTGAATCAAAAAAGGTCGACGCTCTTCGCGAATCACTTTGATCGCATGCTGCACTGCTGTGTAACATTCTGTGAAGTCATTGCCCGCAATACTCATCGCCTCTACCCCATGAAAACCTTGAATATATTCGTACGCATTTTGTGCTCTAATCTCTTTTGCATTGGCAGATATGTCCCATTCATTATCTTGGATCACATACAGGATCGGCAACTGTTTCAAGGCCGCCATTTGAAATGCCTCTGCTACTTCTCCCTCCGTAACAGATGCATCACCCAACGAACACACGACCAATGGCTTGTCCAAGTCTCTATCCGCTATTCCAACCTGCTCTTTATATTGAAGTCCTAGCGCAGCACCCGTAGCCGGAATCGCCTGCATACCTGTCGCTGAAGATTGATGAGGAATCTTGGGTTTATCATCATCTCTCAAACTTGGATGCGAATAGTAAGACCGTCCTCCAGAGAAAGGATCGTCCTTCTTTGCCAAGAGCTGTAGCATCAAATGATAGGGCTCCATACCCATCGCCAAGATCATAGAATCATCTCTATAATACGGAAATGCATAATCCTGTGGCAAAAGCTGCATACCCACCGCCAACTGAATGGCTTCATGTCCACGCGAGGTCGCATGTACGTATTTGGAGACGAACTTAAAGTTGCGTTCGTATAGATCGGTCATTCCCTTGGCAGTACACATTAGGGAATATGCTTTTTTGAGTTGTGCAGATGACAACAGGGGCTTGGCTTCTATCAATTTTTCAGTGGTTTTGAATGTAAACATGCAGTACTTACGTCTGTTATCCTAAAACTAACAATCATTAGTTTAATATGCAAATATATCCTGATAAATTTAGCCTCTAATATTAATGCCGTCCAATAGGCACTGCACCATCTTTTGCTCTAGCTCCACTGGATTGATATTGGTCTGCTGATGATACCAAGAGTACAACCACCGTAGCGTTGATAAAAACGTGAAGACCGCGATCTCTATATCTACTTTAGCAAACTGCTCTTCTTTGATACCTTTTTGGATGATCTTACGGATATTTTTCTCATAATTATTTCGGAGCTGTAGATATTTTTTGAGGGTCGGTTCTTCGAGATGTACCCACTCACTGGTGATGATCGACACCGCATCTGGATCCGATACGGTCTGCCTAATATGCAGGCCGATAAGCCGCTCCATTTTCTCTCGCGGACTGAGGCTGGACTTGAGAATGTCTTCCATACCTGCCGTGAAAATCTCTGCGATATACATCATCGTCTCTGAGAGCAATTCTTGTTTATTGGCGATATGATTATACAGACTCGCGGCCTCCATACCTACCTCCTGCGCTATGTCCCGCATCGACGTTGCCTTATAGCCTTTGAGCCGAAACAGTCTAGCTGCTTCTTTCTTGATGATTTCCTTTTTTGTCATGTGTCCAATATGAATGGTAAAGATATCTTTTTTGAATATTATATTTGGGATCACCCCGTGCCGATGGCGTCGGGGCCGCGTCGTCCACTACTACCGCATGATTTTAACTTATGTTTTGAACCAAAGCTAAGAAGAGGGTTGTCATATCTCTAAAGATCATGCTGTATATTCATGCGATACCGCTACCACCGCTTGCTCATTTCGAGCTCCACCTTACGGTTACGCGAAGGACAGTTTTGAGTATTGAGTTTTGAGTTTTGAGTTTTGAGTTTTGAGTTTTGAGCAAGAGTGACGATACGCATGATCTTCGAGCAAGAGAAAAAACAGCAAGAGTGAAAAAAGAAATGCTAAGATCGATTCGCCCCCTAACCTAAGTCAAGCTAGTATGTACAAGCTTGTCCAACTCGTAGAGGTGAGGTACCTTAGAAGAAAAAAAAGCAAGAGCAACAGTAGAGAGCAAGAGAAAAAATATACAACTACAAAAATGCCAAATGCTAATAGCCAAATGCCAACAGCAATTTTTTTTCCAAATAAACGATTTATCAAATAAACAACCTTCACCAACAGCTATTCTAAACAGTTCAACAATTAAACGCTTCAACAACATTCTAAAAAAAGCTACCTTCACATGTCAATGGCCAAATACACCAAATACCTCTCCTACGACGAAGCGCTCAAAAAACTGCAACACTATTGTGCTTATCAGGACAGGTGCCATTCGGAGGTGCGAACCAAATTAATAAATCTCAAAATCTATGGTGATGACCTGGAGAGAATTATTACCGATTTGATCGCTGATAACTTCCTCAATGAAGAACGATTTGCGCAATCTTATGCTAGAGGAAAGCATCGAATCAAGAAATGGGGTAGGTACAAAATCACCTCCCATCTCAAAATGAAGAGGGTTTCAGCCTATTGTATCAAAAAAGGGATGCAAGAAATCGATGAAGAGGAATACTTAGAAACCTTGACAAACTTGCTCAAAAAGAGGCTCGGTGACAACCCGAGCTTTGAAGATAAAGGCAAGGCAGCCAAGCATGTGATCAATAAAGGCTATGAATCTTCATTGGTCTGGGAGGTGATCAAAACGATGAAATTACGCTCAGAATCCTGATTTATGTCTTTTTTTTGTCAACCTGACTCGCAAAAACTTTTTATATTACAATAGTAATAGTACTTAAATTTTAAAACTGAGCGTATGAAAAAGCAAAAATTAACTTTCGATGAATTAGCGAATAAAGCTGTACAGCTCGATAAAGATGATCAATTGCAAGTGGTTGGAGGTAGAAGAAATAGAGGTGGAGGCACAGGATGGGGCTGGAACAGAGGTGGAATTATCGAAGATGACATCATCATTAGATTTAATGGCTTTTCCCAAGTTGGTAGAAACCGTTAAATACAGCGCACCTCTAATGACTACATTCTTGTTCTACTTTCATTCCAAGAGGCAGTAAATAGAGGTACCCTACAATCGCTTCTAAGGCAAATAATGCTTGGCACAGACATGTGTGCCAAGCATTATTTGTTAAAGGGCACCTCTATCAACCCGTTCATTGGATAAAACCAAAATACTTACAGAATTTCTTCAAATCTAATACTGATATACATCGTTATCCCTCAGTCATTTAGCAAAGGCTAAATTCTCTCAGTCTAGCCTCGGCTATCAATATTAAATTTGATTTTATCTCAATTCAGAGGTTAATAGAGGTACCCTAAAGTAGATCGTACCACACAAACTATAGACAAAACCCTTTATCAAATAAAAAAAGACCCTTAGCTACACACTAAGGATCCTTATTCTCTTCTCTAAACTCTTTCCGTTCCCTATCTCTTTTTAAGCTGCATGCTGACGCTGCTTATGCAAATTGTTTTTCACTATTTCTGCAAAATCCATATTCAGCAATTTACTATCTACCCAGGCCATCAGATCGAAAGAACTAATTCTAGCTTCTGAATTATTAGAAATCATCAACAATTGATTTTTAAACTTTTGAAAACAAGCCAGCTGTGCTTTCTTACTCTGAGCCTTCGTTAAGGAATTTATAAATGATAAGAATGCTTTTTCCATTTCGTGTAGATGGTTTCCTCTTTTTAAAAATCTATACGTAGACTTGATTAGTGACTCCAGCAAGATGATATTGCCTAACTCATAATGCAAAATCAAATTAAACACCCTTGATAACATTTGCAAATTCGGATTGTCAATTGTATTTGGAAGGTTGAGCCAGTTATTGAGATAATATAATGCATTATCATAATCCCCACAGCCAAAATGTATATAAGCATAGTGGAAGTAAAATTGATGATCATCAAAACTCTTTGTCTTGAAAGTGCCAATCGTTTTGAAATGTTCTTTTAGACTTTCCTTTGCTTTTTCGAATTCACCGGTTTTAATACTCCAGCTAAAGTACACCTGCTTATATTGCCTATAAATCTTTAATCTATCATCCATATTGAGCGGCACAATAGTTTTCATTTTTTCATTAGCAACAAATAGCTCATCGTAGTCTCTTTTACTACTGCAACTCACACAATAATTGTGCAATGCGGAAATATATTCTGATACTTCCACTTTTAAAAAATGGGGCTTTGACTCCATTATTCGAATAAGTTCTCGTGAGTAATCTTGAAAAGCGTCATCATCCATTTGTATATGAGCCATCAATGCTTTGGCTCTATAGCAGATCACATGTGTGCGATGAGATTTAAATTTATTTTGCTTCAAAAGCTTGCTGTCAATAATGTGCTGCACATCTGCCACCTTACCCCCACTCTTTATTTTGAGATACAATTCCAAAAATAAATTTCGATATTGAGAAAGTAAATTTAGCTGCTCTACATATTGACTTTCCTCCGTAGCTATCCTGTCTAATTCGGTATTAAGGAAATCGACATCCATCATAGTATGTGCAATCCACTTCTCCCACTTCAATATTTCATATAAGGTCGTAAAATCCTCATACTCCGTAGCTAACTTTTTAGCCTTGCGCAATTCATCTTTACAAAGCTGCATATGTCCCCTCTTAAAGAGAACATCCACATTAGACATGATATTAGATATTTTGTTAAATACAGAGGAGCGTTCATCATATGACTGGAGTGTCTTGAGAATAACGTCAAAAAGATATCCTTTCAATTCAGAATATTTTCTGCTCTTTATTTCTTCTCCTTTATACACCAGTTCCATCAATGCTATATCATCGAATGACTCTTGCGCATCTATAGCATCAAATAGGACAATATACTTATTGGTAGCATCGCCTTTCTTATTGGCTACTACTTTAAAATATCGCTTTTCTGCTGTGCTGAGTGACTTGACAAGCTTATATAGCTTGTCTGAATGTTTTTTCGACATAACTCTCTAAATTTTATGTTCAAGATTTGGCTGCAGATACAATCCTGCACATCCACATTTCTAAGATAAAGAATATGTCCTTAGAATACTGTCTAATAATGCAAAATGTAGTTGAGACGCTAATTTTAGAATACTGACTTATTAAGCCCAATAGTTAATCAAAAATAGGGACTTTATGGCATAACATCCACCTTAGAATACTGACTATTGCACATTTTTGGTGCATATTCCGTTTTCTTGGATTCCACATCCGAGCTTTATTCCTAATATAACCTTGGATTGCACCATGCTATAAAACTGATTCTAATTTGAATATCTTGCGAAAAATTGAAGGGACATTCATATTCATATTCATGCGCATAGCAGTTAACGCACGGTTCTTAATCAAAGGCAAGTTAGAGGGAGTAGGTTGGTACACTTATGAAATCCTTAGACGTATGGTAGCTGCCCATCCAGAAGATGAATTCATCTTGATACATGATCGCCCTCTAGCGACAGAGTATAAGTTCGCAGATAATGTAAAAACCGTAAAGACCTGGATGCCTACGAGGCATCCCGTCCTTTGGTATTTCTGGTTTGAATTCAGCATCCCGCGTATCCTAAAGCGAGAGATAGCGGATATATTTTTATCCTTTGATGGTCATCTTTCTTTAGCCGCTGATACGCCTACTGCGTACGTGTTACACGATCTAGCATATCTACATTATCCTAATGAGATTAGAAGTACAGCATTAAAGTTCTACAAAAAATATATACCTCAATATATAAAAAGGGCTGATCATATCGTTTCTGTATCTCAACATGGAAAGAAGGATTTAAGAAAACATTTCCCAAACATCCGAGATGAAAACATCAGCGTAGTTGGTAATGGATGTAGGTCTATATTTCAACCCATCAGCGCGCAAGATAAGAAATCCATTCTGGCAAAATATACAGAAGGCAATCCCTTCCTATTTTATGTAGGTGCAGTGCAGCCAAGGAAAAATATCAGCAGAATGATCCAAGCGATGGACATCGTAGTAAAAAATCATCCAGAAGCGCGGCTCCTCATAGTTGGGCGCCAAGCTTGGAAGACTAACAAAATTAGGGACACTTGGGAAAATAGCGATTGCAGAGATAACATACATTTTCTAGGATTTGTAGAAGATGCCGAAATGGCCAAATTGTTAGCTTCATCTGAAGCACTCGTCTACCCTTCTTTATTTGAGGGGTTTGGCGTCCCAGTACTAGAAGCTATGCACTGCGAAGTGCCTGTAATCACCTCCAAAGGTAGCTCTATGGAGGAAGTAGCTGGTGAAGCTGCCATCCTGATAGATCCGACTAGTATAGAAAGTCTAGGTAATGCTATGAGCCAAATCATCAATAATAGAGACCTTACTGATAAACTTATCGAAGCAGGTAAAAAACAAAGAGAAAAATACAACTGGGATCTTGCTGCAGAAAAAATGTACACCGTCCTAAAGAAAATTATGAATTATGAGTGAAGAATTCTATATTATCAGGTTAAGGATTCCTTTATAGCTTAAAACAGAAACCCATGCATACCTTATAAAACTAATACATGACATGAAACCAATTTTTTCCACAGCACGATTTAACCTAAGAGAAAAAAAGCTCAGCGATGCGCATGACATGTACTTGTTGAATGCTAATCTTGAGGTCATACGCTATACAGGTGATGCTGCTTTCAAAGATGTGAACGAGGCTGAAGAATTCATCAAAAAGTATGACCACTTTCACAAACATAAGTTTGGTAGATGGGTAGTTGAGGACAGAAACACTAAAGAATATTTAGGTTGGTGTGGCCTCAAAAAACATGCTGATGGAATGATAGATTTGGGTTATCGTATCAAGAAAGAACATTGGGGTAAAGGTATTGCTTCTGAGTGTGCAGCGGCTTGTCTAGACTATGGCTTTCGCACTCTTGCGATAAAAGAGATTGTGGGACGCAGCGTACGCGCCAACATTGCCTCTATCAGAATCCTAGAAAAGATTGGAATGCAATACTGGAAAGATGATACCTGCGATGGACTCTCAGATGCGGTGTGGTATCGAATAGATAAATCTACTTACCTAGAAATTACAATTATATAAGTACATTTTGTGAGCGCTTCCTTCTTTTGATACGACTCTGTACCGATAACATGCATCCGTCGTTATATCTTCTTTCACAAAGACTAATCCAGCTCTAAGCAAATCTGTCAAATCACTATTTTCTATTTCTACTACAGTATCATTCGAAATATCTACTAAAGCATCGTCTACAAAAATCTCCCAATTACCCGTATTAGCAAAACTACCTGTGATGTCGGTTTTATCGGCAATTATATTTTCAATTCTTTCTATGTTTTCATCTACTGTCATAGTACCTCCTTGCTGGGCAAATAAAAACGCCTGAATACTGGCGAATAAAACTAAGGTGAATATACTCTTTCTCATCGGTGTATGTATTATGAATTTTCTTTATAAAATAGTCCTACATCAATAGAAAGGACTAACTATATACATTGCGTCTAAAAACATACCAAAAAAGGTCGGTTGGCAATTGGCATTTAACTGTTGGCAAAAAATACTCAGTTTTAGAATATGTATAACCTAAGCTAAAGACCCTTAGATCGTAGCTATAATTAATGTACTCTTCCTTGGGCTAGGTGTAGTAGCAGTTCCCGATAGCAGGGCTGCGAAGCAACGGGCAGTATCGGGAAGACCAAGCCATTATGCTTCCGATTATTTCGGAAGCATATTGGTGCAGGGCCGAGCGATAGCGAGCTGCGGATGGACCGACCGATAAGTCTTGCGCTTTTTCAGCGCAAGACTTATCGGTAGCCTCCAAATAAAAAATAGCGTTTGAAACTTACAAAGATTAGAAAATCACGCTGCCCAAACTTTGCTGCGTAGATAATCTGTAGCCGCGGCGGTAAATAACAATCTGGCACCTACTCTAAGGAAGATAAAAAATTGCCCGAGCATGATACTTATGAAAATCGTCCCAGTGGAACTCACGGGCACCAAATCTCGACTTTGAGCACAAAGCCAATTGATAAGTAGGAATGTCGCGGCACAGAGCAAGTAAAGTAGCAGCATCGGAAAGAGATGACGCAGGACGAAAATCTTCATTTTTACCAATTGAGGTAAAATAAAACCACCTTTATTTTGCACCACTAGCTTCACCTTGGCATACTCTAAGACCATATCCATCCAAGCAAATAATACCACGAAGAGAATAAAAATTAGTCGATTATGATTGATGAATTGCTGATCAGAATCTAACTCAAAAGGGGACAATCCTAACTTTGTGTACAGGAAAGCTAATAAGATAATAACAACTATCTGCGCCCCTAAAAAATATAAAGCCAAGCGAAAAAGTCTCCAAAAATGCTTGGCGCAATTGGATAAAAACTGACTGAATGAAAATCGCTGAAACAGATGTATATAAGACTCTATCAATCCACCCGCTAGAAAAATATTCAAGACAAGATATAGAAAGACAAAAATCATGAGTTGCCACAACCATATTTTTAATTCAGGTCCAAAATTATTGATCACATCAGCGATAAAATTAATATCAAAGTGCTGAAGCCCCTTGAGTGGCGCGTCACTGTGTGCTGCCGCCTCGTGCAATACACCTTCAAATGGGATGATCATCAAAAGTGCAAAAATCAAATTCGCACCAAACACCACCAGCCAAGTCCGCCAGCGAAGAAACAGCAATCGTATCGCACTAATATATGTAGATATCACCTTCATCATATCAGCACCATAAGTGTTTCGATGACTCGCTGAGTGGTCAAAAGCATTTCTGAAAAGTAATACCTCAATCCCGTTTTATCAGGCTCTAGCGCGTAGGAATTATTGATCCAATTTTTATCAATAGGTAATTTTCTGTTGGGGTCTACAACAGCTTTAATAATCTTGCTATCCGTATTAAACGTAAAGGTCTTAGTAGGAGATTGACCATCCCAAGTTTTCAAAACTTGATCACCATTCTCAAAATAAATTTCCACTTCCACGGGAAGCTTCATCCCCTCTAGTCTTCGAATCACGACTCCACTACTCAGTGTTTTATTATCCGTTTGGTTGGTTGTGCAATTATCGAAATCTTCTAGATATCCAGCGGCAGATTTAGTTTCTGTATTATAGATTTGATCTACGGCATAATCGCACAAATCCGTCCCAAAGTGAACTTGATCAAAATACCAATCCATATTGGTTCCAAATTTTTCACCATGGTTTTTGTTCACCACCTCGTTAACAATATCGAAGAAATCTTGACCACAAGGATGCTTGAATTTCCATCGCTCAAAATAAGTGCGCATGATCTCAGACATGGTCTGCTCGCCCACTAAACCCTCTAAAGTATTGAGCCAAAGTGCCGTTTTATTATACGCAATATTACCATATCCGCCATCTGTATATTCGTAACTCTTAGTACTAGAGGGTGCTAATTGGCGGCTATCATCATTGAAGAATTCTGCCCGATTGAAAGCTTTGTTCCCAATCTTGATGCCCATCCAATCTATGGTAGAAGTGTACTCACCAAGGTACTCATCCATAATTTTCCCCTCAAAGTAGGTTGTAAATCCCTCATCCATCCATGGCTCTTCGACTTCATGTGTCGCTACCATCTGCATGAAATATTGATGTATAAATTCATGTACCACCAATGTCTCTGGTGTGCGAATCCCAACTGGTAAAAAACAAAAACTCACCGAAGAAATAAAAGTTGGATACTCCATACCTCCCGTGAATAATCCATGTATCGGCGGATCTACTATAGTCAAAGTAGGATAAGGGTACGGCCCTACATGTTCATCCATATATGCAAAAGCTGCCTTGACAGCGCCGAAGTATCGCCCAGCACAATGGACATGATCAGGATAGGTCAGCAGCTTTATCTCCACACCCTCCCAATGCTCTATCGTCTCTACGAATTGAGGCGAAGCTGTCCAGCCAAAGTCAATCACATCATCTATCACATACCGCCAAGTAGTCGAGTCGGCACTCTCCTTCTTATCGGCTAGCTCTCCACTTGCCCCGACGACATACCCCTTAGGCACCTTAATCGACACATCATAATTGCCAAAATTAGCGTAGTACTCTCCCGAGGAATGATACTGATGACAATTCCACTGATCCTCTTCCGCATATCGCATACCCGCCTTTTCGTACACGCCCAACTTTGGAAACCACTGCACCATAAAATAATAATCCTTGTTATACCCTGTTCGCGGCATGATCCTAGGAATCTTGGAGTGCCACTTCATCTGATACCTCACCGTCGCACCAGCTGGCACCGCAGTCTGCAAGGGCACTCGAAGTACCGTCTGGTCATATTCGTTATCGTCATCTGGATGAATATATTCAGCACCACTAATCAACTCAGCCCCAGCGCTATCTCGAAGCGACTGAACCTCTACCCAACCCCAATCACATCGCGATAGAGACTCTTCAGACAGTCCCCGATTCAATGAACCCTCCTGCATAAATGTAGATTCCGAATTCTTAAAAGCGTTATAATAAAGATGAAATCTCAACTCATTCACTGGCGTAGAGCCCGTATTTTTCCACACGATCTCCTGATTGGCATATACATTTTTATTATCCACATCCAGAGCGAGATCTATGTCATAGTTGGCAATACGTGGAGAAAGCGGCGCCTGGCCATACGCGGAAAGCGCAAGCAAAAAAAACGACATAAAATAGACCATCTTCCTCATATTGTAAAGTAAACAAACATCTATATAAGTCTCATGGTTTTATCCAAAAAGGTGAATCAAATGTTTGTAATATTTCAATACCCCATCCTAATAAAATTTGTATTTGCTATGTATGACAAAATATCCAGAAGTCTATTTTTCAGCAGTAACGGCTAGAGTGAAAGGACGTGGGACCATCAGCAGTCCCGAGAAAAAACGGGACGCTGTCGGGCTCTATGTTATATGGGACATCTGCCAGCGCGCGATACGCATTATCATGCGCATTTACAGCGCGCGATATCCTATGCCACGTCGATCCCTTGTTCCTCGCGCGCTCCGCTTGCTGAGGCTACAGCTGCTCGCCTCGCCATGTTATATTTATCCTAAAATGATCTAAGCCACATAATAGTTACAACAAAATTGCAGAAATTGCGATACATTACTACACATAAACTTGTAATTATGATCAGGACGCTTTGTTTTATTTCGTTATTGCTTGCCTCTATTTCCATGCAGGCGCAAGAGACTTATTTTTCTAAAGAAAAGTTGGAAGAAGACATCAAGCAGCTTGAAAAAACACTAGTTGGTATACATCCTGGGCTTGATTACTTTACACCCAAGTCCGACATTGAAAGTATGTTTCAAAAGCGACTTGCTACTCTACCCGACTCTATGTCTCGAATAGCATTTTACGAATTGCTAGAGCCCATCATAGATACTATCAAGTGTGGTCATACCAACATTCAATTTTCGCATAAATTGTATAAAGAAAAGGAAGACAGAGAGAAACCTCAATTATTCCCCATGGATTTGGTCATGCTCAACAATGAAGTTCTTGTAGAAAAAGATTTTGACATTGGAGAACATATCATTCCAAAAGGATCTCAAATATTGAGTATTGACTCTGTGGATGTCAACTATATTGTAGATCGACTTGCGCTTTACCATAAAGGAGCAGATGGTGACAATCACTACCCAGAGCGACTATGGGCAGTCAAAGGATTTAAAGGTGGATACGCGAGATTCTTTGGCCTCAAAGATAAATTTGTAGTATCTCTTATCAATAGTAAAAACCAAGAAAAACAAATCTATACCCTAGATGCCGTTCCGCCCAACGCCCTCTCAGAAATCAAAAAAGCAGAGAAGAAAGCGACCTCACCTGTAACCCTTTCTGTAGTGGACAATGGGCAAATTGGGCTATTAAGAATAAGTTCTTTTTCAGATCAAGGTAACTTCAAAAAGAGCAAGAAAAAATTCAGGAAAGCATTTAAAGAAATCAGGGAGAAAAATCTGAATAAGGTCATCATAGACGTTCGCGATAATGGTGGCGGTGCCATCAGCAACATCAAACATTTGACGCGATATTTACTGGACAAAGATTATCTGATTATCAAAAAAGCGACCATAGAGGAGGACTTTAAGGATGAAAAAAAATCTTGGTTTCAAAATCTGATGTTTTTTTTCAATAAAAAAGAGCTTGTTGGAGATGAGTACGTTTTGAGTAGATTCAGTAAGAAAAAAATTAAGCCTCGTAAAAATTTATACACAGGAGACCTCGTCGTTTTGATCAATGAGCGAAGCTATTCCGCTGCAGCTTTGACGCCTGCTATCCTAAGAGATAGAAATAGAGCAACTTTAATTGGAGAAGAAGCTGGTGGTAGCTATCATTTGGCTTTTGCCGGTTCGTCAAAATATGTCCGACTCAAAAATAGCAAAATCAAAGTGCGCGTACCTATCATACAGCTTATCTATGATGTACAAGAAGACCATCAAGATCGTCGCAAGGGCTTGCTGCCAGATATCTACAAAACGTATACAAAAGAGGATTTGACCAATGGCACAGACGCCGTTCTTGAATATGCTATCGAGTATCTTGATCAAAAGAAGACCGACTAATACTAATTGAAATTTAAACTGAAACAAATATTTAGATACGACTAATTTCAATGCGGCTTAAAAAACTTAGCCGTCAGCACTGTAAGATCATCTGGGTAAGTAGCATTCCCTTTAAATGCTTCAATGCGTTCCAGTAACAAATCATTAAAGACGCCTGCAGGTAGCTTATGATGATTAGTCACGATATCTTCTATAAATTCCTCTGTCATGAAGACATTCTTTTCGTTGCGCAGATCCGACAAGCCATCAGTGTATAAAAGCGCCATCGCCTTGCCAGGTATATGCACTTCACCTACGCCTATCTCTCCTGGTATACATTCGAATGATCCTAAGAAAGTACAGCCTTTATCTAGCTTGATCAGTTCTCCATTGACAAACATAAATGGAGGATTATGCCCCGCATTCACATACCTAAGTATTCTAGTTTCCTTATTAAACTTAGCTAAGAAAAAAGTGATAAATCTATCCCCTTGAGTCACCTTAAAGATAGCCGCATTGAGTGCTTGTATAAAAGTCGGCGCATCAGTTTCTATTCTGATCAGACTATGTAAGGAAGCTTGAAAGTTGGCCATTAATAAAGCTGCAGCAACCCCTTTACCTGAGATGTCGGCTACACAAAATGCAAACTCATCTTTATTCAATTCTATATAATCGAAATAATCACCACCTATACCCAATTGTGGTTTATAGATACTGGCTAATTCATAGGACTCATCCGATGGCAATATGGATGGCACCAGTTGCATTTGCATTTCTGAAGCGAGCTCCATTTCTCGCTCCATACGGGACTGCTCTAGCTGTCGTCTAAAAAGTCGTTTATTCTCAATCGCTACTGCAATGATATTAGTGATGGTTGTAATAAACTGCACCTTGTTGTACATCTCATCATCTTCTTCCAGACCACCTATAAACAGGAATGCTATATCCTGCTCCTTATGCTTTACTGGAATGACTACATCAAAGCAGTCCAGCAGCGGATCCATCCCTTTCTCTAGATTACCAACACGCTCAAAGTTTGGAAAATAGGTAGTGATATCTCTTTTAAGCAAGGATTCCTTGATCCCAGAATCACTGGCCACAGCCCACTCCTCATCACGTTTTATGAATAACAAAAGCTTGTCTACTCCCATTTCCCAATTGAGAAATGAGGTATACATCTTAAATAAACCATCTACAGGAATATTCTCATTGATCGCTTGTGTGATGTTTAACAAACGATTTATTTGAAGCTGCTTTAGATTTAGCTTTTGCTCCAACTGGGCTTCTAAAGTTAATTCTGAGGTTTTAGCCATTACTCAAATGTAATCAAATTCAGAAATAAAAAGTATGGATAAGATAGGCTTACTTGAAAAAACCTAGAAGGTATATGTTGGTAGACAAAAAAAATTGTTGAGCCACCTACTCCTTCACAAATTTGGTCGTGTAATTGAGCGACTTGCCTGATAAAACCGCTATATACACACCACTGCTAAACTGGCTAACATCTATCCAATCCAGCGATTGATAATCCTGTATCGTTTTTACACATTGTCCGATAGCATTATATATTTTTATTTCTTCTATTGGATCCCCTGATTGGATAAAAATCTGTATGTTATCAGAAGTAGGATTGGGCATTAGAATTACAGACTCATTATTTGGAGGTTGCAGATATTGAATTTCTTGACTCACAGTACACCCGTTAGCATCGGTGACCGTCACAGCATAGTGTTCTCTAAAAATTGGATCCTGAAGAAGCTGGTTGGTCACAGCTGTACTCCAGAGATAAGTATAAGGTGGGGTACCGCCAGTGGGTTCAGCCATTAAATCACTTTCAAGTAAATTGATTTGATCTAGTTGTAATAGAGAGTGACTGTCGTAGATTTCCGAATAGGAACATCCTGTATAGATAGATTTAACATGAAGTGTGTACTCACCAACCTCATAAACAGGCAAGATTAACCTTTCCATTTCTGACCCGTCAGGTAATGTCCAATACAAATCATAACCATAGTAATCTTCTATATTTCTAATAAAAAGGTTTGCGTTTATTGATTCGCAGCTTTCTATTATATTATCAGGCTCAATTTGAAGATTATAGTCAAATCTTAAATCCTCTACTTCAATTGTATCGTAGGAGTAACAATTATTTAAAGAATTATACATTTCTAATTGGTATAATCCCCCATCATCTATAGAAATAGCTGAACTATTACCTAGAAGAACAGAATCTGTATTTGGCAACAAACTCCAGCGAAAAACTAAATCATCCTGATCTACGTTTTCACCTAAGCTAATTTCTGTATTATCACAAGTAATTTCTTTATCATCACCTGCCAATGCGGTTATATAGTTCCTAAGAATAATTTCTGTGAAAACTTTATCCACGCATAGGCTAAGTGGATTGATAATTTCTAAACTAAACACTCCGCTTCCAATAATCTCTTGATTAAGATCATCACCAAGAATATTGTCAAAACTATCTCGCCAAATAAACACATCATTTTCCCCAAAGTCCGAATCTTCCGCAGAAAGAAACGTCACTTCATTAGCACAAGAAATGGAATCCATAAGTGGTACATTCTTGATTTGAGGGTTTTCAAACATTTCAGGATATAGAATTATAGAATCTCTAATTGTATCGATATTATTAAAGTATTTTACTTCATATAATCCAGGTAATCTAGTAAGGACAAAATTATCTTTACTTTCAGTACCATCTGGAAGAGTCCAGATTGTTACATAGGATTGAGATGAAAAGATATTTGCATTAATAAATTCTAATTTTAACAACTTAGAAGGTATTGGTGAAATTTGACTACAGTTAGTTGATAATGAGATATAGTGCTTTGGCAAAAAACTCAATTCTTCTGATTGTTTACAGCCCGAATCATTATTCGTTATTTCTAGAATATAAGTTCCCATACTCTTCACTATTGGGTTTAGTGTATTTTCATCCGCGAAAATTTCTCCAGCCACAGTAGACCACTCAAAAGAAAAAGAGTCTCCCTCACTGCTTCCATCTGTATTAAGCTGAAGCGTATCTGGAAATATAAGCTGTTTACGAATATTCACAATAGGCATATCTGAACTAGCTTTCACCTCTAATTCAGCTATGTTTGAGCATCTGGTGACTTTGTCAATAACTTCTAAAGAGTAAAACCCTGGCTTACTTACTAGAATCCGCAGAGTTGTATCATTCTCCACTAGTACTTTATCCCCTTTAAGGTAAGTCCATCGATACATATATCTACCAGGTAAGTAATCAGATTGACCTCCATCAATTAATACAGAAGTATTTTCGCATGTGATTTCATCTTTCACTATTACATGCACCTTGGGTGGCCTTCTCAAATCGTAAACAGTAAACCAATCACTAAAAAAATCAATATTACTTTCATCATCTACAAATCTAACCCTGTAATCTCCAGCTGAATCGACACTAAGCCTATTTGTCGTGCTTAGAAAACCAGTCCTACTATACCACTCTTTATAAGCATTGTGACTTAATTCGGAGTTAATAGAAGCCGATAGTTCAATATTATTTGAATAGCAATCTAAGTATGGTAGCCGAAAAGAATTTACACTAATATTAAGAGCATTCTTTTCATGCTGATTAACTGCAAACTCACTTATCCATTCACAAGCATAATCCTTACTGTAGATATTCAAATAATAAACATCTGGTTGCGTCACATTTAATGTTGGCTCATACCTTCTTAAATCATCAATAAATCCATTTGCACGTCTCCAAATAAAATTGAACTCATTATTTGGATCTAAAATATTAATTCCAATACTTACCGTATCAATCTCAGAAATTAATAGTGAACTATTTCCAAAAAAATTAAATGATGTCTCTAACGTCGAAAACCTAAAAAAGCTAGTATTTCTAAATGTGTTGTAATCAACACTTGAGTTTGGTCGCTTTAGCTCAACAAAAAATAGATTTTCACCAAATACAGTTTCAACGTTTTCAATGTATAGAACCTCTTTCTCACCTGACTTAAGATTACCTCTCCACTCGATGCTATCAACTAATATATTATTCCTGTATAAAAATAAATCTACTTCTTGGAGATTTGCACTCCCAGAATTTAAAAGTTCAAATTCGATGGCTCCTTTTTGACTGCACTCTTCATAGATATTCATTTGTACATTATCAATGCTCGCATCATGCAAAGTTGTATTAGGCTGCTCACACTCTATGGAGGTAGCCCAGAGTTCATCTCTAAATTCAGTTAGGTTAAATTGCATACGTTGAGCCTGTCCCTGAGTAAATGTAGCCCTGCATGACCCGCCATAACCCATAATATTATTATTAGCATCAGGTTGGCCTCCTAATCCTCCTAAGGATAAAGACCTATAAGGATTAATATCACTCATATCATCTTCATCACTATGACATGAATCACCTGGATACGTACAAGGTTGGTTTTCAAACTTTTCTTGAGTTAGCAATTCGCTACTTAACTGTGGTGGCGTATCACAAACAAAGTCCCCTTGGATATGACAACTACTATTATTACATTCTCCTTCTGGAAAAAAAGTATGCTGTAGACTCAGATAGTGTCCCAATTCATGCGCCATAGTTCCCGATTGGATCATACACTTATTGGATATATGAATGACATCGTCTTGAGGGAAATATACTCCACAATACCCTTCAACATCAAGGATGACAATATTGATGAATTTATTCTTATCTCTATATAGTTTCTCAAGATAAAAAGAATTGGACTCTGGGCTTAATAATCGTTTATCATATCTCAAAACACTAGGTGCTGGCTGACCATCATTATCTTTAAAAGCCAAACAAAAACTAATCTCTGTATCCAGTCCGTAATTTGGATTATTAAATTCTTGTTCCATATCAAATTGTCGAAATATATTATTAGTATATACTATCTCATCTAATATCGTTTCATCACTAGGATTAGCCGCACTTCCTAAATCTTCACCTGAATGTATAACATGTACAACCAATGGTAAATACAAAAATTCATCTCCTTTATGGGATTTTCTTTGCTCAGAGTGCATAAATTCCTGATAAGCTTTTTCGTATACTTGGCTTTTCTTTTGAAAAGCAGAATTGGATTCCTTCACAGAATTAAAAACCTGATCAAATCCACACTCGGAGGATTGGCTCATCAAGGCACTTGATAACATCATTATTAATAAGAAAAGAATATAAGCTAAAAAGCTAGTTAGATTGTTCATGCTACTCGATATATCTAAATATATGAAATTTGCAGCTGTGAATACAGTAATTGTACTTAAAATTTATTTTTGAAACGCAAATCCCTTTATTTGAACGGGCTAACGCTGTGCAATGGTGACTCGATAGAGTCAGACCGCAGGCTTGTCCGACTATTTTCAGGCGGAGAAACAAAGGGCCGAGGCGAATGCCGAGCCATGGAACATAGTGACCTCAGACTTCCACTTTTGGGCACCATTTATCAATCCCGTTTATTAGATAAATGCAATGTTCATATGGAATATTTCAATTCAGAGGTTAATAGAGGTACCCTTTTTGTAGATGTCTGAGGAAGACCCCAAAAAATCAATCCCTTAATCTACTGCGGCATTGCTAAATTGAAATGATACTCAAAATGTACTATCTTTGAGACACCTCTATAAGAATTATTGCAGCCTATGAAATTTACACTCGAATCTCCTTTCACTCCTACTGGTGATCAACCCAAAGCGATAGAAAAACTGGTCTCTGGTGTTGAGCATGGCGACCGAACGCAGGTGCTACTCGGGGTGACTGGTAGTGGTAAAACCTTCACGATGGCCAACGTGATCAAGGAGCTGAATACGCCTACCTTGATCTTGACGCACAATAAAACTTTGACTGCGCAACTGTACAGTGAGTTTAAAGAATTTTTTCCAAACAATGCGGTGGAGTATTTTGTATCGTACTACGATTACTATCAGCCCGAGGCTTACTTATCTGGAAGTGATACTTATATCGAAAAGGACCTTTCGATCAATGAAGAGGTGGAGAAATTGAGATTGCGTGCTACTTCATCGCTGCTATCGGGTCGTCGCGATATCATCATCGTGGCCTCCGTATCGTGCATCTTTGGTATGGGTAATCCAGAGGACTACAAAGAAGGGATTATTCGTATTTCTAAGGGACAGGTTTTGAGTAGAAATACATTTCTATATGCACTCGTGCAAAGTCTATACTCAAGAACTACAGCTGAATTTAAACGGGCAACTTTCCGAGTGAAGGGGGATACGGTGGATATCAATCTACCTTACGTTGACTATGGGTATCGGATCACATTTTTTGGGGATGAGATCGAGAGTATCGATCGCCTCGAAATAGAAAGTGGTAAGCGAATAGAGTCGATGGAAAATGCGGCCATCTTCCCTGCTACCTTATACGTCGCGCCTAAAGATCGCATCCATGGCATCATCCATCAAATCCAAGATGAGCTAAAAGAGCAGCAAGTTTATTTTGAAAAAGAACGAAAATTCGTCGAGGCAAAGCGGGTCTACGAACGGGTCAATTTTGACATCGAAATGATGCGTGAATTAGGATACTGTAACGGCGTAGAAAACTATTCTAGATATTTTGATGGACGTAGACCAGGAACACGGCCTTTCTGCTTGTTGGATTATTTTCCAGAAGATTACTTGATGTTTTTGGATGAGAGTCATGTAACTGTTCCGCAGATACGTGGTATGTGGGGAGGTGATAGAAAACGTAAAATGAATTTGGTGAACTTTGGTTTTCGACTGCCTTCAGCAATGGATAATAGGCCGCTGAATTTTACAGAGTTTGAGGCCTTGACCAATCAAATCATATACGTCAGTGCTACACCCGGCGACTATGAACTGGAACAAACGGGCGGCGAACTGGTCGAACAAATCATACGCCCTACAGGCATCATCGATCCACCAATAGAGGTTCGACCCAGTATCAATCAAATAGATGATCTACTGGAAGAAATAGATAAAAGAATCCAAGCAGATGAGCGTGTCTTAGTCACTACACTGACTAAGCGGATGGCTGAAGAACTAGCCAAGTATATGGCCAGAGTCAATCTCAAGGTAAGGTATATCCACTCTGAAGTAGACACTATGGATCGGGTGGAAATACTACGTGATCTTCGACTAGGAACATTTGATGTGCTGATTGGGGTCAACTTATTGAGAGAAGGATTGGATCTCCCAGAGGTATCTTTGGTAGCCATCATAGATGCAGACAAGGAGGGCTTTTTGCGTAATAACCGATCACTTACACAGACGGCTGGACGTGCCGCGCGTAATATAAATGGTCTGGTCATCATGTATGCAGATAAGATGACAGGTTCTATGCAGTATGCTATCGATGAGACAAATCGTCGTCGTGCTATCCAAATGGAATACAATGAGAAACATAATATCATACCTGTCAATATCAAAAAATCGAAAGAGGATATCTGGAATAAGAAATCGATCTTAGATATCAGAGGCGTCGAAAAGAAAGCTTATGTCGAGCCGACAGAAATCGATATGGCTGCAGATCCATTGATCGCATACATGAATCGAGATCAACTGGAGAAGCTTATCCAAGAGTCTACACGTAAGATGCAGAAGGCAGCTAAAGAATTGGACTTTATCACGGCAGCTCAATTTCGTGACGAAATCACGGCGCTCAAAAAGAAACTGAAAGAATCTATAAATGCTTAGAGCTCGCTATGTTCAGGAAGTTTTAGTGTAGCATATCTAAAGGCGATTCTAGAGTTAATAAAAGCAATGGCTACCAAAATAAAAACAGCGTAAAATATAGCAGGATAGCCAAAGTGCTCTACTATATAGCCCATCACTATTGGACCGACTAAGAAACCCACGTAACCCATCCCAGCTACTGTTGCCACACCATCCGATGCCTCTACGCCATCTACCTGAGAGGAGAGTCTGTACACTTCTGGTATTATCCCAGATACACCAAATCCGATCAATCCAAATCCAAAGAGCACAGGCATCAAACTACCTGACAATACTAGCAATATACCAAATACAACAATGATCAATCCTGCTTGTACTATAAACTTAGAGCCATACGTATCACTGATGGGGTCCATCATAAATCTACCTACGGCCATAAATAATGAAAATATCCCTAGGGCATAACCCCACCAAATCTCTAGTGCCAATACCTCCTTACTCATATACAAAGTACTCCAATCCATAATCGCCCCTTCTATCATCATCACTGCAAGTCCTACAATCGCAAAACTGATCAGTTTCTTGTTCTGTAGGATGCTAAGACCGCCTTGATGTGCTATATCTTCTGCCTCGCTCTTTTCACCTCTCAGCGGGCCACCATAATAAAGATGCAATATCATAGCTATACACATCATCAAAAACATATGCACAAAAGGATGCGCTAAGTAAGACATCAGTATAGACCCTAGACTAGCCCCCACGAAAAAACCTAAGCTCCAAAATCCATGGCATGCAGACAAGAGCCGCACTTTGTCTTTGCGCTCCGTCTGTGTCGCCAATGCATTCATACCCACATCCATAGAGCCTGCAAAGGCACCTGTGAAAAATAAATTGAGACAGAGCACTGGCAGACTAGGTACTATAACTGCACAGATAATCAGTTGGGAATAACCAATTGTACTAAAGAAAGTATATCGCCCTTCTCCATATTGTGTGATCATTTTTTTCGAAATAGCTAAAGAAGATACGGCACCCATTGCCATGCAGAAGAAGGCATAGCCTAATGAAGATTCTGTGATAGTTAGTCGATTTAATAAATATGGTGTATATAACAACCAGGTACTCATCATCAAGCTATTGATGATAAATGGTAAGGCAACACCGAAGTATCGTTTTTGTAAGAATATTCCTAATCCTTTCATATTGGGATTTAGCATTTAGCACCTGCTAACTGCGAATAAATCTATAACGTAAGAGAATGAAAATGTATGTTAAGCTTAACTTTTATTTAATATTTAATTGAACCCCTTGCCATAAAGTTTACATGCATGGTTGACATTGCTGTAAATATTTTACTCCATCATTATTTCGGAATTAGTAGCATCGCCCATGAAAAGATCTAGCGTATCCAATATTTTAACACGGGTCAAAATTGCTGCGTATCAGTCAGTCAAATACCAATTAGATAAGATGGTCTGACCTAATTTATTCTGTGGTGTATAATCTTTGGACATTCTTCCGCTTCCAGCAAACTCATTGGGATACCACTTCCAAATGAAACCTCCAGCCCAATAATTCTGAGGATAAAAGACTTGATGTAAGGCTTCAAAGGCATTAGCTTGAGCTTGCTCATTATATATAAGTACAGATCGATTTTTCTCTAACTCCCAGGTCTTTCCGGCACATCCTTCTACGGACATATAGCCAAACTCAGTAAAGAGGATAGGTGTATTGAATTTCTTAGAGTGCATTTTCATCTCCTTAGCATAGGGCTGCCATGCCTGCACTAAGTCTGAAACCTTAGGAATCGCCTCGGTTGAAAGTGGAAAATACGCATCTACTCCAATATAATCTACTTTATCCCACCACGTGATATGAGGATACTCATCCCAATTGGCGGCATAGGTCAACTTACCCTTATAGACTGATTTTATCTTTTCGATGAGACCAATCCAATAATCAGGTCTTTCAATGGTGCTGACTTTAAACTCCGTACCGATACATAACAAGGGCACATCTTGTGCTGCCGCAATTTCTGCAAAGGTCATGATGTACTTTTCATAGGCAGCTTCCCATGCCTGCCAATCTGCATCATTTTGATAGTCTATACCCCCTGTCCAAGATCCTGGCACATATACTTGAGGCTTAAGCATGACACCTAATTCTGATTTTTGCCCAAGTTTTATTGTTTCTACTGCTCCATCCGGAGTCTCTCCCCACCACTGCTGGGTGCTCTGTCCGAAATGCACATTTGGATCACCTAGTTTGGTATAAGCATAAGGCACCACAGCTATCCACTCTACGTTGACCGCTCGGAGCGCAGGCATTGGATCCTGCTCGAACTGACTAGGCGGTGCGACCAGAGTCATCCCATCAATCTTAGATTCATCTATTTTTGCCTTAGACACCTCCACTTTGTAATTTGGCTTAGAGCTCGTCTTCTGCTCACTTATTATGGACTTTTGGCAACTAGCATTACCCAAAATGGTCAGAAAAAAAAGAATATATATGTGAATTGTAGGGACGCTGGAGGTCATTATCATCTATTTAAACTCGATTTTAGGCAGATAATTGAAGATATGCTAAAAAAAACATCAAGACGAGATTCAATATTACCATATTAATAATTATATGTAATAAAATTATTGATACTGTAATTATTTGCTAATTTAATTATAATATTTGCTATAAAAGGCGACATAGATTATCTTTGTTATAAATAAGTATTGAACGCAATACTACCGCCATGAAAAAGTGGCTTGAATCACATTGTAAGGTGATGAAATTGGCAGACATGCCCTCTTGTCTCGGGGGTGGAGAATACGGAATAAACAGAATATAACGAGTTGCTTATACCGTTTGCATTTGAAGATGTCGCACTAGATTTTGAGTAGATTTTTTTAAGATCAAGGCAAAAAACGCAGGGATAGCCTTTGCTATCACTTCCCGATAGCTATCGGGATTTAACGATGAGCTTGAGAAATTATGCCAAAATATACGCGATATTCTCAATTGAAAATGGTAATGCTGCACTCTAGGGTGGACCACTCAATTTGTATTTTTGCTAACCGCTCCGTGGAGGTTCGAATCCTTCCCTTACAGCTAAAATTTTTATCTAATTCAATTGCCTCGTTAAAATGATATTTTATCGAGGCATTTTGATTTTTGGTAAAATAATACTATTATGTACCCGTTAAGAGTATATAATTCTTACAAAAGAAAATACAGGCAGCCCCGATTGGTTTTTTCATACGATTCCTTGTCAGGTTTAATTTAAGCATTCAGTAGTACAAAGTTTATTTTAAAATAGGGGCTGCTTCTTTTTTCTACTGTCAATTACATTTGAAGATGCAACACTAGATTTTGTATAGATTTTTCGAAGGTTAAGACGTAAGACTCAGGTATAGTCTTTACTACCGCGTCCCGAAAACTATCAGGATTTTGACAATGAGATTGAGATATTCTGTCAATAATTTTAGCAGATCTCTCAGATGTAAAAAAATCTCATTTCCACTTCATCTTCAATTCTTCCAAATACTTTTGCTTAACTGGCTCTCGCACACGGATACTCCATTCGGTATGAAATGTATGTGACGACAGAAATTTAATCTGCAAATCATCCCATTGTTCTTCAGTTTCCAAAATGGAACGAGCTTTCAATTCTAAAAACAAATTATCTCCTATCGTATAGAAATCTTCTCTACCTAGATAATCTAGATCTGCATCACAGATTAAACGACCCAGCTCATCCTGAGGACTTTGTGGTATTTTAGTAGCCATAATCATATCAGATATACGATTTATTTGATCAGCCGAATATCCAAACTTGGGTAGCAATTTTTCCGCAATATTCACTCCTTCCATCTCATGCTCTTTTGTAGAATTGAGGAATCCAGAATCATGCAATACGGCAGCCGACATGAGTAGCAATTTATCATCACCATTCAGCCCCACTCTATCTGCACCAGCGGCACACATATTTATCACATCACGAGTATGTGACACGCTATGATAATAAAGATCGGTCGAAAGTTCTTTTGCTAACTTTTCGAGTATAGTATCTTCTAAGTCTTGGTATTGCATTATAGCCAATTAATTGAGCTCCACCAAATATACACCTGAAGCCATAAACTTCAATTCTTCTTTTGGCTCAGTGATGGCATCTATTTCTGCTTGACTCAGTCCCTCATCTTCAGCATAATGCCTCAATTCATCCACACTGGTAACATCCTTAAATGCGTACCCATTCATGACTACCTCTTTGCCTGCTAAATCTAAAGGCATAAAAAAACCATAGTCCTTGAACTTCACAAACATCTCATCTCCATTATCGGAAACAATATTCATCCAACATCCTTTCTTTTGACACACAGACTCTACTTTACCCTTTACTGCAGTATTCAGGCTATCTACTGAATTCATCTTAGATGCTAATTCAGTTAATTCCATATACTTCTTAGGCTTGAATGCCTCACCATAAAATCCGTCCTGAGAGACCTTAGCAGAGGAGCAGGCCATCATGCATAGGACAAATAAAAAAAATACAAAATTTTTCATCATTGTTAATTATTTTATAAAACGTAAAATTTATCTAAACTCTTTGCAATATAAGTACTTTTCTAGAAGTTATTAGTTCACTTCCAACGAACAGTTTTTTCAAAATAAATATTATCCATATAAGCCATTAGACTTACTTTTTTTTCGCGATTCTTTCACCTAAAAATCCCATCGCATGAAGTATCTAATGAGCTGTATCATTCTTATCACCGCCACAGCTGGCATATCAGCACAATGCCTAGATGGCAATTGCTATAATGGAGTCGGCACTTATCTATATAAAAGTGGTGCTCAATACACAGGCCATTTTAAAAATGGAAAAATCAACGGTAAGGGCAAATTGCTCTTTAGCAATGGTAATATCTACGAAGGAGAATGGATAGATGACTATCGAAACGGTAGAGGCAATCTGGTATTTATGGATGGTGGATATTATAATGGAGACTTTAGAAAGAGCAAATTTCACGGTGTCGGAGTGTTCAACTACCCTAATGGAGACTTGTACAAAGGTGAATGGTCTGCCAATTTACCAGAAGGACATGGAGAATATAGCTTTGCAAGTGGAGATCAATACCAAGGTCAATTTCAGAAAGGTCAATTTCACGGGGATGGCACCATGTTTTATGCGAGTGGCAGTAAGTATATCGGTCAGTGGGCAGATAATGAAAAGAACGGCAAAGGCAAAATCATCAACTTCGATGGCAAATCACAAGAAGGCGAATGGATGAGCGGCGAAATGATTCGTGCTGAAAGTACACCTGCAAAAAAAGAGCCTACAAAAATAAACAGGAGGAGCAAGAAAGCAAATGCAACACCTTCATCAATTAATAAAATCAAGGATTGCAACAAAATGTATTGCAATGCTGAACATGGTCAATATACGTATCGAGATGGCACCCGATATATTGGAGATTTTAGAGCTGGTAAACCACGAGGTAGAGGAACCGTGTTTTATGCAAATGGAGATAAGTATGTTGGCGCATGGGATACCAATAGACCACATGGTGATGGAATCTTGTATTTCAAAAATGGAAGAGTCCTACAAGCCAGCTGGAAAGATGGCAATGTGGTCAAACAAAAAGATACGCTTCACAATCTTCCAGAAGAGCATGTAGAGATAGACAACAATAATGAAGTAAAAATCTGGTCGGTGATCGTAGGCGTATCTAGATATCATCACATGCCCACCCTCAAGTATACAGATGATGACGCCTATCATCTATATGCATTTCTCAAAAGCCCTGAGGGTGGCGCAGTGCCAGATGAGCAAATCGCAGTACTCATTGATGAAGATGCAAACCGCAGCCAAATCTTACGTACGATGAAAAGAAAATTTCATAAAGCGGATGAAAATGATGTCATCGTATTTTACTTCTCGGGACATGGATACAATGGATCTTTTATCCCATCCGATTTTGATGGACAAAAAAATCTCTTACGTCATCAAGATATTATAGATATTCTAGAAGATAGCAAAGCAAAGCACAAGGTCGTATTTGCGGATGCATGCCATTCGGGCAGCCTTGATTCTGATCAGACACTTGCGATGAAGTCAGGATACAAGAGGAAGTTAAATGATTACTACCAAAAATTTAATGCTTCCCGTGGTGGGCTAGCATTACTCATGAGTTCCAAAGAAGAAGAATACTCTCTTGAAGATCATGGTTTGAGACAGGGCGTATTTAGTCATTACCTCATGCGAGGGTTAAAGGGAGAGGCCAATTCCAACAACGATTATACGGTGAGCATTGGCGAATTATTTGACTATGTGCATAAAAACGTCACTCGCTACACAGGCAATGTACAAACCCCAATACTCACTGGCAAATACGATATGGAAATGCCAGTAGCTATGATTCGATAACAAAAAAATGCCCCCGGAATCCAAATGTTAGTTTTATTCTCCTCGTAGTTAGAAATGGTATTATCCATACTAACAAAAGTTTCTTTTTTGTATGTAGCGGTAGTTCACTCGGGTGAGCTACCGCTTTTTATGTTCAAATAATTGGATTTATAATTGATCTATTCCAATACAAAGCCGACTCGCTATTGCGATCTTTTTTACTAAATAAAAATAGGAAAGAAAGCTATGATACAGATTTTAGACCAGTGAATATTATTTATAAGATGTATTATTTTAGAGCCCTACCTCTCTTCTTCTTGTACTAATTTATAATGCTTTTCTCCTGTTATTAAAGTTTCCTCATTTTTTTGGTCAAATTTAAATAGAGCAATTTTGTTATCCCCTAAAAATTGAGCTGCAACTGGGATACATTTTAAGCCTTTAAATTTATCTCTACACAAAGCAAAATCTTGATCAATCTGTACTCTACCAATTTTATCATTGTGACCTTTGGCTTCTACGGGAATTACGTAATAAGTTCCATCACTGTCCACACCAATGTACAACTCGTCAACCTCCATACTTCCCCAGCCTTGTATTGAAGTTTTAAGATGATTTTGGAGCGAATAACAGGTTATTCCTAAAAATGTATCTATTATTCGATTGTATCGCAGAATTGCCAGTAATGCCTGTTCATCAGTAAATGAATATTTTGTTATTACACCTGGTGTGGAATCAAGAAGTTCAATATAGTCGTATGCTAATTTTGGAGTTAAATCTAATTTGGGTAACAGTCTAAACTCATAACTTGATTGGCCAGTTGAATAAATCAGCCACTCCATTCTCTTCTTTTGAGTTTTCAGTATCGACTCTGGTAGCTCTTTGCGAAACCTGTATGTATAAGGAATATCACCCAAGTTTTTTATCCTTTCCATTTTCAGAAATTGTCCAGCAAAAACAAATTCTTCTCTATCAAATTTTACGATTTTTGCACCTTTTTTATAGTTGTCAAAAAAGACTTTTTCGATAACCGCATCGTATCTGTGTACTTTTTTAGCCATTATAACTTAAAATTAATACCTCTTCTCTCAATTCTTGTTTTGAAACTGTAGCAAATCTTGTTCTAAATAGCTCTATATCTTCAACCTGATATCCTAATTTTTCTGCAATTTCCGCAAGCAAGTGACCTGTTCTTATCATTACACGTAAGTAAGATCCCTGATCACCAACGACGTAGGCTAGTTTACTTCCTGGCTTTAAAGTTTTTTTACAGCCAATAAGATGTTTCATCATTCCCCCAAAATACTGTAAAGTGACCTTAGGATATAATTTTTCAAATCCTGAAGTTTTTCCTAATTCAATTCTACGTGCTTCAATTCTATGAGCAATTTTTTGAATAGAATCAATATCCTTTACGTATTCATGATCCCTATCGCTTACGTAAACACTTCTTGTGTTAGACCTCACAAAGGTTTTCTTCACAACCCGTTGTTCTTTCATATTACTGATATAGCCAAGCAAGACGTTTTCCAATCTTGTTGTTCTTGAATAATCTTTTTCGTTAGGATAAGGAGGGGATGTAATGATACAGTCAATTTCATCTTCATCAAAATAATGATCAATCAGTCTAGCGTCGCCTTTTACTACTTTTGAAAGGCTATTATTATTGGAATTCGAATTTTTAAATAATTCAAGATCATGAGAAATTTGACTAACCCTTTCAAGCCAAGGTCGAATTAAAGGTTTATCTGATTTTATTTTTGTAACGCCTACTTCAGGACCAAATCTTAAATTGCTCACATCATTCACAATTGTTGTAACAGCAGCTACTAGCAAATGATCTCTTATTTCTACACGGGTTCGTTTTATCTTTTTTATTAAATTTAAAGACTTATGAAGTGAAACTGGATTTATACTTCCTTTTAGCAGTAGTTTGTAACTTTCTAAAGGAAGAGTTTCCAATAACAACTCATTAATCCCGCTAAATTCAACACTCTCATCTTTAATACCAATTTTAGCAAATTCTTGCTCTAATTCAGATGCAATTCTTTTAGCTGATCTGTATAGTAGGTTTTCATCAACATTCCAATTCAGCTTAGTCATTGATGCGAGCCTCGCAACTGGGTTTGCTTCAACACCAAAAGCATTAACTCCAAATTTCTTTGCTTCGAGTAATGTTGTTCCAGTCCCACAAAATGGATCTAGAACAGTCATGCCTTCAACTATATTAAATTTTTCAAAATAATGCCTAACAATATGGGGTGGGTAAGAAAGAACAAATCTATACCAATCATGACCTGGGGAGTCATCAATGGCAACTTTATTGCTCTGCAAATGCGCTGGTACGGTATTATATATCAATTTGTGGAAATTTAGATTTGCAAGATAACAATTACTATGAATAAGGATTCAATTCTGCTCAACGCCTAGAACAATTAATTTACATGCAATATACATAAGCGCTAAGGTCTCAGTATTGTATGTAGCCGTAGTACCCTATCACCTGAACTGCCGCTTTTTGATGTAAATCTACACCGAAAAATATATCTCAATCACCGTATTATAATCCAATACGCCCTTATCCTTGCCAATACGCGTGATAGCTATATGACATGTGAATTAAGACTAATATAGGCATAACTTATGCACATATAAGGATATAATTTAATTCATACCTTAGCACATATTAGATGAAATTCTCCCATATTCTATCATTCTTATTTTTTATTTGTTTTGCACAAGTTGCACATACTCAGTGTGTATCCGGCGACTGCCAAAGCGGCATCGGCAAATACATCTTGCCTAGTGGCTCTGTTTACGAAGGCGAATTCAAACATGGAGAAGTACACGGTATGGGAACATGTACTTATTCAGATGGCAGCATCTACTATGGAGAGTGGGAACACCGATTTCCACATGGTCGAGGATCGAAGCTGTATCCAGACAAAGAAATATGGGCTGGAGAATGGAACAAAGGTAGACCTATCAACAAGGAAGGAAACATGTTCGATGAGTCTTTCATTAGTAAAAGCGCATTCGCATATGACAACGCTGATATCCAAGTAGGCTGTATCAAAGATAACTGCACCAATGGAATCGGCACCTTTGTCTACGCTGATGGATCTAAATATGAGGGCCAGTTTCAACAAAGCAAGCGACATGGATGGGGTGCATTCTATTATCATAATGGCGATAAATACGTTGGTGATTTTCATCTGAATTTTGAAGAGGGTTACGGCACTATTTATTATCAAAATGGAAAGCTGGCTAGAGGCCAATGGTACAAAGGAGAATATCTTGGAGACAAGTTCGTAGCTAAGGGCGTCGGCGGATGTATAAAAGGGGACTGCCTCAATGGCTCTGGAAAATTTATTTATCAAGATGGGGCTATGACTTATGAAGGACAATTTTATGACGGCCTTCCCAATGGTCAAGGAAAATGCACTTATAGCAACGGAGAGATATACGAAGGCGAGTGGAAAGACGGCGGCTTCAATGGCAAAGGTTCTTTATTTCTAAATGATGGATCAAAGGTCAGTGGGCTTTGGATGAATGGCACTTTGGTCAATTCGATCGAAGAGGCACCGAGCATTCCAGAAGCTTCAGCTAAGAATTACCCCCAAGTTTGGGCAGTTGTAATTGGCGTTTCTTCTTACGAGCACATGCAGACTTTAAAGTATTCGGATGATGATGCATACAAAGTATACGCATTTCTAAAAAGTCCAGAAGGCGGCTCACTAAAAGACAGCAACATTAAAGTATTAGTGGATGATACAGCTACACGTGAAGGGATTTTGAATGCCCTCAATAGTACATTTTCTAAGGCTGGTCCTGACGATTTGGTGATGATGTATTTCTCAGGTCATGGTTTGAAGGGTTCATTCTTACCGATCGACTTTGATGGGTCACGCAATAAAGTTTTCCACCATGAGATCACAGAAATATTAGAAAAGAGTCCAGCAAAATTCAAGCTTTGCATCGCTGATGCTTGCCACTCTGGAAGCCTATTTGCCGAGAAAGGCAACAATGCAATTGCCTTCGAGACATTTTATAAATCTCTAGCACAATCGAAGCCAGGTATGGCATTGATTATGTCTTCCAAGTCTGAGGAGACTTCACTCGAAAGCAACAACCTACGTCAGGGCGTCTTTAGTCACTTTTTGTTGAAGGGTCTAAAGGGAGAAGCTGACGACAACCAAGATCAGACTGTGGTATTAAAGGAGCTGTTCGACTACATATGTCATAATGTCAAAGAATACACTTCTAGCAGACAATCCCCTATGATTCGTGGAGATTACGACCCTCAGATGGTGATATCAGTTCGCAAATAGCAGTAAAGGGCACCTTTATTAACTACATTCTTGGTCGATCAGAAAATTATTAATTTTCTTAAGCGAATTAAAGAAATTCATACTGCGTTGTTTGTCAGTCGCATAGCTAATGCTGTACGCCTTGTCTGATTTCCTTTAATTCTACTTTCGATCCAAGAGGCAGTTAATAGAGCTGCCCTAAAATTATCAATATTATTAGGGGCCATGCCGATGCATAGATATTGCCAGTATGCCTAATCATAGTACATCGGCACCGGGCTCTGCGTCACTCCATTTCATTTCGGTCCCGATAAAAAAATCGGGACTACTTCTCCCGTTATCCAACGGGATCGTCTGACTTCGATCCCTTGTCCTAAAAAAATCACCGTTTTCATTTAGGATTACAACCTGATCCATACCATCTATCACTTTATAACATAAATGACAGCTCTAGATCGGTGCCGTCTTTTTTGCGTACTCGCTATATAACTGTACCTTTATCGCCATGCATACTATTCTTACATATATACATTGGAGTCCAGATCCAGAGATCCTCTCACTTGGTCCTTTAAGCCTTCGGTGGTATAGCATGATGTTCCTCTCAGGGTTTCTAATCGGCTTCCAAATAATGAAGAGGTTTTTCATACACGAAAAGCAACCATTAGAGTGGCTAGATAGCCTTTTGATCTATATTATGATTGGTACTATAGTTGGTGCAAGATTAGGGCACTGCCTCTTCTATGATTCTGAGTATTACTTTGCCGACTTCCCTAACTTCTTAGAAATTTTTATCCCTGTACGTTTTGGAGATAGTTGGCCAGGAAACTTTGGAGATTTTGAGTTCATAGGCTTTAGAGGCTTAGCCAGTCATGGTGGAGCTATAGCGATCATCTTCATGATGTGGTTATTTTCTAAAAAGGTTACCAAAAAAAATATGCTGTGGATTCTAGATCGTGTCGTTATACCTGTGGCCTTGACAGGCATGTTTATCCGATTAGGAAACTTAATGAACTCAGAAATCGTAGGAAATGTGACCGATGTACCATGGGCTTTTGTTTTTGAGGATGTAGATGATCAGCCTCGACACCCAGTACAACTATACGAATCTATCTCCTATCTACTCATATTTATTTTTCTAATGTGGCAATATTGGAAGACTGAAGCAAAAGATAAGCTAGGCCTTATATTTGGCACATTTTTGGCACTTTTATGGACGGCTAGATTTATTTTGGAATACTTTAAAAGAAGTCAAGGTGGATTCGAAACAGCTGTTAACAATATTTTTAGCACTGGACAGTTGTTAAGCATCCCATTTATCCTAGTCGGGCTATATTTAATCATAACCGCAAAGAAAAAAAATGTGACAGCCTAAATTAATAACTTATATAGGCTATTCACTATCAAGTAGATACAAAACAGTTAATTACTGTAAGTGTAAACTATCTTTTTGTTACATTGTAATATTAATACAAAACACTTACCTTTGAGGTATAATCCTGAACAAGAAGCCATTAACTAAAGCAATGTTAACGTTATAAACTAAATTAGGCTGGTCATTTAGCCGCCCAACATCGCATGAAATTATCACTTCAACTTATCGTTGCAGCTATTCTGCTGTATTCTTGCTCTGCGGATCAAATACCCGTTTCTGAGTACGACACAACTTTAATAAGATCTATTGAGCGTATATCACCTAACGGTGACGTATCTGCATTTGTGATGCCTGAAGAAGGTGACTATTCTCAGTTTAAGCAAGAACCAACCAATCCAATGACCCCAGCTAAGGTCGAATTAGGAAAACTATTATTTTTTGAAACGGGACTAGCAGGTGATGCGGTAAAGGAAGTTGGAAAATTCACCTACTCCTGTGGTACATGTCATGTCCCTGCAAAAGGATTTATGCCTGGTACTGCACAAGGTATTGCAGATGGAGGTATAGGATTTGGTGTTAATGGAGAATCAAGATCTAGATTTCAATTATACGAGGAAAATGAGTTAGACACCCAAGGTGCTCGACCATTGAGCTTATTGAATGCTGGATATATAACCAATACTTCTTGGACAGCTATGTTTGGAGCTGGTGGCTTCAATGAGGGTACCGAAGATGTATGGGGTGTTCATGTAGAAGGAACAGAAGTCAATCACCTTGGTCTAGCTGGACTTGAAAGTCAGAATATTGAAGGACTTCACCTACACAGAATGGTTTTTGATGAGGACGTCGCTGAAGAGTATGGCTATAAAGAAATGTATGATAATGTATTTCCTGAATTTCCTGAAGGTGAAAGATACTCCTTGATTACCACTGCTTTTGCCATTTCTGCCTACATTAGGTCATTAGTGCCGAATGAGGCACCTTTCCAAAAATGGCTCAAAGGAGATATGTTAGCCATGTCGACACAAGAAAAAAAGGGTGCTACCCTCTTCTTCGATAAAGCTGGATGTATCAATTGCCACAAAGGACCAGGACTCAACAATCAAAATATCTATGCCGTTGGCGTAAAAGATTTATACGAAACACCTGAGGCTCTTGCCACAGGACCTGAAGAGTTTAGGAATTTAGGTAGAGGTGCTTTCACCAATAGAGAGGAAGACATGTTCAAGTTCAAAGTTCCACAGATCTACAATATGAAGGACTCACCATTCTACTTCCACGGTTCAAGTAAGCGTAGCCTAAGAGAGGTCGTTGAATACTTCAATGATGCAATACCTGAAAATGAAAATGTAGATAAAAACATTTCTGCTTTCTTCAGACCACTCAGCATGACAGAAGAAGAGATTGATGATCTGACTGTATTCTTGGAGACGGGTCTATTTGATCCAAATCTTGAAAGATACTTACCTACTGAGATCTTGTCCGGTAACTGCTTCCCTAATAATGATGTACTTTCTCGAGTACAGATGGGATGTGAGTAAAGAAGAGAGGTATTAGGTATTAGGTGTTAGGCGCTAGGTATTAGCTTGGATGCTTTCAGCGATTAAAATCTTCATTTCATAGTGAGTATATAAATCACACTTCTTCGCAATTTTACTACGCCAAATTGAATCTTGCCAGAAACTCTATTCGCTACTTACCCGTTTTATCCGCCGGAAAAGCCCATCGTGCCATTAGATTAAAACCTTTCAGAATTTGCCTCTCTTACTAATGAATATGTGGATATAGAAGGCCAGTGGCTAATGGCGGTTGTATAGTGCTTCGGCTAATTTAGCGCATTTCCTAATATTGATAAAGCTTGTTTTGAAGTAATTCTATAACTAAAAGCCCTGGAAGGGCGACATATTATAGCCCAGAGTGCCAACCCTGGGTAGTTTGGCACAAAGATCCAATTTGGCGCGATTTTCTTTTAAAAATCGTGATAAATTGCCTCACAGAAATAATTCTAACAAAAAAAATTCCTGGATTCTTAAAGTTCAAGGGAAAGCAGAACAACATAATGTCTTAAGCTCTAGGCATTAAAACTAACGCCTAAAACCTAATTCCTAACTCGCTTTTTTACATCCTCTTCAAGCGCTCCAACTTCAACAGACCCATTTTGGAAAGAAAATGTTGAAATGAAACTCTTAGCACACCCAAGCCATATTGCGTACTTCTCTTGAAATTGATAGAAGACGCTTCCTCAAAGTACTTGGTTGGGCAAGTTACTTCTGCAATGTCAAATCCATTATAGATGATCTGCGAAAGCATTTCATTATCAAAGACAAAATCATCGTGATTTGCATTGAAATTGATCGAGCGAAGCACCTCTCCACTAAAAGCACGGTAACCTGTATGGTACTCCGACAGCTTATAATTAACTAAGATATTTTGCGCCATCGTCAAAAACCGATTGGCTATGTACTTATAGACAGGCATCCCGCCTTTGAGCGCGCCTTTACCTAGGATACGGCTGCCCATAACTACTGGAAATAGATCCTCGCCTATGATATTGACCATAGAAGGAATCAAAAGCGGTGTATATTGATAGTCAGGGTGAAGCATGATCACGATGTCCCCTTTCAGCTCTAAAGCTTTGTTATAGAGGGATTTCTGATTTCCACCGTAACCTCTGTTCTTCTCGTGAGATATGATATGCTGGATTCCGATCTTCTTACCAATAGCAACCGTATCATCTTTACTCGCATCATCACATAAGATCACCTCATCGACTAAATCAAAAGGAATCTCCTTATAGGTCTTTTCCAAGGTGAGCGCTGCATTATAGGCAGGCAATACAACTATGACTTTCTTGTTTTTATACATGCTTTTATCCTAAGAGATGCCAAAGATAAGCGACCGACTGTTGTGATGCAAACATAGTCTAGCGTCTTTAGTGAGTAGCGTATCATGACAAGCATATCCTGGTAGATATATAAACTCTAAAAGAGCTATCATCTACAGCAGTTAAGTAAATTGTTTATGTGGAGTTTTCTTTAATTTAAGCAGTCAAGGATATCGAATTCAGTTTGTTTTCTAGTTTGTCTATCGCTTACATAATCCTTTTGGCTTGTGCTTCTGATGCTCTTCTGCTCACTGATACATGTTGCCTTAAAAGCATAGGATTAAGCTTACCTAATTCTGCAAGTTGACTTATGTTCACTTCAGGTAATATATCACAAACGGATTCTAGGTTTACTTCGAATTTGAGTTTGTAACCATCCCTATATTTCAATTTCAATTCTAAATCTTCCTCAAGAAACAAGTTTATCATTTCTTCTAAACTTTCTTTGACTTAGTTGTAAGTTGAGCCACCAGCTACGCAACCTCCTATTGTATGATGTCCGCATAATAGCTATCTTCATTCCTTTCTATTACATAATTTAATATTATCATATTATTAAATTTTAGCTTTATTCTAAGATTGATTGCTCAGTTCCTTGTGGAATATTTTCATTCCATGAAAAGGAATCATGACGATTCCCTTAATTGTTTCGTATTTATAAATCTAATGACTCCCTTTTGCCTCTCAAGGTACCAACCATTACTTTTTACGAGTTTTTCAATTTATTTTGCAGTCATGAATCAAAACAGCATATTCGCTACTAAAAATCAAGCGTTGGTCTTTTTTTTTCACAGGCGGTAAACTGTAAGCGGAGTACGACCAGAGGGAGTATTCCGTCTTACTTATTGATTTTCCCACAGGTTTTATTTCGAGTAAGCACCTGGCGAATATGTTAATTCATAACTGTGAGTATAAATTTCAAAGACAATTCCAAATGGGTCTTCCACGTAACACATTTTGAAAGGTTTTTCATTCGGATAATATTCTCTTATTGGCATTCTTTGCTTTCCACCATAGGATACAATTTT
>Ga0209187_1000649_pt1 | contig 54309 bp, 39 predicted proteins | sample BantaG_FD_187430 | JGI IMG/M metagenome (GOLD analysis project Ga0209187, IMG submission 187430) | Marine algal microbial communities from Bantry Bay, Ireland - BantryBay_4 metaG (SPAdes) (version 2) | ecosystem: Host-associated > Algae > Red algae > Unclassified | place: Bantry Bay, Ireland...
TGAATAATGACAGGATAGAGGTGCTTTCAGTTGAAAAACTGCCGCTAGTGCCAGTTAAGCTGTCAAAACTTAGCGAAAAAACATTTGACTATGTTTTATAACATTTGTCTATTTGCTTTATAACGGTTTCACCTTATGTTTTAGGAAATACTGATAAATTTGATTTTTTAAGAGAGCACCTTCAAATCAACACTGAGAAACACCCTTTTATAGAAGGTGACTTAGATGATATTCAATTCACAAAGAGTTTTTCTTTAGATAATGAAAGGAAATTAAACTTAATCGTTTCTACAGGTGTTGATAAAAAAACCAAAGAAGATATAATTGAATGGCATACTTTTATTACTAATAAAAAACGTTTATCTTGGGAAGAGTTGAATTGTTGGGCTAAAAATGCTCATGAAATTTGCTCAAACACATTCAAAAACATGATAAGTAGTGAATTATATGAATACTTCAGTCGATAACATATATGTAGAATCTTTTTATAACACAAGTAGTATTGAAAGTGCTACTACTAATTTTACATATAATAATATCTCAAAGGTTAATATTGATGCAATCAATTTGATCAAATCTTATTCTAGTCTTACTAATAATTGGGATTCATACAATGCTATTCCTCCTAGTAATCAAGCTATTCAAAAAGCAATAACTTTTATATTATGGCTTTCTGATTTTAATATTGATGTTTTTTTTGTAGCACCTTCTCCAAATGGAGAAATATTAGTTGAAATAAAAGGCGAAAACTCTAATTTAGAATTTGAATTTTCAAAGGAATCTGACGATAGTATTTGTGCATCGCATCATGGAGATTTTGTTGCAGAAGCAGAATTAAATGATACTACTCTGATTTCATATATTAAATGGTTAATTTGTCCAAATGGAAATTGCCCACCAAATTTATGATGAAGATAACGTCTTAAGACGAGTTCCAACCTTTCTTCCAAACTACGTAAAACCTGATGGTACTATTTCAAGCCTTGCTTTTCGTCTAAAAAAAGGTGAGAATGGATTATCTGTTGATTTAGAAAAGTTAAGTTCATATTCAAAAGCAACTTTGGGAAGAAGTGATTTTCGATTACTACAATTAAATGTCGGAGTAATAAGAAATGATATAGATAATGGATTAGATGTTATTTCTGACCCAATAGAAAATAATGAAGCCCACTCACTTAGGAACGGCTCATAAATAAGTGTCCAAGTTTGATTTTTATATTTTGTGTTTTTTCAAGACATTTTTTTGAAACATAGCTGGGTTACGGTGAGAAAAAATAACGCAGAAAAAAATCAAAAGGTATTCGGTCCGTCGTTCGGTCAAAGTGGACAGTTATTTTTGAGCCGTTCCTTATTACAGGAAACATAACAAAAGGAAAACAGAAACAATTAGTCAAAATTTCTACTGAAATATTCAAAGAAGAATAAATAAAATATCATTTCTTTGACACTAAGGAAACAAAGCCCACACTTCCATTCTTCTGGCAAAACAATTAAAGCAGCAAGGGAAGCGTGGAGGATAAATATCCCGACAACGAACCCAAAACATGCGAAACTACGCCCGATGCGAGTGGAAATGTATTGCATTCATTGGAACTGATGATTAGGGAAAAATTTGCAACGGAGGAATTGTACAGACGTTGCATGCATCGTCTCCTTATAATGACCAAACTTAGTTCCAATAAATGCAATACATTGCAACGGACAGCGGGGACACTACCAAATCGAAGATGATCCTCGCCGTCCTAAAACAAAAAAAGGGCAACAATAAAATTGCGCCCTTTTTTATATTAGAAAGTGAGTTTTAATATTTATTAATTCGCCAATCTCTGACCATCTTGGTAAGTAACCATAAATGCATCTCTAAATCCTCTTTCTCTAATTTGTTCCAATACACTTTTAGCATATGAACGATCAGAGAAACTTCCGATAACGACTTTTTGTAAACCACCATTGTATTCAATATCAATAGAACCTAAATCTCTTAGATGAGAATATTTATTCAAATCAGGGTTTCTAGCAGCAGATACTTGAATCTTGTATTCTGTACCATAACTATCATCAGTTGATGTATCGTAACTCTGATCATAAATATCATCCGAATTTGCTCGTCCAACATACTCTGTATCATAAGAAGGGTAAGTTGTCGCTCTTGGATTTGGATCTGTATAAGTTCTAACTGGCTCCGTGTCTGTATAAGCAGGAGTGTAAGTTGTTGTCTTTGTAGTTCCAGCTCTTGGATTGGGATCAGTGTAAGTTCTCACTGGTTCAGTAGGTGAGTTATCATCATAAGAATCAAAATAAGATTCTGGTTCACTATCCGTTTTATTGCCCATATATGGCGATGCCGTTGAAGAAGCTGGCTGATTTGGTTCGTCAAATGAAGTATCAAATGGCACATCATCCATTACGTTTGTCTGAGGTTTTACTTCTGGGAATTCATATATTGATCCTCCAAATCCTCCACCATAGTAACGTGGCACACTGTAAACAGCATTGTCCGAATAACCAATGATTTTAAATTCTGTTCTTCTATTTGCTTGATGCTCATCTTCTGAACATTCAGCTCCGTTGAAACAACCATTTACTAATTGAGATTCTCCATATCCTTTTGCATAAATTCTTTTAGGAGAAACACCACGACTTACCACAAAGTTAACAGCAGATTCTGCTCTTCTTTGAGACAATTCTAGGTTGTAACTATCTGTTGCTCTCGAATCTGTATGCGACCCAAGCTCTACAATCAATCCTGGATTTTCATACATCAAGCGAACAATTTTATCTAATTCGGCTGCTGCGTCAGGTCGGATAAATGATTTATCCAAATCGTAATAAATATGGTTAAGGTTTAGGTCAGGGATGATGGTTTCATCAATAACCGTAGGTTTTTCTTCATTTACAGTAATAGGCCTCAACTCAATGTCCATTGCCAAATCTTTCATTAAAGCATCTGTACAATCACGTCCTTTTGTTGACACTCTCTTAGTTGCTGTAAAATAATGCTCTTTGGTTGCATATACAACATAGTCCGTTTCCGTTTCCAATTCAAAGAAGTAAGTTCCTGGCTCTTCTGTCACATATGTTTTTTCTAGTTTATCTTCTGATTCAATGTGGACCAATCTTACAGTTGCTCCTGTAATTGGAGCCAATGTTCCCGCCTCATAAATCAAACCCGTCAAACTGCAATAAATTCCTCCAAGCTCATCTGGTGTCATCGGAACTTTAACATTCAATATCGGACTGTCCAGCCCTTCCGTTGATACAGATTGCATACCATCTTGGTAATTTGCTTTAGATGTTCTTACTTCATAAACTTTACCTTTAACAATTGGAAAACTGAATTTACCATCAGAAAAAGTCGTTCTCTCTTGAACAACGATATCATCTTCAATTAACTGAACAATAACACCTTCCATTGGCTCTTCTGTTACGATATCAATAACAAGTCCCTCCATTTTATAAGCGGATCTACTAAAGCTATAAATATCATCATCGCCAAGTCCTCCTGGACGATTAGAAGAAAGGTATCCAAGTGTACCCTCTTCGTCCAATATCATACCGAAATCATCGTGATTAGAGTTGATAGGGACTCTTAAGTTTTCAGGTGCTGACCAACTTCCATCTTCCATTTGACTAGAAGAAAAGATATCTAAACCACCTAAACCAGGCAATGCATCAGAAGCAAAATAAAGCGTTCCATCTTCGTGAATGAATGGGAACATCTCTCTACCTTCCGAGTTAATCTCAGGACCAAGGTTCATTGGATTGCCCCAAGTATCGCCATCTTTGAAAGATATATAAATATCTTCTTCACCATATCCACCCTGCATATCAGAAACAAAGTACAAAGCTTGACCGTCTGGGCTTAAAGTTGGGTGTCCAACAGAATATTCATCACTATTGAATGGCATTTCTTTAATTTCTCCCCAAGAATCTCCTTCACGATCTACCGTATAAATTTTCAATCTAACAGTATTATCAGAATCTTTTCTTTTCTTTCCTTTATAATAATTGTTTCTGGTAAAAAACATACTTTCTTCATCTCTAGAGAAGGTTGTTGTTCCTTCGTGCATCCAAGTATTTGCTTGACCTTTGAATAATTCTGGAGATTCGTGCTCTATAGGGTCAGTGTTACTCTTAGCTTCGCTATAGAAAAGGTCTAAGAAAGGCGCGTTGGTCCATTCATATAACTTATCCTGAAACTTTCCGCCACGAGCCGAAGCGAAAACAATTCCATCACCAAAAAAGGTAGGTCCAAAATCAGATTGGATAGAATTGATGTTTAAGTTGGAAATATTATAGACACCAGGATCTTGATTAAAGTATTCTTCTTTATCGCATGATTCTGCCAATCTAAGTCCACGGGTATCAGCTGGCACTCTACTAGCAAATTCCAAAAACATTTCTTTGGCTAATTCGCATTTACCATTCATCTTTAATGCCATACCATAGTGCAAAAAGTCCTCATCATCACCAATTTCTAAATCGATGATTTGTTCGTACCAATACTCTGCTTCAACAGGCTTGTTCATCAAACGGTAACAATCTGCCAATTTGATCTTGGCATCATCGTTTTCTTCTTTTGAAAGGATTTTTTTATATAGTTCGGCTGCTTCGGGATAATTATAAGTCTCGAAATATTCGTCTGCCTTTTTCATTTTCCCACTTTGGGCAGAAAGGCACGCTGTTGTGAAAACAAATAAAATTAGCATCACAAAGGGTCTGAGGAGAGGTCGGTATACGTTCATAACCATTAATTTTAAGCAAAAAAGCTGTTTTAAATTTTCCAGTTAGCTTTATATTTTAATTTTGTTAGATTCAAAGTTGGTATATTGCCTTCAACTAAGTACAATATTTTTTTGCCTGGCAAAGCATTCTTATTTCTTTTATAACCAAAAACAATACCAATTTTAAAATAGTTAACGAAATTTGCTAGTAGTAGTTTGATTTTGCCAAGTTAAAATGTTGTACCTATTCAATTAATACTGAATAAAATACAACTAGTTTCAAAACATTTTGGAATGTTTCAAAATATACGAAAAATAGCTAAAATTAGGCTTTGGCGTGGCAATATATGACGATTTTTGTTACAAAACTAATATATTTTATAGCCATATAGTCCACTTCTTGCTGCCAAATTATTTTTTTAATCTTTTTATTTTAAATTTTTTTTCTTGTCAATACTTCTAGCAACAACATATACATTTATATTTTTATTTATAATGAGCAAATTAACATTTGCCATTTCAACTAAGAAACTACAGCTATTTTTCCTTCTAAAACTCCTATTTGGTGGCATATATGCTTATATTCACTACTATCATTACGAGGGAGACACTTGGGAATACTTTAAATATGGAAAAATACTATTTGATGTTTTTCAAGAATCACCTGTAGAGTTTTTTAGGCTAACAATAATGCCTAGACCCAACGTAATTCCCGCAAAATGGGCTGAAATAGCGGATGTTATTCCATATTGGTATCAATCATCTGGCTATACCATGATTCGAATTCAAGCAATTTTGCACTTTTTCTCCTTAGGTAATTACCCTGTTCACGTTGTTTTTTGGAATTTCTTCTCTACTTTGGGGCTTGCTTATATCTATACAAGTATAAGAAAACTCCACAAAGATGACAATAGTGTCCTTCTTTATTCTATATTTTTGATACCCTCTTTTCTCTTTTGGGGATCTGGAGTTCACAAAGAAGCGGTTTGTTTTTTCTCTTTAGGAATAATTTTACATCATTCTTTGAAGTTAATAAAGGAACCCACTCGCTTATTTAGGTGGGCACTTGTTTTATCTAATGCGTTTTTATTGCTATTGATTCGCCCTTATGCTTTCCTTTTATTTTTACCAATCCTTTTAACACTTGCTTGGTGTCGTAATAATTCTAAAGCCGTTTTGGGAAAATATGCTGTCATATATGCAGCATCTTCCATTTTTGTGATAATAATTTCCACTTTCACTTCCTTTAATGTGTTTGAAAAAATAAGAAGAATGCAGGAAGTCTATTACAAATATTACATTGGAGCTTCCGATGTAAGCATTCCTAGAGTTGATGCTGATTTGACAAGCATATTAATGGCAGCTCCCACAGGATTTTATAATGTTGTTTTTAGACCTACTTATTGGGACACTCAAAACTTTTTGGCTAGCTTAGCCTTTTGGGAGACTTACATTTTACTTGCGCTTTTTCTATTTTTCTTCATTTATGGACGCTTTGTGCTCGCAGAAAAGCAGATATTGTTTTACGGTTTTTTGTTTTTTTCAATTACTTATATTTTATTAATCGGAATAACAATCAACAATCTTGGAGCCATTGTACGGTATAGGTCTGTTCCTTACTTATTTCTATTATCTGCTCTTTGGATGTTGTATTCTGAGAAAAAAAATTCAGCAAAAACACCCTAAAAAATTGACAACCAGTAATTCTATAAAAGTAGCAACAGTGCTAATGGGACGGGGAGTAAACGCCCTCATAGGCTTGCTTTTTGTGCCATACTTATCAAGAGCATTACCCCTTGCTGATTATGGAACTTACGGTCAAACTTTAATGGCAACAGATTTCTTTAAATTCCTGTTTGCCATTGGCTTAGCTAAAATAATAATGGTTTATTATGCCAACCATGAAAATGAACAAAACTTCATATTTGGGAGCAATCTAGCAGCTGCCATTGTTTCAGGAACTTTAGCTAGTTTGGGCATGATACTTTTTGCTCCATTTATAGCAAGTGCTATAGAAAATCCTGAGTTGACACATTACTTAAAATTATTTGGGTTCAGCATTTTGGTCTCCATTGTTTTTGACACCTTAAATGCCACCTTAATCTATTTTGACAAAATCAAAGAATCTGTTTATGCTATAGTTCTTGGAAACATGGCTAAAATTGCCTTACTACTGATTGCCATTCAGGTTTATCAATCTATGGATTTTGTTTTTTATGGTCTGTTAATAGCCATTTCTTTTCAAGCAATATTGGCAGCATTTTTCATTCCCAAAGAGCTATTCAAGAACATTTCTGTTAAATCAGCATATTTTACCAAACAAATTAAAGAAGGAATTCCATTGGGTTTAAGTGCCATAGCCGCAATCATGATGATTACGGTTGATGGATTTATGGTCAGCAAGTTACTATCAGTAGAAGCTTACGCCATTTATCGCAATGGGTCTATACAAATACCTTTTTTGGCATCTGTATACACCGCAATTTCCATGATAATACTGCCTGTTTTGGCAAGATTGTTCTCAAAAAATGAAAATCAAGAAATTGCCACTTTAAAAAAACGGGTTATCAGCAATACGGCTGCAATTTTATACCCTCCCCTATTGTTTGTCCTTTTCTTCCATCAACCCTTGATAGAAACTTACTTATCGAGCAAATACGCTGAAAGTGCCATTGTTTTTTGTGTCTATAATTTAATAATGTTGTTTCAGATTCATCATTTCCAAGAAATCCCCATCATTGCGGGAAAGACAAAGTTCATATTTTTAAGTTTTGCCATCGGCTTCCTAGTCAATTTGATCCTCAATTTACTTTTAATACCACAAATTGGGGTTTTAGGTGGAGCCATTGGCACAGTCGCCGCCACCGCTACCGTCATTGTAATGCTCTCTCATAAAACACTCAATATTTTGAATGTTGGCATTACAGACTTTTTTGATCTCAAGAAAATTTTTACGGTACTTCTTTTGACTTCCGCAATAATGAGCTTGTTTTATTTCATCTATCCAATTCAGTATGGAATTTTACCATTGCTTTTTATAGGTGGATTTGTGGTTGTTCTTTGCTATCTCCTTTTGCTCAAAATCGGTATTTTAGAAAAAAGAATCGTGGAGCAACTTTTGGTTAAGGTTCCTGTTATTGGAAATAGGTTGGTAGGGTTTGTTAATCAATTTTCGTAAGGCAATAGAATAGATCCTCCGCACTTCCCTTTTAAAAAATGCTTCAATCAATGTTGTTTAGTTAAGGATTTCAGCAAATCATTTTGGCTGTAACCTCTCTGAGATCATGAAATATGATTACAAAATATTTGGAAACTTCATCAAGCTGAAAACGACTAAAAGACCGCAGAGCGGTCCAAGTATGTTAGATAATTATTCCGCGTAATCTTTATCGACCGCAGAGCGGTCGCATGTGGTTTTTTATCAAAAAATGCTTCAGCAAATATTCTCGCATCAATGTTGTTAAAGAATTTAGTAGCACCTTTATTTTGATAAAAACAAATTCATTTTCAACATAAAAACAGGACAAAAACCAATTATAAAACTACATATGGTCCGACATTCGGCTGTGACCCACTCTGGGGTCAAAAAATAAATGGCGAACATTTTCCTAACATACTTAGACCGCTCTGCGGTCGAATTTCATAAATCCAGATTGGATTCAATGTTACGAGCTTAAGATGCAGCACAACGTTCTCTAATGTGGTTTTGCTGTACCTATTAATCTACGTTTCTAAAAAAGTTGGTGGCTATATTTGAAACTTTCCTTAACTAAACAACATTGATGCTCCCATGCTTCAATAAAAAGAATAGATCACTCAAGCATAAATTGGAGCATATTTCAAACTTGCAAAATAGGATTTCTGCATTATATAACTGTGAAGTTATTTTGTTAATAAAATTCTATCCAGATGTCAAGTAAAAAAAACAAGGGTAAAAAAGATCATCAAAAAAACAAAAATGATAAAGTTGAGGATAAAGAAAACAAAAATGATAAAGTTGAGGACAAAGAAAAAAAAGATGAAGAAGAAAAAGGAAATATCTATGATAGGATGATTAAAGAAGATTCAGACCTTACATTTGAGGGACTGCTAGAAATGGAATATGGTATAAACCTGGAAGACCATCAACCACTTCGGGAAAAAATACCCAAAACGCTAGAGCGTGAGGTAGATGCTCTTTATAAAATAGAAGCAGAAGACCATAAAGAACAACTGTTGCATCTTGAATATCAAACCAAAAACAACAAAGAAATGGTTGAACGAGTTCAAGAATATAATGCCTTAATTTATAGGAAGTACGGCATTCCAATCAGACATATTGTAGTTTACTATGGTACTGAAAAGAAAAAAATGATTTCACAGCTACCAGAAGAAGCTGTTTTCAAAGGTTTTGAATTAATCTGCATAAATGAAATAGATTCTGATAAATTTTTGAATTCAGACAAACCCGAATTAGTAATTTTAGCACCCTTAGGCAAATATAAAAAGGGGCAAATAGATGAAGTATTAAATTTAATGTTTAGTAAACTAGATGAACTACCAAAATATTCAGCTAGTCCAAGTCGTTACATATATAAGTTGCTTATGTACTCAAAATTGCGTAATTTAGATGAAACGCTCACCGAAAAAATAAAAGATATGCCACTTTTTACAAATGAAATGATAAAGGATCACGCTCTTTATAAAGAAGGGAAAGAGGAAGGAAGAGAAGAAGGAAGAGAAGAAGGAAGAGAAGAAGGAAGAGAAGAAGGAAGAGAAGAAGGAAGAGAAGAAGAGAAAGAAGCTGCAGAAGTAAAAACAATAATTGGTTGTCATACTGAAGGGATTGATGTAAAAACTATTGCTAAAATTTTAACGATTACTCAAAAACGAGTCAAGCAAGTGATTGCGGATTGGGAAAAACGATCACCGAAAAAATAAAAGATATGCCACTTTTTACAAATGAAATGATAAAGGATCACGCTCTTTATAAAGAAGGGAAAGAGGAAGGAAGAGAAGAAGGAAGAGAGGAAGGAAGAGAAGAAGAGAAAGAAGCTGCAGAAGTAAAAACAATAATTGGTTGTCATACTGAAGGGATTGATGTAAAAACTATTGCTAAAATTTTAACGATTACTCAAAAACGAGTCAAGCAAGTGATCGCGGATTGGGAAAAACGCTCACCGAAAAAATAAAAGATATAACCTTGAACTTGCCTCGTGAATACGAAAAAATGTGAAAGGGAAGCGCGGAGGATGAAATTGGCGACAGGGCAGCTAAATAAGCGAAACTACGCCCGATGCGAGTGAAAATGTATTTATGTGTGCCTGTAAGGGCAACCCTTGCGGTTGACCACACACTTTGCAGGCACACATAAATGCATTGCAGCGGGCAGCGGGGAGACGACCTGATCGAAGAGGATTCTCGCCGTCCCATCAATCAAGTTGAGGGCAGGCTCCATCAATCAAGTTGAGGGCAGGCTCCATCAATCAAGTTGAGGGCAGGCTCCATCAATCAAGTTGAGGGCAGGCTCCATCAATCAAGTTGAGGGCAGGCTCCATCAATCAAGTTGAGGGCAGGCATAAAAATTAATTCTCAGCCTCTAATTAAACATAACCATTCCATAATTGTGGCACTACAGGAAAAACTATGGGTTAAAATAAATTTGGTATTATTTATAGGCAGTCCTTAACATTGATGAGATCTCGTGTGCGAGTCCAACCCGATATTTTCTTTGGCTACGCCTTGAAAATTCGGGGATGACGTGCTTTTTTGTTTGTTTTGAACAAACCCGTACCCATAGTTTTTCCGTAGTGCCATAATTGTTTCGTATTTTTGGACGGTCAAATATGAAGAAACAAAGTCCATCAAATCCTTTAGTCTCTGTAATCATTCCAACGCACAATAGGCTGGAACGGTTAAAAAGTGCTATAGATTCAGTACTCAATCAGAGTTACACCAACTTAGAACTTTTGGTGGTAGATGATGGCTCTGAAGATGGTACTGCAAAATATTTAGACACAGTTAAAGATGAACGGTTTAAATTTTATATAAATGAAAAACCCAAAGGCGCAAACTTTGCTAGGAATATTGGTCTAAAAAATGCCAGTGGAAAGTATGTTGCTTTATTGGATGATGACGATGAGTGGTTTAAAAACAAGCTTGAAATTCAGATGGCGGAATTGCTAAAAGATGAAAATCTGGTTGGCGTGAGCTGTAGTTATAAAATTGTGGATGAAATAAATGAGGGTTTTAAAAGTGAAGTCAAAAGAGATATGACCGTTGATTTTGAAAAATTATTGAATCAAAATTTTGTGGGAAGTTGCTCTTTTTTTCTATTTAAAAAACAAGAAGCTGTTTTTTTTGATGAATCATTGAACTCGTGTCAGGATTGGGACTTTTATTTACAATTGACACGAAAAACAGATTTAAGCATTAAAATTCTTCCATTTTTTTTGGTAAAATATTATGTTCACAGTCAACAAATTTCTGGGTCTGGGCATAAGCGCATTGCAGGAGAAAAAGCATTTTTAACAAAATACAAAAAATACCTCAGCCTAAAAAATCATTACAATTTTAGATATATTTATAGAGGTTGGATGCGAGAATCACTCATTGATGTAGTTGGCACTGAACGGTTTGTTGCATTGAGAAATATTTATAGAAAAACATTAAAGTCTTGAAAAAAGTCGTTCAAATATTGTATTCTGGATTGGCGGGAACTGGCGCAGTGTTTTTCTCAATGGTCAATTCGATTGCTGGAAAAAGCATAGAGCATCATGCGATCTTTTATGGTGTAGAACCTTTAAGAAATGAATATAAAATTAAATGTAAGCAATTAGGTATTTCATTTTATTATTTTCATAAAAAAGCAGGGCTGGATTTCTCCACCCAAAACAGCATTAGAAAACTCATTGGTAATATAAAACCCAATGCCATTATCAGTCATTCTATGCAAACAATTTTTGCTTGTTACGGACATAGGTTTAGAAACAGCAATTGCAAACTGATTGTCGTGGAGCATCATGCCAATCAATTAAAAACTCAGAGACTCTGGACACTTTCTAAGCTCAATTTGCGTCTTTCGGACCATATTGTTTACCTAACAGAAAATTATAAAAATGAAATAGAAACAAAGTTGGGGTCAACTTTTAAAAAGGCAAATTACAGCATTATTCCAAATGGTATTTCGTTAAACGTTTTTAAACCAGATTTAAATAAACAAAATAAAAACGAAATCAGTTTGGGGATTCTAAGTAGGCTGACACCTGACAAAGATCACCCTACCCTTTTGAAAGCATTGAAATTATTGGAGAAAAAAAATTACTTTCCAAAGCTCAAATTATACATTGCTGGCGGTGGAGCTACTCAGTCCGAATTAGAAAATCAAACATCAAAGTTGGGTTTGGAAAAGCAAGTTGTTTTTACTGGTTTTTTGGATGAAAATCAAATTGTTTCTTTTTTACAAAGCTTGGATATTTATGTTCATCCCACTTTTGGCGAAACAATGAGCACCGCAATTATGCAAGCTCAAGCAACAGGATTGCCAATTATTTCAAACGATGTAAAGGGAATCAATAATGTTATTACTGACAATCAAAATGGCTTGCTTGTTCCTTTAGAAAATGAAAAATATTTAGCCCAAAAAATAGATCAATTAATTTTGGATAAATCTTTGCAAAAAAAATTATCAAATGCCTCTTTAAAATATGCACAAGAAAATTTATCTTCAGAAGTCATGGCAGATAAATACTTTAAATTAGTTAAATGAAAGTATTATTCATTCAAATAGTGCAAGGGCTTGCAGGCTCTGAAAAATATTTCATAGAAATAATGCCAATGCTGAAAGCGAAAGGCATTGACTGTGAGTTTTTGTGCGTGCATTTATCAGAAGACAATGACAAACACAAATTGGTTACAGATCCGTTAGAAAAAGCAGGAATTAAGGTTCATTTCGTTGAATCCAAAAGTAGGTTAAATTTAAATTTATTAAAAAATATAAACGAAGTTATTAAAACTGGCTCTTATGATTTTGTAAATACGCACCTTATTTACGGAGAAGTTTGGCTTGCTTTGATAAAAATTTTCTTTAATAGAAAAGTAAAAATTGTTTCGACAAGACACGGTTACAATGCTGATTTTACGGACAAATATGGTTTTGATCCAAAAAAAAGAGTTTACAACCCTTTTTACATATTGACCCGCTTTGCTGGTTTATTTTCTAGTGGTTCTATTGCCGTTTCGCAAGCTTTGAAAGACTTTTATATCGGTCAAAAAGTTTGCAAAAAAGATACTGTTGATGTGGTTCACCACAGTTTTGATTTTGGTATTGATGTCGATGTTCAAATTTCAGAAAGGGCAAAGTCTTTAAAAAAATCAGCCCATCAACTGGTTATTGTCGGAAGATTAATTGGATTCAAAGGGCATCGTCATTTGTTTTCGGCTATTTCAAAACTAGTGGATAAACATCCAGATTTAAAACTTTTTGTCGTTGGTAAAGGAGATTTAAAAAACATTTTAGAAGAACAAGTAAAATCATTAAAATTAGAACAGCATATAATATTTGAGGGCTTTCAAAAAAACCCCATTGACTACATGATTGCTTCAGACATTGTGATGATTCCCTCAACTTCAGAAGGTTTCGGAATCGTGTTCTTAGAAGCATTTGCATCACAAACACCCGTCATTGCATTCAATGTAAGTGCTAGTAATGAAATCATTATCGACGAAGAAACAGGTCTTTTGGTCACGCCTTATGATGTCGATGAAATGGCAGAGAAAATTGACCGTCTCTTGTCCAATTCTGAAGAAAGGAAAAGACTTTCAGACAATGCACTTACAAGATTAAACACCTATTTTAAACCCGAAAGAATGGTCGATGAAACCATTGCATTTTATGAAAAAATTTCTAAAATTTGACAAATTTTTCAACAGTTCTCAAACCATTTTCATTACTAATTTCCATATAATAATGCCCATCAATCAATTCAGAAACATCTAATTGCTGAGCTTGTTGATTTGTAGAGACATAAGTTGATTTACTTAACACTTGTTTTCCTAAAACATTAAAAACATTATACAAAATAGCACCTTCTAAGCCTTCATTAAAACTTATAGTTAAATAAGCATTGGTTGGATTTGGATATAATTGCACGATAAAATTTGAGACCACATTATCAAGTAAAGCTGTACAATTGTTGTTTGGATCATCATCACAAACATCACAATTATCTAAATAGCTTTCACCATTGGGAATGCCAGCACAGTCTACACAGGTTTCATTATCATTTTCTGCATTTACATCACACACACCACATTCATCCAAATAGTTTTCGCCACTGTAAAAACCTGCACAGTCCACACAGGTTTCGTTATCGTTGCTTTCATCGTCATCGCAAACATCACAATTGTCCAAATAGTTTTTACCATTTGGAATACCCGCGCAATCTAAGCAAGTCTCGTTGTCATTACTTTCATCGTCATCACAAACACCACATTCATCTAAGTAATTTTCGCCATTTGGAATGTCAGCACAATCCAAGCAGGTTGTGTTATCATTACTAGAGTCATCATCACAAACACCACATTCATCTAAATAATTTGTACCATCAAGCATACCAGCACAATCATAATAGTCTGGCAAATCTCCAACATAACAAGAATCAATAGAAATAGCTGCTTGAAAACGCTCTTCGATTAAATCTGCAATTTTACAAGGTCTAAATGAAACAAATTCTCGTAATACTTCCATCCTCTCTTTCCATACTTCATAGGTTGTTTCTAAAGCAAATCTATCGAGGTGTTCTGGCATATGATGGTCCATTTTTTCCTCCAAAGCATCAATGTGTGCATACATCGCATTTTTCTCAAAAATCGTATTGAGATGCAATTCAAAAGTTTCTATCAATTGGTTTTTAAATTGTTCATTTGTTAATAAGAGCAGTCCAATTCTACGATGCCAATCTTCAACGTTACCATCTAAAAACACAGTAAATATATCGTTTGAGGTAAATCTAAAACTAAAGTCAGCATCAAAGAAAATCCATTGCCATTTAGCATTTGGTGCCGTTTTTAAAAATCGAACATTGTTAGAAGGCCAATCTGTATTGCCAACATAAAATTCTGTAATGAGGTAACTAATATAGTTATCTACATCCATTTGCTCAGCAATCACAGCATAATCTGCATCACTAATAGACTCTTTATTTTCAAACAAGCCCCATAAGTCTGAAAACGACTCACAATCGCCATATTCACAACCATCCTGACTAACAGTAAATGGGTCATTTTTAATCATTGTTATACTGTCTTTGTCAGCTCCTAAATTTTCAGAAATAAAGTGATCGTCTATTTTTTCTCTTAGGTGATAAATGCCCCAAAATTCTCCATTTAGAAAAACAACTGTTTGCCTATCTCCTTGTATTAACATGTCCGTTCCAGCAATACTTCTACATGCCAATTCATCATTGATAAAAGTCTTATTGAGTTCTTCTCTTGGATTTCTAATGACCAGCCTTTTAAATTTATCATTCTCTTTGTCTTCAAAAAACTTATAATTAAAGTGCGACTCTCCATATTCAGATCGGGCGTACACTTTGAAAGATTTTTGCCTTCCCGCTCTACTCACTCCACCGTGTAATCTTATTGCGCAATCTTGTTTAATTTGCTGTTCCCCTTCTTCATCAAAATATTCTATATGAGCAGGACGATCCCAAAACCGCCCTGAATTCCAATAGTGATTATAAATACCATTGTCTGCACCAAATAAATTATCAGCATCAGAAATCAATGAAATAATTGGCAATTTATATCTTTCAGGATCGGAATCAACTAAGTAGGTTTTTGAATAAATTTTACTAACCTGTTGCCCATCAATAAATGCAGCAGCTCTGATAACATTTGCTTTTTGAACTTCCCCTATTGGTTCGTATGGTTCTGGTGTACATTGTATCAAACTAAAAACCAAAGGATCATCTTTACGATCATCCAATAAAATAGGTTTTGAAAAAAGGTTTGAATTGACTCCTGGTAGAGAACCATCTGTTGTATAATAAATATTAAGCCCCTCTTCCGTCAAAATATCTAACTCAAACGGCTCTAGATAATGACCTCCTTTATGTGAGAAATCTAGCTGGTACTTAGCTTGTCCCGTTTCATTAGAAGCATTTGGAGTAGGCTCCAAAAATTTCACAAAAGTTTCATTTCCATCTGTTATTCGACCAAAAGATTCATCAGCCGACAAACTTTCTTCTTTAATAAAATCCAAAAAAAATCCTTCAGAGTCAACCAACATCAATTTCTCACCAGCTGAACTAATTCCAAAGTTAGTATGAATGGATTCATCAAAAACACCATCGTTTCCAGAAGTATAAATCAACAAAAAGTCATAAGGAGCGATAAGTATTTCAGGCAATAGAAATTTATTTTTCTGTAAAATATCATCTGACAAAGAAAAATCTTTCAAGTTTATATATTCATCAGAATTATTGAAAAGCTCAATCCAATCTGTTCGCTCACCAAATGAATCAGAAATCCCATTGTCATTTTTAGATAAAAATTCATTTATAACCAATCTGTTGTTGTTAAAAATCACACCATTTGAATTGGCGCTGCGAGGACTAGGCAATTTAAATTTTACCGAAGCCAAAGAATCTTCATGAACCTTACCAAAAGATTGGTTGGGCAATAATTTTTGGAAAATTAGATTATCAATTTCTTTACCATCTTGATACAAAGCGAGCGTTTCACCCTCAGATTTCAGAGAAAAATTGGTATGCCATTCATTGTTTTGACCATTGGTGTATTCACCATCTTTTCCTGATGCAAAAATTAACAAGAAAGAATAAGCAGTTAATTCCAATTCAGGTAAGGCCCATTTTTCAGCATCTAACGGATCATCTGACAAAGTGTAGGCGTCTAAAAATATAGATTCACTGCTAGGATTATAAAGTTCTATCCAATCGACATGTTCTCCTTCAAAATCCTGTAAACCTGATTCATTGAAAGACATTACCTCATTGATCTGTAGACTTTGCGAATTTAATGGCAAAATAAAGGATATACAGAAAACTAGCAGGATTGTGGGGTATAATCTTTTCATATATTAACGGATTGCTGGATTAGGGGTAAATCCTTATTGATAGTTATATAATAAATTAGTCTTTTTTTCTACTTGTTTTACAAACTAATGCTATCTAACTTTGTTGGTGAATATAAAGTAAAAAAATCCTTTTATATCTTCTAATCTAAATAATTTTCATTAAAAATAGAAATGAAAAACCTTTATATAAAATATTCTTTAAAGCTTTCGCTAATGCTCTTGTTTTTCATCTCTTTACATAATAATGCGCAAGTTTATATCAATGAAATGGGTTGCCTCCAATTCTTCTGGAATTGAAGATCCTGATTACAATCAAACTGTGGATTGGATTGAACTATATAATGCCTCTAACGAAACGATTAATTTAGCTGATTATTACCAGTGGTATGCTTTGAGAAAAATGTTGGGATTGGTGGCGGAATTGTCTCCCTTAGCAATTCTATTTTATCCAATTCGCCAGAATCTCCTTTTCTAAAAGATGATTATTCTATGTTGAATATTTCAAACTCTTTATCTGATACAGATATTCTTATAGGAAATGACAATGTTTTCAAAAACCCATTATTCATCAATCCAAATCAATATGATTTTAAATTTCATAACGCCTCACCAGCGATAAATGCAACATCTGACGAGTTTGGCAACCCAATAAATTTGGGCAGTTCAACTTTTGACTATCCTACGACTGTCTCAGTTATGATTTCCGCAATTAATTACAATCCTTTGGACAATCTTGAGATAGAATTTATTGAACTTTACAATCCAAGTAATAAAGTTATTGACCTAACAGGATACGTTCTTTCTTAAGGGATTGACTTCACTTTTCCAGATGCAGAGATAGCTCCAGATGAAAGTATAAAAATTGTAAAAGATGATGCTTTCTTTTTCAGTAATGAACTTCAAGTATTTGAATGGAGCGATGGAAAATTATCAAATAAAGGAGAAGCAATCCGTTTGTCAAATGCTTATAGAATCATTGTAGATCAGGTAATTTATGATAATAAAAGTCCGTGGGAAACGGGAGCAGATGGACAAGGTGGATTTTTATCATTAAAAAGTTATGATTATTACGACAATTAATTAAAGAGATTCTGCAAAACAAGAAAAATAAAAGTTGATAAAATATAGTCTCTTTGCACCATTCCATACCCTCCTCCAACCTAAATTTCTTATCTTTGCAAAAAAAGTATTATGAAATTAAATCTATTGTCCTGCGACGCTCAAAGACCAGATAAAAGAGCAATAGCCAAGTGTATAGCAGAAGTTTCATCAAATATAGATCAATCTTTGGCGAATGAACTTACTGAAATTCTCTTAGAAGGAGATATGGTAGACATTGAGGTGCCAGATAAAAGCTCTAGTTCAGCTTTTAGAGCATTGCGAAAATTAAGTATTGACTACGAAATTGTGGAATAAACCTGTCTAAAAATGCCCAACCAAAACTACATATATTCCTTTAGATACGATTATCATAACAGCGAATTATGTAAGTTGGAATCAAGGCAAATTTTTGATGAGGAAGAAAAGAACAACTTGCTATTCTCAAATATCAAAATTGATCCTTCAATCAGTCCTTTTATTAAAAACAGGTTTGAAATTATTTCAAGCTCAGAAGATTATTCCAATCTGTTAAAAATTATTCGAAAAAAAAACATTCGCATTGAGGGATTTAAAGCTGAATACCTGGTTTTGGATGGTGATTCTACAGAATACAGTGAAAGACTTGACAAGTTAAAAGACATTGGATATAGCATAGAAGGGGATCCCAATTATTATACCCCAACGGTAATTTACTCTATATGCTTTTATGAAAATATTTGGTATTTCGGGCTTTTGATAAAACACAATACCGACTGGTATAAACACAAGCAAAAGCCTTGTTCATTCAGCAATTCTATAAACATGGACATTGCTAAAACGCTTGTCAGTATTGCATCAAAAGGGAATAAAGGCAACCAGCTATTAGACGCTTGTTGTGGTGTTGGTACGATAATGTTAGAAGCATGTATTGCTGGATTCAATATAGAAGGGTGTGACATTAATCGGAGTACTTGTTATTACGCAAGAAAAAACATTGCACACTATAATTATACCGCTAATGTATATGGATCAGATATTAAAGACCTTGACAAAAATTACGATGCGGCCATTATTGATCTTCCCTACAATTTATATGCCTATTCAAATGACACAATTACCTTAAACATTATAGGATCAGTAGCAAAACTAACCACTCGAATAGTTATTGTATCTATTTCAGATATTGAAAATTTAATCAACAAATTGGGGCTAAAAATTTCTGATTTCTGCTCTGTTGGAAAAAGAGGAAATACAAAATTTACAAGAATCATATGGGTTTGCGAAAAAGGTGGATGAGTCTTTATTGAATCAGTATTTGATTTAGATAAAAGAAACTTGACTTTCCTCCTTACTTCTCACCAATATAAATATCTTCATTTATATTCAAACCGTATTTTTTAAATTCTTTAGAGATATTTACAGTCTTCACTTTGAATCCTACAGAAGCCAATCGGTCTTTGTAATCTAAGCCATAAATTCTAACATGGTCGAATTGCCCAAAAGCCAATTCTCTTTCTTTAGGTTTGGTAATGGAAAAATCTTCGTAAGTTTCCTTCGTGTTTTTTGACAAGGGAACTTGAAGAATAGCCTTCCCATCTTCTTTCAAAACTCGATACAATTCTTGCATCGCCAATTTGTCATCGGGAACGTGCTCAAGAACATGGTTGCAAATAATTAAATCAAAAGTTTTTTCGGCAAATGGGATCTCTAAAATACTCAAGTCAATCACATGATCTGGGTAGGTATATCCTTCTGTAAACAAATCTCCACAAACATATTTTTCAAAATCATGATCGAGCAATCGTTGGCTTAACCTTTTTTCGGGAGCGATGTGCAAAATTTCCAGTTTTTTATTTTCACCAAAAACTCCTGCCTTCTCTCTTAGATAAATATACATGAGTCTTTCCCTATCTGTCGAATCGCATTTATAGCAACCCCCTGACCTTTTACCAGCTCCGACCACTTGTTTTTCCTCCAAAACTGGCAAGGCTAAACCGATTGGCATTAAATCTTTCGCATTAAAACCACAAAAAGGGCATTCAAATTTATCTCCTTTATGCAACATCAATTTGATTTCCTTCTTTATTGAACTAGGAACCACTTTTTTAATTAAATCTATCACTCCTCACTTTTTGGGTTCATAAACAAAAACTTCTACAAGAGCACTCACAGAATAAGCTCGTCCTGTTTTTGCTTCCTTGCATCTATATCTTTTCCGCATCAATGGTCCTTTTATAAACATCTTTGAATCACCAGGAATATAAAAATAAGCACCTTCAGGTATATTTTCTAAAATTTTCAAATCTGACTGCCAGGGCACTTCCTTGTTATATTGTCGCAATGATTTATACAATTTTTGATCTACACAACTGGAAGCAGACGGGCTTACTAAATGCTCTTTGATAGCATTTTCAATATCCTGAGGAAAAATCCCTTGACCTAAAAAGCAGTTCAATGAAGCTTTATAAGTTTCTTGCCACTCATAACCATGTGGTTTTATATTTCCCTTAAATTGAATGAAAGCAAAAAGATGGGCAAATTCATGTACTAAGGTTATCAAAAAAGCATATTGGTTTAAATCTCCATTGATAGAGATTCTGTGACCGTGCCCATTTTGTGGTCGGCGATAATCCCCTAATTTTGTTTTTCGCTTTGGTGTAATTTTAATAGATACCTTATGGGCAAGCGTCCAATCTACAATTTTTGGAATGGCTCCCTCAGGAATAAAATCCAATAATTGTTCAGATAATTTTTTGCTCAATCCGTTTGTCGATGTGGTTGGCGTACTTGGATAAATTAACGACTTCAAATATTTTAAAAGCAACGTAAATAATTAAAAACGACAGCACAAACTGCTTATCGACTGGTTTATTAAAAAATATAAATATGGCTAAAAAGGCGAAGGATAGTAATAATCTTATAGTTATTAACAAAAGAACAACAGCAGTTGTGGGCAAATCTTTATTTTTGGTTTTGATTAAGCGCAACAAAACCATTAACCCAATACTTAGTAGAGACGAAAAAATAAAAAATATCCAGGTAAACTTTTCAAATCTTGGTTCATCAATCCATAAAAAAGAAAAAAACAGTAGCAAGGCAAAACCTACTGACATATAAATCCATCTTAATGCTACTTCTGCTAGAGAAATCATTTTTTTACAAGTAATTCTTTAAAAGAAAACCATAAAGACAAGAAAACCGCAAAAAGGGAAACGCCTGCTGCAAAGTAAGGCTTACTAGTTTCAAAATAGCCATCAAGCCACTTTCCTAAGAAAGCACCTATTAAAATAATGGCGATCATCTGAAATGCCAAGCCCATAAATCGCATATAGCGAATATTTTCAGACTGCCTTTTTCGAGACTCCTTCTTCACTGCTATAAGATGATGGACTTACAGTACTGGTAGATTGTGTTTTACAATTTCCATTAAAGGTAGCACCAGACTCCATTATCAATTTATTAGTAATGATTTCTCCGTCAACAATAGCAGAAGCTTTTAGGAATAAAATATCCTTACAAATAACTTTTCCAGTAACTCTACCAGATATATCAATACACTCACAAACAATATCGCCAGTAACAACACCCGTATCTCCAATAATTACTCTCGCTTTAGATTCTATATAACCATCTATTTCTCCTTCTATTCTAATGGTGCCATCTGTAATTATCTCCCCTTCTATCTTTGTCCCTTGACCAATCCTATTACTAGTAGCCATATTATCACCATTTACCTTTTTCGATGATAACATTTGATTCATTGTATTTTTAGGTGAATCGGTTTTCTTTTTGCGTGATCCAAACATTTTCAATAAAAAGTTTTGTGTTAATAAATTACGTATTCCAATGGATTGACTGGTGATTGATTGTGCCACAATTCAAAATGCAAATGTTTACCATCAGATAGCTCACCACTATCGCCAATTATGGCTACAACATCCCCAGCTTGCACTAATGTACCTACTTTTTTTAATATAACCGAATTATGTTTGTAAAAAGAGAGCAAATTGTATGAATGTTGTATCCCAACAATATACCCAGTTTCCAAAGACCATTCGTTCATAACAACAACTCCATCCAAGATTGCCTTAACAGGTGCATCATCAGCTCCTACCAAATCTATACCAAAGTGTTCTTTTTCAAGACTAAAAGAGTCAGTAATATACCCTTCCAATGGTTTCGAGAAGTAAATATCCGATAATTTTTCGACCTCTTTTTTACTTTCTGTAAATAATTCGTAAATCTCTTCATTTTCTAGTTCTAGCCTTATTAAAGAATCTTCTGTTGAAATACTGTTTAAATTTATGCTAGAATAGTCTGTTTCTCCTGTTGAGCGAGCTTCTACTTTTTCCCCTTGCTCGTCAAAATCTCCAGATAATACATCCTTCAAACTTTCAATATATCGGTTTTGAGCCAACACCATTTGCTGCATAGAGTCTGTTCGATACGTTAAATCTAGCAATCGACGAGTTTGAGTAACATCCTGATAACCAGGTACATACTGCTTCAATGGAGTCAAAACGATGCTCGCTACTGTTAATGCAACGAGGATTACCGCAACGGTACTTCCGAGCACAAAAACATTAAGACGCGACAATCTAAACGACAATCGCTCCTCCAACGTAATATCATTAAGTAGCACCAAACGATATTTATTGTTCAGTTGCTTTATTAACTTTTTAAGTCTTTCATTCATAAACAAACAGTTGACTATCTTTGTGGAGTAATCTTAATTTGTCAATATCCGTAAAATAATTCACTTTATTCATTGTTTATTAACTGAGTGAAATGTTGATATTGCATAAAGCTCAACTTTAATAGTCAGACTAAAAATAAAAAAGTGCGAATTTCCATAAAATACATCATTTGTCTTATTTGCCTCTTATTTGTTTCAGACCTTGTATATGGCCAACAAAGACGCAAAAAAAGAGTCCGTCAAAAACCAGACCGCGAATCTACGACTTTTCGCAATGCCTATCAGGATTTAACGGCAAGGTACAATGGTTATTTTAATGCAAATTTAATATTTGAGCAGAGTATTTTGCAACTTCAGCAAAATCATAAAGATGATTTTGATCAAATTATCGCTTCTGACAAATTTGAAGGTGGTGAAAAAGCCAACTCCGTTCACCCTCAGCTGGATATTGTCATCAAAAAAGCATCTGTTGATATTAAATTACATCCCAATAGCAAATGGGTTGATGATTGCTATCTATTGATCGGTCAAGCTCAATATTTGAAGGGAAATTATGGTGATGCGCTTGAAAACCTCAATTATATCAATACCAGATTCTCAGAAGACATACGTATTGAGGATTTTCAAAGAAAGGACAAAGAAGGGTCTGGAAGAAAAAGGTCTTATCCAACTGTTACTGGCGGAGTTAAGGGTGGCGTTAAGGTTGGAAACAAAGGAGTTAGTGCTGAAGATGCTAAAAAGCTTTTAAAGAAAAAAAGAGAGGAACAAAAAGCAAAAAAAGCGGCAGAGAGAAAAGAAAAAATAAAAGAAAGAGAAAGAGAAAACAACAAAAAAGAAAAGGAACGTAAAGAACTTGCAAAAGAACGAGAAAATAAAAATAAGGAAATAACAAAAGAGCGTGAGGAGAAAAATAAGGAAATAACAAAAGAGCGTGAGGAGAAAAATAAGGACAAGGAAAAAGAGATGAAAGAAAGAGAAAAGGAAAGAGAGAAGGAGCGCAAGAGAATGATTAAAGAAAAAGAAAGGGTTAAAAAAATGAAGCCCGCAGATCGTAAAGCATATTACGCCAAAGAAAAAGAGCGCAAAGCAAGAGAAAAAGCTGAAAAAGAAGTCGAAGAAGCAAGAAAAGCAAGGGAAAAAGAAGCCGAAGAAGCAAAGGAAAAAGAGGAAGAAGCAATTGAAGATATTAAAGAAACTGAGAACGTAGAAGAAGAAATTGTAGAAGCAATAGAAGAAGAAGCACCTGAAGAGGAAGAAGAAGAACTTATTGAAAAAGAAGAGAAAAAAGCTCCTAAAAAAGTAAAAGAATCTTCTAAAAAATCTTCCAAAAAGAAAAAGAAGAAGAAAAAGAAAAAAAGAAGTTCTATTGGACACAAATTGGCTTATCACAATGCCTTAATATGGACAGCTAGAACCTATATTGCTCAAGAGGAACCTGACAAAGCAAAAGCGATCCTTGATCTTGCAGAAGGAAATAAAAAGTTTCCTAGAAAATTAAGAAAAGAGCTACACGCTACTTATGCACAATATCATCTTATTAATGAAGATAAAACACAGGCTTATGCAAGTTTAGACGAGGCAATTAGCTGGACTAGAGGTCGTAAAAACAAGGCTCGTTACCATTATATGCAGGCACAAATAAGCACTGAAAATAAAGATTATGCTGCTGCTGGAAATTCATTTAAAAAAGTAACCAAAAGCAAAGCTGATTATCCTGTTAAATTCAATGCAAAAATGAATTTGGCGAAGTCTCGTTTATTGGCAGGAGAATACAGCCCTGAGCAGGCAAAACGTTATCTTGAAAAGATGTTGAAGGATGGAAACAATGCCGATACTCAAGACCAAATTTATATGGCGATGGCTGAAATTGACATTGCCAATGGTGATTTAGAATCTGCTTTTGCCTTACTTGAAAAAGCTGCTGAAAATAGCACGGTAAACAAAGAGCAAAAAGCATTGGTTTTCTTAAAAATAGCAGACCTTTATTTTGATAAAGAAGAATTTTTACAAGCAAGTGCTTATTATGATAGTACTGCTACTTATTTACCAAAATCTTATCCTAATTACGATGACATTGCTTCAAGAAAAGACATTTTATCAGAACTTGCTAAACATTTACAAACGATTCAAGTAGAGGACAGTCTTCAAAGAATCGCTTTATTACCTGAAGCAAAAAGAAATGTTTTTCTTGATGAATTAATTGAAGACTTGATTACTCAAGCAAGAGAAAGAAGAGAAGCTAATGAGGTTAACGAAGGTGGAACTATTGTCGAATCAGCTGGAGACTCTGGTTCTGGAGGCTGGTATTTTTACAATCAAATAGAAAAATCTCGTGGATATAATTTATTCCAAGCACAATGGGGAAATCGTCCTTTACAAGATGATTGGAGACGACAAACTGGGCTAGTTGGTTTTACTGATGATAAAGAGACGCCTGTTGTGGCTTCTTCTTCTACCACAGGAACCGATACTTATATAGATTTGGCAGAATCTGGAGTCTTAAACCGTTCTATTCTTCTTGCAAATCTTCCGCTTACAGATGCAATGATGAAACAATCTCATGAAAGAATCATGTATGCGTATTTCCAATCTGGAATTGTTTACAAAGATAGATTAGAAAACAATGAAAAAGCCATTCAATCATTCGATGAGCTTTTGAGAAGATACCCAGAATGTGAATATGCTGTTCAAGCACATTATACTTTGTATTTATTAGAAAAAGCAAATGGCAACACAGCGAAAGCCAATACCCACAAAAAATATGTTCTTGATAATGATAAAAAAGGACTGTATAAAAAACTCATTGAAAACCCAGAGTACGAATCTGAGATTGCTGGGCAAAACAAGGAGTTAATGAAATATTATGAGGAAACATATGGATTGTACTTAGATGGCGACTTTGACCAAGTTCTAAACCGAGCAAAGCAAGCCAATACCCAATTTACTCCAAATGATATGGAACCTAAATTTGATTTATTGACGGCATTTGTTGTGGGACATAGAGAGGCTAAAGAACAGTACATCTCTGCTTTAAAAGGAGTTGTCTCAAAACACCCTTCTGATCCTGTTAAAGTTAAAGCGGAAGAAATTCTCAATGTGATTGAAGGCGGTGGTAAAACAAAACCTAAAAAAGCAGGTTCAAAATCTGTTTTTAAAGTAGATATGGAGTCAACGCACTATTTTGTCGTTGCTTTTGACGGATTTGTAAATCAAATCAACCAAACTATCAATGGTTTTTCTGATTACAATGATGTAAACAATAGTCTTGATAAATTGTCTGTAACGCAAATGTTGTTAAATCCAGAGAATCAAATTTTGTTGGTAAAAACTTTCAAAACTGGTGATAAAGCTATGGAGTATTACAATAAAGTAATGTCAAAAAAAGGCGATCTACTTGGTATGGTTAAAGGAGTTGATTACAGAATATTTCCTATTTCTAAGAAAAATTTCACTCAGTTCTTTAAAACCAAAGATGCAGCAGCATACGAGGTATTTTTCCAAGAGAATTACTTTTAGGGATTACTAATTGAAAATTACGAATTACGAACCGAACGTCGGACCGTACAAATTACGAATTGGGATAAACCGAGTCTTCGGACTGCTACATAGACTTCTAAATTAGAACAAAATTTGCCACGAAGCAAGCTGTGGAGACGTTGCATGCAACGTCTCCACAGCGGGCTGAATTGTACAGATCATTAATTAGACATTATATGATTACTTTTGCAGTAAATTTATAGAGTCAAAAGAGAATTATTATGGAACACTCACCTAAACAACCCAATGCCGAGACTAAAAAAGTTGTTCGTAAAAAGAAAAAACGCTCCTTTTTGCAAAGCCTTTTTCGGTTTTTATGGATTTTATTCTTTTTAGGACTTTTCAGTGTCATAGGATTGTTTGTTTGTATAACAAAAGGCTGGGGACCATTTGACGATCTTCCGACCTCTCAAGTTCTTGAGAATCCTAAAAACTCTCTTGCCTCTGAGGTCTATTCCATAGATGGCATATTATTGGGAAAATTTTACATTCAGGATCGTTCTAATGTTGAGTTTGATAATATTCCTCAACATTTAATTGATGCATTGGTTGCTACAGAGGATTGTCGTTTCTTCGAGCATTGCGGGATTGATTTTTATGGATTAACGACAGCAGTATATAGAACCTTAAAAGGCAGCCCTTCTGGAGCAAGTACCATTTCGCAGCAATTGGCAAAAAATCTATTGCATGAGCGTTCTTCTAGTAAATTTGAAAGAATCATTCAAAAACTACAAGAATGGGTAATTGCAGTTGGCTTAGAGCGAAATTATACCAAAAATGAAATCCTCAAAATGTATTTCAACACAGTGCATCTTAGTGCTGATATTTATGGAATAAAATCTGCTGCTAAAACCTTTTTTAATGTTGAACCAGCTGATTTAACCGTAGAACAAGGAGCTGTTCTAGTTGGAATGCTAAAGGGAAGTACGAAATTTAATCCCAAAAGAAATCCAGAATTATCGAAAAATCGTAGAAATATTGTACTTGATCAGATGGGAAAGTATGATTTTCTTTCAAAATCTGCTTTGGATTCAATTCAGGAACTTGATCTTGAATTAGATTATCTAAAACTGGATCACAACGAAGGATTGGCAACTTATTTCAGAGAACAAGTAAAGAAAGACATCAAAATTTGGGCAGAAAAAAACCAAAAAGTTGATGGCAGTAAATATGATATTTATACAGATGGATTGAAAATTTACACAACCATTCATTCCAAATTGCAACAATACGCTGAAGAAGCGGCATTGCTTCACATGGAAAAACTTCAAAAAGATTTTGACGAGCACTGGGATAAAAAAGATCCTTGGCATGATGATGATAAATTTATGGAAAGGGCCATCAGGCAAAGTGAAAGATATCGTGTTCTCAAAGAACAAGACAAGTCTCAGGAGGAAATTGATGAAAGCTTTGATCAGCCAACTGAAATGCGAATATTTTCTTATAAAGGAGACATTGATACCGTGATGACTCCATTGGATTCTATTAAATATTATAAAAGACTTCTCAGAACAGCATTTATGGCTGTAAATCCAGAAACTGGCCATGTACTTGCTTGGGTAGGTGGTGTCAATCATAGACATTTTAAGTATGATGGTGTAACTGCAACCAATCAAGTGGGTTCTACTTTTAAGCCATTCGTTTATACATTGGCAATTCAAAATGGCTGGTCGCCATGTCAAAAACTTAAAAACATGCCAATTACTTTCCATGCTGGAGAGTTTGGAATTCCCAGAGCTTGGTCGCCAAGAGGTTCTACTAAAATGGATGGTCAGTTAGTGAGTTTACAAAGAGCACTTGCCAATTCATTGAACTGGATTACGGCAAGGTTGCTTAAAGAAGTTGGTGGACCCAACCCTGTTGTAGACCTTACTAAAGAAATGGGCATCGTTAGTTTCTTAGATCCCGTGCCTGCTATTTGCTTGGGTGTACCAGATATTTCTCTTAAAGAAATGGTTGGTGCTTACACCTCTTTCGCCAATCAAGGAGTAAATGTAAAACCTATGTACATCACCAGAATTGACGACAAAAACGATCATACACTGCAACGCTTTGCGCCAGAAGAAAAAGAAGTATTGAGTGAACAAACTGCTTATGTAATGCTTAAACTGATGCAAGGAGTGACAAGTTATGGTACAGGTACTAGACTTAGAAGCAAATACGGTATAAAAGGGCAAGTTGCTGGTAAGACAGGAACAACCAACAACAATTCAGATGGTTGGTTTATGGGTGTTGTTCCCAATCTTGTTGGTGGTGTTTGGACTGGTGGAGATGAGAAAGTGATTCATTTTAGATCAACTAGACTTGGACAAGGTGCAAATATGGCTTTACCAATTTGGGCTGAATTTATGAAAAAAGTTCATGCCGATGAGAGTTTAGGAATTTCTCCCGACGATAAGTTTGAACGTCCTTCTCGAATAAACATAACAACGGATTGCAGTAAATACGATACTCCTAGCTCTGATACATTTGAAGATTCAGATGATCCTTTCAATGAAATGCAAGATGAAAGGTTTGAGGATGAGTTTGATAATTGATTAATGCAAGAATGCGTGAATGCAAGAATGCAAGAATGCGTGAATGCAAGAATGCAAGAATATTTTATTGAGTTAAGGGATACAAAATCAATAACTGTCCGTTTTCAACTTCGATATTTTTCAAAATACTTCGTTAGAAAGCTTCGTCAGAGTCCTGCTATGCCTCAGTTTTCTGCCTAGTATTTTAAAAAATCTCATTGTTGAAAATCAGACATTTATTAATTCTGCATCCCTAAGCAAACAGCTTTGTTTATCTTGAACTACATAATTAATTTGGCTGCAGTTAATATCTGAATTCATTCCTATTACTTGAATCGCAAATATGGAATTGAGAATATTTGGGCTTGTTCCTACTTGGCGTAAAGTATCAAACAAGTAAGATATGGCATCTAAACATTCCATTTCGTCAATCCAATCGGCTTGAACTTCCAATGTAAATGGAGAGGTATTATCATTCTCTAAAATTGGACTAATGCAAGAGGTATAAAGATCCCTATTCTCTACATTAAGCTTTTCTATGAAAGGCTTCAAACCTTCTTTTATCTCTCTAATTTTTCTTCTATCCATAATAGTATCTCTTCAATGTTTTCCACAAATCAAAGATACAAAAGATATTGAAGTGATAAATGTACTGTTAATAGTTGCACCAATTTTGGTTTTGCTAACTATCTAAAAATTACTAAGATTCGGTAAAAAATAATACATTTTGCCGAATCTTAGTAATTTTACTATCTTTATGAAAAAGACCATTATCACTAAAGATACGCTACATATTAATCAGCTAATAGGCTTTTTTGAATCTGACCCAATTTTCACAATAGAGCAAATCACTTCTTTCTATAAGCGATTTGAAGCAGAGGTGAAAAGAAATACCATTGATTGGCGAATTCATCAACTCAAAAAGTTGAACGTCATTTATCGAATAAGTAGGGGATGTTATTCCTTAAAAGAACAAAATGAATTCAATCCCCAAATTGATGATGCACTTCACTGTTTGTATAAAGAAATAACAGAGCATTTTCCATTTATAGAAGTTTGTATTTGGAACACCAAATGGCTCAATCAGTTTATGTGTCATCAGATTGGAAAGTTTTTTATTTTAATAGAAGTAGATAGAGATTCTGTAGAATCCGTCTTTTACTATTTAAGGGAGAAGCACGATAATCTGTTTCTAAATCCGCCAGCCGAAATACTAGAAAAGTATGGAGACAATAAAAAAGAGACCATAATCATTAAGCCACTTATATCAGAATCTCCTATTTTAAAAGTAGACAAAGTTCAAATAGCCCCTCTTGAAAAAATACTGGTTGACTTAATGAGTGATGAATTATTTGAAGCTTATCAAGGTCAAGAGTTAGAAAATATTTATCAGTCCGTATTAGAAAAGCACACCATTAATCAACCTCAGATGTTACGTTATGCCAGTAGGAGAAATAAAAAGAAAGAAGTTATTAGTAAATTAAAAATTTTGAAAGAACTAAATTGAAAAGCATAAACAAACCATTGGTATGATATGATAGCCAAAAAATCATTAAACAGTGAATGGATCAGCCAAGTTGCGGAGAAACATAAAAATGCTGATAAAATTCTAATCGAAAAAGTGATTAGAGCATTGAGCCTTTTGGAACAACTTCAGTTAAAAGAAATAGAGTTTATATTTAAAGGAGGAACAGCACTCATATTATTATTTGATTCCCCTAAAAGATTTTCCATTGATATAGATATTATACTTCCAGCCAAACTCTCTAACTTGGAAGTAGTTTTTGAACAAATTATTGAAGATTCGGATTTTAATAACTTTGAGGAAAATATTCGCAAAGTGGATACTCATTTACAAAAACAACATTTCAAATTTTTCTATACTCCTCTTGCTCAAACTAGAGGATCATCAGAATACATATTATTAGACATAGTCTATGGAGATACTGTTTATGGTAATAATTTACAGAAGCAAAAAATAACATCTGCTTTTATCCTCAATGAAGGCAAACCTACCACAATAACTATTCCCACTATAGAAGGTTTACTAGGTGACAAACTCACTGCCTTTGCACCAATGACAACAGGCATTCTATATAACAAAGGCAAAGAAATTGAAATTATTAAACAATTGTATGATGTGGCAAACCTATTTGATCGTGCTTCGGACTTAAAAGCTGTAAAAAACGTGTTCATTCGGACAGGAAAAAAAGAACTAGAAAATAGAGGTCTTGATAAACTTGATATTGAAGATATTTTACAAGACACTTATAATACTGCTCTACTTATTTCAGTTAGAGGAAAAGCTGCAAAAGGAAACTATAAAGAGTTGGAAAAAGGTATTAAAAACATCAAAAATTACATATTTTCAGAATCCTTCCATATTGAAAAAGCGATCAACTGTGCTAGTAAAGTAGCTTATTTAGCAACACTATTAATGAAAAATTTAAAAGAGATCAACTATTATTCACCAGACATAGACATGAATGATTGGATTATTCAACAGCCAATGAATACCAAACTCAACAAACTGAAAAAGACAGATATAGAAGCATTTTTTTATTGGTATCAGATTTATCAGTTATTAAAATAAAGAATTACTAAGATTCGGCAAAAAATAATATTTTTTGCCGAATCTTAGCAATCTACATCATTAGTTATTTATGAATTAAAACCCTTTCACAATCTTCTCACTCGCTAATAATTGATTGGCAGAATAAACTTCCAATAAATAATGACCTGTTGACCAATTACTCATATCTATTGATGTTTGATTGGTCGAAGCATCAAAATGATTGGTAAAAACAATTTGTCCTTTTAGGTTGCTTAATTTCACAAAAACACTTTCTTCTAACTCACTCAATTTCCAACTAATCAGCACATTTTGTGAAGTAGGATTTGGAGCAACTGACAATGTAATTTGTGGTTTCAAATCATTTATACCAAGCACTTCTTCTGAGGCAATTTCTGTCAATGGCGTTGAAATTAACTCAACTTCTGATGGTGCATTTATCAATTCTTCTCTATTGAAAACATACATTCCCCCACCAATAGTTCCAATCCAAATATTATCACTTTCATCAACTTTTATAGCAGGAATGTCATACTCTTTGAAAGGCATTGATGTAGCAGGAAAGATAATACCTTCTATCAAATTAGAATAATCTAATAACGTTGAATCTGTATGATAGTTACTTAAAGTCCAATGATTAATTTCTGGATCATTAGCAATATCAACCAATACTATCATTCCTTTTAAAGCATTGTTTGCTGGTCCAATTTGTGGAAAACACAGCAGGTCTGACGGACCAAAACCGATATACAAATCATTTTTATGTAAATTCATATTTAATATTGAACCGCGAATAACAGGAGGTTGTCCTGTTGGACCAGGAGGACCAGCATTATTAATGAGAAAGCCATCCCAAGTACCATCTTGATGCAATCGACTGACATAGCCATCCATACTTCCAGCATAAACACTTCCCATTTCATCCATCACCAAAGACATAATGTTATTCGATTTAATACCTGAATTTTCTGTATTGTAGATCGTCCATTCTCCAGCAGCGGATAATTTGCACAAACCGCCTCCATCATCAAGTAATGTGTCAGGTGTCGCTGCATTTATCGTTCCTATCCACAGATTATCTGATTCATCCAATAACAAAGAAAAAGTATTATTGGTAGTCAAAGGCGAATTGCTTTTGGAGTAATGCGTCCATTCTCCATCTGGTTCAATTTTTATAATCCCTCCATTGTCTACACCATCTAATAAATTTGACATAAATTCAATGGTAGAAATCCAAATATTCCCTTGGCTGTCTTCTACAATATTGGTGACAAAATCAGATGGTAAAAGACTGTTTTCTCTAGTAAAATAATGCCAATATCCGTCAGCATCTATTTTCGCCAATCCCGATCCAAAAGTCGCCAACCAAAGATTGTCTTGACTGTCATGGAAGGTTGCAAAAAGGCTGTCCGCAGCCAAAACAGAGTTTTCGGTATTGTAATTAATCAACTCATTGTCTTCAGTCCATTTAATCAATCCATTCCCAACAGTGCTAAACCACTTAGCATCCCCAAATTCGGAAAAACAAATTTGATAAACTGAATTGGTAGGAAAACCCGTTGGTGGGTGAAACTGAACATATTCTTGTCCAAATAAGTTGCTGCTTATAAAAATACAAAGACCTAACAACAGCAGTTTTATTCTATTAAAATTTTGGGGTATCATATTGTATATTTTATTGATTATTTGACGTACTTATCCTATAAGGTTTTGGCAGAGCCATCCTTGTGAAGTTAAGTACCGATACATATAATCCTTACAATAAAGATAAAAGTAAATTAAACCAAAAACAAATATTATTTTATTGCATTCTCACAGTCTTGCATTAAATAATTGTAGAAACAACGCAAATCATTAAAACATTGAAGCATTAAATAACTGTGGCAACACAATTCATTGAAACATTATAGCATTAAATAACTGTGGCAACAACACAAGTCATTGAAGCATTATAGCATTGAAATATTAATAAATAGGACGGCGAAGATCATCTTCGTTTGAAATAGTCTTCCCGCTGTCCGTTGCAATGCATTTATGTGTGCCTGAAAGATTTTGGGCAACTGCAAGGATTGCCCCTACAGGCACACATAAATGCATTTCCACTCGCATCGGGCGTATTTTCGCTAATCTAGCTGCTCCGTCGCCAATTTCGTCCTCCACGCTTCCCTAAATAATGCTTGAATGCCTGAATGTGAGAATGCAAGAATATTTGTAATGTTTACAAAAGTCAAAAACCAAAGACAACTTGAGTAAATAAAGTAAAAACAGTAACCTTTACATCAAAATTCCAACAAACACCAAACCATCTACCACAATCTTAATAGATTTTGTATTTTTGAATTCAATAACGCTTAATAAAATTTCAATTGTGGCACATCCAGCTTACGAAAAAATAAAAATTGACCTTCCCAGACAGCCTGGTATTTACAAATACTTTGATGTCAATGGAGTAATTTTGTATGTTGGTAAAGCGAAAGATTTAAAAAGAAGGGTTGCTTCTTATTTTACTAAAAAACACGACCGTGCAAAAACAAGAATCCTTGTTAGCAAAATTCACCGCATAGAATTTACCATTGTTGAAACGGAACAGGATGCGCTTTTGCTTGAAAATGCAATGATAAAAAAATTGCAGCCGCGCTACAACATTCTACTCAAAGATGACAAATCATTTCCTTATATCTGTATTAAGAAAGAGCGTTTTCCTCGCGTTTTTCTAACACGCCATGTTGTAAAAGATGGTTCTACTTATCTTGGCCCCTTTACTTCTGTGAGACATGTTAAATCCATTCTTGAGTTTTTGAAACAGTTGTTTCCACTGAGAACTTGCAACCTTAATCTTTCCAAAAGAAACATTGAGGCAAAAAAATTCAAAGTCTGTTTGGAGTATCATTTGGGCAATTGTCTTGGACCTTGTGAAGCATTGCAAAGCGAAGATGATTATAACCTTACAATAGATCAATTATCCTCTATTCTAAAGGGAAATTATGCCAGCGTTGGAAGATATTTAAAACAGGAAATGAAAAAGCATGCTGATAGCTACGCTTTTGAAAAAGCGCATTTATTCAAAGAAAAGCTAGACATCCTTCAACATTATCAAAGCAAATCTACCATCGTAAATGTGTCCATCAACAATGTCGATATTTTTGCAATGGTTGCAGAAGAAAAATATGCGATCGTTTCTTACTTAAAAGTAATCAATGGAACGATCATTCAGACCAGATTGGTAGAGTTGAAAAAGAAACTAGATGAAACGGAGGAGGAATTGTTGTTGTTTGCAGTAACTGACATTCGTGAAAAATGCAATAGCAACTCTGAGGAAATCATTGTTCCCATTAATATTTCTTATCCGAATAAGTCTATAAAAATCACTGTTCCGCAAATTGGAGACAAACACAAACTGCTTATGTTGGCACAAAAAAATGCTGCCTATTACAAAAAGCAAAAAGAAGTCAGAAGCAGTTTGCAAAAATCAGCACAAGAGCGAAATTTTGAAGTCTTGCAATTAATGAAAAAAGAGTTTCGCTTAAAAGAACTTCCTCGTCATATTGAGTGTTTTGACAATTCCAATTTTCAAGGAACAAATCCTACAGCTTCTATGGTACTCTTTAGAGATGGCAAGCCTTCCAAAAGAGAATACAGGCATTACAAAATAAAATCTGTAATCGGTGCAAATGACTTTGCTTCTATGGAAGAGGTCGTTTATAGAAGGTACAAACGCTTACTCGAAGAAAAACAGCCTTTACCTCAATTGGTCATAGTTGACGGAGGAAAAGGACAACTCAGTTCTGCTCTAAAAGCACTCGAAGAATTAAACCTCAGAGGCAAACTTGCCATTGTTGGCATCGCTAAAAGGTTAGAAGAAATTTATGTCCCTGACGACCCTCTGCCTTTATACATTGACAAAAAATCTCCTAGTCTGATATTGGCGCAGCAACTCAGAAATGAGGCGCATCGATTTGCCATAACTTACCATAGACATTTACGCTCCAAAGGAAATTTTGAGTCTGAATTTCAAAAAATACCAGGAATTGGACCTGCTAGTGTAGAAGCTTTATTGATCCATTTCAAAGATGCAAACAAAATAAAAACTGCCACGATTGAGGAGTTGGAGAAGGTGGTAAATAAGAAAAAAGCGAAGGCGATTTTTGATTATTATAATGCCTGAATGCTTGAATGCTTGAATGCCTGAATGCTTGAATGCTTGAATGCTGTTTCAATTTTTTAATAATTTAGTAAATTCAAGTTATTCTTTGACCGTTATTTAATAAAAATCTAAATTTTGAACACTGTTACAGATTTCATAGAAACCAAAGAAGGCAATCAAAGAGAGATTCTTCAATTTTTTCACGAAATATTGTCATTAGAAATAGGCTTGCAACCAAAAATTCGATACAAAATTCCATTTTACTACGGACGGTCTTGGATATGCTACCTCAATCCAATAAAAGGAGCCAAAGTCGAGCTTGCATTTATTCGTGGAAACGAGTTGTCTAACGAACAAGGAATCCTCGATTTTAGAAAGCGAAAACAAATCAGCGGCATCATAATTGAAAGTCTAAAAGACTGCCCAATAGATTTGATTAATGAAGTTTTACAAGAAGCAATTTTACTAGATGAGACCGTTCCATACACAAAATAGAATGCTTCAATGTTACAATGCTATATGCTTCAATGTTGCAATGCTTCAATATTGCAATGCTTCAATGTTGCAATGCTTCAATGTTGCAATGCTTCAATGTTGCAATGCTTCAATGTTGCAATGCTTCAATGCTTCAATGTTGCAATGCTTCGGTTTTATGATGCTGGAATATAATTTCCGTATCACAGTCAGGTAGATTGCATCCTACTTATACCAAATTATGAAAAAGCTAGGCAAGCGCGGAGGATGGACTTTGAGACGAAGATAATACCCGCCGTCCTAAAAAATTAAATATCTTTACAAAGATTAAAAACATTAAAGCCAAACATGTCTTTCCTAAACATCAGTACTTTAAAACACAATCCACCCATTTTACCAGAACAATGGTGTGAAAAACAACATTGTATTCAATGGGGCGATTGGGTTATCAGTCAACCGAGTTCAAGTGTTTTGGTTTATTTATTGGCAGGGATTACTTTGTGGGTCGCTTACTTATTTTTAAAAAATAATCAGGGACAAGCTTCTAAATGGTGGTGGGGTATTTCTTTGCTTTTAGGTGGAATAGGTGCATTTTTGGCGGGTACTAGCTTTCAGGCTTTTGGCTATATGATTAAATGTTCGGGCAACACTGTTTGCAATTTAACCAGTTGGTGGGAAATTGCTTACAATATTTTTACAGTATGGGGCGGCGGCGCATTGCTCATCGCCATTTCACATTCTAGCATGACCAGCAAGGGACAAAAATGGAGTCGCATTTATGCCTTAATAAGTTCTGTTTTGTACACCGTCATTTGTTTGATTGGCACTTACTTACCCAATGCATTTATGGTGTCTTTTGAAATGATGATTTTGTTTACTCTACCTGCTTATCTCTATATTATTGCGCTACATCTTTACCAATATTTGAAAAATAGGGACAAGCAATTGCTGAAATATCTATCCTGCTGGGCAATTCTTGCTTCGACCTTGGTTGCTTATGCTGTCTATTTAAACAATCATTTTACCGAAAAACTTTGGTCGCAGAATATATGGTTTTCTGAAAATGATGTTCTGCACATTTTCATGATCGCTTGGTGTTTCTACATCTATTTTTTCTTATTGGACGATGTTAAGGATGCTGTGATTATGGATTGAACTATGTATTTAGCCACCCACATATTTAAACCACGCATTTAACCACGGGCAAGCGTAAAGCATTGCCCCTACCTGAAAATTGTGATTGTGCCATTGTGGTATCCTTGTTTTCCGTCGGCAAAAACGACCTCTACTCTGTATGGATATATTCCTATTGGTAATGGTTTGCCGTTGTGTGTTCCGTCCCACATATCCTGCGTATTTTCTGATGCGTATACCATTTGTCCCCAACGATTGAACACCCCTAATTTCATAGATTGGATGTTGTTTCCCTCATACTTAAAATAATCATTGTTTCCATCTCCATTTGGAGTAAATGCATTGGGCAACATCACTTTGTATTTGGTGGCTTCTGAATCACTTAGGGGCTCCGTTAATTGACGTTCTTCTAAACAATCAGGCATGGCAAATTCTCGTTGTGTATAACAACCATTTCCATCGCCAAATTCGATGGTCAAAACTTTGTCTGTAGGAATATCAAAAACGCTCACGCTACCATTTGAATTCTCTACGAAATCATATTTATGGAGTATGTTGATCTTCATATCTTCTCTCGAAAGAAAAAATTGAACATCATAAAACGAAGCATCTTCTTTGCACTCAAAACTGATTTGCTCAACAGCAATTGGTGGATCGCACTGTCCTATTAAACTTTGGACAAACAAAAAGAGAAGGATTGTAGGTATGAATATTTTTATAGTTTTCACCTGACTTTTGACTTTGGTTATTGAAATCAAGAGAGTCTGGTATAATTTTACGATGTCAGAAAAACAATGTTTTATATATTTGTGTATTCAAAATATCAACATAGTACATTTTCCCAAAATAGGACATCGAAAGCATCTATTTATTTCTCACGATCAAACTTATATACGTTTAATTATTTTGCAATATTAAATATTCATTATCAACCTAAAAGCCTCAAAATCAATAGATTTTGAGGCTTTTAGGTTTTTTATTGTGTAAATTTTTATTATTTCTCAATAACAAATTTCTTATTGAATAGTGGCTTATTTTGTTCGTTTGTTACCATAAGAACATAAAAACCTTGTGCTAAATTTTTAACATTAACTGTCCAATTATTTTGGGCTTTTTCTAAATTATCTTGCATAACGACCTTTCCTGCTGCATCTACAATTTTCCAAATACTGTTAGAATTAATGCCTGCCTCAATGGTAACATTCAATTCATTTGCAACTGGGTTTGGGTAAACAGTAACCGCCTCATTTGCTATTTCTGTCAAACCAACAGTCTTACAAGCACCAACACTTTGGATAAGTGTATCTCTCTCAAATGGGAAATTAACAACAATCAATTGAACTTCATAAACACCATCTTCATTATAAGTATGGGTAATTGTTTCTTCATCGCTAACTATTGTATTGGTATCACCAAAATTCCACTTTGTAGATGTAACATTATAAGCAGTTGTAGTATTGGTAAATGTAACTGTTCTACAAGAATTTTCATCTACTTCAAAAGTAAATCCTGCTTGCAATGGTTGACAATCAACAATTAAGTCTGTTGTTACTGTACTTTCTCCACCAAATTCATCAGAAATTGTTAAAGAAACAGTATAGGTATCAGACGTTTCATAGCTGTGAACTGGTGCCTCTTCATCTGAGGTATTACCATCTCCAAAATCCCAAGAATAAACAGAAGGGACTCCTGGACTTACTGCTGCAAATGCATACTGACGACAATTTGTTTCTGAAATACTACTTTCAATAGATGCTTCTAAATCTGGAGGAGGAACGATAAATTCAACACTTGTAATTCCAGAAATATTATCATTTGAAAGATAATTTGCCGTAACTACAGGGTAGTTTTGATCTTTGGCTTTGAAACGGTAGATATTTTCTGTGTAAGTAGTATCTACTAAAAGTGCTCTAATATCAAATCCTAGATCTTCAGCTAATTCTTCAGCTAATTCTTCAGTAATCAAATCTACTGGCAAAGCAAGAACCACACCATTTGAATTTATGTATGGAACCAGTGTTATATGAGCATCAGAAATTTCATTAAAACGCAAAACATCATGTTCTTGTCCTTCAGGTAATTTCATAGTACCGTAAGCATCCACTTTAACGTTTGTCTGTAAATCCATTTTTAAGGTTACATTTTCTACTGTAAAGCAAATATCACCAAGCCCACCAAAATCCACACACAGGTTTAGAGTATCCAAACCAAATGGCAAGTCAGTTGCAGGAATTTCTAATACAAAATTTGATTCCGTTTCATAGCTATCGCCGAGAAATCCAGCAGAGTAAAAACGGTAATCATTATCTGTTTCAAAAGTACGCGTTCCAAAATCCAAAGCTCCACCTAATAAAGCAATGTCAATGTCAGCACCTTCTAAAACAACATTGCCACCTTTTTCACTATAGTAAGCTGTTTCATTGGTTAAACTCACCTCATCTGGCAATATTCTATCAATAGGCAAACCCAAAATAGAAGTCAAAGAAGCTTTTCTTTTAAATGTTGCATCTGGAAATGCTTCAACTCCACTGACAGGATCAAAGTCAACTAAGTTTACGCTATCTGTACTCAACGAAGTAAAATCCCAAATTTGTCCAATGGCACTAGCACTACCTATTTCGACAACTGGGTTAGTTTGAAAAGCAACGACCTTTTTAGTATTCTCATTTGGCAAATCGTTTACTGTAATCACTACTTGAGCCTCAGCAAAAACACTGAAACTCATAAAAAATGCGAGTAAAAATGTAAATTTTGTGTTCATATAACTTTATTTTTAAGACTTTTCTTTTTTTGTTGAATATCAATTATTCCTTTTATTATGGTAGTCCGACATTTCGGCTAAAAAGACGCTCATATATTTTAATTTATTAATTCTAAACAGCTTCTGTACGAAGATACTTGTTTTTGTCATTATAAAGGCTTTTTGGGCTTTGAATTTACTGTATTCAAAAGACCGTCATACCTTTGTGGTAGACAAGGCATGCCTTGTCTCTACTCATTAACGCAGAGGTATTAGCCATAAGCATTTCATTCTTACTAACAATTTGTATCTTTCGTTTATAAAAATCCATTATACCATCATTCAAAACAAACATATTGATAATTTTTGGGGCGTATTTTTCCTATCAGCGTTGGTTACTGACTGTAATCGAAATGTAGTATCTATATTAAAACGGAATTGCTTGCTAAAAAGGCTGCTTGTTCTTATATCATTGGTATTAATTTTTTTTCAATATTCAACAGCACAAACAGACTCCAATTCTAATATTGGTGCTAAAGCTGGATTGAGCTTTAATCTTGGTACAAAACTCAATCGCATTGGCGTGATGGCTGGTATTTATTATCAAAAAGATTTTTATCAATTTAACCTTGTAACCAATCATTATTACTGTTTCAATAGCTGGGGACCAGACCTTAAAAAATGGGAAAGTCAATTTGGAGTCGGGACTACCCTAGCCTATGGCAAACATAGACATCAAAACAAATTCATTTCGCTCACTGGCAATCAAACAGCGAGACCTTATGGCATTTCTTTTGCCTATAAATGGTATTGGGACAACATCCAAAGCAGTCAAAGAACAGGCATACTGGCACTTCATTTTAACCATGTTAGCGTCATTTCCGAAAACGATGCTTTTGCTGGCAATGGAAGCGACAAATTTAGAACAGGTGGCACATCAATCATTTATTCTAAAGACAGTTGGCAAGGAGGAATCAATTTACTTACTTGGACGGGCAACCCCAAACACATTAAAACAAAGAGAATTAAAGGCACAGAGTATCCTGCAAAATATGGTTATTTTGGATTAGATCAAGCCAAGTATAAAAAATATTCTCACGGCTTACTCAGCTTGCAATTAGATCATCAATTCAAGTACAGTCAAAATGCTCGAATGAGTCTTGGAATTGATGCTGAACAAATAAGACATGCCATTCAAAACAAGCTAATGCACGACATGGTATTTATTCCCGACAAATGGAATTCTGCCGAAAATCCGCATTACCCAATGATTGATTCTAATGGCAATCCTTACTTATTTAAAGAAGGACAGCAAATCCGAAAAGCTACCTTTTTTGGGAATTTATCGTTGAATCCGAGTTGGTTTTATTGAAGGTTATTATTTCACACTCGTAAAAAAATTAAGATGCTTTTATTTCTTCTTTTTTGTTTATCGAAAAGTTGATTTCAGCTTTTAATCCATGAACTAATTTCAAGACGGTTCCAATCGTCACGTTTGATAGTCCATTTTCAAGTTTAGAAATTTGCCCCCTCTGAACACCAATAATTTTCCCCAATTCTTCTTGAGTTAAGTTCCTTTCTTTTCTTAATTTTTTTATTTCTTCAGCTAATAATTCAATTCTTAATTCCTGCTCATATGAATCTCTTGCAAAGGTCCCGATTTCACCTAAATGCTTATTCTTTAGTTCTTCTAATCTCATTTTTTATTGGTTTTATCGTCAAAATATTTTTTCCTTATTTGAATGGCTTTATCCTTTTCTTTCTTTGGAGTCTGATTTGTCTTTTTATTAAATCCATGTGTAGCAACGATTAGAGTTTCATGTTTTCCTGTTTTATCCCAAAATGCTAGCAACCTATAGAACCTACTTCCATCTGAAGCCTTAAATTCCCAAATTTTATCTCCAATATTCTTAAACCAATGTCATTTTATTCCACATTTAGTTTTATCAAAACAAATTAAAAGTCTCTTCCGAATATTGTTTGGTAAATTATCAAAGTATCCAATAGCATCGTCCAATAGCTCAATATCAATTGGTTTCTTCATTTCCATTGATTCAAAGATAAGTTATTGTTTCCATATATGGAACATTTGCATTGTCATTTTTATTTCTCTTTCACTAAAATTTTGAACGGAGGCTTTAACAAAACTGTAAAAATTAAAACTTTGGTCTTGATTTGATGTAACGACATACACCAGCCGTTCTTGCTGATGAAGTAAGTTCAGGATCATTAATAGTGACTTCAAATATGATTTTCGACGATTTGCTTATATAAAACTTGGCTTTCGCTCATTTTGCAAAGACAAATGCGTTACATTCAACCTAAAATATCAACTTTTTGATCGAAAAAATGTTATATTGTGTATTATTCAAAACTTAGTACTATGTTAAAAATTCTAATAAAATTATTTATTCTCGTACCCTTTTTTAGTGTAACAGTAAATGCGCAAGATGTTCTACAACAAGCACAGGATTATTTTCTATCATACAACCAACAGTACAACTTAGCTTTTATAGATAAAAAAATTAGAGAAAACCCTGATTCTATAGAAATTTTATTGAAGAGTGCAAAATTGAAATTATTGTATGGTCTGAATAGTGAAGCTGATGAAGATCTTGCTCAGGTAGAAGCCTTAAATCCTTATGCTATTTTCCTGTATGGTTTTTATGGTCCTGATGAAATATTACAAGTTTTATCGAATAAGCCTACTAAAGCATTGGTAGAGATATCATTGGATAAACGTGTTTCTTATTATTTAGAAATGATTAAAGACAAAGCATTAAACAATCATTTACATATAGAAAAGAGTACTACATTGCTTGAAGTACTAAATCAATTGGCTGACGGAGAACTCGAAACAGCATTAACGGACATTATTTCTTTATCTGTTGACTATCCATCCTCTGCAATTATTTATGATGTCAAGGGGTTAATTTATGAAGCAATGGATGAAAAAAACTTGGCACAGTTGAATTTTGAGGAGGCTGTTGCCTTAGAGCCTGGATATGCATTTGCTTGGTATAATTTAGGGAGAATGGAGGCAAGTCAGGGAGAATTAGTAGTAGCTAAAAAACATTATGATCGAGCGATAAATCTTAAGTATGATTTAACTAAAGCTTATTTTGATAGAGCTTTAGTACTTAAGAAATTGGGCAATGAAGAATCCGCCTTAGAAGACTATGACCGTATTCTTCAAATAAGTGATGGTAATTATTTAGAAGCAAATATCAATAGAGGATTAACAAAAAAGATGATGAAAGATTATAGAGGTGCGCTTGTAGATTTAAATGAATCTATCAAGCTTTCTCCTGACAATGCGAGTCTTTACCTTAATAGAGCAAACCTTTACTTTGTTTTTGGATATTTTGCTGATGCAATTTCAGATTTTACCAAAGCAATAGACTTGAAGGAAAATTATGCAGAAGCCTATCTTAATAGAGGATTAACGCATTATCTGTTGGGCGAACAAGATAAAACTTGTATGGATATAGATAAGAGTGTTAAACTTGGACTAAAAAGTGCAGTAGAAAAATGGAAGGTTTTTTGTAATTAAGTTCCTAATTAGTTATGGCTAAAAATAAGATAAAACCCAAGTATCAATGTTACTAATTCCTACAGATATTATTGAAATAGACCAAGCATTGTTAAATGACTTAGATGCCAAATCGAAATCTATTTATAGAGCGATTACTTTTTGCAAAAAAAAATCCTCTAGAGCCTTATTGGATAGTTTTGTTAATAGCACAAATAATTTAGCAGAATTATTATCTATAAAAAATGCTCAGATGGAGGCAGAAACTGAAGAAGAGTTGAAGGAGTATCAAAAGAATTTAAACAAGACCATTCTTTATGTTGTGAATGAAATAAAAAATGAAATTTGTCTAACTTCTCAAGTGCAACTTTTTCAAATATTTCGACTTATCTCACCTGAATCTCATGAACGACATCCAAATCAATACAGAAGGTCATTAGTGCAAATTGGTGGGTATTTCTGTCCAGATCCTGAAAGATTGAATGGCTTAGTTACTCAATTATTTTACAATTTAGAAACGATTTCACACCCAATAATCAAGGCAATATATTTGCATCATGAACTGATTAGAATACATCCTTTTATTGATGGAAATGGGCGAGCTACAAGAATTGCTAAAAATTGGATTTTAATGTATAATCTTTATCCGCCAATTTTTATAAAAGACAAAATTGAAAAGAAGGAATACATTACAGCGCTTAGTCAAAGTTTTAGATCAGTGGAGAAAAATAATTTAGTTTGGAATAAAGAAACAAAACTTTTTTTTCATCAAGAAATGAATCGGATTTCAAGTAGTATTGATTATATTTTAAAGAAAATTAGATTGGAAAATAAAAATTAAACAAGCATCCCATCTAATGATAATCAGTTTTTGTAGCAAAAGCAAAGGAAGCGTGGAGGATAAACTCAACGACAGCGCAACCAGATTGCGAAAATACGCCCGATGCGAGTGGAAATGTATTTACCAAACCAAACACCTACGAGGTTTCTAAAACCTCGTAGGTGTTTGGTTTGGTAAATGCATTGCAACGGACAGCGGGGAGACAACCTGATCGAAGAAGATACTCGCCGTCCTTAAAAAGGTTGAAAGTTATGAATTATGTATCATTGCATAATACAAAGAGACTATGAATCAAAAATCTATCGTTTAACAAAACGCTCTGATTGCATTTGATTACCATCATTTATTCGCAACAAATAAAGGCCTGATGGCAATTCCTCTACATTCATTCGGTAGGTATTTTCACCAATTGTTGACGAGGTTTCTTCCGACTTTATTTTTTTTCCTGAAACATCAAACACTTCGATTTGAATTGGAGAAACCTGTTGGCTATTGTCCGTGAAAACAACATTCAAATAATCAATTGTAGGATTAGGACTGAGTGTTTTTATTTTTAATAAATTTAATGCAATATCATCTATACCGACGGCTGCAATGCATCTTTCTGCATTTATAGTATCATTTAAAACATTTTCATCTGGCAAACCATTTGGATCTTCACACCAAACAGTAAAGTTGTAACATTCCATCTCTTGAAAAATATAAGTTCCAAATGTTACAGTATCCATATCATATTGAGCTATAGGAGGGTTAAAAATTTTTGTATAAGTAGACTGCATAGAATCATTCACTATCCAATTTAACCTCACTGAGTTCAAAGGGTTTTCTCCTACATTTTTCACAGCAACTTTAACCGTCAACAAACCTGGTTGGACTTCATCTTCTGGATTAATTAAAGCAATTAGTTCAGCATCATTTTTAATTCTGCAATCTGGAACAGGCAACTGAATATTATCTCCTCCACAATTTGTTTCAATTCCACTCGAAACATTAAAGTCCATGTAGTCTTCAACCATAGGCAAATTATACAAACTTAATGTATTGCCAATAACTTCAAAGCTTTCTGCCAAAGCAAAAGCTCCACCACCAAAAATAGTTTCACTGTCAATACTATCAAGCAAAACAGTTGCATCAAAGAATTCTAAACCTTGGCATATTATCTCAAAATCAATAATTGCAGGTTCAAATAAAACTTCCACTTCCACAGGCACACAATCTGAAACAGCAATACAAGCACCTTCTGTCACGCGGAAACCAAATTTATTTTGTACATCGTTGATGTAATTATTTCCAAAAGAAATTCCATCTACTTCTAAATACCGAATTCCCAATACACAATAATCTTTGTCAACTGGATATTGTAAAAATACTCCTTCGTCATTATGATCTATAACATAGCCATTTTTCACTAAGGCAAAAGTTGTATTCATGCCTTCAGCACTATCATTTATCACATCTCCTACGACAATGTCAATTTCTCCATTCGAGCAAGCCTTTATTTCATTTTGTATACTCACATCCGAAATACTAGCAGCACAAGGTTCAGCACAAGGTTGTATTGCCAATTTCAAAGTATCATTAAGTGGGAAATTGTCTTGTTCTAAGTTTGGCTCCTCTGTCCAAGCTCTCAAATAATAAGTTTCACATTCAAGAAAATCAACATAAAGAATACCGAGGTCTATATTATCATTTACACCAAGATTAATATTAAAAGAAGTATCCCGATATATCTCTTCATCATTCAAGGTGATGCCAATAATAACTGAATCAACCTCTTCAGATCCAAAATTTGTCAACTCCAAAGAAAGTACGTGCTGACCAATTGTAACTGGTAAAGCTGGTTGCGTCATTCTTGTGACACCAACATCCAATTTTGCATTTATCTCATCAGCTCCCATTGATACTGGCAATGTTCTCACTTCGCCGTCTATGTCTTTTGCTCCTGCTTGTTCTGGGCTTCCTGCGCTAAACAAGTAAGGATTGTTTATATGTAAATCATAGCTGCTTACAAATCTTGGATTTAAAGAAACTGAGTTAGCGTCTTTTTGAGAAAATGCTGCCCAATCGCCAACAGTCCTAAATACTTTTTGATCTGCTTCAATTATTTCTAATGCAGCAGTATGATAGTTATTATAGTCAAAATCTAAGAAAGGATTCTCTGAGCTTTCCTCCATAATAAGCAATTTGCCTCCAGCCTCACTTGAAAATATATTGTTCTTAACTTTAAACAGTTTTGATGCGATTTTATTAATTGTAAATGCAGCATATTGTGTAGAAGGTTCGAGATCACTAACAACATTTATATTGTTGTTGAAAATCAAGACTTCGACTTTTTCGGCTACATCTGAAAGTAAATGAATACCCGATAATTTACCACTAATAAAATTATTATACAAGTACAATATACTTTCTCCAGCTCCAGCTAAATTCGTATATTTCAAACCAAACATATATTCCCCTTCAATGACATTTCTATCCAAAGTAAGGAAGTTGTGTAGGCTATCTGCAAAACAAGCTTCTATAGCTGCATTCATTTCAAATTCTGCTTTTAATAAATTATTTACAAATGCAACCTCAAATTCTGCATTGTTTCCACTAAGCGTATCGCTACAAGCACCAGCAATAAAGCTGGTGTTTAGAAAAATATTGCTATGAATTAAAACCTCGTCCGACAATCTCGTCTGAAGCGTTTTATAGATGGTATTGTCTACCACTTGAATTTCATTAGATTCTACAAACAAACTCGGACAGTTCAAAACACAAGCTTCAAAACTTATACAATTGCTATTTTCTATTATAATAGAATCACGCACATACAATCCGTCAAAAATAAATCCATCTAAAGAATTTAAATGAATGTCATTGACAAATACTTTTTCTTCAGTAGCAGCTCTAAAGTATATGGGCATATCACAACTAAAAAAGTTCTCAGATACATCTGAAAAATCTAAATTAATGGATTCATCAAAATCATTTTCCAATAAATTAAAAGCCACACTTCCATTGATCCCCCATTGAATCATCGTATCAATAGCCCCAGCAATGGTTGTAAAATCTGCTGTTGTATCACTGTTTCCAATTGTGTAATTACCTATTAATGGACCATCAAGCTCTCCATCTAAAGTGTCTTGAATACAAGGCGTTTCATCTGGCACAAAAGTTTCGCAAACATTGGTTTCAATTACAATCTGCGTTATATCAAAAAGCTGAGGTGCTAACTGACATTGTCTAAAAGAAGCAAATTTTTCATACATATCCGCAACATTCTCTTCCCAATGATCAAAATCAGTAAGCGGACCAAAACGGTTAATATATTCCTCCATCATTGGTCGCATTTGATCTGAATAAGTCAAAACCTCACAAGCCACTTTTTCAGCACTTAACAAAGTCATCATATACTCTTCAAAGCGATGTACAAATACAGATTCAATGCTATCATTTTCAATCAACCAACGACCCACAAAAGTCGTTTCCTTATTTACATTTGTAATGCTATCTGGATAAGTAAAAAAGTTAGAAACAGATTCTCTTTCAACATTACGCAAACCAAAATCTATATCATACATAATCCACCTCCATTTTGAGGTGTCATTTTGTTCTCTCCAATAACGAACATTGTTACTAGGCCAATCATGATTTGCCGACCACAGCTCAAATATCAAATAAGATAGATATTGATCTACATCCATTTCTTTTTTAACATGTTCCAATGCTGCTGGATCATTAGAATTTGGATTGTCGTGCATAAATTCAATCATTGCCAAATAATCTTCAGCAGTACCTTCATTACAACAGCCTCCATCATTCGGATAAGTATTGAGAATATCCACATTATCTGGATCAGCACCATAGTTATCTCTTAAATAGTATTTATCAATACGTTCTCTTATGTTATAAATGCCCCAAAATTCACCATTGAGAAAAACCACAGCAGGCCGTGTTGCCATTCTACCTATATTGGTATCTTTTGCAAGGTTTGACACCACTTCATCTGTACAGAAACTAGCATTGGCTTGCTCTTGTCCACGAAGCACTAATCTTTTAAAAGACTTCAAATCCTTTTCCTCAAAAAAGGGGTACTTAAATTCATTTTCTTTATCATACTCAGAACGTGCATATAGCCTAAAAGATTTTTGTCTTTCTCTTCGACTACCTCCACCATTGATTCTCAATCCGCCATCTAAAGCCAAAGTCTCATCATCCATAAAAAATTCAAAATGCGTTGGTCGCTCCCATTCAGCTCCCCTTTGAAAACAGTTCATGGTTTTTTCAGTCGCACCATCAAAACCAGACCCAACCACATAAATTCCTCGATCATCACTAAACAAATTGTCAGGATCAGAAACAATGGATATCATAGGTATAGAGTATCTATCAAAATCTGGATGAATCAAATAAGATTTGGTGTATACCTTAGAAGCTGGCACGTCCCCCTTAAAAGCTCTTGCTCTAATGATATTTATTTTAAAAACCTCGTCTGGTTCATACCTCGGGACTACGTTGTAGTTTGTAACTTGAAAATTATCAGGAGAACTAAAGTAGTTTGGTTCGCCTGTTCTTGAATCAATGATTACAGGAGCATCATATAAAATTCCGTTTTCAGGTGTTGGCTCTGAACCATCTCTACTATAGTAAATAACCAAACCATTAGAGTCAGAATCTTCAAAAGTTAATTCTAGTTCAAAAGCAGACGGATATTGCCCTGCAGCTCTTGAGTAGTCTAGTTTTCGTTTATGAACACCATTTATGTTCGTTTCATCGGGAGTTGGACCTGTAAAGCTTTTCCAGTTAGGGGCACCGTCATAAATTCTTCCATAAGATTCATCAGAAACCAACTGTTGAGCATTTACATAATCTATTAAAGTGGCATTATCATCGTATAATAACAGATTTTCACCTCCAGCATTTATAGAAAAATTGGTGTGTAGCTCCTCATTTTTAAAAGTATCTAAACCCGAAGCATAAATCAGGATAAATTTTCCCGATTCTAAAGTAACATCTGGAAAAGTCCAAACATTGCTGCCAGCAGATTCTCCATCGGTTAATGAAAAGCCTTCTAAGTTTTGACTAGTAGCACTTGCATTGTACAACTCAATCCAGTCATAATGCATGCCATCTTCGTTTTCAACAGATGAAACATTATCCGCTAAAAACTCATTTATGAATATTTTTTGATTATTTTCAATTGTAATGCCACCGCTATTAGAAGCATTGGGTGTACTTTCTACAAAAGTTGTAAAAATGCTGCCTCCATCTTCTGATCTACCATAAGATTGATCTGCCAACTGAGCAAAAGCCCCAACAAAATCTACAGGCGTTAAATTTGCTCCTTGTGATAAAATGAGTGCTTCTCCATCTGATTTGATAGAAAAGTTTGTATGAATCTCATTTACAGCGACCGTATCTTTTCCAGAAGCAAAAATTAATACAAAGTCATCTGGTTGAATTACAACCGAAGGAAAGGTCCATTTTTCAGGCTTGTTGGTATTATCTGAAAGACTGTAATCACTTAGGTTTACGGGGGCGTCTCCCCCATTGTAAATTTCTATCCAGTCTGAATAATCACCTTCAAAATCAGCAATAGTTGTCTCATTTTTACTCATCAATTCATTAATAACGATCTGTCCTGACACTACTTCAGTGCAAAAGGATAGCATTATCCATAAAAGATAGTAAATATGTGTTGTTCTAAGAGACGATTTCATTATGATACTATAACGGGAAAATTCAATACTAGGGTTAAGAATAGTTTAAAAAATACAAATTTAAATAAATGAAACTTTGTTTTGTAACCTTTACGTTAAATTTCGGTATTACCAAGTTAAGACAACAAGCATCTAAGAAGGGTACAGTTTGTTAAAAAAATAAGTATAAAAGCAAAAAAAAGCCGTTCACCTCTTTGAGGTGAACGGCTTTTTTATTAAAGCTTATTTAAATTTTAATCATTATCACAATCTGAACAATTAATGATTTCTGTAACCTCGAAAGAAGTACAAGTTTCCCAAAATTCACAAGTATCATAATTGTAAATAACTACCGTATAAGTTCCTGTAGCTGATGGCGAATAGTATGGGTGTCCAATGTTTGTATCTACTACTGTACCATTTAAAGACCATTCAAATTCCCAAGTTGCATCTGGCATCAATGGCATTGGGAAATCTACACTAGTATCTGCTCCTGGAGCTATCACATAAATAGAGTTACTCTCACAAGCTCTTGCTATATCAACACATTCAACTAAAAGTGGACTTGAATCACATGCATTAGTACTTGCTGTTAACACACTACAACCTTGACCATAGTCAAATGCTGTTCCTGTAAAGTCTGCATCTAAAATAATTCCATCCGCATCACAAGCTTGTATTTGACTGTCACAAACTGTTCCGTCTTCAGCTAATAAATCTACTTGTCTATCTCCACAATTACCAAGACTTACATCTGTAGCCGTTAAGCTTGGGTAAATCGTTGCGGTAAATACTTCCGTACCACATTCAGAGTCAGTTACTGCACCAACTAATGATCCATCAGCATTTACAGTAAATATAGTTGTTACTATCTCAAATCCATAAACTTGAGGATCACAAGTTTGATTTTCTGGGAAGCCTGTAAATGTAAATTCTGGAACACAAGCACTTACACCAAAACTTGGAGCTTCAAACAAAGTACTTATTATGCCTCCAGTTGCAACATCAGGATTGTAAATATCAAATCCTATAATTGTATACGTACCATCTGGGTTTAATACTTCTGGGGTTACTGAACAAGCAACTATTGGGAAAGTAATATCAATACCTCCTGAAACTGAACAAACTTCTTGATCTTCCCAGTCTATTTGTCCATTACATGCTAAATTAATAGGTTGGAAGTCAAAGTCTTCTGCTACTACTGCTTCTCCATCTCCTACTGTTACACCAACTCTTGGATTTGGATTCGCTCCTTGAGAACAAGGTGGCAAGTTGGTTTCATCTACTAAAACATCATAAGTACCACAAGGCACTGGATCAAACAAGTAGTTTCCTAATGCATCTGTTGTTGCTGTTCCTACTAAAGTACCAGCAGCATCGTATAATTCTACTGTTAATGGCGTTGTTGGAACATCTCCTCCTGTACCATCACAATCATCATCTACTGTTACTGATCCTGCTATAGAACCATCTGCACAAGCTGCACAACTTCCATCATCACAATTCGCTGCTGGATCAAAATTTGGTGCTACTGGATCTGTACAACCCAATACTTGAACCTCATCTACAATACAAACACAAGCATCGGCTGGATCTACTATCTCTGTATCTCCTAAACAAATATCTGTATTACATACAGGTGCAACTTCACAAGTACCATCATCACAAGTTGCTGCTGGATCAAAGTTACAAGCCAAAGGATCAATACAACCATCTGGAACACAATCACAAGAACCATCATCACAGTTCGCTGCTGGATCAAAATTTGGTGCATCCATATTTGTACAGCCCAATACTTGAACTATATCTATTATACAAGCACAAGCATCTGCTGGATCTACAACCTCTGTATCTCCTACACAAATATCTGTATTACAAACTGGTACTGGTAAACAAGAAGCATCATCTACACAAGCCGCTGGATCAAAGTTACAAGCCAATGCATCAGTACAACCTGGTGTTGTATCTGCTCCACAAGCTGTACATACTTCATCTGTTAAAGTTACTGTTACTTCATCTCCTATTTCACAATCACCTACACAAGGTGTTGTTGTTAAACAAGAAGCATCTGGAGCATCTGCACAACCCAATGGCGTTACACATAATGTAAGGTCTACAAAATCATCTGGTGTTGGATTTGCAAGGTATTCAACAAAACAAATATTATCACAGTAAGCCTCTCCAGCACACAATGCTGGATCTTCACATCCTATTACTGTTTCAGAACCACTATCAGAAGGATACACACAATTTGTTGCAAAAGGATCAACAAACCATGAATAAACAGAATAATCTTGTGTCCAAGTATAATCATCAGTTTCTGGATCATTGGCTGGATCAATATCTGTTGTACAGCCTGCTGCTGGTGCAGCACCTCCTGCCCATTCTTCTACTAAAGTAGGACAAGTACTGTCAACTATAACTGGAGCCTCACCACAACCAGCACTTGGAGTTACTGCAATTGTGAAGTTAGCTGGATCAGGATAAACGTCAAGTGGTGCTAACATAAAAGCACTTACATCAACATCATCCCCTTCACAAGTTAACCCAACTGTTATAGCTAGAGCAGCCAAGTCGCAAGTTTGATTGTCTGTTGTTACTGGCACACAAATTTCTGTTCCAGATACTCCTTCAACTTCTACACCGTTTACTACAGCCGTCAAAGTATTCGAAACTTCATCATCAAATTGGAAACAAACATCAGAAGTACTTCCTGAACAGACTTCAGAATCAGTTACAGTAATATCTGTTAAATTTGGACATGCAGGACAAACAACAACATCAAAACAAACTGATTCTGTTGTTGCAAAGCAAATAGGATCTAAAAGAGTACCAACCTGACTAGCATTTACTCCATCCAAAGCCGCCTGTACATCTGCAATGGTTCCAACTGCTCCTCCAAATTGACCTGCAAAATCAAGGGCTTCCTGTAAACTATTCAAACCTGGCACACCATCATTATTACCAGCTACTAAATCTGCTACTAATTGATTCGTCCCTGGTACACCAGTTTGAGCGTCACAATCAATAATAGGACATAACTCTGCAGCTGAATTCAGTAAATCGTTGATTGCTTCCAAATCATATGTAAAAGCAACTACACAAACAACATCACCTTCAGCCAAAGTATCCGCAGAAAAGGCTCCATTGGCATTGATATCAGCAATGCTGTCATTGACTGTTATCACAAAATCAATATCTGGTAAGGAAGAAGTTGGATCTGCAAATGTTAATGCATTATCACTATTATCAGTACAAACACTCGTTTGTGCTGGTGGATTAGGAATAGTAGGATCCAGCACAGTTACAGGGTCACAAACATTATCATTCACTTGTGCCATAATATTTTGACAACACAGTGCCACACAAACAAATGAAAATAGTAAAAGTAAAATCTTATTTTTCATAATAGAAAAGATTTAGTTTATTAAGAGTTTTAGTAATTATTTTCTTTTGAGATAAAAACATCACTTACGCCACTTTATCTAAGTAAAACGAAAAGAATAACTTGAGCCAATTTATTATCATTTTTTCCGATTTCCTTCGTTAAAAAATTAACCTGGTTCGACATTCGATAGCCCTGCTATGCTTGACTTTTTTGCCTTGTAAATCGAAAAAATCTAATAATAAATTTTGGCTCAACTTATTTTTTTCATTTCACTAAAGCCTAATAGGCAATGTTAAATAACCATTAAAGTTCCGAATACTTATTTGATTATCATAATATTGGGCTGCCAAAATTCATGCATTTCCATTTTTTTTTATTTTTGCACTCAACTTACTACAACAACAATCGAGCAAAAGTCTTCTTTCTTAATAATTGGACGGTACATTCACTCCTCCGTTTGAAGTATTCTCCCCGCTGTCCGCTGCAATGCTTTTAGGCTGCCAACCTACGAGGTTTTGAAAACCTCGTAGGTTGGCAGCCTAAAAGCATTTCCACTCGCATCGGGCGTAGTTTCGCTTATTTTTGTCTTCCATCGCTCATTTTTTCCTCCACACCTCCCTAGCTTCAAAAACACTCATTTTATAAATAAAAAAGCCGTTCACCCCAATGGGCAAACGGCTTTAACTCTAAATAAACCAATTTTATCTTTATACCATAAATTGGTATTAATTTTTAGTCATTACCACAATCTGTGCAATCAATGATTGTATCTACCGCAAATCCTGTGTTACATACTGTATCCCAGCTTTCACACATATTTGGATTATAAACAATAACTGTGTAATTCCCTACTACAGATGGAGAATAATATGGTTGACCTACTACTGTAGCTACCAATACACCATCCAAGTACCATTCGTAAAACCAATTGCTTGACGCATCTAAAACTGCTGGCAATTCTTCTGTACAATCTGCAGCTGGATCTACTACATATAATGAGTTACTCTCACAAGCTCTCTTTATACATACACAACCTGCATCTGCATAATCAAGACATCCTGAACAATTGTCTATTATTATATCACATGTTTCTACAAACACACAACCAATATCACTTGTGTAAGTATAAGTTGCCGTATAAGTTCCATCAGCTGACTGATTGAACGTTCCT
>Ga0209187_1000650_pt1 | contig 54129 bp, 41 predicted proteins | sample BantaG_FD_187430 | JGI IMG/M metagenome (GOLD analysis project Ga0209187, IMG submission 187430) | Marine algal microbial communities from Bantry Bay, Ireland - BantryBay_4 metaG (SPAdes) (version 2) | ecosystem: Host-associated > Algae > Red algae > Unclassified | place: Bantry Bay, Ireland...
AATTATACTTTTCAGCAAATGACTTTTTCGTTCCTTTATTATCGATGTGTTCTTGTAATCTTCGTACCATATTTTCTGTAAATCCGATATATAAAACAGTTCTTCCTGGATTACTTAATATGTAGACGTAAAATGCATAGTCCCTTTTCATTATCTTATTAAGATATAAAAGAAAATTTGAGTGAGAGAAAACGTTCTCCATATGTTTCTGAAGATCTCTCCGCAAGGTCGAGATGAAAAAGAAGAATCGAGATGAAAAAACTCACTCCTTTTCATGTCGACTGTAGCGCAGCGGAATGGAGACCTCTTCAGCTTAATTATCAGAATGCAAACAACTATTATGCACTTTATCCCTAACTAAAAAGTGGAGTTGAAAAATACATCCTCCTTCTGTTGCTGAGGATCTCTCCACCAGGTCGAGATGAAAAAGAAGAATCGAGATGAAAAAACTCACTCCTTTTCATGTCGACTGTAGCGCAGCGGAATGGATACATCTTCAGCTTAATTATCAGAATGCAAATAACTATTGTGCACTTTATCCCTAACCAAAAAGTTGAGCTGAGTAATACACCCTCCTTCTGTTGCTGAAGATCTCTCCGCAAGGTCGAGATAAAAAAGAAGAATCTAGATGAAAAAACTCACTCCTTTTCATGTCGACTGCAGCGAAGCGGAATGGAGACATCTTCAGCATATTAACCAGATTATTATTCTATTACAAATTCTCTATTCAGTGAGCTGAGTGTTGGGTTATGCCCTTTAATTAATAGCTCCTTTTTTGATCGACTCCATTTCTTAAGTTGCTTTTCTCTTGCTATTGCATCGTTAACATACTGATATACTTCGTAATAGATAATATCTGTACAATTATACTTTCCAGCAAATGACTTTTTCGTTCCTTTATTATCAATGTGTTCTTGTAATCTTCGTACCATATTTTCTGTAAATCCGATATATAAAACAGTTCTTCCTGGATTACTTAATATGTAGACGTAAAAAGCATAGTCCCTTTTCATTATCTTATTAAGATATAAAAGAAAATTTGAGTGAGAGAAAACATTCTCCATATGTTTCTGAAGATCTCTCCGCAAGGTCGAGATGAAAAAGAAGAATCGAGATGAAAAAACTCACTCCTTTTCATGTCGACTGTAGCGCAGCGGAATGGAGACATCTTCAGCTCATTTATCAGAATGCAAACAACTATTGTGCAATTTATCCCTAACCAAAAAGTGGAGTTGTAAAATACATCCTCCTTCTGTTGCTGAGGATCTCTCCGAAAGGTCGAGATGAAAAAAAACACTCCTTTTCATGTCGACTGTAGCGCAGCGGAATGGAGAAATCTTCAGCTTAATTATCAGAATGCAAACAACTATTGTGCAATTTATCCCTAACCAAAAAGTGGAGCTGAATAATACACCCTCCTTCTGTTGCTGAAGATCTCTCCGCAAGGTCGAGATGAAAAAGAAGAATCGAGATGAAAAAACTCACTCCTTTTCATGTCGACTGCAGCGCAGCGGAATGGAGACATCTTCAGCTTAATTATCAGAATGCAAACAACAATTGTGCACTTTATCCCTAACTAAAAAGTGGAGCTGAAAAATACATCCTCCTTCTGTTTCTGAAGATCTCTACGTTATAATCCTCGATATCCATAGGGACAAGGTCGAGATAGGAACGAACGGTCTCAGCAAAGCTGAGAAGAATGTGACTTAATGTCACATTATAGTAAGAGAACCTCATCATCAGATGAGGATGGGAGGCTTCATAAAATTAGTTCGATAAAAAAGAGTAGCCCCTTCCTCAATCAAAACTTATGACCAAAGATTCTCTGGGTACACACCATCCTCGATTAGCTTTTGGATTTTTTTCACCACATGTGGCTTATCTTCTTTGTATGTTACGCCAAACCATTTAGATGGTGAGGTTAGGACTTTTACTTTGATCTCTTCGTTTTTGATCATCTGATCCAGTACAAATGGGATGAAGAATTCTGACTTTAGTTCTTGTCCGTGATTCTTCAAGAAAGTCGTGAAATAATCTCTTGTCTTCTGAAAGTAGTTAGGAAAGAATCCAAACATATTCATAGAAACCAAAGTGTCAGGTGTCAGTGAAGCGTTGCCATCTCCTGTGGGATAGGTTATCGACTTATCTGAGTGCCTTTCTATTTTTAACGTCTCTACGATGTTGGTTAAAAAATCATCTCTGTCTGTGTGACAGATTCCACGGTTCACGGTTCCATGATCCGATAATGTATTGTCTAGCAGGTATGAGACTACTGCATATATATCCTGATCTTTCTGTGTCTTGAAATAGTCGATTAATGTGCTGTAAGATTCTGTACCGTAATAGTCATCTGCATTGATAACTGCAAAGGGTTCATTAACCACCTTTTCTCCTACTAATACAGCATGAGCGGTTCCCCACGGTTTCTCTCTATCAGGGGTGTAAGTACAACCCTCTGGGATATTATCTAATTCTTGCTCTACGAACTCGATATCTATATGATTCCCTATCCTATCTGAAAAATAACTCTCAAAATCTTCTCTGAAGCTTTTTCTGATTACAAAAACGACCTTGTTAAAGCCTGCTTTCTTAGCATCGTAGATAGAATAATCTATAATTGTCTCTCCATTAGGACCAAATGCATCCATCTGCTTAAGACCTCCATATCGGGAACCCATACCTGCTGCTAAGACTAATAATGTCGCGTCCATATACTTAGATTTATTTTTTCATTATTTATTGAGCAAATATCTGTAATTCTGCGTTATACTTTTGTGGAAAACAATAAATTATTAGATAATTATTAATGTCTTAAAATACAATAAAGTACATATTAAGATTTTTCGTAATATATTATTTTGATTTAATAATTATTTTTATCTTTGCGTGGTTTTTTAAGTGAAAGGAAAATGGTCAGAAAGTTAACAGCAATTACTCTAATTATCTTAGGGTTATCCTCATGTGTAAAAGATAAGATGCCTGAACTCATAGAGTTAGACATGCAACTGCGTAATCTAATAACTCAGGTTCCGGCTACTAATGGCAACTTAGACTTCTATGTCTTACCTCAAGAGAAAGACCTAAGTGAAATTCCTCAAGATCCTAAAAACCCACTGACAGAAGCTAAGGTAGAGTTAGGGAAGTTATTATTTTTTGAGACAGGATTCTCTATAGATGCTGCACGTACTGAGGGTGTAGGCACTTATTCTTGTGGATCGTGTCATATTCCATCTGCTGGATTTAAGCCAGGTAATTTTCAGGGGATCGCAGATGGTGGAGAGGCTTATGGTATCAATGGTGAAGACAGAAGAAGACATCCATCATATATAGAATCAGAATTAGATGTGCAGAGTGCTAGACCGCTATCATTACTTAATGTAGCATTTGTATCTAATACGTTCTGGAATGGTCAGTTTGGTGCTAATGATGTCAATGAGGGCACAGAAAGCTTATGGAATGTAGAAGATGGTACGGCAGCTAATGCATTGGGATTCGCAGCTTTAGAAACACAAAATTTCGAGGGATTAGAAACGCATCGGATTCATATAGATATAGACTTAATAGATCAGTATGGTTATAGAGAGTTATTCGATCAGTCATTTCCAGAATTATCAGAGGAAGAGAAATATTCTAATTTTGGTGGCTCATTAGCAATGTCAGCATACCTTAGAACTCTACTATCTACTGAGGCGCCTTTCCAAAAATGGCTCAAAGGAGAGAATTCGGCTTTGGGATTTGAAGAAAAGAATGGTGGAATACTATTTTTTGGTAAGGCCAATTGTAGTGCTTGTCATTTTAACGAGAATCTTGGCTCTACAGAGTTCCATGCTCTCGGAGTGAATGATATGGATCAGATTCCATCTTATGATACATCACCATCTGACAAGAGGAACTTAGGCAGAGGTGGATTTACCAATCTGGACGAGGACTTCTACAAGTTTAAAGTACCTGGATTATACAACATCGCAGATACCCCATTCTACTTCCATGGAGCTAGTAAGAGAAGCATAGAAGATGTCATCGATTATAAGATCGATGCTCAGTCAGAAAACATACGTGTAGAGCAGAGCAGGCTTTCAGAAAAATTCTTAGAACTTTCTCTTACGGAAGAAGAAAAGACATACTTAGCCGCTTTCTTAAAGAATAGCTTGCAAGATCCTAATCTAAATCGCTACTTACCACAAGAAATTAATTCAGGCTTTTGTTTCCCTAATAATGACAGCGAGTCTCAGAATGATCTGGGGTGTAATTAATAGTTATTAGTTAGGAGTTATTAGTTAAGAGTTGTCCGTCCCTGATATAGGTTGACCGTTTTACACTAACAAATAACAATGAAAATAGTAAAACGGCTACGTGTTAATCGTAGGTATCCCGAAGATTTTAAACAATCACGAGTTAAGAGTTTCTCATTGGGAGTTAGGAATTATGAATTGGTCTTTGTGAATTATTCAGATAGCTTTCTGGAATGTAACTTTCTTAATAGTTAATATACTCTACATACAGACTCGGATCTAAGTACCAAGCCCTTGGGTTGAGCTCTCTTCTTATGCCTTGTAGATATGCTTCTAAGTCAGTTTCTTCATCGCAATTATAGACTAAGCCTACTCTCGTATAAGTACCAAATTCTTCAGTATATACCTCGTAACCAGCATCTCTGACCTTTTCCTTCATATTGACTACGTTAGATAACTTAGAGTACACGCCAGTGACAATCTTACATTGACCACTTGCGGGTATAAGACTTCCATCGTTTGTCATCTTTTCGATATCATATGAGGACATGGAATCATTGGCGACGATCTCATCTATTATTTCTGTCTCACTGTCGATTAATTCTAACCCTGACTTATTGCTATTCATATTCATGATAGAATTGCATGCTTTAATTCCTAACAGCATTAGCAGTAAGAAAGCAACTAACATGATTATTGGCCATAGAAAATCTCTTCTTTTTTCAGCACTTGCAGAGTATAATGGTCTTTGTTGTTTCTCCGAAGAGAATGTAGTTGCAGCAGCAGGAGTGGGTTCTGATTTAATGCTAGTCTTAGCTTGTGGCTCTTTTGTCATTGTAGCCTTACCCTGAGAGGGAATTACAGGCGGCGGAACATATGTCTTTTCCTTAGCTGAGTAATCGGATTTACCATTACTTTGAGCGTCACTAATTTTACTTGATGGACTGTTTTTTAGCTCACTGACTGAGCTGATAATTGTTTTCTTTATTTCTTTTCGAGTAGAGGGATTGTCCTTTAATACCTTATCTGTAGAACTTAATATGGGAGTCACCGATATTTTAGGTAACCCCTTGTAATATGCATCTACATAAGCCAGACTTGGGGTGACTTTTATCTTATCCTTTTTAGATTTCTCTATAAGTGCTACACCAGGTATACTGACTTTATTATAGTTGACAAGTAGTGTAAGAATCTTCTTATTAAATTTCTTTAGGACTTGTCCTGCTTGCTCATTAGTTATCTTATAATTATCAGATATGCGCTTAGTCAGCGAAGTGTTAGTTCCAGTACTCTCAGAGAATACAAGTTCCATAGATGGAGGCTTCAGTGCTTTGCCTTTCTCGGAGAAACTTGCTGACTGATGCACCAGTCGTAAAGAGCCTAAGCCAGTGATGGATACCACTTGTCTATCACTCAGGATCTCTCGTATTATTGCCGCTACGTCTATGTGCACTGTATATTAGTATTCGCGGCACAAAATAGTGATTTCTATTGGATAGTAATCTGATTATGTGAATGTATACTTCTAATTGGCTCAAGACTTAGTTATCATACTCAGAAAGCCCCATATTCACAATGCAAAGTCTATATATAAGGCTATCTAAGAAAGTATAAGTCTATTCTTATGTAATTCTGTATAAGAACTGAATAGATCGCTTGTAATTCTCCTGATTATCGTTAATATTCGCAACTATTATCGGTTTCCGACAATTTATAATTGATAAAACTATCAAGAGATTGAAAAATAAAGTATCCAAAAAGCTATACGAAGAGGCGAAACATATGTTTCCAGGGGGTGTACATTCACCGGTGAGAGCATTCAAATCAGTGACCGGTACGCCATTATTCATAAAATCTGGGAATGGTGCTCAAATAAAAGATGAAGACGGTAATACATTCTTAGACTTTTGCTGCAGCTGGGGACCATTGATCTTAGGACATAATAATAAGCTGATTCGCAAATCTATTGCTAAGACACTTAAAAGCGGCACCAGCTTCGGTGCTCCCACCCGACTGGGCAATGAAATCGGCAGGTTACTGCTTAATAATCATAGTTATCTCGATATGGTGAGATTCGTCAGTTCTGGTACCGAAGCCGTTATGTCAGCAGTACGCCTTGCCCGTGGTTATACAGGTAAGAGTAAGATTATAAAATTTGAAGGCTGCTACCATGGACATGTAGATTCTTTGCTTGTCAAAGCCGGATCAGGATTGGCTACATTCGGAGTGAGTACCTCTGCTGGAATACCGGAATCATTTGTCAAAGAAACATTGGTATTACCACTTAATGATCTTGATATTGTCAATAAAACAATGCGACAAAATAAAGATATAGCAGCACTAATCATAGAGCCGATTCCTGCTAATAATGGCTTGCTCCTACAAGATAAGACCTATCTAGAAGGACTCAGAAGACTATGCACTGATTATGGCGTATTGCTTATTTTCGATGAAGTGATTTCAGGATTTAGAGTTGGGTTTGAGGGAGCAGCTGGATACTACGGAATTGCTCCTGACATAATCACATTCGGAAAGATTATCGGTGGAGGATTGCCCGTCGGGGCATTCGGAGGAAAGGAGGATATTATGAACAAAGTAGCCCCTCTCGGTGATGTCTATCAGGCGGGAACCTTATCTGCTAATCCGATTGCACTGACCGCTGGCATCGCTGCTCTGCAACAATTACTTAAGAAGGATTTCTATAAGAAACTGGAGAAGAAAACGGATGCATTCGTAGATACTATCAATAAACATATCAGTAGAAAGTCCTACCCAATGCACCTAACTAGTATTGGCTCAATATTCTGGATGGCATTTTCAGATAAGAGAATCATAAAGGCTGACGAGATAGATGGTAGTAAGATGAAATATTTTAAAGTGATCCATGCTGAGTTATTAGAGGCAGGCATATACATGGGGCCATCTGGATATGAGGTAGGATTTATCAGTGAAGCACATACTGGAAAGCAACTGAAAAAAGCTGCTAAAGTCATCTGCAAAGCCATAGATAAGGCTATGAACTAATATGCCTGATGAAGACGATTCGTGTCACATCACGATAACATAATACGTCATATGGATTGGAAACAAAAAGATGAGAGACCTTAGAAGTTATAAAATATTACACATAGCAATCATGGCATATATGCTCGCAGCATTTGCATGGTGGGCTATTCTACTCAATAAGAAAACAACAGAAAATTATCATCTCAAAAATAGAATCCTCCATCTCGACAAATCTTATTCTGTGCAAACTATACAAGAAGAATATGACACACAGAAGAAGATGATCATAGGCGAAGGTTTGGTATTTGGGATATCGATACTCATAGGATTATATCTAATCAATAGAGCTTACCAGTCCGAAATCAAAACCAATAAAAGCCTGAATAACTTTTTACTTTCTGTCACCCACGAATTAAAGACTCCCATAGCCTCTCTTAACTTAATCAACAGAACCTTAGCTACTAAAAATCTGACACCAGAGAAATCTAAGAGTTTACTCGACTCAGCTTATGATGAAAGCCAACGTATGGAGTCTTTAGTAGATAACATTCTAACAGCGGCACAGATAGAACATTCATACACTTACAACTATGAGCAAGTCAATCTCTCTGAACTGATCGCAAAAAGAATCAATAAACTCAATAATCCAATTGCTACTCATCAGATTACCTTTGATAAAAGTGGAGACATAACTGCCAAATTAGATAGAGAAGCTTACACAAGTATCGTAGATAATTTATTAACTAATGCTGCTAAGTATTCACCAGCAGATAGCAAAATAGAGGTTAATATATCACAAAATGATAAGAGCACGGTATTGCAAGTCAGCGATAACGGAATAGGCATCACTGACCATGAGAAAAAGATGGTTCTACAAAAGTTTTACCGTGTAGGGAACGAAGAAGTCCGCGAGACAAAAGGCACAGGCCTCGGTCTATATATCGTACAACAAATCGTCAAAGCACATAATGGTAAGATTAAGATATTAGACCATAAGCCAAGAGGCACTACATTCGAAGTCAGTATTCCTAATAGATAAACTATGAGAATCCTACTGGTAGAAGATGAGAAGAATCTAAGAGATGTCATAAGTCTCAACTTAGAGCTCGAAGAATGGGAGGTGGTATCCGTAGATAATGGAAAAGATGCCATCGATAGAGCTGTCACAGAACATTATGACATCATCATCTTAGATCTCATGATCCCAAAGATCAATGGATTAGAAGTCCTCAAAACCATAAGAATAAAAAACCACAGCACACCTGTAATCATCATATCTGCTAAGGGCACATCCACCGATCGCATCAAAGGCCTCAAGTTAGGCGCAGATGATTATCTCTCTAAGCCTTTCGTCATAGAAGAGCTCATCATCAGAATCAACAAACTGACGGAAAGACTGCAGATGACCTCTGATGTAATCATTTCAGATCAGTTTACATTCGGAGATAATAAGGTAGATTTCAAATCCTATATTGCCCATGCAGGTGATAGACAATATGAACTAAGTCCCAAAGAAGCACAGATTCTAAAGCTCCTGATCACTAACAAAAACGAAGTCGTTTCCAGACAAGAAATCCTACGATCGGTATGGGGATATGATATCTTTCCATCGACTCGGACTATAGATAACTTTATTGCATCGTTGCGGAAGTACTTTGAGGAGGAACCTAAGGATCCAAAGTTTATTAAGTCTGTTAGGGGTGTGGGGTATAAGTTTGTACCTGAGTGATTAAACCAGGCAGATATCTGAACACCTATACTAATACTGCCAATCCTATTATCTTCTAAATCCTAATTCAGACAGATGAGCCATGTGAAATTACAACTACAAAAAGCTTAATCACCTTAGCAATCTTCTACTGCAATATAGTAAAAGTCGTTCCCTCAAAGTTAGATTAGGAGATGTAAATTTTAGTGACAATTAGGTGATCTCTTAATTAAATTATTCTACAAAAAAGAAGCTGGCTGGTAGCCAGCTTCATGAAATATTTCACCATTATACATTACCTAATATGCGTAAATTTTCCAACCCAACTATCGTTATCATCTGAAAATAAAATCATGTAATGTCCTTGAGAAAGTTCTTCTGTACTAAAATCTATAGACTGTAGACCAATATCTATTTTTTTAGATGGCATAATAGTTTTGATAATTTCACCATTATTATCAATCAACGTAATTTCTAAGTCTCCACTATTTCTATTATTGAATATGATCGAACTTGACCGATTATCAGGATTTGCGATAACTCCAAATTGTTCTTTATAACGTTCTCTATAATAAGACTTCACATCGGGTACTTCATTCCTGAAATTAGATTGCGACAATACCTCACATGGTTCTATGTATATATGTGCAGTACTTCCTAATGGCACCTCAGTATTATTCTGAAGCTGTACTGAGACACCTCCCGTAATTTCATAATCAGATCCTACCAGCGTCGTTACATTATCTACTGTGGCGTTGTCTTCTACACTGGTCTTACCAGGATCTAAGAATGTATGGGTGTAATCATCACTGAAATCGCAAGCATTGGCATCTGCCCCACCGTATAGCCCAAAATCCCCAACAAAATCAGCTGAATATATATATCCCGCTGGAGTAATATCAGTATAGGAATAATAATATTGGTTAGCACCATTCATCGTATTTCCGCTTGTGACAGCAGTCATAGATGCAGCAGTTGTGCTGAATACATATAGATTATCTTCTGTCACAGTCTGGCCATGATTGTTAATCCAATGATTGATTTCTGCATCACTATAATATAACTCTACTGTATAGTCCGCCGTGTTGCTATTAGTAGACGGTTCTATTTTAAAAATTTTAGATGTAGCTTCTTTATTGGCTGAAACAGATGACATGTTATGTAATGTTCCACCAGCGGCTACTACTACACTTACATCAGTACATCCTAATGACTGACTACCATTAAGGATCGTTAACATCACTTCACCATCTACTGGATCATAAAAATGTACTGTCTGAAAAGCCTCTATATCCAATGAAGTAACTCCACTTAATGCTGCTCTTATTTCTGCTGCTGTTATTTGATCACCATCTATGCTTACATTATCTATTGCTATCGGTGTTGTGCCTGTCATTCCATCATTAAACCAAGCGAATCCTATCTTTACAACATTACCTTCAAGAAAATCTGGTAAATTATAAGTCGCTGTTATCATATTCGGTTGAGTATGTAATAGGGGTGTGCCAGGTATTGTTAGGAATGTCACTCCATCTAAAGAATATACCACAGTCCCATAATCATATATAGCATCACTAGACTCTCCCACACATGCCCAATCAAAAGTGACAGACACATTGACAAATTCAGTTAAATCAATATCTTGAAAGATGATTGTACGAGAATTAACATTCTGATCGTATGTGAATGTGGTCCCATTATCACTTATGTGAGCAGTCCTCGTAGTATTACCTGTGTTACTTGTTACATTGCTGAATATCCAATTATTACCAGAAGGAATCGGGCTCACCATAGTCCAATCTGAATCATCGGCAGGGTCTTCAAAATCAGCAGTAAGGATATTCACATTATTATTAAATGCTGCATCAGATGGCATCCTATCATCATCAGAGATTCTAACAATATGAGTTAAATTAAACGAATTAAGAATTCCACCTCCTGATACTGATGTTATGGTAATAACTATTTCTTCTGCCAACTCGACTACACCATCTGGGGTGATATCAATTTCAAGATTCTGTTGTGCCGTACTTCCTGCTGGAAATGTAACAGTATTAGTTACCGTATAATCTAAATTGGATGCTGTAGACGCCGTGTAATCAAAAGTTACTGTCGATGCAGTTCCGGGATCGAGTGCAATCTTAAGAGGTATAGATATGGTAGTAGGGGTACTACAATTAGAAGCTTCATCCACTTCTGATTCCTCATCTAAGAAGGAAATCCATGGCATACGTGGAGAGCACTTGGTAGAGCTATTTAGGATTTCCCTTCTGGGTGAACCCATGCCAGTATCTCCCATGACTATTCGCATACGATCACTCTGCCCATTAGTGAACATATTAAAGCAGACGTCTGAACTATAGTCCATATAATTTTCCATTTGATCAAGGGGATCATTAGGAGCAAAATGTGGATTAGAGGAGTCATCACAGGAATTTGGCTTCGGATTTGGACAGTTACCATTACTATCTGCAGCATTGGGTGTATCATCTACAAAGTCGTCCACAGCGCAATCACCATCACCCCATATATGTCTTAGCCCTAACCAGTGACCTACCTCATGTGTACCTGTCCTACCTAAATGATAAGGTGTGTTAGGTGCATTAATAGAATCTCCACCTACAGTAGAAAATAAACATACGACACCATCAGTTTCTGGATCTCCATTACCTGTTCCCACACCCGCCAAGCCTGGAGCTTCTGGAAATTGTGCATATCCTAAAATAACTCCACCACCTAAGTCGGCGGACCAAAAATTAAAATACTCATCGGGATTCCATATCGTGTTTCTCTTTACCACATCATCGAATTCTGCTATCGAATAGACTCCTGCTCCTAAGCCACTTGTGATGGCATTTACACGATTAACACCTGGCTGAGCTAGGTCCACCTCATCAGGGTCTCTAAGTGCAGCACAAAATTCTATTTCAATATCTGCGCCGTCTGGATGAGTATTATGTCCTATTGTCCCAATTACTCTCCTAAAGTCTCTATTAAGTTGTGCTATCTGATCATCAACATTGCCCTTAGGAATGTTAGTATCAGTTCCCTCAGCTTCACCTCTATGTATGACATGGACTATTGTAGGTATCGTGTATATAGCACCTACTGACTTATCTGTAGAACGAAGCTTTCTTAACTCAGTAACACGAGTTTTCATCCATTCTTCAAACTGATTATCTGGCGACTTAATGCCTTGGTCTATCAATTCTTGATTATACTCTACCGTGGCACATCTGTGGATTTCATTACTTGTATTCTGTGAGGGATCGTTAAGATGTAAAAGGTTAATTTTTTGAGCATTCGAGTTATGAAAAATGAATATGAAAACCGAAATGAGTAATAAGGGTGTAATTCGTTTCATCTTGCCTGAAGATTTTGGTTCTTAAAAGTTACGTTAATCAGCGCAAAGTACGACATATTCATCAGAATGATGTATTGCCATATATTAAATTTCATACGATCAAGTCCTTCCTAATAATTAGAGAAAAATATTATTCCTGATAATATCCAAGAGGCAATACAAAAAGCAAAATCATTCTGACATTAGTTTGAGTCTATTGGTATTCAGTTATTAAAATATATAGGAATTAACGTATATGAATGAGATGATGGACGGGTAAGTTTAGACCTGTCAGATCTTGCACTGCACAAGCGCCATTCCCGATCCTAATGGCTTTCGGGCGTGGGGTATAAGTTTGTTTCTGAGTGATTATGTTTGTGGATCTATCGATTACTTACTCTCATAATAACTATGGTCGCGGTCTCCTGACCTCGATCCCATGCACTCATCATGCATGCCTGTCTCACTGAATCCCTCTTGTCTAAACACTATTAAGGGTAGTTTCTGTAAGAGCTATTATAAAATAGCAAACTACGTTTGATATTCAATCAAGACTCTATCTTGGGACTTAATACAATTCTCTTTTTCCTTAGTTGAAGAAGAGACAAAAAATCAAGTCAAATCAAAGGCCATACTCCCGATAGCTATCGGGATGCCGCTCCCACCACCCACAATGATTTGACATGGCTCGGCTTCTATACTTTTCGTTAAACAATAACCACTACTCCACCTTAACAATCTGTGCAGTATAGACCAACCTCTTCTTATTATCAACAGGAATAAACTCCACACAATAACTCCCAACAGCCAATCCCGATAAGTCAATCTGCACCTTATCCGTATAGCTGTCAAAGTCGGAGTCAATCCACACCAACTGCGCTTGCATATCAAAAACCACAATCTTGTCATCCTTCCCCTCAGGAATCTCTACGGTAAGTACATCCCTTACTGGATTAGGGTACATCGTCATATCACGACGGTAATAGATATCGTCACCAAAGATACTTGTAATCGAAGGATCACACTTATCATCCTCATCTACACGGAAGCGAGGCAAGTTAGGCATGGTCGCTGACGCAGAAACGAACGGTAAGCGGACACCTTGCTGTACGAAGTCACATTCTGTTCCTCTCTCATTAGGCTTGTTAATAACGTGGTAAGTATTAGTGCTACTACCACTACACATATATAACTTACAATCAGGGGCTTATGCCATTAAGAAAAATATGGTGCTGAAAGGATCTTGCACGCCATTCCATCTGTCTATAAGCACTTTACCATTTTTTAAGTCTGCTTCCCAGGTGTCTACTTGCCATAGCTCATCATCGATAGCAATGTAAAGGAATCGTGATTTAGAAGACCATTCTACTGAAGAAAAAATTACATTAGGAGGGAAGACCTTAGCCAATTCTAATTGTCTAAGGTTATGCAGAGGTATCTCATAAGATTTTAAGCTACTGCAATATAGTAAATGTTGTCCTTCGATTAATCTGATGCTGCTGCTCAGTGCAGTCATCGCAGTTGCATCGTATGGCAGGTATGGTCTCTCCGTACCCTACTGCAGAGAGTCGAGATTTAGCAATGCCCTTGTCCACTAAGTAATTGACTACAGATTGTGCACGCTTCTGTGAGAGCTCATTGTTATAGATCTTAGGGCCTCTGCAATCTGTGTGTGAGGACAGCTGTATGTTGAGGTCAGAATTGACATTTAGTGTGGTGTACAGGGAATCTAAGGCCGGCTTGGCATCTTCTCTGATATCCCATTTTTCAAAATCATAATAGATGTTATTGAGTTTGATCTCGGTGTTGTATATAATTTTTTCTAAGTCTATCTCGATATTAATGGTGGTATCTGATACCATTGATCGCTCGGCGATTATAGTCTTCTGATTCGCTAAGTAGTCTTGCTTAGAGGCTAAGATATCATAAGACCCAAGATCTACTTCTAACAAAAATCTTCCAGACTTATCCGTTTTGATATCTTCTTTATAATCCTCGCCAGTAATTACAATTTTTGCATCTTTTAGAGTCTTCTTATCTATGATCTTTTGGTTGGGATCATCATTTTGATGTATGACTTCCACGACCCTTCCTGCCAGGTAGATTATATATTCATCTACTTGTGTGATGACGTCAGGGTTGCCTTCTGGATCTTTCGTAGAGTCTTCGTCATACTGAGCATAATAGAATATATCATCGCTAAATCCTGTATTACGAGAGGATGAGAAATAGCCTTGTGATTTGACATTGCCTTTCTTTTTATAATTAGGATCTACTGCCAGAGAGAAATCATCAGAACCACTATTAATCGGTATACCGAGATTAACTGGGGAAGCCCAGCTACCGTCAGATCTTAAGTACGTACTAAAAATATCTAATCCACCGTATCCAGGATGTCCGTCAGAAGAAAAATACAACGTATCATTATAACTGGTCGGAAATTTTTCGTCTCCTACTGAATTAACTGTCGTCGGCATGATCTCTGCTTCTGACCAGCCATCATCTAATCTCACAGAGTAGTATAGATCGTAATTATCAGACCCTTCTGGTGATACAGAGAAGACCAAGACGCTGTCATTTTCTATCAGTGTCGGATGACCAAAGTTAGTCCTATCATCGAAGAAAGGCATCACCTCTGGCTCTACCCAGAAGTCATTGGGCTTGACACTATAGTATATCTTACAATACTGATCTCGAATATCTGTAGACACACATCGTGTGAAAAATATCTCATCGAAAGTCTTATTAAAAGTTACCGTACCTTCATTAGCTTCAGAATTAATCGTCGGATCAAAGTTATGCACATTACGTCCTCTCTTATTAGCGATAAATATATCAGAAAATTCATGCTCATTCCACTTATATAATTTATTTCCTGTGCTCTGTTGTCTGTCTGAGGTGAATATCAAATAGTCATTCTCATAGAACACCGGGCTGTAATCTGAGTACTTAGAATTAGCCGCATATGGAGTAATGATATAATCATCTGAATTATTAATCGCTTCTATAGCTAATCGGCACAGTTCTGCTTCTGTTCTGTATTTCTTATCTTTGGTTTTCTTGTAGATATCTAAGAATAATTTCTGAGCATCTTGATACCGTTCATTACGCTTAAGGGCATATGCGAGATCAGATTCTGAGTGTGGGGCATACGATAACTGATCTGCAGTATCATACCACAACAGAGCATCTCCAAAGAGCTGCAAATAATCGAAAGATCGAGCTAAGAGATAAGCATGTCTCGCTTTCTCTTTGTTATTGGTTGCATCATTATACTCCGATTCTAATAATTCTGTCGCTAACTTATATTGCTTGTATTTGTAGGCATCTTCACCTGTCTTCACTTTCTTAGTCACTGTACATGAGCACAATGCCAATACCAAGAGAAAGCTGATGAATATATATCTAGAAGTCACATGCATATAACGCAAGATAGCAAAGTCAAGATTATAATTTTAGAGGTTTTTATGTATGATCGTAAGAATTTTGAACATTAAGTCGCAGAGTACTGATAATAGAGCAGTTCCTCAGAAATTAGAGCCATACTTTATTACAAATCCTCTATAGCATCTGCCAATTCAGCATGTAGTGGACCATCAAAATACAGGCTACTCATGATATTCTCACATCTCTCATTATACTCATCCCCTAACAATGATCTTTCTATTAGTGCATATGCTTTGGGGAATAACTTAAGAATAATATTATCTACAGGCGTAGACTTAAATCTATAATCGATCATGAAATTAATGGCTGTCTCGACTGTATGTAGATAGACGTCGATCATTTCGTAATCGATGACTGACTTTCCTTCTGTACTTCTGATGATCAGATTAATTTTCTGTATCCTTGGTCTTCGAGGTCTACGGTAACTTTTAGTCGCAAACTTAGCAGTTATTTCTTTCTTGGCTTTATCATACATCTTCTGCCTATCTGCACTGGTGCCAAGTTCCATCTTATAATATTCTGACACTTCTTTCACTTTAGAGAATAACATCATCAGCTCACTTCTTAGATCTTCCTCATTGAGTTGATTAATGTGCTTCTGGAAACTGGACTTTCTCATGGTGTAAAGATAATTAGATGGAATACAATAGCAATAATGGCAATTACAATTTCAATGTCAATTGCAATGTCAATTACAATTACAATGGCAATCTCAATTTCAATGGCAATCTCAATTTCAATTTCAATTTCAATTACAATTACAATCGCAATTACAATCGTCAAGTTAATTTCAATAAAACGTATATGAGAATTTAGACTGTAATTACAATATCTATGTCAAACCTTTTTTTTCTATGTCGAGCATTGCGAGACATCTATCAAATTTCAATAACTGCTCTTCTTATTTAAAAGATCATTCTCTTCGTTCAAGATGGAAAAGGCTTTATACCATTTAAATTTTAAGATGTCGGTTAAGATTATAGAATAGAATTTGTTAAGATTAAGGCAAAAAACGCAGTCATAGCGGTAGCTATGAAGAGTATTTTTAACGCAGAGATTGGCTAATTCTATTATAATATTTCCGACATTCTAATGTTTAAATGGTATTACTTGGGTTTGACAAATAACTACAAAAAATGAGGCTGCACTTTCGTACAGCCTCATTTATATATTTTATACTAAAAAAAACTACAATACCTTGCTGGTATTACTTTGCAGATTGAGCTGCTTGAGAGAAGCTCTTTCTAACATTAGTTGCTGCAGATTTTCTGGCTTTCAGATCTTTAGATAAATCTCTTACTATCGGTGTTGCCACGAAAATAGAAGAGTATGTACCGACTACAATACCTATCAATATAGCAAATGCAAAACCTCTAATACTACCACCACCAAATATGAATAATGGTAATAACATAACCATCGTTGTTAGTGATGTAATGATCGTTCTACTGAATGTACTATTAATGGCAAGATTCAATATCTCATCTGTCGACTTCTGAGTATAGATGCCTAAGTACTCTCTGATCCTATCGAATACTACCACGGTATCATTAATAGAGTAACCGATCACTGTCAGCAATGCTGCTATGAAGGCTTGGTTAAGTTCTAATGATATAGGAAGTACATTCCATAGTAATGAGAATACACCTAATAATATCAGTGAATCATGGAATAATGCCGCCACGGCTCCAAGACTGTATTGCCATCTGTTAAATCGGATGAAGATGTATAAGAAGATCAATAGCAATGCAAATAATCCTGCATATAATGAACTGGTCTTAATATCATCTGCAATCGTCGGTCCTACCTTACTGGAACTCGTAATATGCACATCACCTGGTGCATCGATACTTTTGAAATTCTCGAATGATACTGATGATCCACTAATTGCTGCTACCCCTTCGTGTAACTTCATCAAAGCTGATTCTGCAGCACCTTCACTGTTATCATTAATTAAGTATGATGTGACTACATTGAATGTATTTCTTGTATCCACTGCTTTCACAACTGGCTCAGCACCGAAGTAATCTGTCAGTCCTTTCCTAAGTGCTTCTGCACTGACATCTGAACCTCCATCGAACTGAATATTGTAAGAATACCCTCCTTTAAAGTCTACGCCTAAGTCAAATCCTCTAACAAACATACTTCCTATTCCGAGTACGATGATCACTGATGAAAGAACATAAGCCATCTTTCTCTTACCCATCCAGTCTATCTTAAGATTAGCGAAAAAGTTCTTAGAGATGCCAGTCCAGAAACTTATCTCACGGTCTCCCTTAGAGTACCAGTCGATAATCATCTTACCGATCAGTACTGCTGTAAATAATGATGTCAATACACCGATTATCAATACAGTAGCGAAACCCTTAATAGGTCCTAATCCAAAGTAGAATAATACTAATGCAACGAGTATCGTGGTCACGTTAGCATCTATAATGGCAGAGTAAGAATGTCGGAACCCATCGTTAATGGAAGCCAGGGTTGTCTTGCCAGCTCTGAGTTCCTCTCTTATTCTCTCAAAGATGATCACGTTAGCATCGACGGCCATACCGATGGTCAGTACGATACCTGCAATACCTGGTAATGTCAATACAGTACCAAATGAAGCCAATGCTCCAAATATGAAAAACAAATTAAGTAATAGACATAATATCGATACGATACCACCACCTGCGTAGTAGAATACCATGAATAGTAATACCAAGCAGAAACCTATAATCAATGCCTTGATAGAACTATTAATGTTCTTAGCTCCTAATGATGGACCTACTGTCTCAGATTGTATAATCTTAAGCTTCGCAGGTAATTTTCCGACCTCTAATATATTGGCAAAATCTTGCGCTTCTTGGATCGAGAAGTTACCTGTGATCTCTGTACTTCCACCTGTAATCGCTCCATTATTAACTCCTGGCGCTGATACAACTTCGTTATCTATACAAATCGCAATCTCTCTCCCGCCATTATTAAATGCCTCCGTCGTCATCTCTGCCCATCTTTGAGCTCCTTTATTATTCATAGAAAGTGTCACCGCAATCTGACCTGTCGGGTTAGGACCACTTCCTGTTCTTGTGATTACATCACCTTCTATTAGAGGCTTATCTGATGTCCCTTGTGTTCTGATAAGGTATAACATGTATTCGTCTGTGGTTTCTCCTTCTGCATTCTGATAAGGCGACTTAGACCATAAGAACTTCGAGTCAGATGGAAACAAGTTTTTGACTTGAGGATTGTTAAGCATTTCCATGACTGGCTTTCTCTTATTCTTCTCAGCAAATCCAAATACAACTGGCGTGAATGATAAGTCTCCAGCTCCAGTGTTTAATGTCATGAGTGACAATAATGGTCCTTGATTAGCGAATGGGTCGTCCGCTCTTTCTTGGATAGTCATCGTAGAATCGATTGTATTACCTAAGCTATCTGCTACTGGAGTATAGATCGTATCGTATTGTACCACATTTGATTCTTCTATAGACTCACCAGCTCTGAGATTCTTAAGTATTCTGTCTGCTTGTAATAACTTACCTTGTACGGTAGGATCAGTATTTCTGTATGAATGCCAGAATTCTAATGCAGCACTTGCTTGCAAGAAGTTTCTAGCTCTCTCAGGATTCTCTATACCTGGCATTTCTACGAGTATAAGATCCCTTGCTTTATCCAGAGAAACGTTAGGCTGTACCACTCCGAGCTTATCTATTCTTTGCTTAAGTCTTCCGAATGTCAGGTTAACTGTCTCAGTCGCTTTCTCTCTTAATATTCTGATGACTTCTGTGTCATTCATGTCTATATTAATGAGCTCACTCATAGAGGCATCTCTTTTAAATATAGATGACAATGGTTTCTTATCAGTAGCTTTTATCTTGGCGTACTCATCTCTGAATATCGTGATAAAGTCTTGCTGAGAGCTTTCCAGCCCTTTCTCTGCTGCGTCGAGTGCTGCATTGAAGTGTACATCTTTACTCTTTCTCGATAATCTGCCCAGTAGCTCCTTTAGATCTACCTGTAAGACGGCACTCATACCACCTTTAAGATCCAGACCTAATGCTAACTGACGTTGCTTAAGATCTTCATATGTAAATGATCCAATCAATGGAATCGACATGATCTCCTCACTTGATATAGAATCTAAGAAGTTCATCCTAGCAGTCTTGCCTTCTGTGTATGCTTTATCTCCAGTGAATTGTGCAGCAATATCATCAGCATATTCTTGCGCTTCTCTCTCTACTTTTTGAGTAGGAAACATGTAGAATAACTGAAGGATACTCACTATGATAAGAAGTACCAGAAATAATTTTATAAGTCCTTTTCCTTGCATTATTTTAATATTTAAGATTGCGAAAAACTCCGCAAATATAAGTTTATTAAGAGAAAATTAGAGTTTTATATATCAGCGTTATTTATAATATATAAAAATCAGATAATCTGTATGTTGTAAATGAATAAGCGTCATCAAGTAGATATACTTAATGAGCGATGTCGTAACTTGATAGCTTATGCTACCTCAGTCTCATCTGGAGGAAAAAATAATGTATTGTAGAATGTATGTTTCTTAAGAGATGCATTGATCTTAGGTAGACCATCATGACTATTGAGTCCGTTAGAGTAAGTGATATACATACTGGCAAATGGATCACCCTTAAGGGTATAGAAATCACCAAAAGATTGGTTCTTATTCTGCTTATTGGATTTCTTGAGGATTCGCTTAGAGAACTTAGCGAACTGTGTTCCTGCGTGTTCTACTATAGCTTCTTGACTATTACGCTCTGGTGCCTCACAACTATCTATAGACAATTCTACCTCACCGCCGTAGCCATTAGTTAGGAATAGAAAATAGAGTATTATAGATATTGTTCTCATATAATCTGTGCAAAGGTAGATATTATAGGGGATTCTGACAATATCTCTTTCTATAATTTATAAAATTGTCCCTTTCTGATGAATTATTATCCCTGTTATGCAGTTGATAATGTTGTGATTATACCGATCACATTTTTATTTATCAACTCACAAAACAATTAATATCAATGGGTTTATTTTCTTTTTTAAAAAACAGTGGTTCAAAAGTATTAAAAAGTGCTTCAGCTAAAAATGAAGAAAAAGCAAGATCGGCAGAAGCTGCTAAAGAGAGACAGGAGGGATTATTAGAAGGCATATTATACAGTGCTGATGTAGGTATCAAAAATATCGATATAGAAATCGAGGGAGATGTAGTGAAAGTCTTTGGAGAAGCTGACTCACAAGCTAATAGAGAAAAGGCGATTCTAATCTTAGGTAATATGGATGGTGTCGCTGCCATAGATGACAGAATATCAGTAGTCAATACAGAACCAGCTAAGCCAGAAGCAAAGATGTATCAGGTACAAAGCGGAGATTCATTATCTAAAATTGCAAAAGAATTCTACGGCGATCCTATGAAATACAATCTCATCTTCGAAGCTAATCAGCCGATGCTCAAAGATCCAAATATCATACACCCAGGACAGACATTACGTATACCTGCTGTTTAATTCTATTCACGCGTTAGAATGCGAATGGTCTAAGGGGAAGATCTAAAAATTAATTATAAATGCCGAAGTCGCTTAGAGTGACTTCGGTTTTTTTCTGTGAAATGATTAAGTTCATGCTTATGTTCTTTAGAGGAATATTCAGAAATAAAAAGTTATAATCCCAGAGGGATTACATTATGCTCAGCCCTGCAAGAATTGCAGGGATTAGGATATAAAGTCTGAGGGGGATTTGGCAGGACAGAGTGGTGGTGCTAACCAACAAAATGACCAATGTCATTTTGTAATGATGGAACTCCAAAAACCTTTGGAGGTGGGGTAGCTGAACAAAAATCATGACACATCTGATAGTGTCACCCTTATTGGCTGTATTTGCCGTTATACTGAGTAATGGATTTAATTTATAATATCGCAATAAACTGAATCTAAGCAAATTAGGTTACTTCTAAACATCCCTTTGTATACAAGTCTAAAAAAAGCAATCCTATGACCTCCAATAAATTTTCACTTATCGGAAGAATCAAAAGCTTCAAATATGCCATTAATGGTATCAAAATACTATTCTGGTCAGAGCATAATGCATGGCTACATGCAGCAGCGACTATGATGGTTATCAGCTTAGCTTATATCTACCAAGTCTCCTACTCTGAGTGGATGGCTATTGTCTTATGTATCGGATTTGTCATTTCTATGGAGATGATGAATACTGCCGTGGAGAAACTATGCAATCTGATCACGACAAAAAGCAATCAGCAAATCATGCAAATAAAAGACCTTGCCGCTGGAGCAGTATTAATAGCGGCTATTGTGAGTGTGGTTGTCGCAAGTGTAATTTTTGTGCCTAAGGTTTTCTAACTGATTATCTCACCCCTTTTTATAATTCTGAGAGTATCCGACATAAGCGGCAGAAGTCCCTTCGATATAAACCTTAGCCATAGCTGGTTCGATCGGCTTCAGCTTCTTAGCAGGCACCCCTGCGTATACATAGCCCGATTCTAATTGCATACCTGATGTCACAAGTGCCCCTGCAGCGATGATCGTATTAGAGGGTATGATGACATCGTCGAGTACTATCGCTCCCATGCCTATCAGTACATTATCTTGTATCTGACAACCATGTATGATGGCCCTGTGACCGACACTGACATAATTACCTAAGATCGTATCTCCTCTCCCATGAGTACCATGGACCATCGATAGATCTTGGATATTACTATTATCTCCTATGACAATCTTATTGACATCACCTCGGATGACGACTTGGTACCAGATGCTACTATTCTCCCCTATCGATACATCACCTGTAAGGGTAGCGTTATCCGCAATCCATGCTGAGTCATGGATCTGAGGGCTCTTCCCGTTATATGGAATGATAAGCGGTGGCAAAGTTATAGAGGCTTAACCTTTATTCTCACTAAGAGGTGTCAACTTATACCCTTCTCTGCTTAGTAAATCTAAGACACCGTCTCTGCCAGCCAAGTGGCCTGCACCTACGGCAAAGAAAGTTTTTGCCGTCTTCATTTTAGTAGACATGATAGGAATCCAGTTCTTATTTCTATTGTATAGAAGTATATCTTCATACCCGCTGATACCTTCTTCCTCACTCATAGAAGACACCATCGTATTGATTTGCTGATTGACGTACATATCCATCATTACCTTAAATGAATCATCCTCTGTATCGCTTGACTTAATAGTCTCGAGAAGCATATTAGCTTGTTCTTGGTATGGGATAGAATCAAATACGGATAGCTGATATTCCATACTTTCTAATCCAGAAACATCTTTCTTAGACTCCTGAGCGATGGTATATAATTCCATCTCGTAAGACTTAATATTACCATCACCTTGCAGGCCCTGACCTGGTTGTACATCTCCACTTGCAAATACAGTTAAGAACATCGGCTTTAATCTCTGCATCATCATCATAGGTATTCCCATACCATCGAAGTGATCCTTCACAAACTTATAATCTTCTTCTGAGTAGAAGTCCTTAAGCGTAGCACCATCTTTCATGTATGCCTTAGTCAATAACCCCATCATAGATCCCATATCAAACATGTCATCTAAGTCAATCTCAAATACCACATTCTTAGACTTATCCAATGCTGACAATGCACCTTGAGGCCAGAAGAATCTATCTTTATCGATCATGTGTATGGTACCGAATAGGTAAGAAGGCTCTTTCAGTCCATTGCCCTCTATTTGCCATAGCAAGCTATTTGCATAGGTAGGTGTCTTGTCTTTATTTACCGAAAGGTCCTTAGTACTCTTACAAGATATGATACCAGTTAGTGATACCAATAATGAAAATACTATCAGCTTATGTATATGCTTATACATGTTTGTTATATGTTTTTATTTTTATAAATCTCATACATTAAGATGGCGCCCGCAGTAGATACATTTAATGATTCTACTTTTCGTGTTCCAGGTATAGTCATAATGCTATCTGCCATGGAAACTATATTATAAGAGACACCACTGTATTCAGAACCAAGTACGAGTGCAATAGGTTCATCATAATCGACGATACCTGACTTACCTTCTACAGACGTGTCTGATACCACTATTTTGAGTCCAGAGTTCTTCAGATAATCTAATGCTTCTCCCAGCGTCTTCTCTCTACAGAAGTGGATATCCTTAAGTGCCCCAGCAGAAGCCTTCATGGCAAAACTATTAAGTCGAGCAGTTTTCTTCATAGAAACAACGATTGCATCTACGCCAAACCATACAGCACTTCTTGCAAGTGCTCCGATATTCCTGACATCTTCTACCCCATCTAATACTAATACAAATGGTGTCTTGCCCGTCTCATAGATATGCGGCAATACTTGCTGTATGCTTATGTATTCTACTATTCCCACCTGAGCTACCAGCCCCTGATGGGTGGCTCTTGAGGTGAGACTGTTGAGCTTTTCTTTCGGTACATATTGCAGCGGAATCTGCCTTTCTCGACAGATGGCTCGGGTTTCTTTCTCCACTTCTCCAGTGATGGACTTATCTATCCATACTTTCTCTATGAATCCAGTGCCTTGCAGTGCATCCATTACTGGCTTACGGCCTATGAGGAATGTGTCTTTCAGAATAATTATTTATTCCCAAATGTATAGCTAATTATGAATACGACATTCATAAATAATAAAAGTGGATGGATATCTAAATATCAGATCATATATTCTTGACTATCAATTAATAACATATTAAATAATTTTATTATTTGGATTTTATCCTAAGCATATATGTCATCTTACTTTATCTTGAAAAAAAAACTTATTAGCCACAAATGTCTTTACTATCCTATATCACTGACCGTTAATGCTGATCAAAATTGATATATTCACAATAATTAAAAAGTAATCAGTTTAATATTCTTTACATGTAACGTCTACGGCTTATATAATTATGATACTCAGGAAAGGTCAATTTCCTTAGCTAATTATCAGTCAGGGCATTTAAATCAATTTTTAACTTATGAAAATAAAATTTACACTATCGTGCTTAATCTTAGCACTACCGTTTTTCTTATCTGGTCAGGCCAGTAAACTAAATGTAGGACTCCAATTTGTACAGCAGAATATCGACCAATTAAAATTGGTAGAATCTGATATAACAAATATCAAAGTCCAAGACATGTATATGACAAAGCATAATGGTGTAACACACATCTATTATGTACAGCAGTATGCTGATATACCGGTGCATAATGCGATCCTAAATGTCAACATCACAAAAGATAATGATATCCTATTCCACAATTCTACTTTCGTTTCTGATCTGGAATCTAAAGTGAATACTGCAAAATCAGAAATCACAGCGGAAGCATCAGTGATATCACTGGCTCAAAAAATGGGCGTAGTAGAATCAGAAGAATTAGTATTAGCTAAGAAGACATCGGCAGGGATCCATACTTATAATAAGACAGATTATACAGATGGAGAGATTACGGTACAGAAAAAATATTTTGCTACAGATGATGGTGAGGTAAGACTTGTATGGGACATCTACTTATCAGATGCTCGTAATGATGATACGTGGAGTAGTAGAGTCGATGCGATCACAGGTGAGGTTATCCATCATGAGAATAGAACAGTATACTGTTCTCATTCTCCTGGAAAATATCATAAACACACAGAGAACTGTACAGGTAATCACAAATCTATAAGTAGTATTGCATCTACTCAGAGTGCTAATTCTATGATGATGGGAGCAAGTTACAGAGTGTATCCATTACCAGCAGAGAGTCCGATACATGGGACCCAAGAGCTTATTACTGATCCACATATTCAAGCAGCTTCTCCTTATGGATGGCATGATTTAGATGGTGTGGAAGGTGCAGAATTTACAATTACAAGAGGTAATAATGTACACGCTTACGAAGATACAGATGATGCTGAAGTAAGTGCTAACAATGAGCCCGATGGTGGCGCCGATCTCGTATTTGATTTTGTCCATGACACCAATGCAGAACCTGATGTAAATGAATTAGCAGATGTGACAAATCTATTCTACATGAATAATATGATGCATGATCTGACATACTTAATAGGATTCGATGAGGCAGCTGGTAATTTTCAATCTAATAATTATAATAATGGTGGAACAGATGGCGATCACGTCGTAGCACATGCATTAGACGGATCCGGTACTAATAATGCAAATTTCAATTTGACTAATGATGGTAATAATGGTAACATGAATATGTTCCGATGGGACCAACCTACAGCTGGACTTTTCTCTATCGCATCACCTGAGCCATTAGAAGGATTCTATCCAAATGGTGAGGCTGGTGCCGGTTGGGGTTTTGACCCTACCTACGCTGATGTAGATCTACAAGGAGAAATGGCATTTGCATTAGATAGTGATCCACAGTTTCCTCAGAACGGATGTGGTGATATTGTCAATACATCAGAAATAGATGGTAAGATTGCACTGATATACAGAGGTATCTGTGAGTTCGGAAGAAAAGCTCTTAATGCTCAGAATGCTGGTGCCATTGCTGTCATAATCTGTAATGTACCTGGTGCTGGTGGAGATCCTACGAGTGACGGAAGCGATCCGATCTCTAATGGGATGGGCGGTGGCGCAGTCGGCGCAGAGGTGACTATTCCAACGATAGCTTTAGGTTTCCAAGATTGCAATGAAATCAAAGCTTCTATAGACGCTGGATTCCCTGTGACAGCAATTCTCAAGCCTTCTGAGGCACAAGGCGTTGCGCAAGTCAGTTCAGGATTTGATAACGGTGTCATAGCTCATGAGTATGGTCATGGAATCAGTGGCAGATTAGTCGGTGGACCATCGACAGTATGCGTCAGTGGCACAGACGAGCAGATGGGAGAAGGATGGTCTGATTTCTTTGCACTCATCACAACAGTGAGACCTACAGATGATGGTGCAGCTCCAAAAGCTATCGGTAACTACGTAGATGGTAGAGGCGTCACAGGCAGAGGCATCAGAAGATATCCCTACTCTACAGATATGTCTATAAATCCACAAACTTACAAAGACATTAAAGCGACAACAGCTCCTCATCCACTCGGTGAAGTATGGAATGATATGCTTTGGGATATGTACTGGTCTATAGTCGGAGAATATGGATATGATGCAGACTGGAGTAATACAGAATCAGGAAATCATATTGCCGCAAAACTGGTAATGGATGGTATGAAAATGATGGGTTGTGATGTCGGATTCATCACAGGTAGAAATGCCATATTAGCAGCAGATAGAGCTAACAACAATGGAGATAATCAGTGTAGAATATGGAATGCATTCGCAAGAAGAGGCTTAGGCTTCTATGCAGATGGTGGAAGCACTGATAATAGAAATGATGGTAAAGAAAACTTCGAATTGTTACCCGCATGTACTAAGACTCTTAAGATCAGAAAAGACATCGCAGCAATCATAGAAGCAGGAGAAGAAATCACAGTTACTTTAGATATATCTAATGACAAAGATGAAGATCAAACTAATATGGTTGTTACTGACTTTATACCAGCAGGACTATCATATGTCGAAGGATCTGCAAGTATGGAAGCTAATGTGATGGGTGATCAGATCATATTTGAGTTCGATACATTTGCAAGCGAAGCAGTTGCAACGATTACTTACAATGTAATCGCAACTGGATCTACAAGATCACAGATACTCTCTAGTAACGCTGTAGAGACTTCTCAAGATCTAGCACAGTGGCAAAGAGAAATCGGAGAGGGTACTAATATCTGGCAGAATATCAATAGCAGTATATTCCCTACATACTCTGGTGAGCTTGCATGGTTCGTACAAGAAGTGGATGAAAATACTCAACAAACTATTAACTTCCCTAATTTCGAAGTCAACGGTGCAATACCAGTATTAAGATTCTGGCACAGAATCAATACAGAGTTTGCAAGAAATGGTGGATTTGTAGAAATTTCTAGAGACAACGTTATATGGTTTGATGCTAAAGACAAGTTCATCAGAAATGGTTATGATTGTCCACTACAGTATACCACATTTGCCATACCTGGTCACTTTGCATTCTCAGGTAGTAATGATGAATATATGGACTCATGGATAGATCTGAGTGAATATAAAGGTGAGACGATCTCAGTGAGATTTAGATTCGGTACGAATGATGGAGACCCTGACGTGAACGATCAATTTAGTGCTGATGCTGGATGGTTCATAGATGACTTAGATCTTATAGATCTTGTCAATGCAGATTCTCAGGCATGTGTCAGTAGTGTCACGGATAATGCATGTACACCATTCGCTACTACAATTATTAATACCGCAGTAGTATCAAGCTTAGATGATCTTCAAATAGAAGGTGTAGAGGTAGAGTTATTCCCTAATCCTGCTGCAGATTACTTTACTATGAAAATCACTTCTGATCACAGCTTTGATGGTTACTTATCACTGTATGGTATGGATGGAAAGATGGTATCACAGAGAGCAGTGAACATCACTACATCAGAAAATGTGGTGACGACTAATACTTCTCAACTTGTGTCAGGATTCTATGTGGCACAATTAAGAAGTGGAGATAGAATTATCACCAGAAAAGTCATAGTAGAATAAGAAAGATAAGCCATAGAAATTTAGTTCTATAATGTATATATTTAGAAGCCCCGACGATTTGTTGGGGCTTTTATTTTTATGATCTTAACAAATTTAATTCAGAATATTTACACGACATTTTAGAATCTAAAAGAAACTATACTATAAACTATAACCGACATTCTAATATTTAAATGGTATAAATCCATTATAATGAAGTACATATCCATATTCTTACTATGCTTGAGCTCCTCTATATTCTGTCAGAGCAAACTTCCAGTAGAAGCAAATTTTATAAATATTGCAAATGGGTTCTTAGGGCCTACACATCTTACTCATGCTGGAGATGAGAGGCTTTTTGTCTGTGAGCAATTTGGTCTGATTAAGATAATCGAGGCAGATCAAAATGTTATGGAAACACCTTTTTTAGATTTAAGATCTGAAATTTTTGGATTTGGAGAAAGAGGATTGTTGAGTATGGCATTCCATCCTAACTTTAAAGACAACAAGCTGTTTTATGTCTGTTATAATAATCAGAATGGGGAAACTCAAGTTTCTAGTTTTTTAGTCAGTCCAGATGATCCAAATGTTGCGTTGTTAGATTCTGAGCAGAACATCCTCAGCGTTGACATTGAAGATTCTAATTTTCATATAGGAGGTTGTCTACAGTTCGGACCAGATGGATACCTCTATATATCCACAGGAGATGCAGTAGTAGACATAGATCTGGCTATATCACAAGATGGCCGCAGTCTATTGGGTAAGATATTACGTATAGATGTCGACAATGGAGAACCATACAGTATACCTATCGACAATCCATTCGTTAATGACGAAACTTTTAGGGATGAAATATGGGCATATGGGTTAAGAAATCCATGGAAGTTTTCTTTTGATAAAGTATCTGGAGATATGTGGATAACTGACGTGGGATTCAAAGAATGGGAAGAGATAAATTATATTTCAGCTGGAGAGACTTCAGGCAAAAACTTTGGTTGGCCATGCTATGAAGCTAACACAGAAATAGAAGATGTAAATTGCGATCTACCTAACCACCATCTTCCAAGTGCTATGTATGCACATAGTGACACATTAGATGCTGCCTCGATTTCTGGAGGTTATGTGTATCGCGGGCTATCTCAAGAACTCAGTGAACTAAATGCATACATATATGGTGATTATGTTAGAGGTACAATAACTGCAGTATATAAAGAAGAAGACGCCTTTGTTTCTGAATCAATAATTACTCCCCCAGAACTTATAAATCCATCAGCAATAGGACAGGATGTGAATGGCGAACTGTATGCAGTAGATTACAGAACAGGAATTATTTTTCTAATTGACTTTAGGTGTAATATGCCTCGCTTTGATATCACTACAATGAGCTGTATTGTTGCAGAAGATGGCTGCATAGAACTTGATATCCCAGACAACGAAAATATAGAATCCGTGACGATATTGGATACTTCTGGTCAAATCGTAGAAGAATCGGATTACTGTAACCTAATGGAAGGTCTTTATACTATAGTCGTCGAAAATCGAGATGCGATGTGTCCCCAAAAGATGTTTTTTGAAATAAAAGAATACAAACCATCATTCAGAAGGACACCTGCAACTTGCGAAACGAATGCTGATGGTTGTGTAGAAATAAATATTCCCAAACTCAGTGATAAGACAAGTTCTCGAATAGAATCTGAGAATGGAACTATAATCGATACTTCTAATTATTGTAATTTGTTCTCAGGTGATTACGCTTTCATAATTTCTTATGACTTAATAGATTGTTCGACATTTGATTTTTCTATAGGAAGCCGAGCCCTCTCTGTTCCGATAACGATTAATTTAGATACACTATTTGTAGTAGATACATTTTCTATCTACCAGTGGATATTTAGAGAATCATTTGGGTCTACAATTGTAGAAATACCAAACACCAACATGCATTTTTATATTCCAGATCAAGGGTCAGGACTATATAGAGTAGATGGATTTGCAGAAGATGGATGTCCATTCTCTTCCAGATCCTATAACTTACAATTAAGTGCAACGGAAGAAGTCATTGCTCAAAACCAAGTCTTAATTGCTCCTAATCCAGTTAGTGATAAGCTGACCCTAACATTCTCAAGCGACGTATTTAGTGATATCGACTTATCTATTATAGATGTCAATGGAAAAACTCTGTATCAAGAATCATTGGAATATCTTAGTCAGAAGGAGTATTCCGTAGATATTAGATTTCTCGATCCAAGTGTTTATTTCTTAAGTATCAATGATAAAAGAAGGCAGTCCATCACCAAGTTCGTAAAGTTATAAACTGATTTTGTGGTCTGAAAATGCAATATGAATATGAGTGAATTATCATTATTCACTTTACATATTATTCTATTGATATAAGGCTGAGTATCATTTTAGTCTACCTAAGATGGCAATGATTAATACCATTTAAATTTTAAGATGTCGATTAAGATTATAGAATAGAATTAGTTAAGATTAAGGCATGCACGAATGATTTCGTCGCAGACGAATCGAGTATGACAATACTCGAAAAGAGTAAACCACGAAAGTGGGTGGGCTGAGTCATAGCGGTAGCTATCGCCGTGGGCGGCACAGGTAATGGAGAGCCTGCCTGCCTACATGGAACGTAGGTATTTTTAACGCAGAGGTTGGCTAATTCTATTATAATATTTCCGACATTCTATTGTTTAAATGGTGTAATATGTAAGGTCATAGTATAAACTACAGCCAAAGTAGGATGAACAAGTCGATTGTAAGAGACGTAAAACAGAAAATCTGACCGTTAATCCGAAATATCTACCGATCGTCATTTAATTCTGAAAAATTAAATTTTTTGGTATACCTTTTCTCGAGTAAAACAATCTATAATTATTTTTTTCTAAAAAAAATCCCTCAGAGGGGTTACAAAAACAAATAAAGTTACACTTAGTAATAGAACAACAATTAAGTAACAACACCAAACCAACCAATCAATGTCAACTACCCTAAATTTACAACGAATTGGCTACTCTCCTAATTTATCAGCTAGAGAGAAAGAAACACTGTACCTCATTGCTCATGAGTTTAAGAATAGGGAGATCGCTGAGATTCTCTTCTTATCTACATGCACAATAGATTCACATAGAAAAAATTTGCTTTTCAAATTAGATGTCAGAAACTCTGCTGGACTAATACGTCGAGCTTACGAGTTAGGCTATCTCCCAATGGAAGCACCTGACAGTATCAATGCAGTCAATGATGAGATCGAAATATATAGAATAAGAAAAAGATCATTAGCCAGTTAGTTATAGAATAGACGCTTTTCATAAGTTTGTTCGTCTAATCTAAAATGTGATTAGGCGAACAACTTTCCCCAACTTCATGAAACCAACTTTGGTACTCATTAGACCTCTTCATTGACCATCACCTCTACTGTGAATTAACTTATAAATACTCATAACTATTTATAACTAATTCCACGTATCTTGTGTTATCTAACTAATGTCTAACACTGAGCTACATATTAGTAAGGACCCCATTGTTATCTATGATGGATCATGTGGTATGTGTTCGAGTTTTGTCCAGCTTATTCTTAAGCACGAGAAGAATGACAGACTTCGATTCACACCTATGGATAGTGATTATGCTATGTCCATAACTGAAGAACACTTCTCTCAGGAAGTTCCTGATTCCATCATATTTGTCGACACTTCTAATGTATACATTGCTAGTACTGCGGTTATAGAAATATCTAAATCACTAAGATGGCCATATTCCATAATACAGTATTTTGGAATTATACCTCGACCGATCAGAGATGCCATCTATCGGATCATAGCGAAATATCGTAAGCGAATATTCGATAGTTCGCCAGAAGCTTGTGAGATCAATGCAAGTTTTATGGACAGGATAATTCTTTAGTTTACAATTCCTTATAAAGTCATCTCCTACCAACCAAGCGTTAAAGGATTCCTCAAATCACACATATACACTACATCGTCTTCTGACTTGTAGACCAATCCACTATTTATTTCTATGAAAACATTTGCATATCTGAATTAAGTATGTTTACTTTGTAATTCAAAGTACTTTCAATGAACAAGCAAAAATATCTTGATGATATCAAAGACATCAAGAACATCATGGACAGATCTACCAAGTTCATATCACTGAGTGGACTATCAGGAATATCTGCGGGCATATTAGCATTGATTGCAAGTTATATCGCATATCGATTAGTCTACTTTGATCAGAATTATCTTGTAGATAGAATTGCTGTTATTAATTACAAGACACTGATACAACTTTTATTGGTTGCAATCGCTACGAAACTCTTAGCTATCCTATTAGGTATATTTTTCACATCAAAAAAAGCTAAGAAAAATGGTCAGAAAATGTGGGATGCTCAAGCCAGAAGATTCTACATTAATTTACTAATTCCACTAATTACTGGAGGCTTGCTCTGCTTAGTATTACTAATTAGAGGATATGTGAGTCTAGTTGCACCAATAACATTAATCTTCTACGGTTTAGGCCTTGTCAATGCCAGTAATCATTCTATTTCAGATATCAGAAGCTTAGGTATAATAGAAATAATATTGGGTCTTATAGCTGTTTGCTTTGTAGGTTATGGATTAATTTTTTGGGCAATCGGATTTGGGGTAATGCATATCATATATGGAATCGTCATGCACTATAAATATGGATCGTGAAGCATATCCTTAATGATATAAATAAGGCATTTGAGAATAAGATCAGACTCGGGATCATGTCTGCGCTTGTCGTTAATCGTAAGATCGACTTCAATTCACTGAAGGACTTATTAGATGTCACAGACGGGAATCTTGCCAGTCACCTGAAAGCCTTAGAGAAAAGAGAATACATATCTGTACACAAAGAATTTGTCGGTAGAAAACCACGTACACAATATGCTGCGACAAAGCTGGGTAAAGCAGAATTCAAAAAACATATTAGAGCAATAGAGAAATTGATAAGTTAAAATGAAACCTCTTTACATTTCGAAGTAAAATAAAAACTATATCTCATGAACAGTCAAACTACATTCTTAGACAAGGTTAATAACTGGCTTAAGAACTCGCTATCTCTCAAACTGGTAGCGATTACTTTTCTCATGCTACTAATGCTAATCCCAGCAAGTATGATACAATCGATCATATCAGAGCGTCAGTCACTTCGTCGTCAGACAATATCTGAGGTCAGTCAGAAGTGGGCGAATAGACAATCTATTAATGGTCCTATTCTCACCATACCGATCACTTATGAAGAAAGGTATACTGATGATGATGACAACGAAAAAGTAAAGGAATACATTAAGTACTTCCAGATACTGCCTGATGATTTATCTATCAATGGAAAAATAGATCCTACAAGACTTAGAAGAAGTATATACGAGGTCGTTGTGTACGAATCAGATCTGGATATCTCTGGTGCATTCACCATTAATAAACCGATGGATAAGAATAACCTTAAGAAGATACACTATGACCAAGCATTCATGACTATAGGAATCTCTGATCTGAGAGGTATTAAAAATCAAATTACAGTTAAATGGAGTAATCAAGAATTAGAGGTAGAGCCAGGCTCTAAGGTTCCAGAACTCATACGTTCTGGCATCACTGTATTGTTACCTGACCTTAGCGATATGATTGAGAATCAATTTAATTTTCAGATGAAGGTAGACTTGCAAGGCAGCCAGAATATATCATTTACACCGCTGGGTAAAACTACGGACATAACTATGACGTCTGAATGGCCATCTCCCAGTTTTAATGGAGCCTTTCTACCTGACGAAAGAGATGTCAGCGAGAGTGGATTCTCTGCGCAATGGCAAGTCCTACAGCTCAATAGAAACTATCCTCAGTTTTGGTTAGGTAATGATTATAATGTAAATATTCGAGAGTCTTCTTTTGGAATAGACTTACTCTTACCTGTCAATGATTATCAGAAATCTATGCGATCTGCAAAGTATGGTGTGATGACAATAGCATTGACATTCCTCATGTTTTTCATCATAGAAATATTGCATAAGCGTAAGATCCACCCATTCCAATATACGCTTGTAGGATTTGCATTACTACTTTTCTATATATTACTGATATCTATTTCCGAGCACCTTAATTTCAACAAAGCCTATATTATATCGAGTATAGCTGTGATCGGAATGATTACCTTATATTCTATGACAGTATTTAAAAAAAACAAACTAAGCGTTATGCTGATGGCGATACTGAGTGCTGTCTATGGATTTATATTTACGACCATGCAATTAACGGAGTATGCATTACTCATGGGTAGTGTCGGGCTGGCTGTCATATTAGCATTGACGATGTACTTCACCCGAAATGTCAATTGGTATAAATTAAATGAAACAGAAAATAAATAATGGGAATAAGAAAGGCAAAGTCTATACTGGCTTTGCCATTCCTCGCTATTAGGACACCACTTAAATTATTCATAAAGCAACATTTTATTTATAACTCATAGAATAATTTAGATACCTTACTTACGGACAATCAATTTTCTATGCACTTCTATACGACGACTTTATTATTTCTTATCGCAATTAGTATTAGTAATGCTCAGGTGATATTCGATCCTCAAGAGAATTATGATGATCCCTCTGGACTTTTTGATGTAGATTCTATTCGTGAGATTCGTATCGATTTTTATGACAATGATTATGACGAGATTTTAGATGAGAATTGGCGCAATTCTACGGGCCTTAGATTACCAGCAAAGATTTCTTTCTCCAATGGCGTTACTATAGATAGTGTAGGAATCAGGTATAAGGGCAACTCAACCTACTCATTAGCAAGAGACGCTAATAATCCAAAGTTGCCGCTTAACATAGATATTGATACTTATGATGAGAGTGCCACTCTATTTGGTTATAAGAAATTAAAATTAGCCAATGCATATCTCGATCCTACATTTTGTAGAGAAGTCACAGCATATGATATATACCAAAAATACCTGCCCTCATCCGAAGCTAATTATATAAAAGTATATATTGATAATCAATACTTAGGACTGTATATAAACACAGAATCCGTTAACAAACAATTCTTAGATAAACATTTTGGAGAAAATGATGGTGTCCTATTTAAATGTGATCCGATACAGCAATTCGGACAGAATAATTCTGAAGAAGGCAGCTCCGACCTACTATGGCTCGGAACAGATAGCACAGTGTATTACAAGCATTACCAACTAAAATCTGACGATGGATGGAAAGAACTGATGGATCTAATAGATATACTAAATAACGATCCAGAAAAACTACCGACTATACTAAATATAGATCGAGTGCTTTGGGCTTTTGCCACTAATATGGTGATCTCTAACTTAGATACTTACAACGGTCTGGTACTCCACAATTACTACCTATACCGTACAGAGGACAGCCTCTTCCAGATGATTCCTTGGGATCTATCAGAAAGTTACATAGGGGCTATTATAAACTTCAATCCTAATGTGGATCAACTCAATAATTATGATGCTTATGCAGGCTATGGATCATTCTGGACACCACTGGTCTCTCGACTGACCAGTGACCCAGAGTCTGAGTATGGAAGAATGTATACAGCACATCTCAGAACCATCATCAAAGAACAATTAAATGCATCTCAACTTAGAAACACAATAGATGCGATACAAGACCAAATCTCAGATGATGTCTTCCAAGATCCAAATAGAATATTCTCAAATCAAGCTTTTAGATCTAATGTAAATTCCACATTTGGGATCCCATTTTTCTTTTCCATAGCGGGAATCTTATCATCAGTAGAAGCAAGAATTGAATACTTCAATGAAAATCCAGAATTACAAAAAATGCCTCCACAGATTTCTGAAGTACAAGAGTCACTGGAACAATCTGACGTCATCATAAATTGTAAAATAGAAAATGCAACAACCGCAAATTTAATGGTGACAACAAGTCCATACAATTCATTTTTTGTAGAGCATATGATGAATGATAATGGGATAGATGGAGATGCTGTATCAGAAGATGGTATATACTCTTGTATTCTACCTCATACTGAACAAAATATGGATATCAAATACTATATAAAAGCAGAAAATGATGATGCTCTTATATTAAGTCCAGAAAGAGCAGAGTATGAATTTTACATCTATCGCTCAGTCATAGAAATCGTACCAGAAGACTTAATTATCAACGAACTATTAGCGTCCAACCAAACCATACAAGAAGATCAAAATGGAAGCTATGATGATTGGATAGAATTATACAACAACTCATATACTCCAATCGATCTCAGCGGATATCACCTTTCTGATGATTTACTGAATATCAGAAAATGGTCTTTCCCTGACACCATAATTGAAGCCAACGATTATCTAATCGTCTGGGCTGATAATGATGCAGAAGCTGGCTTGCATGCTAACTTCAAACTATCCAGGAATGGAGAGTCTATCATCCTTAGCAATAATGAAAACGAAGTCATAGATATCATTGCATATCCAGAGCAGACACCTGATATTAGCTATGGAAGATTCCCTAATGGCACAGGGCCATTCACTTATATGGAACCCAGTTTCTCAGGCTTTAATTCTAATGTCGTTACTAATCTTGAAGTTATAGAGAGCGAATCACCTTTTAGTGCTTACCCTAATCCATTTTATGAGCTGATCAGTTTTTCACTACACTTAGATCGACAACAATACATACGAATGAATGTGTATAACAATACTGGTAAAATAGTAAAAACTATAGTTGATGGTAATCTCTCAGCTGGAGATCATACTTTGCAATGGGAACCGCAATTACAGAATGGTCAGCTTTCTTCTGGGCAGTATATTATAAAAGTTACAATGGATGATCAGACCTTAGCTTATCCGATCATGTATTTATCTAAGCGTTAATGATGAAAAAAAGAATGACATTTTTTTGATTGGCTGAAATTCTGAGTCCCAATTTCCAAGCAATAAAGAACCCACTTTTCTTTTCGACCGAAACGAAGTGGAGCGGAGAAATTTTCAGAATCGATAATTTTAGGTGTTCTAAATGAACAATGATATTGTGGCTGAAGATCTTTCGGCTACGCTCAAGATGAAAAAAGGAATAACATTTTTTGCTTGACTCAAATTCTAAATTCCGTTTTCCAAGCATTAAAAACCTACTTTTCATGTCGACCGAAACGAAGTGGAGCAGAGAAATTTTCAGAATCATTAACCACAGGTTGCCTTAATGAATGAATGATATTATAGCTGAAGATCTTTCGGCTACGCTCAAGATGAAAAAAAGGAATAATTATTTTTGCTTGACTGAAATTATATATCCAATATTCAAATATTAAAACCCACTTTTCTTTTCGACCGAACGAAGTGGAGCGGAGAAATCTTCAGAATCATTAACCACAGGTATTCTAAATGAACGATGATATTGTGGCTGAAGATCTCTCAACTGCGTTCGAGATGAAAAAGAAATGACATTTTCTTGATTAACTGAAATTCTGAGTCCCAATTTCCAAGCAATAAAGAACATACTTTTCAATTCGACCGGAGCGAAGTGGAGCAGAGAAATCTTCAGAATCGATATTTATAGGTTTCCTAAATGAACAATGATTTTGTAGCTGAAGATCTTTCGGCTACGCTCAAGATGGAAAAAAAAGAAATAATTTTTTTTGCTTGACTGAAATTCTAAATTCCGTTTTCCAAGCATTAAAAACCTACTTTTCATTTCGACCGAAACGAAGTGGAGCGTAGAAATCTTCAGAATCGATATTTATAGGTTTCTAATGGAACAATGATATTGTAGCTGAAGACCACTCAACTGCGCTCAAGATGAAAAAAGGAATGAAATTTTTTGCTTGACTGAAATTCTAAATCCAAATTGCAGGCATTCCAAGCATTAAAAACAACTTTTCATTTCGACCGAAACGAAGTGGAGCGGAGAAATCTTCAGAATCGATATTTATAGGTTTCCTAAATGAACAATGATATTTTAGCTGAAGATCTTTCGGCTGCGCTCAAGATGAAAAATAGGAATAATTTTTTTAGCTTGACTGAAATTCTAAAATCCAAATTGCAGGCATTCCAAGCATTAAAAACAACTTCTCATTTCGACCAGAACGAAGTGGAGCGGAGAAATCTTCAGAATCGATAATTATAGGTTTCCTAAATGAACAATGATATTGTGGCTGAAGATCTCTCAACTGCGTTCGAGATGAAAAAAAAGAAACAAAAAAGGGAAGGTGAAATCTAAATCACCTTCCCTTTTTCTTATTTGTTTATCTGATTGTTACTCTTCTTCGCTCGATCCTAATCTTGCTGCGACTTCATCTATAGACTCATCTGGTGTAAGATCAGAAGTTACTACCTCTTTAGCAGCTACCACTTTATCACTTACTGTTTCTTTTATAGCTTCTACTTTATCCGAAACAGTTTCTGTTACCTCATCAGTTCTTTTAGCTGCAGTTTCTTTTGCAGCATCCACTTTCTCAGAAGCAGCTTCCTTGACATCACTGACTTTATCAGTTACAACATCTTTAACAGATTCTACTTTGTCAGAGATATTTTCTTTGGCGTCTTTAGCAGAGTCGATAGCTTTTTTAGCTAATAGTCCTCCGGCTGCAGCAGCAGCACCTACTATACCTGCACCTTTAGCTATTATACTTTCATCATTTTTCTCAGGACCATCTGCATTTTCTTCTCCTTCTTCATTCTTGCCTTTAGAGACTGCGTCAGAAATATCTTCGGATATATCCTCTACTTTTTCTTTAACTGCATCTATGCCATCCTCTATTTTATCACCGACTACCTCTCCTACTGCTTTAACAGTATCCACGACATCTTCGAGTGTCTCAGAAGCTACAGCAGCAATTGCACCGAGTAAACTATCTTCCTTTTTAGGAGCTTTCTTCTTTCCTGATTTGATGGCATTGGCTGCAGCTTCTAATTTTTGAGCATCGACTTCTTTAGATTTTTGCTCTATTTCAGAAGCAATTTTTTCTTTGACTTCTTTCTTCTTCTGTTGTATTTCTCTTTTGACTTTGTTCGCTTCTTCTCTTTTCTTTTCTTTCTCCACTTTCTTTTCTAAGTCCACCTTAGTTGCAAGCATCTCTTGCAACTTCTCATTCTTAGAATCAATACGACCTTCTATCATTTTGATCTTAGCTTGCCGTATCTGTGCTTCTAATTGTCCATCCGTCTCTCCTACTCTCTTGTTCTGGAAATCAATATCTCTCTGATCTCTATCTATAGATTGTTGCATCTTTCCAATGGCAGATAATAGACCATTGTATCTTCGATCCATCCTTGATACTTGTGTGCCAGTATCTTGGACTTTTCCATATTTCTTCTCCTTTACCTTTTTAAATAGTATATCTATGTTTTTCCAAAGCTTATTACGATCACCTTTAGTGAATCGCTCGTCTTTAAATTGATTTTGTATATCTTTTAGCTCTTCGAATATGGGCTTGAGGCCTAAGCCTTTCTCTACTTTTTCGTTGATCGTATTGAGCTTTGCTTTATACTCTTCTAACTTAGCAGCTGATACTTTCGAAAATTCCGCATTGGCTTTAGATCGTAATTCTTTCAGTTGTGTGAATAATGCATTAGAGGAGTCTCTAAGAGTGTTCGCTTGTTCTCTGAATAGATTACGTTCTCTAATTTGCTCATTCAGTTTGTTCCAGAATCCTTGCAACTCATTCCATATCCCTGTGTCAAAATCTGTTAATTTATCAACCTTATCTTTTAGATCTTCTACTTCTGAATGGTACATCTCATATAACTTAGAAGATAATACCGCGAAGTGCCACTCTGTCTTAGCTCTTGTGATCAGATCAGTTCTCTGCACCTTAATTGTCTCCGGCAATAAATCATCTGTAACGGATAATGGTCTATCAAGTGTCACATGACCTTCTGGGAATTCCACTTCTTTGTTAGCTCTCCAGTCATCCATCATTTTATTATAAAATTCTTCCGTGGCTATGAGCTCATTGAAAGTGTGGATGTTTACTTTGTTTTCTTCCGCTTTTAGTTCGATAGCGATTAGGATCTTTTTGTCCGCTTCGTCATTTCCCCAGAGTACAATTTTCTTTTTCATCTTGTAATTATTCTTCTGATACTGTAATAAATTATTCTAAAAATCTGTGCTGTAATTATTCTTTCATATGATGCAACCATGTCATCTTTTACTCATAATTTCTTCTACAAATATATATTATTATGATGTGAGATGTTGTAATATTTGTACGGCATTACTAGCTGCCCCTTTACGCAGATTATCTGAGACAACCCACATATTAAGACCATTCTCCACTGACTCATCCCTTCTAAGTCTTCCGACGAATACCTCATCCTTCTTACGGGCATACTTCGGCATAGGATATACGTTCTTAGAGGGATCATCTTGTAATATAATGCCAGCTTCTTCTGACATCATTTTTTTGACATCATTAATATCGTAATCATTATGTAATTCAATATTGACGGATTCCGAATGTCCGCCATGTACCGGCACTCTTACTGCCGTTGCTGTAATTTTTATATCGGGAGCCTGCATGATCTTACGTGTCTCGTGAACCAGCTTCATTTCTTCCTTAGTGTAATCATTGTCTAGAAAAATATCACAGTGGGGAATACAATTCTCATAGATCGGATAGTGATACGCCATCTCATCTGAGGATAATGATTCTCCTTTGCTTTCTGCATCATATTGCTTCACAGCACTTGCACCTGTACCTGTATAAGACTGGTATGTAGATATTACAAGTCGCTTGATTCCGTATTTCTTATGTATTGGATTTAGTGCTACAACAAGCTGTATCGTACTGCAATTAGGATTGGCTATGATCTTATCCTCTTTCGTCAGAAGATTACCATTGACTTCCGGTACCACGAGCTTCACAGCGTCATCCATTCTCCATGCAGAAGAATTATCTATCACTGTCGTACCTGCTGCTTTGAATAATGGAGCATAAGTCGTAGAAGTACCACCTCCAGCTGAAAATAATGCATAATCAGGAGCCATTGCAATAGCATCTTCCATAGATACTACCTTATGTGACTCACCATTTATAATAATTTCCTTGCCTACCGATCTCTGACTTGCCACTGGGATAAATGTATCATAAGCTATCTTCTGCTCTTCTAATACTTCTATCATTTCCTGACCTACCAAGCCTGTAGCTCCTACTAATGCTAATTTCATTATTCCTTATCTTAATTAATTATTGGTACTCTCGATACAAAAATAACACATTCATATACTATTATTTAGATATAAATATTGACGAAAGTCACCTTAATACTATATTTATATATGCATAGATTATACCTCATTTTGTTCTGCATCAGTTATTGTGTGTCTATTAGCTGTCAGATCAATGAAGATTTTAGTTCGCAAGACCTTTCTATCTGGAGTGGTAATATCAGCAACTTCGTTGTAAATGAGGATAATCAACTACAGTTAAATGATACAGAAGACGGTAATTCTATCATTTATACAAACTCTACTTTCTCAGATAGCATACATTGGTCATTGGATGTGGCAATGGCATTTACCCCATCAGCCTCTAACCGATTAAGTATCCTACTCGCCGCTGACAATTCGGATATTTCTATAGCCAATGGATACATGATCGAAATCGGTGAGAATGGAAGTGATGATGCGATACATCTTATAGAACTTATTAATGGTGCTCCTGCTATGATTGCTTCGGGTACATTGGGTCAGGTATCTGAGGCTTTTGAGCTCACGATAGATATCACCTATGATGCAGATGGAATATGGAGGTTAAGGACTTCAGAAATGAATTCGGTTCTGAATGAAGAAGAGTTTGCTGTTAGCTACTTCGCTTCAATAGATTTTGCAACACTTACAACTTTTGGCCTCTATTGTGATTATACGTCTACACGATCTGACAAGTTTTTCTTTGACAATATCATTGTAGAGGAGCTACAAGCGGATCTTACTTCTCCAGTTATTAATGCTGTCGAGATAATAAATGATCAGCAACTACAATTGATATTAGATGAAGCTGTAGATGATATCGTTAGCTCTGTAGTCAGTAACTACACCATAACACCACAGACAGAAATAGATCGTATAGACATAGATCCATCAGTACCTAACGTTATCAATTTGTACACAGCATCCTCTCTACCCAGCGGATCTATTTTTACATTAAGCGTATCTGGCATATCAGATATTTCGGGCAATAGCATTGCCTCACAAAGCTTCGATCTTAGATTACTGGAATCGCCTGATGCAGGTGACCTTCTAATCAATGAAATATTATTCGATCCATACTCTGGTGGTGAGGACTTCCTGGAGATTATTAATGCATCAGATAAATTTATCAATCTAAAAGAATTAATTATTAGAAATACAGATAATCAGGATGAGAATATCATCACAGAAACAATAGAATTGTTGCCTAACGAGATCTTAGCTATATCTTCTGATATTAATAATATAATCGACACTTATAATCCACCTGACACAGCACGACTTTATATGCATGATATACCCGTATTTAATAATACTTCTGGAAATGCTACATTGCTTAGCCGTCAGATGGGTGGATTAGAAAGAATCATAGACAGTTACGATTATGACGACACGCAACACCTCAGCATTCTATCAGATGTAGAAGGTGTCAGTCTGGAGAGGCTGTCGCTCATTTCAGAAACTAATAACGCTGACAATTGGACATCATCATCAGAAGCTAATCTATTTGCTACACCTGGATACAGTAACTCAGCTCGGATCAATCCAGGATCTACTTCAGATGAAATGATCAGCTTAGAGCATAAAGTATTCTCCCCGAATAGTGATGGTCGGAAAGATAATATGATCCTTAATTACAAATTAGATAAGTCAGGCTACATAGCTAATGTAAGCGTCTATGATGATCAGGGTAGAATACAAACATATATGGCAGAGAACCTGCTATTACCCACTCAGGGGTTTCTCAGATGGAATGGCATGGATGTAGATAACCGACCTGCACCTATCGGAATGTATATCATATATTATGAGCTATACCATAGCGATGGAGATGTAATAGAGGGTAAGAAAGTGTGTGTACTGGCACAGAATCTAAATTGACCCTTAGAATTCATATCTTTGATAATCATAATATGATAATCAAGCAAAGTTAATAGCAATAAGTGCAGTCTATACTCAGTCATAAGATCACACAGATTATAACAACTATAATCATACTGCTATCAGCATATATCATTATCTATCCCCCTCATATAGGCATATTAGAAAGGACCTCTGAGTATGCTCCTATATTAATGTTTGGGATGCTATTTATTAGTTTTATATTCTTGATATTTAATCAAAGAAGATTAATGTTTATAGGAATGATGGCGACTGCATTTATCGCTTTTTTCCTCAAGATTTCTGGGAATGACAATCTCGTATTACCTGAGCAAAATACACTACCAAAACTAAAAGTGGCCTACTTTAATCTCAGTACATTTAACAAAGAAAACCCAGAATTGGATAAGCTTCTTAAAGAAGTACAAGCGGATGTCATTTGCTTACAGGAATTCACACCAGATTGGGACATTCCTATTGCTTCTATGCTTCGTTTTTCTTATCCGCATGTCCATAAGATGACGCGAGTAGATCCTTTTGGAATGGCTGTATTTTCTTCTAAGCCATTTAAAGAAATCAAAACTTTCTATTACAAAGGTATCCCCAATCTTATATTGACTATCGACAATGAATTGCAGGATATAGATATAGTCTCATCTTATATACCCCTTTTCTATCCACAACCAAAAATGAATAGAGAAGAACATCTACAAGAAATCACCACAGCGATCAAAGGACGCGACAATCCTGTGATTGCAATGGGTGATTATAATAAAGTGTATTGGCAGCTAGAACTCATACAGTTCCGTAATAGTACATTACTGAATAATAGTAGAAGAAGCACTGCTCTTAGCGCAGTCAATCCATATGACCACATCTTCTATTCTGATGATCTAGAGTGTGTACAATTTGATGAATTACTAGATAGCTATCAGAATCATATCGGAATCACAGGCACCTATCAGATCACTTCTAATCTTAGGAGCCAAAGAAAAACTGGATTTGAAAGAGACAGTAATTAAAATCGGCAATAAGTCTTGCCGCCTCATAACTCAATCATTCGATGAGCTTACAACCGAAGCATTATATGCCATTATGAGATTGCGTCAGGAGATATTTATCGTAGAACAAGATTGTCCTTACTTAGATGCAGATGGTGTAGATCTAAGTAGTCATCATATCTCTATATATCACAACGATGCACTTATCGCATATACGCGTATCGTCCCTCCCGTTATCGCTTACCCAGAACATAGCTCTATAGGCAGGGTTGTCACTCGTACAGACCAAAGGATCAGTGGCATCGGTACACAACTGATGCAGCATAGTATCGACGAGTGCTTACAATTGCACCCTAATCATGACATTAAGATATCTTCTCAATGTTATATAAAGGGCTTCTACACTAAGTTAGGATTTATAGAAATAGGCGAGGAATATCTCGAAGATGGAATACCTCATATTGCAATGGTATACATGAAAGCCTGAGTTTAAACTCTTGCCTTTTCCTTTCGACCGGAACGAAGTGGAGTGGAGAAATCTTCAGATATAATAACCATTGTATTTCTTAATAAAGGGGATTAATCTTTCCGAAGATCTTTCAACTGCGCTCAAGATGAAAATATAGAAAATTTTTTCCTTGACTGAAATCCTAAATTCAATCACCTAAGCCCTATAACCATCGATTTTCCTTTCGACCGGAACGAAGTGGAGTGGAGAAATCTTCAGATATATTAATCATAGTATTTATTAATGAAAGGAGTTAATCTATCCGAAGATCTTTCGGCTACGCTCAAGATGAAAAGGAAAGGGAAAAACATATCTTATTCCTGGATAGAAATTCTATTTCAAATTCTAAATATTTAAACCTCTTTTTCTTTTCGACCGGAACGAAGTGAAGTGGAGAAATCTTCAAATATATTAATCATAGTATTTATTAATGAAAGGAGTTAATCTATCCGAAGATCTTTCGACTGCGCTCAAGATGAAAATAAAGAAAAGAAAATTTTCTTGACCGATATTCTATGTCCAATTACCGAAGTCCTAAAACCGTCGCTTTTTCTTTTCGACCGGAACGAAGTGGAGTGGAGAAATCTTCAGATATATTAATCATAGTATTTATTAATGAAAGGAGTTAATCTATCCGAAGTTCTTTCGACTGCGCTCAAGATGAAAATAAAGAAAAGAATATTTTCTTGACTGATATTCTATGTCCAATTACCGAAGTCCTAAAACCATCGCTTTTTCTTTTCGACCGGAACGAAGTGGAGTGGAGAAATCTTCAGATATATTAATCATAGTTTTTTTAATGAAAGGAGTTAATCTATCCGAAGATCTTTCGGCTACGCTCAAGATGAAAAGGATAGGGAAAAACATATCTTATTCCTAGATAAAATTCTATTTCAAATTCTAAATATTTAAACCTCTTTTTCTTTTCGACCGGAACGAAGTGAAGCGGAGAAATCATCAGATATATTAATCATAATATTTCTTAATGAAAGTAGTTAATCTATCCGAAGTTCTTTCGACTGCGCTCAAGATGAAAATATAGAAAATTTTTTCTTGACTGAAATCCTATATTCAATCACCTAAGCCCTATAACCATCGCTTTTCCTTTCGACCGGAACGAAGTGGAGTGGAGAAATCTTCAGATATATTAATCATAGTATTTATTAATGAAAGGAGTTAATCTATCCGAAGATCTTTCGGCTACGCTCAAGATGAAAAAAAGGAATGATCGTGTAATATTCATTCTATACTAGATGCTGCTGATATATTTACTGTACTATAGTCAACACAGAAATTCTCATAAGACTAAAAGTTAGGTTAAAAACCCACTCATTGTGAATCAATTATCATATACATATCGTTATTTTGGTGATTATGAAGCTATTTATAATATTAATCTCTACGATTCTATCTGGATTATTACCCAGTGCCGCTGATGGCCAACAGGATATCATCTATGATAACATGATATATGTCCCTTATATCCAGTCGGTAACATTTGCTCATAATAGCTTATCGACTACACTTCCTATCATAGACTTGGATAGCAGGTATCAGGGTCGGTTGAGGTTAGACTTTGATGATGTCGAGGGAGAATTTAAAAATTACACCTACAGCATAGTCCATTGCGACAAAGATTGGTATCCTTCTGATCTTCAAGAGATAGAATATTTAGAAGGATTTAATGGAGAGGAGGTGCAGGATTTTGCATTCTCTTCTAATCCTTATTCAGAGTATACTCATTATAGTCTCACCTTACCGAATGATGATCTGAGGTGGACAATATCTGGTAACTACCTACTTACGATTACAGATGATGATTATGATGTACCAGTGTTGACAAGACGATTTATGGTAGCTGAGAATCAAGTTGGGATCGGATACGAACTGATGAAACCTCGAAATGTGCAATATATGAATACACATCAAGAGATCGGACTCAAAATAAATTACGAAAATTTCAATATTTCTCGTCCAAGAGAGGAATTATACATTTCGGTAGTACAGAATGGAAATTTTAATTCTGCTCTGAATAATCTCCAGGGTAACTTCACTGTAGGAGATATGCTTAATTTTAATCAGTACGATTACATCGTCTTTCCTGCACTCAAAGAATTTAGAAGTTTCGATATCAGAACTTTAGATTATGCAACAGAATTCGTCAATAGTATAGATCGAAATGATCAAGAAACCAATGTGCTTATAGACCTCAATAAGAAGAGACTAAATAGAAATTTCCTTCATGAAGAAGACGCTAACGGCTTCTTCGTATTAGACAATGCTGATGCCAGAAATGGTATGGTTTCTAGCGAGTATTGTAATGTCATATTTAATTTACAATCAGATAGAAAATATGATGGAGAAGTATACATTGTCGGTGCATTCTGCGACTGGCAAGCTAAGGAAGCATACAGATTAGAATACGACTCGACGAGGAATCTTTATCTTGGCGAGGCCCCATTTAAGCAAGGGTATTATGACTATATGTTTGCCGAGTTACAGGAAGATGGTTTTTTGGATATCGACAGCATAGAGGGTAGTTTTTTTGAAACGGAGAATGATTATTTGATCCTCGTGTATTATCGTCCATTTGGTGCTGAGTATGATAGATTAATCGGAGTGACTAATTTTAGTTCTCAGCTTGGGAATTAGGGTATCTGTAGCTATAGCTTCTTAGTTTCTATCTTTTTATGTTCATATTCCTACAACTCATATGGGAACCTGATCTCATCCAAGTATAATCCCTGAGGAGGCATCAGAACTATCTGCTCACCTCGATTACCTTCAGAGAAATAAGCTTTGAAATCCTCTAACGACAACTGGGCTGTACCCACTAGTATGACTCGATGTGCAATGATTCTAATCATAGCTCTTAGGAATCGATTACCTCTGATTGTTATTGTATAATTATTAGACTTATTATCAGCAGTAACCTCTGCTATATCTATATGACATATACAAGTATTGTGATGATCTGGAGTCTTACAAAATGCAGAGAAATCTGATTGTTGTGTTACTATATCTAAAGCAGCATTCATCTTATCTAAGTCTATATCTTCTGCGTCTATAAGGACACTTCCTTCTGCAATGAACGGATCTTTTTCAGTATGAAAATGGTACTTGTACTGCCTCGATATGGCATCGAATCTGACTGAAGCATTATCTGCAACTTGTATAATATTATGTATGGCGATGTCACTCGGCAACATCTTATTGAGCCTCCATTGCAGATCGTATTCTGGTAGTTCTTTTATATCCACATGGAAGTAATATTGCCTTGCATGTACGCCAGTATCTGTTCTGCCACATCCTACTATATATATCGAATTAGAAAACAATTTAGCCAGTGCTTCTTCTATTACTTGCTGTACTGATATGGCTGTGATCTGTCGTTGCCATCCACTGTAAGCAGTACCCATGTACGATATGTGGAAGAAGTATCTCAAGTATTTACATTAGAAGAAGACTTAATCATTAGTTAGAAGATTATTCAGTTTAGCATATTGTAACAAAATAATAGTCTTTCCATCTCTTATTTCTCCTGTTGCAATCATATTATAAGCTACATCAAAGTCTAATTCCAATACTTCAATATTCTCTTGTTCTTCTTCGAGACCACCACCGTCACTCACTTTCATTCCTTCATTATATTCGGCAACAAAATAATGTAGAATTTCTGTCACAGCCCCTGGAGACATATACGCTTCCATAATCTTCTGTACAAACTGTAATTTATACCCCGTCTCCTCTTCTGATTCTTTCCTGATACAAACCTCTGGATTATCATTGTCTAACAATCCTGCGCAGGATTCTATCAGCATTCCTGATGGATTTCCATTGACATAACTCGGTAATCGGAATTGTCTTGTCAGGACAACTGTATGTTTCTGCTTATTATATAACAATATCGCTGCTCCATTACCCCTGTCATAGGCTTCTCTTTCTTGAGTTTCGTATTCTCCTTTAGCATTGAGATAATCATAGGTATATTTCCTTAGCGTATACCAATTGTCTGACAGGATATCCACAGATTTCATTTTAATATTCTCATTACTCATTGCTTTCTTTTAGATTTCAATAATGAATATACCGCAGTATCAATAAAATCACCTTCGAACAGATAATTCTCTTTGTAGTAAGCTTCTCTGACAAATCCATTTCGTTCCAAAACCTTTATAGAAGCTATATTCTCAGGAGTGACTTGTCCCTCTAAGCTATGTAAGCACATATCATTAAATCCATAGTCTATGACTGCAGCTAATGCTTCTGTCATCAGTCCTTTATTGTAGTAATCAGGAATCAACATAAATCCAACCTCTCCCCTATGGTGTTTCTTGATTATCTTCCAAATACCAATTGTCCCTATAAGTCGTGGATTATCATATGTGCTAACGGCCCATTCTATAGATTTGCCTTGATAGATTTCAGCATCAAGATTGGCGATTCTCTCAGACATCTCGTCTATACTGCTGGCAATTGGTCTCTCTTGATACTTCATAACCGCCTTATTAGACCTAAGTAGAAATAGATCATGGGCATCTGAGGATGTCATACGCCGTAATACAAGCCTTTTTGTCTCTAACTCTGGAAAGGGATCAAAATTTGTTTTGAGCACGATATTTGTACAATGATTTATCTAATTTGGCGTTAACTTATCATAATAATCAGTTAAATTAAGGACATTTGGCTAAGTCTTTTTGACTTAATGAATTAAATAAATTTATTTGCAGTTTATAGCTTGAATAAAGTAGACTGCGAAAGCATTTTTTTTCAGTACTTTAGAGGTAAATCAGTTAAACTTTTAAATAGGAATACAAATGAAGAATTTAATTATAATCATCAGTGCATTATTCTTTCTGGGAAACCTACATGGGCAAGGGCTTATCGGAGATATAATGAATGTAGAAACTGTCAATATAGAATTGACTGAGGAAAACGAAAAACTCAAAGCTGAGTACGACGAAACCTTAGAAAAGGAAACGGCAGATTTAGATGATGATCTTGCAAGTTATGATGAGGATTACACACAAGATGTATCTAAACTAATAGAGGACTTTTCTAAGAGCTTAGAGGATGGAGAAGAGAAAGTCGTAATGAACGAGAAGAAAAGGGTCGTGTCAAGAGTAAAATCGTTAACAATGTCTCTTAAGAAGAATAAAAAAGATGCTGTACAAAGATTCCTAAATACGATGCAAATAGCAAATAGAGAGTTACCAGACTTTATGAGATCAGAAGCTGGTAAAACTGTCAAAGAAACGGCTTCTGAAAAACTAAAGACTTTCGATGAGGAATATGTAGGTAACTTAGATGCAGTGAGAGGATTCGAAAAGAAAGAGCACCTAATCATCAACACTAACCAAAGTGCTTCTACTAATTAAGAGGTATTTTGATATAAATTATATGAGTCTCGATGTTACCATCGGGACTTTTTTTTTGTCCCTAAATTATCCTTCCCTCTGCTACTTAACTTATCTATAAGATTATTGCTCTTTGTAGATTCATACTTTAGCTTAATCAATTTTCTATCGCTATGAAACTTCTGTATTCTATAATCTTAGTTTATTTCGTCTCCTCTTACTACATATCTGCGCAGGAAACTTACACCATTAGTGGATATATCCAAGATAGTGATAGTGCTGAAAAACTTATCTCAGCCAATATCTATAATGCAGATAACTATGAAGGCACAGTCAGTAATACATACGGATACTATAGCATTACACTACCGAGTGGAGACGTAGATATTAATGTCAGTTATATAGGATATAATACTGAAACAATAAGTATCCAACTACAGAAGGATACGACTATTATTATAAACCTAAGTCAGACTGTATCTCTCAAAGAAATAGAAATCGTAGCAGAAAAGCAAAGAAATATCGCAGAAGAAAGTCAGATGAGTGTCGTGGAAATACCTATCGCTCAGATCAAAAAGATACCTGCATTCTTAGGAGAAACAGATGTACTCAAAGCGTTACAATTGCTACCGGGCGTGCAGTCAGGTGGGGAGGGACAAAGCGGCCTGTACGTTAGGGGTGGTAGTCCTGATCAAAATCTTATATTATTAGACGGTACTCCAGTATATAATGTATCTCACTTATTTGGTTTTTTCTCTGTATTTAATTCGGATGCTATCAAGGATGTCAAACTTATCAAAGGTGGCTATCCAGCAAGATATGGTGGTAGATTGTCATCTGTATTAGACATCACCATGAAGGAGGGAAACATGAAGGAAATCCATGGTGCAGGGTCCATCGGTATCGTTGCTTCTAAGCTGACCTTAGAGGGACCGATAATAAAGGACAAAACATCTTTTATCATTTCTGGAAGAAGAACTTATATTGACTTACTCGCTAAGCCATTTATAAAAAAAGAATTTCGAGACAATGATGAAGAAGGAGATACAGGTTATTACTTCTATGATTTTAATGCTAAGATCAATCATATACTCAGTGATAGAGATAGAGTGTATGCCAGCTTCTACTCTGGAGATGATCGATTCTACTTTAACCTAAGAGAGGTGACAGGTGATGAGAGAGACCAAACAGAATCAGATATCGGGTGGGGAAATATTACATCCGCATTAAGGTGGAATCATGTGTGGCAACCTAAGCTCTTTTCTAATTTTACCTTTACGTATAGCAACTATGATCTGGATACAAGAGTAGGATATGGTACTGAGGATCTTAGAGAAAATTCTATTGAAGAAATTTCTGTAGGTTACCTATCAGGCATTAATGATCTAGCTGGAAAAATAGATTTTGATTGGGTTCCTAATACCAGTCATTTTATTAAATTTGGACTCAGCGCTATACACCATACTTTCAAACCAGGAAAATTTGATCTCAAGCAAATAACAAACTCTAATGAGTTCCAACTAACGCTGGGACAAGAAGATATAAGTTCTCAAGAATTAGATCTCTATATAGAGGACGACTTTAAGATTAATGACAAGGTTAAAATAAACACAGGCTTACACGGCTCAGCATTCGTAGTACAAGGAAAATCTTATTACTCCTTACAACCAAGAATTAGCGGTAGATATCTACTCAGTGATGGAAGTTCTCTTAAGGCTTCATTTGCCACCATGCGGCAATATGTTCACCTATTGGCATTTGAAGGAATCGGATTACCTACAGACCTATGGCTGCCTACTACAGAAAGAATCAAGCCTCAGGATAGCTGGCAAGCCGCATTAGGTTATGCATTCAAATTATCAGAAGATTACAATCTGACTGTCGAAGCTTACTATAGGAATATGACTAATTTGGTAGCGTATAAAGAAGGGTCTGGTCTATTCGAGTTCAATGACTGGCAAGATAGAATTACGCAAGGTGATGGGACATCTAAGGGTATAGAAGTATTCTTGCAGAAAAAAGAAGGTCGTATGACAGGTTGGCTCGGCTATACCCTATCGTATACAGATCGACAATTTGACGAGCTTAACTTTGGGGAGTCATTCCCATTTAAATATGATCGGAGACACGATATCTCGATAGTTGTACAATATGAACTGGGGCCTAAGGTCAATCTATCTGCAACATGGGTATATGGTACAGGTAATGCAGTAACATTAGCGAACAATCAGTATGTTAGTTTCCATCCAGCATCCATCCAACCTATTAATGCGAATAGATTTATAGATGATATAATCTCAAGAAATAACTACAGAATGAAATCTTATCACAGAGGTGATATCGGAATCAATTTCGTAAAGCAAAAGAAAGGATACAAACGTACATGGTCTATAGGTGCTTACAATGTGTACAATAATAAAAATCCCTTTTTTATCACCTCTGATATAGATGATACCATCGACGAAAATGGAAATGTCATAGAGGATAATTATGTACTCAAGCAGCAATCCCTATTTCCAATTATTCCATTTGTCAATTATAGTTTTGAATTTTAAAAATTGAATTGCTATGAATCAAAGAACAAATATTTATAAAATAAAATCTTGGGCTATATTATCTTTTGTGATGATAATATGTTTGGTGTCATGTGAAGATTTTTTTTCCACGACCTTAGATATTGACCCACCCGAGGTTGTCCCTAAGATGGTCGTTAATTCTTTCATACAACCTCAGCAAGACTATGTATCATTTTGGATTAATAAAAATTATTCCTTAGCCGAAAGAGGTGTGCAACGTGGTGCTGTAGATGCTTTAGTGACAATAGACAATATCACTTCTGGCAACAGTATTAATGTAACATACAGAGATTCTATTCCTATAGAACACCAACCTTTTAATTACTTCGAAGAAATAGATTCTAATTTTTTTAATGCTAATGATATATACGAAATCAACATCACAGATAATGATGGTATATATCCTGAAATAAATGAACAGTTTGAATTTCCGGCTAAAGTAGAGCTTGTAGATTTTGCCTATGAATATGAAGGTGGAATAGATGAAGAAGGTAACGAATCTATCTCTATAGAACTTACTTTTACCGATCCTCCCGGTGAAGACAATTTTTACGAAATCGGCGTATTATTAGATTATAATCCAGATGATATATTACATAAAACGATCAACGCTTCTACAATTGATATTGCAGCGTCTAAAGGATTTCAAGATGATTTCATACTTCTATCTGACGAATCTTTTGACGGAGATGAAAAATCACTCGAATTAAAAATAAGGAGGTTCATCGAGCAAGATCGGACATTACATGTCATATGGCGTAACGTAACCGAGGATTATTTCAGATATAGTAAAACTCTTAAAGTGCAAAATGATAATGGAGACAACCCATTTAGTTCTATTGCACCTGTCTATTCTAATGTACCTCAAGGATTAGGCATCATAAGTTTCTATCAGGAAGACATCATTAAGGTGAATTAATTCTATTGATGGTTCGGTAAAATTGTATGAACATACATATTGATAAAAAGTCAATGCGTAAGTTGGTATGACCAACCTGTAATCAAGCTTTGACCATGATTACACAAGACGCATTTACAATTGGCAAGATGGTGATTAATTCTGTTTTGTCCAAAATGAATTTTTTATCCAAAAGTCAGTCAGGATTTATTTTAGACATTCTTTTATTATTTCTAAGTCTTCGAGGACGTCATAATTTCCTTCAGATGTCTCGCGAGGGAAGTCGTAACGAGAAGAGTTACCGCTATCAATATGAGAAGGATTTTAATTGGCTATCATTCAACGTGAATTTAGTAAAGCAGAATAGTAGCCGTGATTTAGTGATCGGATTTGACCCATCATTCATACGCAAAAGTGGTA
>Ga0209187_1000651_pt1 | contig 54115 bp, 52 predicted proteins | sample BantaG_FD_187430 | JGI IMG/M metagenome (GOLD analysis project Ga0209187, IMG submission 187430) | Marine algal microbial communities from Bantry Bay, Ireland - BantryBay_4 metaG (SPAdes) (version 2) | ecosystem: Host-associated > Algae > Red algae > Unclassified | place: Bantry Bay, Ireland...
CTGTAATGTCAAATGGCACAATATCCAATAACAAGACATCCAAACCAATATTGGCGAAGTGCGCCGCAATACCCGACCCCATTACACCGGAACCAAGTACAGCAACTTTACGAATTTTTTTATTCATTGTATTAATGATGAATTATGAATGATGAATAAAGATAAGACGTGATTCACCATCGTTTTGTTTAATTTTTGTGCAAATCTACAAAATACAATGCGTGCATTGTAATTTTTTGCTGGAAATGTTGGGAAGGGGACTTTTGAGAAACAAAGTACTGTATCGGGGAGGCATCATATCTTTAATAGATAATCATTCAAATCTCAGCTACATCTTTGTAAAATAATCCTTTTTTTCTATTTTTGACAAAAAAATATGATTAGCATTTCACTGGCTCAATCTGACCAAGAATTACGAGGCATCATAGCTTTGCAGACGGTTAATTTACCGAAAAACATTAGTGCGGAAGAAGCTGAAAGTCAGGGGTTCGTAACGGTTGTTCATGATTTTGATATTTTAAAAAAGATGAATAATGATAAACCACATATCATCGCCAAATCTGGCGATCAAGTCGTGGGTTACTGCCTTGCAATGACCAAAAAATTTAAAAAAGACATTCCCGTTCTCGTTCCGATGTTTGATAAAATGGACGAGCAGGTGTATAAAGGAAGGTTGGTCAAAGATTATAATTACATCGTTTGCGGACAAGTCTGTGTAGCAAAATCAACACGTGGACAAGGTGTTTTTGACCGTATGTACCACCATTATCAAGATGCTTATTCAGTTAAATATAACCTTATTCTCACCGAAATCGCCGAACGTAATCAACGCTCTATACGCGCTCATTATCGTGTAGGATTCGAGACCTTGATTCGCTATAAGGCAGCGAACGGAGAAGACTGGGAGGTGGTCGTATGGGATTGGCGGACAACCAAAGGCGCATAATCGTGTTCTAAGTGAAACAAACAAAATAACTGCGGATTCTTGTCTAATTTATTTGATTTCTTTCCTAAGTAGTAAGTTTGTCAAATTAATACGAATCCACAATTTATGAAAACATGGGATTTATTATAAAAACAGTTTATTTGCTGACATCGCTCTATATTGGCGGAAAGCTGTATATATGGGTTGGTGGTTTTAAGGGAGTTAGTCAGTTGAACGTCGAACAAGTTAATGAGGATAGGGTGGAGGAGGAACGTTTAGCCCCTTCAGATATAGAAAATGTTAATAAATTTGGTTTGGCGGTTTTTTTGATATTCGGCACATTGATATGGAGTGTGATGGGATTGACCATCGGCAAAATTGCCGGTGAAATCACTTATCACAAAGTGTTTCGATGGTTTAGTTATATTTTAATGTATTTCTTTTTTTTGAGAGTGCCTCTCGGCGTATTGGGAAGTATGTTAAAAGAGTATTATGAGATTGAAAAGATGCCAGAGCAAGCTATGTTCTCTATCATGTCGCTGACTTTTTATATTCTTGCCATTTGTTGTTATGATTCTATTCCGATGCTGTTTAGATGGCATTTATATTTTTTAAATTAGAATTCGTTTTACCACTCTACCGCATAGAAAAATGTTATCTTCTTAACGATTCAAGCAATTCATACAAAAAACTTATCTTTGTGGGATTAAACTTGAGGTGACAAACTGTGACCTCCAAACTAAATTTACCCATGAAATTACAAATTATCCAAGAGAAAATCCTGACATTGGGAGGACATTGAGTCATATTAGATAGGGATTTAGCGGAACTATATAGTGTTGAAACAAAATCACTTAAACGAACTGTTCGCAGAAATATTGACCGATTTCCGAATGATTTTATGTTTGAATTAACGGACGAGGAATTTAAAAATTGGAGGTCACAATTTGTGACCTCCAAAGGAGATAAAAAGGGATTACGCTATCCACCTTTCGCCTTCACCGAACAAGGTGTAGCCATGCTTTCAAGCGTACTCAAAAGCAAAAAAGCCGTTGAAGTCAATATTGCCATCATGCGAGCCTTCGTTTTGTTGCGCCAACATTTGATGAATTATAGTGACCTTAAAACAAAAATTGAGCAATTGGAAAAAGAAATGAACACCAAATTCAAAGATATTAACCAAGCCTTGAATTACCTTTTACAAAAAGACAATTCAGAGATTGAACAGCAAAAAAGGCGCAGAATAGGTTATAATCAAAAAGGAAAGAAAAATAAATGAAAAACTACCACTTCACAGAAGACCACGAAATGTTCCGTGAGAGTCTTCGGAATTTTTTGGAAAAAGAAGCCCGTCCGCACATTGATCAATGGGAGGAAGACCGACGTATCCCGCGTGATATATGGAAAAAAATGGGTGAAATGGGATTTTTGGGTTTGACTTACCCAGAGCAGTATGGTGGTTCAAATCTTGACTTCTTTTTTGATGTGGTATTCAATGAAGAATTGGGGCGGATGAACTCCGGTGGCTTTGCGATTACGCAGCAGGTTACTCAATATATGTCTTCTCCGTATATTTTAAAATATGGTTCGGAGACACTCAAACAAAAATACCTACCCGGCGTTATAAGTGGGGATTTGATTGGCTCTATCGGTATCAGCGAACCGGGAGCAGGGTCGGATGCTCAAAACATCCAAACCCGTGCAGTGCGCGATGGCGATCACTATATTGTAAATGGCTCTAAAACCTTCATTACGAATGGTGTATATGGCGACTTCATTGTGACGGTGGTAAAAACCGACCCGGAAGCAGGCTCGGCGGGTGTGAGTTTGATTGTGATTGACCGCAATGCAGAAGGTGTATCGGCACGCAAATTGAAGAAGTTGGGTTGGCACTCCTCGGATACGGCAGAGTTGAGCTTTGATAATGTAAAAGTACCTGTCGAAAACCTCGTAGGTGAAGAAGGACGCGGATTTTATTACTTGATGAATGGCTTACAATTGGAGCGACTCGTGGCAGTTCCTGCCTGCGTGACGGGTATGGAGCACGCGCTCGAAAAGACCTTACAATATATGTCGGAGCGCGAAGCATTTGGTCGTCCGATTAATAAATTTCAGGTCTTGCGTCATCGTATCGCACAAATGTCGAGCGAAATCGAAGCCCTCAAAGCCTTTAGCTATCATTGCTGTCGTTTGTACTCAGATAATGTGTATGATGTCAAATTGTGTTCAATGGCAAAACTACTCGCTACCGAATTGTGCGAAAAAGTCTCTACACAATGTCTGCAAATGTACGGCGGTTACGGCTTCATGGAGGAGTACCCGATGGCGCGTATGTATCGTGATGTGCGCGTAGGCACGATAGGCGGTGGTACGTCAGAAATTATGCGAGACATTATCGCCAAAATCGTGATAGACGGGCAAGGCTACAAAAAAGCAAACTCCGGTCACAGCCTCAAAAAAGCGACCCAAAACGGCACACAAAATGGAATTTCTAATAATCAAAATAATCAAATAATTATGAGTTTTGAAGCTATTAAAAGCGCAATTGAACCTAAAGCAAGCGCAGCTCCTGCCTTTGGTAAAAAATTAAAATTTGACCTCGGCGATAATAAATTATTCATCGACGGTACAGGCGATAGCAACGTTGTCAGCGAAGCTGACGACGAGGCAGACTGTGTCATTGTTGCGTCTATCGAGGATTTTCAGTCAATGATGAACGGTGACCTCAACCCGATGACTGCCGTAATGGGCGGTAAAGTCAAAATCAAAGGAGATATGGGACTGGCGATGAAATTGCAGTCGTTGATTAAGTAAATTTAACCTTTGATTGTGAGTCATTTGACGGATGCGTAAACTTCCGATTAATTGACATCAAAAAATTAGAGCGAGTAAAAATTTACTCGCTCTTTTTGTAATTCAAAATAATTGACAAAACATGGTATATAGATGCGAATGTTGTGGAGAATTACATAAGGAGTGGCCCGCTATTGCTTTCCGAGTACCCAATCCTTATCTTCATTTGACAGATGAAGAAAAAGAGTATCAGGCAAAGATAAGTTCTGACTTTTGTATTATAGAATATAGCGATCAAACAGACTATTTTATCAGAGCAACACTCTCGCAAGATGTTATTGATAATTGCAAGGATTTGGAATATGGCTTGTGGGTCTCTTTGAGCGAAAAAAGTTTTAATGATTATTATACTAATTTTAAAAAAGGTAATCATATAACGAGTTATTTCGGTTGGTTATCGAGTTACATTCCCGGCTATGATAGCACGTTAGAAATACCGACGACCGTATATACGAAAGCCGATAATCAAAGACCGGAAATGTTTCCACGTGAAGGCTTTGACCATCCTTTTGTCAAGGATTATTACGATGGAATAACGAAAGCAGAAGCCGAACGACGAATAGAGGAAATGTTGAGGCATACAGGTCATTTCAATTAATAATTAGTCCATTATCAATGGTCGTCGCCCATAGATGGTCGTAGATTTTACTACGTGACAAGACGACGTTTCACGTTTTCCTATGGACTACCGACTGTTGCGGTTATCCGCAACTTAAATTGAGATTATGAAAATCCACATCGCGCCATACAATCCCGAATGGGTAAATATGTTTGAACGTGAAGCTGCCAATATTCGTCGAGTTATTGGTAATGAAGTGGCTGATATTCAACATGTTGGAAGTACATCAGTGCCTCAGCTTGCTGCCAAACCTATTATTGATATTTTACTCGGGTTGCGCGATTTTTCGGTCGCAGATACCATTGTCGTTCCTGCCATGCAATCTGCCGGATATATGTATATTGACAAGTGGAATGACGTACTGCCCTTGCGTCGCTTTTTTGTAAAAGAAGACGAGATGGGGAAGCGATTTGCTCATATTCACACCGTAGGTATCGACAATCGCGAGTGGTGGGACAGGCACATCGAATTTCGGGATTATCTGCGAACACAGCCCGAAACCCGCGAGGCTTATGAAGCCCTCAAACGCGAACTCACCTGTCGTGAATGGGAAGACGGCAGTGAGTACGCCGGTGCCAAAACAGAATTTATTAGAAAAGTAGAAAAGTTGGCGCGTCAAGCCTGATGGAATGGAGTTTTTATGCCAATTTGATGCTGCGTTTGGACAGAAATAAACTAACAATATTTTGAACCACTGAGTGCACTAAAGACACTAATATCAAACAGGCGCAGAGAACACAAAGCACATTCTAAATGTTTTGTAATGAACTTATCATAATTAGTTTGACTTACTACTAAGTACATTAATTGATTCTTTCGTGTTCTTTGTGAACTTGGTGGTTCAATTTTTTGTCGTACTACTTATTCTTCCAAAATATCATGAAAAAATTATTTTATCTTTTGTTGGTACTTGCTGTGGCGGTTGCCGGAGGATACTTTGGGATGCATTACTATTTGAATCAAAAAGTAACCACCGTAGAAGTAGCGGATGGTACGGTACTCTTAGAAAAAGTACAACGGGTCGCAAAAATGATTACGGTAGAAGGCTATTTTTCGGAACTGTATGACCACAAAGATTATTACAGTTACGATATTAGCATATTTCGTAAAAAAGCGATTTTAAAGGTAAAAGGTAAGGTCTCGATTGGTTATGATTTGGAGAAAATGGAGTTTGATGTCGATCCGCTCAAACGTAAATTGGTGATTCGATATTTTCCTGACCCTGAAGTGCTGTCGATAGATACCGATGTAAGTTATTTTGACCTTCAAGAAGGACTTTTTAATACATTCAATGAGGAAGACCTGACAAAATTAAACGCTAAAGCAAAAGACCTCATTCGGAGGAAAGCGAATGAAAGCGACCTTATGCTACAAGCTGAAGACCAAGCCAATGATATTCGCGACCTTATTATTTTTATAGCAGAAGAATCCGGCTGGACAGTACGCGAATGGACACGCATCGAACATAAAGAATTTTTAAATCAAAGAGATACGATTTAAGTGAAAGAAAATAGTAGGAGGTCTCGTCCAACATTGGCTTCACATCTTGTCCATGTCTTTCCATTTAATGACACAAATATGTCTTAGACAGCTTAAAAATAAGCCCTAATTTCGGGGATTTTTGAGTCGAAAAATAATAAGTGTAATTATTTGATAATCAGAATTTTGTGTAAAATTGACCCCACGACGCAAGCGTCGGGGAATTTACCGATTAAAAATTCGCTGACCTCAAAGCATATATACGTTCAATGATTTCCACCACCTTCATGCCTTCTAAGGCATTAGTGGTGATCGTTGTTCTATTTTTTAATACATCAATGACATTCTCGAAAACGTAGCCGTGATTGTTTGCCGAGCCTTTGTATGTGCCATAATCGTTGGCGGGGTTTACGGCTTGCAATGTCGGCATTTCGTAATCGGCAATATGACAATATTCGACCTTATCCATGTACTGTCCACCAACGCGGACACTACCCTTGCTTCCAGTGACAGTAATGCTCGTCTCCATATTTTTGCCCCATATTGCAGTCGAATAATTCAAGCTACCGATACCGCCTTTCAGGAAACGAAATGTCACCAAACCCGTATCTTCAAATTCGGTAGAATGATGATGTGTAAAATTCTCAAATCGCGCTTGCACTGCATCAATATCACCAAATAACCAATACATTAAATCTACATAATGAGAAAATTGTGTAAATAAAGGTCCGCCATCCTGCTGAATAGTTCCATGCCATGCGTGTTGTTGTCCTTCATTTAAATAATAACGGTCGTCCCGATTCCAATAACAATTTAATTGTACCGCATGAATGTTGCCTAAGACCTTTTTTTCTATCAATTCTTTCAACCAAACTGCTGGTGGCGAATAGCGATTTTGCATCACGCAAAACACCTGTCGTCCGACGGTCAGCGCTTTATGAATGACTTGTTCACAATCCGATTTTTGCAAACCCATCGGCTTTTCACAAACCACATGTTTCCCGGCTTCCAATGCTTGTATGCACTGCTCCGTATGATAGCCATTGGGCGTACATATACAGATAACATCTACTTCAATGCCAGAAGAAAGCATCGCTTCTATCCCTTCAAAAAACGGTAATTCAAACTCATCGATGTTCAACTTTTCTTCGCCAACAATATCACACAATGCCACCAACTCCGCCTCCGGGTGCAAGCCTATTGTTCGGGCATGACGCTTGCCGATATGACCGCAACCGACAACCGCAAATTTGATAAGTTCAATATTTTTATCTGTATCCATATTTTGAGGTGCAAATATACATGCTTGCTATGATTTTAAGTACCAAGTCAGAATTAGGTTTCAATAATTCATTGGTACTTGAACAAAAACAAGTATTTTTGTGTCTATTTATTGCAAACATTATTAAAATTTGATAACGATAAAACAATAACAATATGTATCCAGTAGAACTAACGACCCCAATGCAAAGCGAACTGACAGATCACGGTTTTGAAGCATTGAACACCGCAGAGTCCGTTCAAAAGGTCTTAGACCAAAAGGAAGGTACAGTCCTCGTTGTGGTCAATTCGGTATGTGGCTGTGCGGCTGCTAATGCTCGTCCTGGCGCGAGAATCTCCTTGCAAAACGATAAAAAACCAAGCAAACTGACCACAGTATTTGCCGGAGTTGATAAAGAAGCAGTCCAGACTGCTCGTCAATATATGTTGCCCTATCCACCATCTTCGCCTTCCATTGCTTTGTTCAAAGAAGGTAAGTTGGTGCATTTCATTGAACGTCATCAGATAGAAGGTCGTCCGGCAGAAGTCATTGCTGAAAACCTCAAAATGGCTTTCGACCAACATTGTTAAAAGGAATTGACCACGGATTCGTACTGACGGCTTTAGCCGTCAAGTGTTTCTGATTTTTAATAAACTAGAAATCAATTATCTACAAGTATTTTTTAACACTTGACAACTAAAGTAGTCAGTACCAATTTCGTTGCTTGTCATTAGAATGACAAAACCTTGTCTCTTATCCTCCGCCTCAAAACAAATCCCCTTCCTCTCCGTTTTACACCCAATCATTCTAACGATAAAATAAAATTCGACCATGCGATACCTTCCTTTTATTACCCTTTTTATAATCTCAGCTTGCGGTTTAACCAATGAGAAAAACACAGTCGAAACACCTACCCTATCGGTTGTTCCGGTGAAAACTCAAGCTACAACAGACTTGGATAAATTGAGCAAAGCCTACTTTGCAAGTGGCTGTTTTTGGTGTGTGGAGGCGGTGTATGAAAGTGTACGAGGCGTGGCAGAAGCAGTATCCGGCTACGCGGGAGGTGACACGCCTAACCCGACTTATCGACTTATCGGAACAGGCAAAACAGGACATTCTGAAGCTCTCGAAGTCTATTATGACCCTGCCGTAGTAACTTATGAAACTCTCGTCAAAGTCTATTACGGTTCGCAAGACCCTACTACGGTCAACGGACAACATCCCGACTATGGAACACAGTATCGTTCTATGATTTTTTATCAAAATGAGGAGGAGAAAAAGATTGCCGAGACCTTCAAAGCCAATCTCGAAGCATCCGGCGAATACGATAAGCCTATTGCCACAGAGATTGTTCCTTTTAAGAAATTTTGGATAGCAGAAGAGTATCACCAAAATTATGAGCGACTCAATCCAAATAATCCTTATGTACGTAATGTGTCTATTCCAAGACTGAAGCGTTTTCAGGCAAAATTCCCTGGATTACTGAAAGATACGCATTAAGTATTTCTACTCCCCTTTAATCAAATTGAAAAAAGTCACCGCGCCTGTAACACGATTTTTATTATCTATTACGGGTGCATAATTAATCGGAAAACGTTGTGCTTTGATGTGTTTGAGCATCTCATTGATAGTAAGATTTTCGTATAGCGTGAAGGGTTGAGTATTGATAATTTCTTGGACAGTGATATTATTTAAATTGTCGATGTGCCGAATCAAACCTCGTCGGATGTCGGCATTTGTAATCATACCTTTGAGTTGCCCTTTTGTGTCTGCCATAATGACAAAACCCAGTTTGTAGCGTTCAATAGCTTGCAGGATGTCCAGAAATTTTTGCCCTTCACTTTGCAAAATAGGAGCTTCGCCATTGGTGAGCATAAAATCATGAATACGATATTCCGACTCAAAATTTTCACCTTTCAAATTGAGTATTGCCGCACCCAGATAATCTGATTTAAACAGATAAGAACCCGACACAACCGATGATACGCCCATATTCCGCAGGATAAAAGAAATTTCGGCATTTACACCACCATCAACATGTATTTTTTTATCAGGAAAATGACGCGCAAAAGCGCGTATTTTTTTAAAATTATTTTTATTAAAACGACCTCCGCTTTGTCCGGGTGTCGTTGCCATAATAAGAATAAAATCAAAGCGATTTTTATACGATTCAAATACGGAAATATCTGTATTTGAAGTAATTGCAAGTCCCAATTTGGCAGTTATCGTATCTGGAATAATGAGTGGCGAACGCAGGTTTTCATATTGAAAAGTGAGGTATTCGACAGGTGTTTTTTCGAGTAAAGGGAAGTACCGTTCTGGCTGTTCGGAAATGATATGAAGGTCAATTGGTTTGTTACCTATTTTTCGGATATTTTCAATATCTTCAAACACTTTTGGCTCGTCATTACAATCAACATGATACATGTCAATGCCGTGTTTATCCAGTTTGTGAATAAGGTCTTGTAACAAAATATCCTTACGTGCGTATATTGAAGCGGAAATTTTCATAAAATTTATCAATCCAAGACAAGGTAATAACTTTATACGAATAATTCCGCTTTGGACTTGACAACCTCACTGCAAAACCATAACTTTAACGATAATTTTAATCTAAATCAAATACTTGTATCATTACCCATTCCATTGTTTAGTACTTAGAAGATTTTGCTTTGCAAAGTCCATCGTAATTGAAAACATCAAGTAATAAAACAATGTGTTGATAAAGCCATAAAATCTCAACTGCCTTTTTGACGTGTTTTTAATGTCAAAAACGGCTGTTTTGTCTGAAAAAAACGAACACTATTGGGTGGCATAGAAGTTGAATAAAAAGGCAAGACTTTAAAGCAACATATTTTAGTCAATCCGAAAAAATAAATTAGTCATTTTATGTTGTCCTTTTTCCCTCTAAAAAACCTTCAAAAATCCTTACGTAGCTCGGCTATGCGCGGTTTTTGAAGATTCTTTAGAGAAAAAAATTACTACCCTAAAATCGACCAATTTATTTTTTCGAATTGACTTACTGATAGACACAACCAAATCCAAGAGGAATTATATATGTTTGAAGATATTTTGTTTCCGAAAAATTTTGACGAGGGTGTTGAATTTATGCCTTTATTCTCCATAGGAGATGAGGATGAAGAAGAAATTGAACTTGCCGAAGATCTTGACGACCTACCGCTACTTGCGCTAAAAAATACTGTACTTTTTCCGGGTATTGTTATTCCGATTACTGTTGGACGTGATAAGTCCATCAAAGCCATCAATCAGGCTTATGAAAACAGTAAATATATCGGAGTCATTTCGCAGCGCAGTTCCAAGATAGAAGACCCTAAAATCAAAGACCTTTTTCATGTTGGTACGCTTGCGCGTATTATGAAAATCCTAAAAATGCCGGATGGCACTATCACTGCTATTCTGCAAGGTCAAGGGCGGTTTGAACTGCAAAACATGCCACAAACCGACCCCTTTCTGACGGGGCAAGTAGAAACAATGGTAGAAATAGATCCCGACAATGCTCGTGAATTTAAAGCCCTGACCGCCTCCATTCGTGATTTAGCAAAACAAATCATCGAACTATCGCCAAATATCCCTTCCGAAGCGGCGATGATTCTTAGAAATATAGACAACAATACTTTCTTGCTCAATTTCATTGCTTCTAATCTTGGTGTCAAGATTGAGACGAAACAAGCGATACTCGAAATCAATGAAATGACAAAAAAGGCGGAGGTTATTTTGGAGCAAATGCACAGCGAATTGCAGCTGCTCGAACTCCGCGACCAAATCGAAAATAAAGTACGTGGCGACCTCGAAAAACAACAACGTGATTATTTCCTCAATCAACAACTCAAAACCATTCAGGAAGAACTTGGCGAAGGCGGTAATGAACAAGACCTCAAGGCAATCGAACTGAGAGCTAAGAAGAAAAAGTGGTCGAAAGAAGTCGGAGAAGTATTTGCCAAAGAATTTAAAAAACTACGTCGTATCAATCCGGCGGTAGCCGAATATTCGGTTACACTCAACTACCTTGAGTTTTTACTTGACCTTCCGTGGAATGAGTTTACGAAGGATAATTTTGACCTTAAAAAGGCACAAAAAATATTAGACAAAGACCATTTTGGGTTGGAAAAGGTTAAAGAACGTATCATTGAACACCTTGCTGTATTAAAGCTGAAAAATGATATGAAAGCTCCTATCGTCTGCCTTGTCGGACCTCCGGGAGTCGGTAAAACATCGCTCGGCAAATCGGTGGCTACGGCACTCAAGCGCAAATATATTCGCATGTCGCTCGGTGGTTTGCACGATGAATCGGAAATACGCGGACATCGCAAAACCTACATCGGCGCGATGGCAGGACGCATCATGCAATCGCTCAAAAAAGCGAAAAGCTCTAACCCCGTTTTTATACTGGATGAAATAGATAAAGTCGGTAAAGATTTCAGAGGTGACCCATCTTCTGCCTTACTCGAAGTGCTTGACCCTGAGCAAAATAACACTTTTCACGACAATTATCTTGATATAGATTACGACCTTTCAAAAGTCCTTTTTATTGCCACTGCCAATTCACTTTCTACCATACAACCTGCTTTGCTTGACCGTATGGAAGTGATACATGTGAGTGGTTATTCGTTGGAAGAAAAAGTCGAAATTGCAAAGCAGCACCTCATCCCAAAACAGCGTGGAGAACACGGACTTCAAGCCAAAGACGTTCGCATTAAACCGAACATTATCGCGCAAATTATCAAGCAATACACCCGCGAGTCAGGCGTGCGCGAACTTGACCGTCGCATGGCTGCCCTAATGCGTGGTACTGCCAAAAGAGTAGCAATGGAAGAGGCGTATAATGTTACGCTCAAATCCGAAGACCTATACGGCTTGCTTGGTCCGGTCAAGTATAGTAATGAACGCTATACCGAACCGCACATTCCGGGTGTCACGGTTGGTTTGGCATGGACTTCGGTGGGGGGTGATATTCTATTTGTAGAAGCCAGCTTGAGTCCGGGTAAAGGCAAAATGACCCTTACCGGAAACCTTGGCGATGTGATGAAAGAATCTGCCACAACTGCCCTCAGTTATCTCAAAGCCAATAGCGAATCGCTCGGTTTGGATGCCAAAGTATTTGAAGAAAAAGACATTCACGTACACGTACCCGAAGGCGCGATTCCGAAGGACGGACCGTCGGCAGGTATTACGATGTTAACCGCACTAACTTCCGCATTTACAGGGCGTTCCGTTAAGCCCTTCCTTGCGATGACAGGTGAAATCACGCTACGCGGAAAGGTACTGCCCGTAGGTGGCATAAAAGAAAAAATACTGGCTGCCAATCGCGCAGGTATCAAAGAAATTGTCCTTTGTAAAGAGAATGAAAAGGATGTAAAAGAAATTAAAGCGCATTATATCGAAGGGCTGAAATTTCATTATGTGAAGACGATGAGTGAGGTATTGGAAGCGGCTTTGGAGTTTTAAAGGAAAGGTGTTAGAATAAAAAAAGACACTAAGAATAAATTATTCGAAGTGTCCTTAATCTTTCACTTAGTTACGTTTCTTTTGCAAGAAAGAGGCTTGACTAAGTATAACAATACAAAGATACGATTTTTCGACCATAAACACAAGACCTTGAGATACGAGGATGTAGAAAAATTAGTTTCAAAGCCAAGACTCAATAGATATTTGGTTGCTTGTGGCAACTCCAAAATGAGAGCAAAGGAACTATATGCTGCTAATTTAAAAATTTCACAAGCATTTTATCCGGTTCTAAATCTCTTCGAAATTATTTTGAGAAATAAGATTCATGATAGATTGAGCATACATTTTAGTGATGTTAACTGGATAACAACTGAAAAAACAGGTTTTATGAATGACCACACATTAGGGTTGAGAAGCGGATCGGGCTTCTATCTAAAAAAACAGGTTGAAAAAGCTGAAAAAAAACTCGGAAGAAAAATTACAACAGGAAAAGTCATCGCCGAACAAACATTAGGATTTTGGACGACTTTATTCGAAAAAAACCATTACGGGTTGATTGCTGGTTCGGTAATACATTGTTTTCCCCATAAACCAACAAGCGTTAATAGACATAAAATTCGTCTAAAACTTCAAAGTATCAGAGGTTTTAGAAATAGAGTTTACCATAATGAGCCTATCTGTTTCAATGGAAGCAATATTGATTTCAGTACCGCAGAAAATGTAAAAAATGATATATACGAATTACTCGCCTGGATAGATGTGAACGCAAAATTATACGTGGAGGATTTTGATGTTATTGATGGTGAAATTACTGAGGGGAAAAAGATTTAATTATTGATTCAAAAAGACTTAAACTAAGAATAGTAGTGAAATTTCACTATATGAATAGAGTTTGAGGCAGCTTTGGAGTTTTGAAAGATGTAGTGATTTTATCTTAAAGGCGTTGTATTGTCCTTCATTTTAAAATATATGCAAAAGCCTCACCTTATAAAAGGTGAGACTTTTTTATAGTATATTTTATGCTATTCTTTATCTGCTCTTGTTTCAGCTGCTTTGGCAACATTTTCTACCGGCTTCTCATCTGCTCTTTGCTTCTCTTTCTTCTCCGGTTTAGGTGCTGCCTCCTTTGCGTCAGATGCTTTTGCAACACTTTCTACCGACTTCTCATCTGCTTGCTTCTCTTTCTTCTCCGATTTAGGCACTGCCTGTTTTGCGTCAGGTGTTTTGGCAACCTCTTCTACTGGCTTCTCAGCCGCTTGTTTTCCTTTTTTCTTCTCAGATTTGGGTGCTGCCTTTGCTTTTTTCGATGGTTTCAAAGCAGACTTTTTAGGCGCAACCATGACAAACATCCTACGACCTTCCATACGCGGCATAGATTCAATCGTACCAAACTCTTCCAAATGTTTAACAAAGCGCAAGAGCAAAACCTCTCCGCGCTCTTTGAACACGATGGTACGCCCACGAAAGTGTACATAAGCCTTTACCTTCGCGCCTTCTTTCAAAAATTTCTCTGCATGACGCGCTTTGAAATTAAAGTCGTGGTCATCGGTATTTGGACCGAATCGAATTTCCTTAATGACGGTTTTCACCGTTTTTGCCTTCAGCTCTTTATCTTTCTTCTTTCTATCAAAAAGGAATTTTTTGTAATCAATAACACGACATACGGGCGGGTCTGCCTTTGGAGATATTTCTACTAAGTCCAAGTTCATGGCATTAGCAAATCCAAGTGCGTCACGAGTAGGATATATATCCGATGTTACTTGTTTTCCGGTAGCCTTGCCAATCTCTTCGAGATTATCTCCAACGAGGCGTATCTTGGGTACTCTGATTTGATGATTGATGCGAAACCTGGGCTTTTCAGGCCTTCTTGGTTTCCTTTGTCTTCTTGCCAATATTTAAATTTATTTAATGATGAAATAAAGTTGGACGTAATTTTATTTTTAACCAACTCTTTTTTGATTTAACGATATGTCAACAAATATAACAACAACTTGTCAAGGAAAAGTTCCAATTAAGGAATATTTTTTTCTTTTTACGGTGTTTTAGTGAAAGAAATTAAAATGTTGCCCAATGTATCGTCCTACTTCGGCACCGGAGCAACCTGCGTAGTGAGTATTTTGTCATAAAACGCCAAACCTGCCTCTGACATCAAACAAGCATATCTCGGTCTGTGGCTCGCATCTGTAAAGATAAAATACTTACAGCCTTCACTATGATGAATCTGCGCTGTTGCGATGGGTTCTCCTTGTGAATTGAAGTACATTCTTCCGATATATGGCGTGCAGTTCACGTCCTCTACCTCGCTTTGGGTCATATAACTGACATTGCGTTGTGCATTAGGCTTATCCGTAACACTGACGCTAAAATTCGTCTTATCAAACACAATATCAATGTAATCTACTTTCTCGTAAATGTTTGTCAAGAACTCTGTGCTTGGCACAGGTAATGTGTTTTTCTTTGGTGCTTGTTGGATGGTTGTAGCATTATTAGCATTTTCAGTTTTCGATTGTTTGCAAGAACTCATAGACACGAAAACGCACAAAATACTAACTATCAATACTTTATAAAAAGAAAACATAATTTACCTGTTTATTTTTTGTAAAAATAACATTTTATTGATAAAAAGAGATTATAAAACGATGTGATTGCAGAATGATATGATTCCTATAAAATAATACAATCGCGGATTGCTCTACTTCTGCGCCTTAGAAATCAAGAGTAAAGTCACGACGATAAAAATCAGATTAGGTATCCATACGCCGATTTGAGGAGGCAAGCCCGCATTGGTCGAAAAGGTCATAGAAAATTTGGAAAGAAAAATATACATTCCGCCCAATCCTGCTCCGAGCGCAAGGTGCAAACCCATACCGCCACGCACCTTACGCGAGGCTACCGCCATTCCAATGAATGTCAAGATAATAATCGTAAAAGGCTCGGCACTCCGGCGATGCAATTCGACCTCAAATTTTTCAAAGTTTTCCGCACCGCGTTGGCGTTCTCTATCCACATATATTTTCAGTTCGGGAGTTGTCATGGCTTCTTTGAGGTTATCACGACGCTCTATATCTGCGGGTGTAAAAGCCAACGTAGTGTCAATCCTTTTACCGGAAATCAAACGTTCACTCATACCATCTATTTCACGGATACGATAGTCTTTGATGCGCCATTGCCCCGTCTCTCCGAGCCACTCGACACGCGGAGAAAACAGCTTGGAAACCAGCTTGTTATCTTCAAAATTTTCTATGGTAAAATTCTTGCATACAGTATCCCGTCGATTGTATCTGCGAATATATATCTTGGAGTTTTCATCCAAAAACATGTGGATGTTTCGGGTTTTATTATCAAAATTATTTTTCCATACGTAGGTATTTTCAAAGGATGTCCGACTTTTATTGCCTTCAGGAATCAGGTAGTGATTTGATACATAATGAATCCCCGCCACCGTAGATGCCGCTATCAAATACGGCACCATCAAGCGATAAAAATTCATACCACCACCGAGCATAGCCATAATCTCAGAATTGTACGCCATTCGGGAGGTAAAAAATATTGCTGTAATCAAAGCATAGAGAGGCCACAACAAACCATTGATATAGGGAATAAAAGGCAGATAATACTCTTTAAAAATCGCGTTGGAAGGAATGTCATCTTGAATGAGGTCGTCAATTTTTTCGCTAAAATCAATCACCACCGCTATCAATGTAAATATCAAGGCGACAAAGAAAAATGTCGTCAAGTATTTTTTGATAATATATTTATCAAGTGTTTTTAGCATAAGTTATGTTGAAGTGTTGAAGTGTTGAAGTGTTGAAGTGTTGAAGTGTTGAAGTGTTGAAGCGTTGAAGTGTGACACATAGTTTTCGTCAACACTTCAACACCTCAATACTTCAACACTTATAGCCTCTGCGCGAGCTGTTTAACCATTGTATTTTTCCATGATATAAAATCGCCTTCGGCAATATGTTTTCGGGCTTCGCCCATCAGCCAGAGATAAAAACTAAGGTTATGTAAAGTAGCAATTTGTGAGCCAAGCAGCTCTTTACTGTGAATCAAATGTCGTAAATATGCCTTGCTGTGAAAGCGGCTAGTTTCGCAAGGCGCATCTGCGTCAATCGGACTAAAATCGTCCGCCCATTTTTTATTTTTTATATTAATAATACCTTTTGCGGTATATAGCAAACCATGCCGCGCATTGCGCGACGGCAATACACAATCGAACATGTCCACGCCCAAAGCGATACATTCCAATAGATTGACCGGCGTACCGACTCCCATCAAATATCGTGGTTTGTCTTTCGGTAAAATACTACAAACTATCTCGGTGGTTTCGTACATCATTTCCGCCGGTTCGCCGACCGACAAACCACCTATCGCATTGCCTTCCCGTTCAAAAGAAGCTATCGTCTCCGCCGATTGTTTTCTCAAATCTTTATATGTACTTCCTTGAACGATAGGAAATAAAGTTTGTTCGTAACCATACAAACCCTCCGTACTATCAAAGCGGTCACAACATCTTTTGAGCCAACGATGGGTCATTTCCATCGACTTTTTTGCATAATCATACTCACAGGGATAAGGCGTACATTCATCAAATGCCATCATAATATCCGCGCCGATTTGACGCTGAATATCCATGACATTTTCGGGCGCAAAAACGTGTCGTGAACCGTCAATATGAGATTGAAACGTCACGCCTTCCTCTTTTATTTTGCGTCGATGACTCAAGGAATACACTTGATACCCACCACTATCTGTCAACATCGGTTTGTGCCAACCATTAAATTGGTGCAATCCCCCACCCTTCTGTATAATCTCCATTCCCGGACGCAAATACAAGTGATAGGTATTACCCAAAATAATCTGTGCCTTGACTACCTCCTGCAACTCGTGTTGGTGTACTGCCTTTACCGTAGCTGCCGTCCCTACGGGCATAAATATCGGCGTTTGAATCTCCCCGTGAGCAGTTTCAATCGTTCCGGTACGGGCAGAAGAAGCGGTATCTCTGGCGTGTATTGTAAATTTCATGTATCACTTGTACTGACGGCTTTAGCCGTCAAGTGGAATTTATTTTAATTTTTAATTAGTTTAAAAACAATTATTTATAAACTTTTAGCTGTCTCACTTGACAGCTAAAGCAGTCAGTACGGTAGTATAATTTTACTTTTCTAAGACCAAATACCCCCAAGCATCCATCTCAATCGTCCGATTATCACCTTCCTCTTGTATAGATATTTTTTCTCCTGTAAAAATATTCGTATAATCAATCGCTTCTACATCTAAAAATTTGACGGTCTGTTTTTTATCTGATAAATTGAGCGAAACAAGAATTTCATTATTCGCATCTGCAATTCGACGAAAAGCATATATACTATCGTCTTTATCCGTTTTCAGGCGGACGGGATCGCTATTGTTGCTGGCATTTTGGAGGGCAGTATTGCGATGTTTTAGTGATAATAATTTTTTATAAAAATCTGCCATTGAAAAATCACCCCACTCTATTGCGTCCTTTTCAAAAAACTCCAAACGTCGCTTCAAGGCATCTTCTTGACCGGTATAAACTAAAGGTGTACCGCTCAAAGTCGCTGACAATACTGCAAAGGCTTTATGAGCATCTCCCATGCGCTCATACTCGCTACCATTCCACGAATTTTCATCGTGATTAGAGGTAAAATACAAGCGTGTCGCATTTTCGGGGTATTCAGCGCGGTCTTTTTTGAGGTAATCGTCAATAAAGCTAACTGGCTTTTTACCCTTTGCCATTTCGTTCATCACATGATGAAATTCCCAAGCATAAGTGATGTCAAAACCGTTTTTATGATATTGCGGACCTTCGGATTCGGCAAGCATGACGATAGGTTTTACCTTACGTACTTCAGGGATAATTTCGCCCCAAAATTCAATCGGCACACCATGTGCGACATCACAACGAAAACCATCAACGTCATATTCTTCTATCCAAAATTTCAAAACATCGCGGTGGTAATCCCACAATTCTTTATTATCAAAATTAAAATCCGCTACATCTGTCCACCCCCATGATTTGCCTGTGCCGGGGTCAATCGGGTCAATGATTTTACCGTCTTTTTGTGTGTACCATTCGGGGTGTTCCTTGATTAATGGATTGTCCCAACCCGAATGATTTGGCACAAAATCCAACATCACATACATACCCGCGTCGTGTATGGCTTTGACCATATTACGAAAATCATTAGGCGTACCATGCTCAGGATTAACACCTTTATAATCTGCTACGGCATAATAACTGCCCAATGTTCCTTTCCGTTTTTCTTTACTAATCGGCGTGATGGGCATAAACCACAAAATATCGACACCCATTTTTTTCAATCGTGGTAGGTGAGCCTCGAAGGCTTTGAATGTACCTTCGGGCGTGTATTGACGTAGATTGACTTCGTAAATATTAGCATTCTTGAACCAATCAGGTGTGGGGTGCGGGACATCTTTTTCTACACTTTCGGGCTTTGTGACGGGCGTTTGTTGCTGTTGCTTACAAGCTGTTGTCAGCAATATTATAAAAAGAAGAAAGTATAGATTTTTCATAATCAAGAAAGTTTTTGCCCGATTAAATTTAAAAATTCATTTCGGGTTTGTATATGTTCAAATCCGCCTGTAAAGGCAGAAGTGGTGGTTGCAGAATTTTGTTTTTGTACCCCCCGAATCATCATACACATGTGTCGTGCTTCGATGACCACTGCTACACCAAGCGGCTGTAGTGTATCGTGAATGCAATGAAGAATCTCATGTGTCAATCGCTCCTGTACTTGCAAACGTCGCGCAAAAATATCCACGACACGCGGAATTTTACTCAATCCAACAATATGTCCGTTGGGAATATAAGCAATATGCGCCTTGCCGAAAAAAGGCAAAATATGATGCTCACACAGAGAATATACCTCAATATCTTTGACAATCACCATTTCGCTATATTCCTCTTTGAACATCGCCGAACGCAAAACTTCAGCAGGGTCTATGTGATAGCCTTGTGTGAGAAACTGCATGGCTTTCGCAGCACGTTCGGGTGTTTTTAATAAGCCCTCGCGCTCGGGATCCTCACCCAATTTATCTAAGATAAAATGGTATTTATCTTGCAGTTTTTCTGTGGTGTCAATATCGTAACTTTCCGTTTTTTTATAAGACATGTTTTAATCAATGATCGATAATCCATAGCAAGTCTATATCGAATACCGAAGTGAGGGAAGCCCGAAGCATAAATGATATTAGTAGTTTTTAGTCATTCTTCTCCAAAATATTCCGCATAAATCTTTTCTGTTTCGTATAAACGAACACTATGTAAGGTACAATTGTTCAGGTGGGGGGCGAGTTGTTTCCAAATATAAATGACGAGATTTTCGGAGGTCGGCTGTATGTTTTCAGGTAAGAAATTTTCGTCCAAATTGAGGTTGGAGTGATCGATGACTTCCGTAATTTTCCGTTTGATGACATCGCCAAGAGCCTTGGCATTCATCACAAAACCAGTATAAGGATCAGGTTTACCCTTGACCGTCACGACCAGTTTATAATTGTGTCCATGAAAGTTTTTATTCGCGCATTTGCCAAAGACCTCAAAATTTTTCTCTTCACTCCATTCATTGACCCAAAGCTGATGCGCGGCATTAAAATGTTCTATTCTTGTCAGATAAACCATTAGTATCGTTCAAATTTACTTGGTTGTTACATCCAAATTGGTCGCAAAAATACAAAATTATTGGTATTATTGTGGTGTTTGGAGTGTTGAGGGTGCAGAGTGTTGAGCCTGTCGCGCCAATTTTTCTATTCCAATAACATAATGTTACCTATGAAATTATTAATCGTTTCGGCAACGAACGCGGAAATACAGCCTTTACGAACGCAGCTTACAAACGACTTTGAGCAAGTACAAGAACATGTTTTTGTTAAAGATAGCTTGTCGGTACACTTATTGGTGACAGGCGTTGGCATGTTGTTGACGAGCATAAGTATGTTGCAATATTTGGAAAATAAATCCTTTGATTGGGTGATCAATGTTGGGATAGCGGGTGCTTTTAATGAGGATTTGAAGATAGGTGATGTGGTGGAAGTGGTCTCAGAACGTTTTGGTGATTTGGGTGTACAAGAGCGCGACGGCAATTTCAAAGATGTATTTGAAATGAAACTGCTACCACAAGATGAATTTCCCTTTGAGAAAGGTGTGATGAATGTTCGCAAAAATCCTGAAGTAATTTTAAATTTAAAAGAAGTCAAAGGACTGACAATCAATAAAGTACATGGCAAGGCAGAGGATATTTTTTTTATTAAAAATAAATACAATGCAGATATAGAAACAATGGAAGGCGCAGCCTTTTTTTATATTTGTTTATTAAAAAAAATACCTTTTACCGAAATCCGCGCTATATCGAATCGTGTAGAACCGCGCAATCGTGCGAATTGGAATATTCCGTTGTCGGTACGAAATTTGAATACAAGTATTTATCATATCATAAGTGAGAAGAAATGAATAACTTAAACCAATCTGCTGTATCTTTTTCCGTTATACGTCATTATTTTTTCGTTACGTAGCTCGGCTATGCTCCTCAAAAATAATTTGTCTAACAAAAAAATATTTCGCTTCTTGGTATAACTTATTCATTTCTTCTCACTAAAAAATAAACTACCATGAAAATTATTTATTTCTTCTTTTTTGCCCTTAGCATATTTTTACTCGGAGACTGTGATGGTCCACCACAACCTCCTCCTCCGAAGCAGCCACAACCATCAGATTATCAACAATATATCCTACCGGACAAACCTACCGAACATGGCGATATACCAAAATTCGTGGAAAAAGCCGAGTTGGGAAAAGTGCTGTTTTTTACTAAAATTAATGGCTCGGCTTGTGCAGATTGCCACAGTCCCAAGCATGGTTTTACGGCAGGTCAACAACAGTCCTGCGGACGCGGATGTGAAGGCATGCCGCCGAATCGTCGTCCAATTTCAGGAAAAAAGACAGACACTCCGCCGATTAAATCGCCCTCGTCAATAGGTGTATTCGGTTCAAAGACGCTGCTTTGGACAGGTCTTGCTGGTTCAGCGAAAGATCCTTTGGAGGGTTTGTTTCATTCTGCTATTGGTCAGGCAGAGATAGCATCAGGTGAAAAAGCGCACGATATGACTGTATCTGCGGATAGTATAAAAGTGCATCACCCTTCGATATTTGAGCAATTCAAAAATGTATATACAGGCATGGTTGAAGAAGAACTATGCGACCCTATTAATGTAGCGGAGTGCCTTGCTGCATTTCAAATGTCCTTGATTCCGAATGATTCTCAATTTCAGGATTGGCTGAAAGGTAAAAAAGATATGTCTGTAAAAGCAAAGCGAGGTTTGAAGATTTTTGATGCCAAATGTGCAGGTTGTCATAAAGCACCGTTTTTGGGTAGTGATAAATTTTATGATGTCGGTTTTCCGCATTTGGTTAATGATATTCACGACGGAACACATAAAGTAAAAGATGGGCATTTTTTGGTGAGTGGAAAGGATGAAGACAAAGGGAAGTTTCGTGTCATGCGACTCGCTACCAATGTCGCTTCACATATTCGCTGGGGGCATGGCGGTACTTTCAAAACATTGGATGATTGCATCGCAGGGCATCAAAATATTGACTCAGTTTCGGTGGATGAAATAGACTACATTGTTGAGTTTTTAAATATGACAACCGATAGGACTTTATTGGATATGAAGCCTGAATGATTGCTTTTACCACAAAGAACACGAAATCGAACTAACGCAGAAGAGCGCAAGGTTTTGTAAAATAATTTGGCTCATATAGGAAATTAAATCAAATATAATAATAAACATTTATTTGAGCTAAGGTAAAGCACTGATAATCAAACCTATAAGGTTTTTAAAAATCTTAGTACGTTTAGGACTTGCTTCGCAATTCACTTGATTTCCTACATGAGTCTTATTATGAAAAAAATATTGGGGGTGACTTTTTGAAAGTTGAAAAGATATATGAACGTATAACATAAAAACATTCACTTATACAGATTAATAATTGTACAAGACGAGTGAATGCTTATTTAATAACAAAAAGAACATATATCATGAAACTGAAACACCTTTTTTTGTCAATATGCTGTTTTGCTATGATGGCGAGTTGTTGTGAACCTGAAATCATAGGCAATGTTAATAGTAATTTGTATCCACAAGAAACGAACAACTGGTGCTGGGCTGCAGTCACACAAATGTTGGCACAGCAAGACGGAAACTCCGTTACACAATGCGAACTCGCCAATCATCGATTTAGTAAAAATAATTGCTGTAACCTCAAAGACGATAACTCTACCTGTCGAAAGACAGACGATTGTAATAACCCTGGCTGGTTAGAACTTGACTATGCGGGATTAAAATTTGACGCATCTAATGATGCTTTGAGTTGGTCAAGTCTTAAGTCACAGGTGTATTGTCGAAAAAAACTTATGGGCTATGCTTATGGTACGCCTGGCGTAGTAGGACATGTTGTTGTTGTAAAAGGATATGTTACCGTAGCAGGAACGGACTATGTTGTACTGAATGACCCGTGGGCACCGTGTATAGGTTCTGAACGGCTTATCACCTACAATCAATATGCTGACCCCACAGGCACAGCTACTCATTGGACGACTTGGTACAATATTGCGCCCAAATAACTCAAGTTATCTACAACTTGAATTAAATAATTATTAACGAATAAAACAAGATAGCATGAAAACATATCATTTAACGTGCATGTTATTGATTATTTTAATGTCAATAGCTGCTTGCACACGAAAAACGAATAATAACTCCGACGATAGTAACAAATCCGACTCGGAAGTCAAAATCCACTCTATGCCGAAGGATGCTGTAGAGCAAGGTAAAAATGACCTCATAGTGGCTGCTCGCCAACTCGATTTATCATTGGGGTTTGATGTTGAAAGACTCAACAAGGCTCAGAGTACGACTCCTCTGAAACATCATACCATAGATATAGAAAAATTGTTGAAAGTAAATACTTTTCAAAATTTCAGCGACCTTTCTATCAAAACGCCAAACGACCAAAACTACCTTGTTCCTTTGACTGACCCAAAGGGAATTATCACCACGATAGACATCAATCAAGTCAAAGAAGGTTGGAAACTCACGGGCATGGGCAATCAGGGATTGAGCAACGAACTCAACGAACTTCAAGCTGTTATGAATAATGAAAATACAGGAAAGTTGAGCGTTTTTTATGTACCTAATCTCAATACAAGGGTCTATGAAGTTCAGCAGCGCAACGGCGGTATGGCATATTATACCAATTACAAATCCGACAGATTCAATCGTCAAGGATATACTGCCAAGGAGCTATTAAAAGTACTAAAAGCGGATGCCACCAGATTCGACAAAAAATATCGCGACTTATTAAAGAAAAACCAACTTCTGGAATAATAAGTTTACCCATAAAAAGAGCCTCCGACAAAGTCGGAGGCTTTTATATTTTAACAGTAAATCAAATTTATTAATTGCCTGTTCTGTATCCATTTGGAAAACAAGCCGATTTACTGATGATTTTAAATTCAGTACGACGGTTGAGTTGGCGACCTTCGGGATTATCCGAACCGTCGGGGTTTTCGTTAGGCGCGATAGGCACTAACTCTCCATAACCCACTGGCTTGACACGCTGTGGCGTGATGCCTTTTGAAATCAAATAATCGACAACACTTTTGGCACGACGTTCTGATAGTTTTTGATTGTATCGCTTACTACCGCGACTATCCGTGTGCGAAGAAAGTTCAATTTCTAATTGCGGATTGTCGTACAACATACGTAGAAGTTTGTCTAGCGAACTGAGCGATTCCGGTCGGAGTGTCGCTTCGTCAAAATCGTAATAGATATTGTCAAGTCTATACGTAATCGGTGCATCGAGTTTCATGTAAATGTCACGTTCGATACTCGTCTGACTTTCAAGTCCTTTCGTAGTAAAGTCTTCCGTACTGGTATTGAGATAACAATCCTTACGAGCGATGATACGATAGTCTTTGCCCGGTGGCAAAAAGAAGGAGTAATCACCGTTTTCATCGGCAATAACTGACTCCACTTCTTTGAGTGTACCGTCTGGGAGTATTTCGTATAGTGTCACCGTAGCTCCGGGTAGTATTTTTACGTCTTTACCATCATCAGAATAAACCGTACCGTTGACGGTCATACCTGTTTTGGAGACACATATATCTTGCGTAATCGTTTTATCTTCATCAATACCTACGGTACTGACAGGCTTTTCGACAGGAATATAACCGGCTTGGTCAATGATCAAAAGATACCTTCTATCTGGTTTCAGATTTTCAAATTTATACTCTGGTTTAGAGACCTTTGTACTTATCAAAACATCCGATCCGGTCGTTACGTCATAGAGTTTAATTTCTATGCCTTCGAGCGGTGGTTTTTTATAATCATCAAGGTCGCATATTGTACCTTCTATTACGATAACAGGCGGCTTCGGCGGTATCGGCGAAAAGCGATAAATGTCATCACAACAGGTCGCATTATCAACATTGTACGCGCCTGAACGATTGGATACAAGGAATCCTTCGTCTTTGTCCGTATTAAGAATGAAGTACATATCATCCGCACCACTATTGATTTTTTGTCCGAGATTGACGGCATCACCAACGCGATTGCCGTCTATCGCCGCACGGAAAACATCGTATCCGCCATAACCGGGATGACCATTAGAACTGAAATATACGAAAGGTTCTTTTTTATCAAAATCAATATAAGGCGTGGTTTCGTTTTCGATAGAATTCACTCCCCTACCGAGATTGACAGCTTGCGTGAATGTACTGTCATTGACCACCGTAGCGTACCAAATATCTGTACCCCCAACCGTACCGTCTCTGTCAGAAGCAAAATAGAGTCTTTCTTCTCCGTCATAATCCACCAAATAAGGTGTAGTACTTTCTCCATCGTCGGTATTAATTTCAGGTCCGAGTGCTATCGGTTCAGACCAATCCGCACTGATTTTACGGCTAACGTATATTTTACAATTAACTTGGTTGTTGTCCAAAGAAGGACAACGTGTAAAATAGAAACGATTGCCATCCGCAGAGTAAGTCCCGTGTCCGGTGTGTACGCCGTCCAGATTAAATGGTCCTTCGAGTTCGTCTTGGTACATCCATTCTCCATCGGTTTTGCGTGCTGCGTAGATTTTGGATTTGGTTTTGTCTATATTGGTATAAATGTATTCGTCAGATTTGAGGGAGGAGAAAATAAGGTAATCATCACCTGACGGATAAGGCGCGAATTCGGTGTAACCACTATTCATGCCAGCGTCTAAGGCTGCTACATCTCCGGTAACGGGATAATCGTCGTCGGTTGGTCCTTGAAGGAATAATTCACAACCTGTGATTTGATTTTTTACACTTTCTTTATACGCATCCGCATCTGTACCTGAATAATCTGCAATGAAGGTATTGAATTCGTCAATCGCCTCTCGACAACGTCCGTCTTGCTTGAGCATTTCAGCGTAATCATAGCGCAAGCTGGGCGCATTGAGTGTAGAGTCGATACCATCTTGCTCCAACAAAGTGCCATAGTGCTGGGCTGCCATGTTGTAGTCTCTTGCTTTGTTGTAAGTGTCCGCCAAGAGTAAGACGTACTGCGGTTCGTCAGGACGCGCTTCTATGACTTTTTGAATATATGTTACGGCATTATAATAACTGGATTGCTCCAAGAGTAGCAATGATCGCTCTAAGTCATCTTCCCAAGTATATTCGTCATAACCCACTTGTGCGTGAAGCATACCGGCACTACAAAGTATCAATAATATATAACTAATTCTATTGATTAATTTATTCATTTTTTTTATTTGCTTTAATGAATGGATGAATTTTGAATGATGTTTTTAATGTGATAATTGATGAATAAATTTTGATAGTAAGAAGAATAAATCCGGTGAAATATTCATTCATTCAAAATTCATTCACTTATTTCATTCAAAATTTAATTATAACGAATAGCCGGAAGTATAGGTTCGACTTTGTATGCTCGTCTGAATATTTTTAATAATGAAAATTCGATAGCTCCGCGTCCGCCTGTAGCATTGCTTAGGTCCGAGATATTAAAATCATAACTGAATCCTACATCCCAATCATCAAGGCGCAAACCGATAATCGCATTACCTGAATCTAATCCAATACCATCCACACCACCGTCAACACGCACATCTCCACCAAGATAGAGAGAGGCTTTTCTGACGATGTTTATGTTGAATAAAAGTCCTCCGACCAATTCCATAGCCTTAGCTTGTGTTTGGAAAAGTATTTTGGGTTCTATGCCAAATCCCGTACTTCCGAAGCGTCCGTCAGCATGAACGACAACGCGAAGCGGGAGCTTGTTGTCATCATCAAAGAATGACTCTTTGGGTTGAGTAAGGTGATACAGTCCCGCACCGATTTTGTAGCGTGTTTTGGCAGAAGGAAAGCCTGAAAAAGTAAGTCCGAGTCGAAAATCAGGTAGCCAGATGCTCGTATTTTCGAAGAATTCTTTATCGGGCAAGGTCTCCATACCTTCATCGTCTATCTCATTGAAAAACAAGATTTCCTCTGCGTCTAATCGTTTGTTGATTACACCTGCCTGTAAACCTGCGGAGAGGTATGTTTTCATGTTTTTCTTTAAGTCAAGGTGGTAAGCTACTGATCCCATGACTTCAATATTATTGAGCAAGCCTCCACTGTTTCTGTCGTTCATCAGAGTGATACCCAATCCGAGTGAATTAAATTTGTCCTCTGTTCGTAGCAGATTCATGTCAAAACCAATCATCGGTGTCTCATAGACTGGTCTGCCTGATGTAATGGTGGGCCACTGTCGTCTGTACATAGCATTGATGCGGTACTTGCCCGGTATATGTCCTGTAAGTGAGGGATTGAGTAATAACGGGGATTGGTAAAATTGTGAGAAGTGAATATCCTGTGCATTCATCGTCGATACACCGAGCAGACAGATAAACAGGATCAAAATAGTATGAAGTATTGGTTTTATCATTATAAATATATCTTTAGCAAAATTGATAGCTGAGTGTTGTGCGTACCAAATGACAAGTTATGTTTTTTTATTTTATAATAAAAGGCTTCACTGAAAAAAGGAATTTTTTTGATTGAATTACAATATTAAATTTTTGTATTATATTAAATTTAAATAATATATAAAATTTAATTTTCATAAATTGTACTAAAAAAATCCTTATTTCAGTAGCCCCATAAAACATTTAGAATAAATGTTATTTGGTACGCTCAAATTAATTTTATCTGATTAATACGAAATCCCCTTTCAAGACTTCAGGGCTTTTGCCCGGTAGTTGATATTCTAATATATAGACGAAACTACTTAAGGGTTGTTTGGTGCCTTTGTAAGAGCCATCCCAGCCCGGCGGGTTAGGATCATCAAATACTTTTTCTCCCCATCTATTCCAAACCGTAAAGCCGAGTACATCTACATTTCCGTCGATGTAAGGGTAGAAAGTATCGTTTTCGCCGTCTCCATTAGGTGTAAAACCTGTTGGTACAACAATGATAATATCTTCGGCGATGATGGTGATTTCGGCAGTAGCCATACAACCTTCTTCGGTAAAAATAGTAACCGTGTAAGTCGTTGTCTCTTCTGGCAATGCCTTTGGGTTAAATGAATTAGGATCGCTTAATCCATCCGCAGGAGACCAGATAATAGAGTCTATAACGAAGTTGGATTCAAAACCTAATTCGATTGAATCTCCTTGTGTTTCAAATTCGCCGCCAGCCATGAACATACCATTGATAGTAACTCCAACTTCTAAATCAATAGGGTCGTAAGTTTCGATGGTAATCATGTCAATAATAACATCACACTCTTGAGCATCGCTAACGGTAACAGAATACGTACCGCCAGCCAAACCTGACTGGTCTTCGGTCGTAGCACCATTGCTCCAATCAAAGGTATAAGGCTCAAGACCGCCCATTACATTCAAATTAATCGCTCCGGTATTCGCTTCGGCACAACTGTTCATTATACCGTTTTCTCCGTCTAATTCTGCTATAAATGCGTCGCAATCGGGACCCGTTATCATCAATACTCCGGTAGATTCACATCCCAAACTATCTAAGACGAGTACATTGCATTGATCTCCTGTCATCAGTCCGCCTAAAAAATAACCTCCACAAGCACCACCTTGCGAAGCCGTTTGACCACAGATTGTTACCGTATATGGAGGTGTACCGCCCATAGGTTCTAAACATATTTCACCGTCATTACCACTTACGGTAGAAGTTTCGGTTATGGTGAATGGTGCACTGAGAAGTTCAGGTGCATCAATTTGTACCGGATTGCCACTAAAGCCTATCGTACAATTGTCGGCAGGTGTATATATAGTTACAATATAGTTACAAGGTTCTAATCCTGTAAAAGTATAAGTCGTAGAATTGGTCGTGTCAGATTGTATTTCTGCACCACATGCTATATTGATAATGTAAGGTGGCGGTGGTAATGGATCTGCACCTGCCATAATAGTCACTTCGAGTGTACCATCGAAAGAAGGATTGGTCGGGTTGACTCCACAGGAATTATCCGTAGCGACAACTTGAGCAATGTGCGTACACGCAGGGTCGGGAACATCTATCTCATCAATATCATCATTAATACAGCCATTGGCATCTGTAACGGTTACAGTGTACATACCTGCGGAAAGTCCGCTAATTAATAAACTTTCTCCATCACATGATGGGTCGGTAGAAGGTCCTACACTGCCTACATCAGAAGGTGACCATGTTACCGTATTAGGTGGTGTACCGCCTTCTACACAAAGTTGTATTTTACCATCACTACCACCTACGGCTGATACCTGAATAGGTATGGCAGTGGTCATTAATGAATCTGGTTCGGTTATAGTAATTTCTATTGGACCTGCGACACATCCCGGTTGGTCTTTAACAAAAACTTGATAAGTATCGGGAGCAAGATTTTCAAATAGCGGGTTAGATGTGTAAGTCATTCCGCCGTCAATACTATATTCTAAAGGTGGGCTGTCCGTAGTACCACTTACTGTGATAGTTCCATCATCTGCACCATTACAAGATACATCAGTGGTTATTGTACTGGAAGCATCTACTTCTATCATACAGTTAATACCAACGACAGGAACACCATTGACAATGGTTTCACAACCATTTGCATCAACGACAGTGACATCATATTCACCTTCGCCTAAGCCTGTAATAATTTGATTATCCTGACAATTACCTGTATCCGGTCCTATCATACCACCTTCAACGGGTGTCCAAGTCACTGTGTAAGGACCTGTACCGCCATCAATACAAACACCTATTGTACCTTCGGTACCATCAACGGTAGTAATAGGTGTAGGCAAAGTAGTCACAACAAGTGGATCGGGTGCGGTAATGATGACGGGATTACCAATGTACGAATCAGTACATAATCTGTCATCACTAATAAAGAGATTGTATTCTCCGGCAGGAAGATTTTCAAATGTATAGGGGTTTTCGGTAGTTGTTACGTCTGCTATGCCATTGACATTACCTACTGAGTATAGTATTTCTCCCTCTGCATTCAATACTTCAATAGTGATACTTCCATCGTCAGATTCGTCACAGGATTCATTGACTCCGGTAATCACACCAAAATCAAAATCACTACAATCGGGACCGCCGATTGTAATCGTATCACCATCAGGATTATTATCGCCAAGTATATCAAAACAGCCATTGGCATCCGTAATCGTGACTACATACATTCCAGCAACGAGTCCGCCTATATTAAAACTTTCGCCGGGGCATGCCGTATCATTTGTATTATTCAGATTGCCCGTAGCTGGATCCCATTCAATGGAAAACGGCGAAGTACCACCTTCTACACAAATATCTATCGACCCTTCGTTACCACCAACCGTTTCGGTAGGATTGACGCTATAAGTTCCAACAGGCTCATCATAAATTTCTACTTGAATAGAATCAGAAAGGTCGCAACCGCCTTGTGTAAGTGTCCAATAAAACCAGTGCATACCGGACGGTGTACCCGTTACGCTGACATCGGGTGAGCTTGCATTAGGCGAAAACATCGCTCCCGCAGGACCTGACCACATACCGGTTTGATTGGCAAGTGGCGCGTCGGCTGAAAGGTTAAGCGCGTCATCTGCACAAGCAGCGGTATCGCTGTCATTGATGTTAATATTTACATTTTCGGGTGCATTATTGGTTAGAGTAAAGGTCGCAACACTTGGTGGACAGTTACCCCGTGTAATCGTCCATGTGAGTACATTGTCTCCTGGCAGCAAACCGAATATTGTTGGTGCTTCCGAATTCGGAGAGAAAGTAACGCCGGGAGGTCCAGACCAAGTACCTACTTCACCCGGTACGAGTTGATTGGTGATATTGGCGAAGATACCTGTAAAACCATCCGTTTGACAACTTTCGGTAGGCGAATTGGATTCTATTTCAGCTTGTGTAGTTACCTCATTATTGACTATAGTGAAAAAACCTGCATTGGCACTACAAGTACCATTCGTAACTGTCCAAATGATACCGTTGTTGCCCGGAACGAGGTTATTTACAATGGTTGTCAAGGCATTTCGATTGGTAAAGGTAACTTGCGGATCATTGGCACTCCAAATACCCGTTTCACCGGGTAAGAGTGGTCCTTGCGCTTCTACCTGAAAGCCATTTTCATCACAAACCTCAGTATTATTTAGTGTAATGATAGTTGGCGTAGTTTGTACCTCACTATTGATAATTGTGATTTCATCGACATCGCAAGGCATACCATTGCTACTAAATATCGTCCATGTGATAACGTTAGGACCGGAATTTAGATTGGTAATAAATGTACTTGGATTATTGATATCAACAAAACTGGTTCCTGTCGGACCAGTCCAAACTCCGGTTTCTCCGGTTTCGGGTGCTACCGCGCTTACCATGAAGATGTTGTCACAAATCTCTTGGCTTACGGTAATGATATCAGCCGTACACGGCGGATTCTTGTCAGTAATCGTGTAAATTTTATTATTAGAATGTCCCAAAAAAGGAATTAACAATAAAAATACAATAGGAGCATATAATTGCTTCATAAAGAAATAATCTTTTGTTTCGTGGATGTACAAATCAGACATGGAACATGCCTTGTGACAGTTAGATTAGATTAGAATGTTGAACTGATATGATTCGGGTGTCAAATCTAATTCTATAGTATCACCTTTTTAGGACGCATTCATGTAGGTTTTGTAACCTTTAAAGATAAAATTACAAGTATTCACAGGCGTGGGTGGATATAGAGTGTCGTTTTTAAGTCTCAATTGGTTGCAAAAATAGAATAAAATCAACAATATAGCCACAAATAAGTACTAAAATATACATAATTTTAATAGTCATACTAAAATGAGTGTGATATTGTTTTCGGATGACATTTTACTTTTTTTTATACAAAGAGAAGTAAATTGTAATGAAAGGCAATTATAAGGTAATGAGCTTTATCAGGACATTTGTGATTCGCAATGATTATCTAATTTACATAGTGAAAGAAAATAAATAACATGTGCCATTATACTCGTCTTTTTTCCGTCTAAGAATCCTTTGAAATCCTTATCCCGAATCGGAGTTCGGACAGGCTGTATTGTCCCGTCCTGAAATAAGTTGACAGGATGATTAAATTTAAACTCGCTCCGCTCAAACACTAAATTTTAAGGCTTGCCCACCTCATTACTTTTAGACACTTTTTTTCAAAAAGTGTAATTTATTATACATAACTTTCAACCTCAATTGAAGGTACTTTGAATATTATATATTAAATTCGTGGCTTGGTCTTGTAATTTCATAAATTCGGTAAAAATATACACTGTCAAACGTCAATATGAAGGATAGGCATTTGTTGGAAATATGGAACAGGTATGTAACCACTGGTGATGAGATTGCATTCATGGAGGTGTACGACACTTTTTATGAAGATACTTTACATTTTGCGACGGCTAAATGTAGAAATTCTCACATTGAAGTAAGTGAGGTTGTAAGTGAAGTTTGGGATAAATTATGGAGTAAAAAACCACCTATAAAAGAGAATATTCACGGATATATCATAAGGACAACCCAAAATATATTTATTGATTTTTTTAGAAAAAGTAATAAAACTGAATCGTACGATGACCCCAAAGTTGTTATTACTCAAACGGTAGCCACCGCATTTTTGGAGAAAGAAGAAGCAGAACAACGAGATTTTGAAATCCAAGAATGCCTGGAGGAAAAAGATTATAAATTCATAAGAGAGATGGCTGATTCATTGAAATTTGGATATACGAAACAAGAAACATACGAACACCTTTCAAAGGTATTTAATATTGCAATAAACACCGTCCGAAACAACCGTAACATCATCATGAAAAAACTCAAAACATGTAGAGCAAATAGGAGCAAATAAATTAGAAATGGCTAATATAGAAGATAATTCATATAATAATTTTTATGACTCGGAACTCATCGTTGAGTTCCTGCAAGGCTTGCTGCCCAGTGATTTGCATTTGAAAATTCAAGCGCAAATCAAAGCCTCCGAAGTGTTCAGAACTTATGTGGAAGGCGTGCAAATTAATTTTGAAAAATCAGGAAAAGACCGCGAGAAAATGGAAGCAACTATTGCCGAAAAGAAAGCACGAACCCTACAACAATTGAAACGAGAAACCACATTGGGCGAAAAACTATCCTACACGCTGGCACAACTTCAAGCGTTTTTTCTTCCTAATCCACAACTCGAACTCGCCTTGCAGCCCACACGTATGACAGGAGCTTCTGCATCGAAAATTGCCATTGATGATGCTACCGAAATACTCACCCTTAATTTAGGCAAAACGACTACTGAAGTTATTGATTTTGAGTTATTTAACAATAAAATACAATCCATCGAAAAACATAAAATCCCTGCGAATGTTAAAGATTTCACCTTGTCTATTTCATCCTTTCATCCCGGCATTTACTACGCTCAATTGTCGGTAGATGATGCCACGCCTTATATCGTTCGTTTCTACGTTCGGGAAGATTTGAACCCCGAGTAAAATTTCAACTTCCCATCAACTGATACCCACACCAAACCATAGGCGTGATACCTTCTCGCATAATAAGTTGCCGTTTGGCATCTCGCAGTGCAGGAGAAATATCTTTTTGTTGACTCAAATGCACTTCATACATATATGTCATGAGTTCGCAAGCAAGTGCATCGGGTACTTTGAAGAGTGTCGAGATAACATTTTGCCCACCTGCTGCCATAAAACTACGATTGAGGGCAAACACACTTTCTCCCCTCCGAAACTGCCCCTGCCCCGTGTTACAACAACTCAACACAACCAAATGTGCGTCAATTTTCAGCGAAGCTATGTCCTTGATAGTCAATTTAATATCATCTTTTTCGGAAGGTGAAAATTGAATATAACAGTCCTCATTTTCATCCTTACTATAAAAACTGTGTGCGGCAATGTGCAAATAAGTGCCTTTCATACAATGCTTCAAAAAACTTTCTTTTGTAGCCTCTACGTCAATAAATATTTTCTTTTCCTGCTCAAAAAAATCGCCTGCTTGTTTCACTTCTCGTTTGGCAAAAGGCAATTCATGGCACAGCACATCCCGAAATACGACCGTTCTGTACTGCCCGTTTGCCACTTGTTCAGGCTGCACCTCGCCTCCGTACATAGGCGCGAAGCCGACAAAACTCAAATTTCGTTGTTGTCCTTCATATTTTTTCAAACCATAATGCCACAAAGTCGCTGAAAAATGATACACTATCTCATAATCATTTATCATATAATTTAAGTCGCTAAAAATCATATCATTATTAGTTTTCTGTGTGACCAATGCCTCAAAGGGTAATTGTGTCAGTGCATCATCTGGCACGATGAGTAATTGGTCAGCTTTGCTATACTCTAATGCTGATTTTAACAGTATATTATACAATGTCAAAGCCTGTTTTTCAAAAGATTGAGCCTTAATAATTGGTTTTTCCAACAGCTTCCTAAAATCCATGACTTGCTGGCATATCGCTACGCTACCCCCTACTTTTTCTGCATCAGCATGTTCTTTTCCAATTCGGAAAATATATACATTTTCTTTACCTACAAAATAATTGATAATTAAACGATTGTCTGATAATTTGTTTTGCAAATCTTCAATACTCGCAGGTTCGGTGTTGTACTTTTGTTGGTAATAATCGGGATAATCCTGCTCTAATTTTTGGAGAAACACTTCATGCTCATGCTGTAATTCAAAACGTTCTTCCTTAAATCGTTTTTCTGCGACTTCAGGCAGCTTGCGCTCACCGTTGAGCATTTTATCCAAATAATTCAACTGCCTTAAAATCTCCTTTTCCTGCTGCAAAACATCCGGTGGCATCCCTGCACTCAACATGCCGTCTTGATGCTTGATTTCCATGAGTAATAGGATAGCTTTGCTTTTTTCCGCGTAGCGGAAAGCAGTTTTTACATACGCTTTATCCTTTGTTTTTTTATATAAGAAAAAAGCTGCTTCGATACCGCACTCATAGAGGTCTTTGGCTTGCTCGGCGAGGAGGAGGCGAGAGGCTTGGGTTTTGTGGTTAAGGCGAATTTGGTCGATAATATCATCAGTTTTCTGAGTGACTTCTAATACTTCAAGGTATTGGTTTTGAGTGAATTGAATTTTAACTTGAACAAATAATGTTCTAAAATGAGCAGTAAGTGATTTGCAATTTTTCAAGGCTTTTTCTATATAAAAGTCAGCTTTTGTATAATCATTTTTCTGCTGATAAAAATCGGCAAGTCGTGAAAAAATAGGTGGAATATATGGATGCCATTTGTCCGTATTTTCAAAAATTTTAGCACCTTTCAAGAGTGTCTTTTCTGCTTTTTCACGATCACCAATTGCCAGATAGGAATCTGCTAATCCGGCTGAAAATCGGCTTAGTAAGTCGGGGCTATCTTGGTACTTTTTTTCTATTTTTTCAAAAACATCAATGGATTTATGATAGTCTTTTTTGTGATACAAATTTCTGGCGAGATTGAATATAGGATAAAAGTAGTGACGTTGAGATTTTTCTATGACAGCCATAGCTTTGTGCAAATGTTCTATTGCATCATCATAGCGGTTCATCTTCGCATAAAGACTGCCAAAAGCATTGTGCAATCCACCTTTTTGGGTTGAGAAAGCAGTAGGGTCTGGTGCGATAGCCATCATTTTATCGAAGTATAATTGTGATTGTTTCAGATAACGTAATGCCATCTCAAATTCTTCCTCATCCTCATAAGCAAAGGCAATACCGTGATAGGCTTCCATTTTGTCTTTATCGGGATTCGTAGAGTACTCGTCACATATTGATATGATATACTCATGGCATTCTATGGCTTGATCTGTAATACGCATAGCATTGATTACATAGCCTGTATAATTATAAATTTTTATTAATAAATCATCGGGTTTATTCCATCCTCGTTCATGAATTTCTTTGGCACGTTGACAACACTTCAATTGCAATTTGGTATCAAGTGTAAGTCTATCAATCGGATAAGTTAATGCGAGTAAAGCCTCTATCAATTCTTCGCATCGCTTGCGGAATTCCTCCTCATTTGCTTCTGCTTCAAATAATTTTTTCTGCTCCTCTACAAGTATTTGGTAAGCCGTTTTAAATTGCTGATTATCAACATGTTGTTGAATTTTTTGACTTGGTGTTGGTGTGGACATAGAGGTGTTTTTTTATTTTATTTTGAGAAAAATGTGTGAAAATCGGTAAAAAATCTATGGTCAGTCGTCATTTGGGTGAAAGTATATAGAATCCATGCCGGCACATTGATTTCTACATTTTTTAACTCAAAATAATTTTCAATTATGAAAAAATCAAATATGATATAATCCTTATGTAAAGCGGTCTCTACAAGACACGCTAAAGCATGCTCCCATTCAATATTACGGCAACCCCGGACGGTGCAGGTCGAACTCGAACCTGCGCGTGAGCCGGATATTTTTTGAATATTTAAAACACTAATTATGACTACATTAAAAACGTTTATTTTAAGTTTGATGATGGTGGGCAGTGCCATCTTTTCTAATGCTACTGCTGATTTTTCTGCGCCTATGGGCGGTGCTGTTGATGTACTTCAAGTCGGTAGAAATGCCGTAGTCGTGCAGATTGACAGAAGCCAATTACCAAGTGATATTCAGGTGCAAATCGCTATTGTGGTGGTTAGCGGACCGGGAACTCACTTTTCGCTCAAATGTGACAACTCGGTTGCAGTGCCTACGGGTGGTTTGTCTGCGGGTACATACACCGTGACGGTGACTATCGGCACCTCATTCGAGGAGGCTGACGGCTTCACCCTGTAGTTCCAATAATTTTTCCTGACACCATTCAATATATACGATTGGGTGTTCATGAAGCTGACCGGAAAGTGCCTCGCTTGGCGAGGTGCTTTCCATTTTGTGTTTCATCAGTTGATTGATAAAATTCACAAAATTGATATTGACTTCTTTCTTCGCTTCTGACATGTCAGCATCTTCTTCAATATTTTTCAAGGATGTTTTCATTAAGTTATTGAGAGATTTATAGTCTTCTGATTCATAATGAGTTCTAAGCATCAGGTCTCTTGCAGTCAATTTGTAATTCATATCCCACCACTTGATTTCCCGAAGAGATATTTTAACTTCATCGTATTCTTTCTTGCCGAAATGAAGTATGGCAGATGCCAAAGCATGACCGTTTTTACGATATTCCGGTTTGAGGTCATCGGCATATCTGATCAGGCGTTTTGCATATTTAAATTCCTTGACGGCTACAGCTATCTTAACCACGTTCACGTAATCAATTTCGCTAATATATTTATCTTCTATCAAGAGTTTATTTCGTTCGGAAAACTGGTATAAGTCAAATAATTCGCGGGTATATACTACGGTGTTCTCTTTGTATTTTTTGCTACAATAATTAATCAAAAAACGAACAAGTGTGTAGCGATTTTCGGTACTTATGGTGTAGTTGTTATTCGTAATTTGTTGTTTCAATTCATGGTATATTTCAGGGTCATCTTTTTCGTAGAGTTCAGTCACTTTTAAGTACAAATTCAGTAAAAAAGAAGAGGATGTTTTCTTTACAACGCTTTGATAATCAACTTCCAAAAGTGATTTCGATTCAGATGTTTGCACGAAACCTCTCAGTGTTATTCGTTCACAAATAATTTTTAATTTATCCAGTACATAAGCCGCATCAAGGTGTCGTTCCGTTTCGATAAGTTGTTCGTAATAATCGGTACTTAATGTCTTGGTGTCGCGATGAAAAGTGGCTTCGTGGCTCAGTTCGAAAAGGGCATCGTAATGCGACTGTTCGAGGATGGTGTTTTTGAGAATTTTCTTTTGTGCAGACTTGTTGTGGAGTTTGAACAGGTCGTCCATACCTCGTTTTTTGAAGGCTCTGTTGAGTAGCACATCATACAATATATCGTTTTCTTCGACCTCGACGGTTATTAGAAAAAACTGAATTTCTTTGAGCAGACGAGAGGTCAATTCCTGCATCTGCCCTTTGTTATAAATGGATTTTTTGAATACCTGTATATATACTTTTTCCGGTGTCAGTTTGTCCTTATTACCCACAAAATTAGGATGATACTTGTCGATATAGACAAAAAGTCGAGAGATTTGAGTGCTGCGTTTGTGCCGTTGAGACAAATAATTACGCAGCCTACCCATCTCTTCCGGCGACATACGCCGTAGCAGTTTGAATAGTTTGGTGTTCAGCATGATGTGTTACTTAGAGACCGATTTTGTAGGGAGTTTAAAGGTAAGTATTTCGATTGGTATTCGCAATAAAAGACCTGGTCTTTTATTTTTACATTCATTTTGTTCTTATGTTTTTGTTTTTCTTTTTCTAAGAAAATTTAAATCATAAAATACTGTTTGTAAATCAATTACAGTTTATTCATTTTAACTTTTCTTATCTTTTTTTCTTAGAATTGCCAAAAATAGTCTTCACCAAAATTATATAAGTGATAGCATAATACACTATTTTTAGTGACACATTTCACGCTTGAAAGCAAGTGTTGCTTAGACCACGTGAGGCGGGTGACTTAAAGGGTTACCTGCCACAATTTAATTATTTTTGTCATGCAATAAAAATTTTGGACTTTAAATAACTATCTGTTTGAGGTTTGAAATACTAAAACTTTAAAAAATGGATGAATCCACAAATCAAGTAATCTTCATTGTCGTAGGCGTAATTATAGCTTATATCATAGAGAGTGCCACCAAACTAGTTTCCTCTTTAAGGTATATACAAAAAATCAATTGGGTTCACATTGGATACTGTCTAATGACTCCATTAGTTGTTTGGCAATTTGCTTATCAATTACCGAAAACCTTGACTAACTCTACAGATATACATTTTTTGACAGGTCTTTGGGTATTAATAAACGTTTTTCTGATGGCAGAACTGAGTAAATTAGTCTATCCCGATTTAAGTAATAGTAAGAAAGCATCTGATGAATTATATGTACTTAACAATTCTTTATATAGAGAATATCTGCGTAAGAACAGAAGACCATTTTACTTTGTATTGTCTATTTATCTATTTTCTATGACGTTAATGTTTCGAGTTATCGGAATACCATTTGATACATTAGCAGATGGTATCCGCATAACCATGGCTTTATTTTCTCTTTTTTTCGCTGTAACTGAATTCAAATCTACCTTTTCCCTCTGTTCTCCGTTTAGAGAGACTAATTACATGCCCTTTGGGGATAATTTGAAAAATAGACACATTCAAATAAAATATAATAATTTAGACAAAGCAGCATTGTTATTCTACGCTATACTTTTCGGATTTTATCTAATCTGTAGGCTGCCTACTACCGAATGAAAATACCCTTTGATTAATTGTTGAACTTTTAAATGAAACATGACATTACTCATAACAGATTTACCTGACGGCGTGTATTTCATATCCTTTGTACATGAAGAATATACCACAGTACGAAAAGTATTAAAGAACAGCCGATGAACGCCAATATGAGCAAAACCATCTGTCGGACGGCGGTGTCCGTCTGGCAGATGCGCTCATATCTGCCATATTTTCACAGACAAAACATCCCTTAGCCTTCTAATTTTTTCGACAACTTACAATTTTTCGCAGGTATATAAAATGCTAAAAAACAGATGTTTAAGATGTTTTTCACACACATTTAAATACTATTTATACATTATAGCATCCTAATTTTTACATAAATCACATAGAAAAGCAAGACAATTTCCCTTCATCTTTGCATCGAAATCAAAACAACATTTTTTAACCATTTTTCAAAAATATTATCATGAAGCAATTAAAATCAATTTTTACTTTAATGATAGCCTGTGTATTTGCCGTAACAGGTTTCGCACAAAGCACCGACACGGGCGATGCTCCTCAAAAAGACTCACCTTTTAGCTTCCGGCTTGGCGCAAAGATAGGCTTTCATGCCATGACGAATATCAGTTTTACAGATGACGTTGATTTTCAGACGTATCAGTGGAAACCGACGACTTCCTTTATTTATGGTGCTTCTTCCGAGTTGATGTTTTCAAAAAGGTTTGGACTCCAAGTTGAAGCTCAATTTACTCGTAAAGGACTTACAGCCAAGCCTGCATTTGATTACACTCAAAAAATATCCATGCTCGAAGTTCCGATGTATCTCAAAATTACGGATTTGGAAGGAGATCATTTTGGTTCTTTCTTTTCAGGTAGTGATTTTAATACCGGTGTACTGGTAGGTCCTATATACGGTATCAATACTGGAGTCATTGAAAAAAGTGGGAGCGAACGCGAAAAAACCGATATAAAAGATACCGATTACAAGAGAAGTCATTGGCAACTTGGCTTTTATGCTATGGCTGACGGAAATATCGCAGACGGACACCGCGTCGGGCTACAAATTGGTGGCAAAATAGGTGTTACCGACTTAGGTAAAGATGAGTCATTCACACAATTGTTCAGGTCACTTGATGTCTCTCTTATTTACTACATCCCTACAAAGTTTAAACGGTAACAAACAAAAAATAATTCACCGAAAACAATTTTAAAGTAATCAATAATTAAAACATGAAAAATATCAAAATAACACTCATCTTCACCATACTACTTTTATGTAGTGCCACCATGATTTTTTCACAGAAAAATGTGGTAAAACTCGGATTGGGAGGTTTAGCATTAGGCAATGTCAATCTCAACTATGAACGAGTACTGTCCGAAAATCAATCAGTAGCACTAAATATAGGTTTTATGCCTTCGAGGAATATTCCCGAATTTATATTAGAAGCAAGTGATGTACCTGATTTTGAGAATAGTATATCCGGTTTTTCCATTACTCCCGAATATAGATTTTATACAAGTAAAAAAAATGCTCCTAAAGGCTTTTATGTTGCTCCTTACGCAAAGTTGAGTAATTATAAATTCGAGTTCAATGAAACCTATGACGGCATAACTGGTGTAGCAAGTGGCAAATACGCCACCATAGGAGTCGGAGCACAACTTGGTGTACAGTGGCTGATTTCCGACCGCGTTTCTATTGATTGGTATTTTCTCGGATTAGGAGTTAATCGCAATTCACTCTCTATGAAATTTGAGTCAAATTCGCAAGAAGTCAACTATGCAAGTATTGCAGATGATATAAAAACAGACTTGGAAGATATACCTATTTTGGGTAGTCGGATAGAGGTTACGTCTGGCGATGACTTTGTAGAAGCCAAAGCACCTTTTATATTTCCGGCACTTAGGTCGGGTATATCAATCGGAGTTGCTTTTTAAATAAATACTTTTTAAATATTTCCGTTTCCACAGCACTCACGAAGCACACCCCACACTTGAGCCGGACAACATCGTTGTCCGGTTATTTTTTTTCATGATGTAAAATTTCGGACTCAATTGCATTATTTTAAATTGTGGGTGCAGGACAAATTTTTAATCTGCCTCGTACCGACGACTCTATCCGTCGCGGGAAAGTACCGAGCCACTTGACGGCTAAAGTCGTCAGTACAGTGGCATTTCAAAATAAAATTAAAAATTTGTCCTGCACCCTAAATTGCTCATAATTCACAGAAAAAGAATGAATTATTAAGCCTGAATTTGACACTTGAATTTCTACCTGAACTTACTTATCTTGCCAACTATGCAAGACCAACAACATATCAAACAAGCACTCTACCAAGCCTGCGAAGAGCATATCAACGAGCGTATCGCATCCATTCAAAAAAAGCTGACTGCCATTCAAGAATCGCGCAACAACGAAACCAAAAGCAGTTCAGGCGACAAGTTCGAAACCGGACGTGCCATGATGCACATCGAAGAACAAAACAACAAAGTACAACTCTCCGAAGCTTTTGAAGTCAAAAAAAAATTGGCGGGTATCGGCATCAAAAAAACCGTAAGTCACATAAAATCAGGCAGTTTAGTCATCACCAATCGCGGCAATTATTTTATCAGCATTGGTATAGGCAAGGTTAAAATAGCGGATACTATTTACTTTTGCTTATCCCCCAACTCACCCATTGGAATGAAAATGATAGGAAAGGAAATCGGTGATGAAATCGCGTTTAATCAAAACAAAATTACGGTAAAAAGCATATACTAATATTTTTTAAACAGGGCGAACGAAAAGTCGTTTTCATAATGCGTAATATATTAATTTTTAAGTTTTTGAGAAAGCCTACTCGGCGGACATTTTCAAAATGTCAGGCGAGATATATTTACATTTTGATTTAAATTTTTTTAAATAAATTAAGTGATTTATACTTTGTAAATAATTGATTGTCATTGAATAGTGAGCAAATACTGTCGCCTGACATTTTCAAAATGTCCGCCGACTCACGCTTTCCCTTCAACTTTAAAAACATATTATAAAAACGACTTTTCGTTCCCCCCTGATTTTTTAAACCAGAAAAATACACTCCCTTTTAAACCTTTTCCAATATAAGAGTCTTACTAACAAACACAATAAATTTGGTGCAGATATCCGCATATACAATGAGTGATACCGAAATACTCGTGGGGATGAAGCACAGCGAAACGCAAGAGCAGGTACTATTGTTTGATTGTTTCGCTACGCTGATTGTTAGATTGTCAAATAATTTTTTTGCGAAGCAAAAAACCTAATAACAATTCAACAATCAAGCAATTCAACAATCACAACCTTAGTAGTAAGTCAAACTAATTATGATAAGTTCATTTGGCGAAATTTGTCCGATTACTTTGTTGGAGAACATCCAGCGTAGCTACGGCTATGCTGAATAACCTTCGCCTCGTACTCGAAAAAATTTCACTCAAAGCAACATATCATAATTAGATTGACTTACTACTTAGCCTGAAACTCAAATTTGCCAAAATTATGCAAGAGATTGGTGAGTAAGGTACTAAAGTGGAATCACAGGGTCAATGACACAAGAGCTACGACTAACTTCCTCCGTTGTACCATCTTTATAACGCACCACTGCGGTCACTCTCCCACGCTTGATGTAGCCGTCCATAATCACCCGTTTTCCATCTTTCGAAATTTGTCCTTCTATCGGCGCATCGTCAGTAGCATATTTTATTTCCTCTATACCATTTGCGGGTTTGTCCAAATAAAATTGATACTGTTTAAATTCCTGTATCTCTTCATCCGTCAACCGTTCAGGTTTTATTTGCGTTTCAGGCTTTATCTCCGTCTTTATTTGCGCTTTCACATTCAAACTGAATGTCATTACACATAGAATCGCCAATACAAATTTAAATATTTTCATAAATATATTTTTTATAAAATATTAATTTTCATCCCTAACTCACCTCTCCGCGCTATATTTTCCTCTAAATTTCCTTGCCAATGTCTTGAATTTATTATCCAAATCAATAGATTTACCACCGATAAATGCTTGTTCGACTTTGGCGGTACGCATATCAAGAATATCTCCGGCGGCGATAAAAAAGGTCGCATCTTTACCTGTTTCGAGTGTTCCGACGCTGTCATCTATTCCAAGAATTTTGGCGGTATTAGCAGTCAAAGCCTTGATAGCTTGCTCGTAAGGAAGCCCGTAAGAAACCGCTTGTCCGGCTTGAAAAGCAAGATTAAATTGCTCCCACGCCCCTTCCATACTAAGCGCGAAAAGCACACCTTTATCATGTAGTATTTTGGGTGTTTTGAAAGGCTGGTCAATGTCATCATCTATATTCGAAGGTAGCGATTGGGTATTGGAAAGAATGACAGGGATGTTGCTGTTGGCGAGTTCATCCGCGATAAGCCATGCGTCTTTCGCGCCTATGATGACACCCTGCACATCCATGTCTTTTATGAATTGGATGACCTCCAACATTGCCTTTGCTTCATTGGTATGAATAAAGAGTTTCTTATTGGCACTAAATATCTCGCGCATCGCCTCAAATTTGAGATTTTTGCTACTTGGCGTGCTGCGTGCGTAGGCTTTGGCAGCCTGAAAATGTTGTTTGATTTCGGTGATTTGTTTTTGATAATCATCGTTTTTTTTCGTTGGTCCGGGTGCTGCCCACCAACCGGTTCGACGGTGCATAGAGGGCCAATGCAGGTGAATACCATCATCCATTTTGTAAGCGGCATCTTCCCAATTCCAAGCATCCAATTCGACAATACTCGAACTGCCGGGTACTCGTCCGCCTTCGGGTACGACCTGTGCCATGAGTATGCCATTGGCACGAATGGTCGGCGTGACACGCGAATCGGTATTATAAGCAATAATCGCACGTATGTTAGGATTAAAACCGCCAACTTCCCTGTTGTCGCGTGTGGCGCGTACTGCGTCAATTTCTTTGAGTCCGATTTGAGAATTGGGCGCAATAAAGCCCGGATAAATTTCTTTCCCTTTCGCATCAATGACTTTATCCCATTCGGAAGTATTGGGTGGCGTAATACGGGCATCGGCTACGAAAGTAATTTTGCCATCGGCAAAGCCTATCGCACTATTTTCAATGACTTTTCCTGTGCCGAGGTGTGCTTTTGCATTGAGAATGAGGATAGAATTTACTTGCTTTTTTGCTGGAGTTTGTTGGGCAAAAAGGCTTATCGACATTAGGACGAAAGTAAGTGTCCAAATATTTATTTTCATTATAAAAAAATTCATATAAAATATTTTACGTAACACAAACATTCGTGTCTGTGCCACATCAAACACAGACACGAATGTTTGTGTTAAGTAGTACATTCTTATGTAAAAATAGAAAAACCGAGCCGAAAATCGGCTCGGTTCTTTATATTTTTTAAAATAATTTCCTCTATTTTAACGGTTGCCAACTCGTTACTCGAAACTCGACAACTCGAAACTCAGATTATTTATACGCCTTAATGTCGCCGGACTTGATGCCATCGACATATTTTCTAAGTTCTTCTTTCACAACGGGTGCGAGTAAGACCAAGCCGATAATATTCGGGAAGACCATCGCAAATATCATCGCATCGGAGAAACCAACGACTGCACCGAGACTGGCTGCTGCACCAATAACAATGAATAAACAGAATAAGATTTTGTACGTATAATCTGCTGCTTTGCTTTTACCGAAAAGGTACATCCAAGCTTGTAAGCCATAGTACGACCATGACAGCATGGTAGAGAAGGCAAATAAAATCACTGCAATTGTCAGTACATAAGGAAACCATGAAATACCGGAAGCAAAGGCTTTGGAGGTGAGTTCTACACCACCAAATCCGCCATCGGAACCGTAAGTAATCAGGCTACCATCAATATTAGCAATAATAATAACGAGTGCCGTCATGGTACATATCACAACGGTATCAACGAAAGGCTCAAGAAGTGCCACGATGCCCTCACTTGCGGGGTGGTCGGTACGTACTGCGGAGTGCGCGATAGCTGCCGAACCTACACCGGCTTCGTTGGAGAATGCTGCCCGACGGAAGCCCTGTATCAATGCCCCAATGACACCACCCGTGATGCCTGCACCTGTAAATGCACCGGAGAAAATCTGACCAACGGCTTCGGGAACTACACCGATATTCATAATAATAATGGTCAAAGCTGCGAGGACATAAATGATTGCCATAGCCGGAACGATTTTTTCGGCTACTGCACCGATACGTTTGATACCACCAATGATGACTATCCCTACGAGTATCGCCATAACCATTCCAAATCCAAAACCTGCGGCAGTGGAACTTGTGCCTATCATTTGTGTAAATTGTGCTGCTGCTTGATTGGCTTGAAACATATTGCCACCACCAAATGAACCGCCTACACACATAATCGCAAAAAATACGGCGAGGACTTTACCCAGTCCGCCGAGTCCTTTTTCGGCAAGTCCGCGACTGAGGTAGTACATCGGACCACCATATACTGTGCCGTCAGGACCGACTTCACGGTATTTGACACCAAGTGTACATTCTGTAAATTTTGACGACATACCAATCAAACCTGCAATAATCATCCAGAAGGTGGCTCCCGGACCGCCAATGGCAATCGCGATAGCTACGCCCGCGATATTTCCAAGTCCTACCGTAGCGGACAGGGCAGCGGTAAGGGCTTGAAAGTGGCTGACTTCGCCGGCTATGTGGTCTGCTTGAATGGTGTCGAGATTGTCAGAAGCTCGACTGGCAGGTTGTTTGGGTGGGGTGTATTTACCACGCACTACGTCAATCGCCAGTTTGAATTTGGTGAGGTTGACAAAGTTAAAATAAATAGTAAAAAATAAGGCACCACCAATAAGTACAAAGAGGACAAATGGCACTTTCATGCCCTGCCCTATCGGTACAGACCAGAATACAACACTCTCTATCCAGTTGGTAGCAGGTTGTATAAATTCGTTGATTTTGTCGTCAATGCCTTTTGCGTCTTGTGCCATGCTCAATAAAGGCAATAGCATAGCACCGAACATCATTAAAATACGTTTCATAACATTGAATTAATTGTGAAAATCCCAAAATCCAAGCACCAAAATCCAATTTTACATAATGTTTTAATTCACATTGGAATTTGGGTATTGTGATTTGAAATTTATTTAGGTTTGCAATGGAAAATCGAAAAAACTCTTGTTTTATTGCACGAATATAGGACTTCATTTTAATATAGCGTAGCAGATTCCGAAATTGTAGTGTTTTCTACAATAATAGGTAGGTTATTTTCTGGTTTAATGTCTTGAAAAACGCTGTGCGTTTTTGTCCATAGGTAATTTTATGGCGATATTTGGTGTGGCGGTATGAGGGTATAGATATGTTTAAAAGCGGGAGATTTCTACATCTACTTTTTGGGTAAGAGATTTTTTGTTGGGTAAGAATTTTAATCTGTTGCTATTCCGTCTCGGCTAAATTGTATGTAATTACTTCCGCCACCGAACGCAGTTACGATATTTCCCAAATATTGCTCAAAATAAGCGGTTAAATCCTTGTTTGAGATGTTTCCAAAAAGTAATAACAAGATTTTAGGTGGTGCACCTTTCAAGAAATAATGGTCGGAAAAGTCACTATCTTTTGTGATGACAGTTCTTTCTTGTTCAATTGCGATTTCAATAATCTCGGAGTCTTGAAGGAGATGACCGTTTTCAAAATCAGTCGTATGTATGCAATCATGTCCTTCTAATTGGAGATAGGCAGATAGCTTGGGAGGTAATTGGGTATCTGCGATAAATTTCATGAGATAACCAAGATTTGCTTAGTATCGGCAATTCTTGCAGCGTAAGTCAGGCAAGCCTGTATATCTTGCTGTTCTATGTAAGGGTAATCTTCCAGTATTTCATCAAAGGTCATACCTCCGGCAATCAATTCAAGCATCTGACTGACCGTAAATCGCATATTACGAATGGAAGGTTTGCCGTGCATGACGGCAGGATTAATGGTGATTCTTTCTAATTGATTCATACGTTATTTTTCATTTCATGTAATTCATTTTTTAAATCAATAGCTGTCACACGAAATTTTTTGTTCAAAGATAAGTGATTTTAACGAGAAATGCACCTACTTACATCTCCAAGTGTGTGATTCCGAAATTGTAGTGTTTTCTACAATAATCGGTGAGGTTTTTTGTCATGTGAATATCTTGAAAACTACGTCATTTCCTGAATTTTTTGACGCAATTCGGTGAGTTGTTCTTCCATTTCTTCTATCTCATTGGCTATGCTAAATTGCTTTTCGGCATCGGCGGTAGTGATAGCTTGATCACGAAAGAAATTGAGTTTTTTGATGAGTTTTTTTTCTATTTTTTTGAGTCCTTCAAGTTCTAATTGCTTGTTGCTTTCGGTAGTAAGCGGTGAAGTGGCAACCTCTGGAATATCCTCTGCATCAGGTGCTTCGAGAAGAGTGCTTGGTGCTTCTTTTTCGATAGATTTTCCTGAACGAATGGCTTTTGCAGTTTGTTTAATTTTTCGAGCAATAAAAGTAAACGCCTCATCCATATTTTGATAAGAGACAACAGGTTTGGCATCTTTCGGAAGCCCTTGCAGCTTACCAAAGGGCGCATCAAACCAATCACAATCTCGCAAAACAACAGGCACCACGACCGCATCCTCCGCCTCATGACGTTGCATGGCGGTCTTGATTTCGACATCCCAAATATAATCGGAAGCCAAAAAATCCGAACTAATCAACAATAGAATAATGTCAGCTTTGAGTAGTTCCGTTTTGATGGCTTTATCCCATTCGCCACCGGTTGGAATGGCGCGATCGTGCCAAGCATCTATCGTGTTGGTACGTTCCATGAGCTTGAGGTGTGCAGCAAGTTTATCTCGCAAATCCTCATCTTTGTGCGAATAGGAAAAAAAAACCGTGACGGGCATTTGTTTGGACATAGATTGAATTCGTTTGTTCTTCAAAGATAAATCTTTCAAACGATTAATCCACTTTTTCTGTTGCTTCTCTGGCTTTTCTTGCTTTTTTCTGTTCATTATTACTTTCATAGATGACGTAATTCTCGTATTTGGCGTGATTGGTTTCTGCCCATATATCTTTACCGATATTGCAAATATTGACGTATTCGCGATACATTTGGTTGCCAAGTTCTACACGTCTTTCTACAGAAATATCGCGGTCGGAAACTTTATCTTGTTGGATATTGAGTGCATTTTCAAAATTCTTACAAGCCTCTGTGATGCGCGTCAAATGATTTTCTCTCAAACCTGTTTCTGCCAGAAAATCAATCTGTTGGCGTGCTACACGCACTACGCGCCGTCCGCAAAACAGCAATTGGGCATCAGTCATATCGCCCATTTTTGCAGTCCCAAATTTGCGATAACGACCGGAGCGATTAGTAAATTTGGTCGCTACGCGCGTCATGACGGAACGTATGGCGGTTTTGAGTTTTTCGGCAGCATCATATTTTTTTTCGGTCGTCAACATCTGTGTGCCGAGCAGCTCGTCGTCACTGGGTAATTTGGCAAATTTTTGACAAATATTATGAATGGTTTTCAATTTTTCCATATCATAACCATAGGTTTTGAACGAGTCAATATCGCGTTGCGAAAAGCGTAATTTCTCCATCGTTTGAACGTACAAATCGGCATCTGGAAAATTATATTCGCGGTGTACTTCTTGCTTTTTCATCAATCATTTGTTTTGATTCAAAGCAAAAATATGTCATTATATTGATTTAATCAAATATTTTTATCATTTTTTTGATTAAATAAATATTAATTTATTCCTTTAGAATGGGCGTATTTTTTGAACAGACTTTGTGTACCTTTACTGTCCGCGATTTTTCTAATTTCAAATATCATAATATCACCATGAATCATTATACCAAAGAACAAACCACCAATATTTATAAAGAAACTTTTGCATTTATCGCCGTAGAAGAAACTGAACATGTACTAACGATTACGCTTGACCGCGAAAAGAAAAAAAACGCTTTGCACCCTCAAACAGTCAATGAATTAGCTTTTGCGATGCAATACGCACATCATACAAAAGATGTGTGGGTCGTCATCATTCAGGCGAAAGGAAATGTATTTTGTGCAGGAGCGGATTTGAAGGCATTTATGGGCATGTTGGGTGACTATGATTCGTCGATACCTGTGCCTATGGGCGAGGTATTAATTGGAGAATTGTTTAATAAAATCCATAAACCGACTATTGCCAAAGTCACGGGTGATGTCTATGCAGGTGGCTTCTTTTTTTTGGCGGGCAGCCATATCGTTATTGCACAAGATAATGTCAAATTCGGTTTGCCCGAAGTCAAACGCGGCTTATATCCTTTTCAAGTCATGGCGACACTCATGCGGGTGATGCCTGCGCGTAAAGTCGTCGATTGGTGTATCAGAGGTTATAATTTGCCTGTCGCAGAAGCCGAGCGATATGGTTTGGTGAGCAGCATAGCAAGTGCCGAAGACATTGATAATGAGGTAGATAAGATAGTAGAAGAGCTAAAACAAAACAGTCCGACGGCAATACGTATGGGCTTGGCAGCCTATGACCACATCCAACCTGCCGCAGAAGAGCATAAATATCTCATGGAAATGCTCCAACAAACAATTACTTCCAAAGACGGACAAGAAGGTCTGACCGCCTTTCGCGAAAAACGTGCGCCTGTTTGGACGGGAGAGTGACAGTAAGAAGTAAGAACACGGATTTAGCGGATTAGGCAGATTCGCATGAATTTATATGTATAATTTACTTTAAAAAAGTAAAAAATAAAATTAATTATAATACTTAAAAATAACACCTCGCGTAAATCCGTTTAATCCGCCCAATCCGCGTTCTATCATGCTAATTTGACATTTTACAAAAAATAAAAACCTGAATTTTGATATGAAAAAACTACTCGTCCTAACAGGAATTTCAGGAGCTATCGCAGTAATTCTCGGTGCATTTGGCGCACACGCATTATCCGAGCATTTAAATGATAGTCAATTAAATACATACAATATTGCATCAAAATATCACTTTTATCACACCTTAGCCATACTTGGTACTGCCTTATTATACGCCAACACCAATAAGCGATACATCAAATGGGCGGGATACGCTTTTGGTGTAGGAATTATCCTATTTTCCGGTTCATTATATTTATTAGCTTGCAAAGACATGCTACAACTCGGAGGCTGGACAAAAATCATCGGACCTGTCACACCCATCGGCGGACTATTCTTTATCATAGGATGGATATTACTAATCTTATCCCAAATAAAAAATTAACGAATTCATTACTCGCGACCACTCTCGCTACTCGCTACTCATTACTCTCTACATTCAAGGAACTTTTCCTATATTTGCCCTATGAATCTATTACGCCTAAGTTTTAAAAATATCCGTCACAATCCACTCAGTACAATTTTGAGTGTGGTGCTGTTTGCTTTGGGTATCGGCTTGATGGTGTTTTTATTTTTATTACAAAAACAGTTAGACGATAATTTTAAAAAAAATCTCGCGGGTATAGATATGGTTGTAGGGGCAAAAGGAAGTCCTTTGCAGTTGATACTCAGCAGTATGTATCATATTGATGCACCTACGGGCAATGTAAAACTTGGTGAGGTGCGCCCCTATTTGAATCCCGAACATCCGTACATTGAGGTTGCTATTCCGCTTTCGATGGGCGATAGCTACCGCGAGTATCGAATGGTCGGGACTACACACGATTTCATTCATTTGTACGATACTCGACTTGCCGAAGGCAAAATCTGGCAGTACAATATGGAGGCAACCGTCGGTGCAAATGTAGCATCAGAATTGGGTTTAAAACTCGGCGACACCTTTAGCAGTTCGCATGGTTTTGCGGATGATGACCACGCTGCACACGACCACGCCGAGTTCAAAGTCGTAGGGATCCTCGCGCCTACTGGAGCAGTCATCGACCAATTGATACTGACTACGACACAAAGTTTTTGGCTCGTTCATGAGCATGACGCGACTACCGAAGATGAGCATCATGACCATGACCATGACCATGATCACGACCACGCTCACCATGACCATAGCCACGCTCCTACCATGCCTCCAAATCTACTCGACGAACCCGAAGAAAAAGAGATTACTTCGCTCCTCGTGAAGTTCAAAGGTCGCAATTTTCAGACCCTTAATATGCCTCGCAACATCAATGAAAAAACCGAAATGCAAGCCGCCTCACCCGCTATCGAAATCAATCGTTTGTACAGCCTTATGGGTACGGGCGAACAGGTCTTGAAGATGCTGGCAATTGTAATTATTTTTGTGTCGGCATTGAGTATTTTTATCTCATTATTTTCTTCGCTGCGCGAACGTCAGTACGAACTTTCGCTCATGCGTGTGATGGGCGCAGGACGCACTAAGTTGTTCGCACTCATTGTTTTAGAAGGTATTTTGTTGGCAATATTGGGCTATATTATTGGAATCGTGTTGGGGCATTTGGCGATGCAAATCATGGCAACTACGATGGAAGCTACCTACAAATATTCCTTCTCTGCATGGGAGTTTTTGAAGGTAGAATGGTGGTTGCTTGCCGGAGCTTTAATCATAGGTTTTCTTGCAGCCGTACTACCTGCCATTCAAGCTGCCCGAATGGATGTGGCAACTACATTGGCACAGGGAGAATAATGTAAAAAGTAATTCCATTGTAAAAACATTTCACATTCAAATAAATACAAAATAATAAACGTAAATTTGCGCCGAGCAAAAGTTTATGAAGATAGAGTTTATTGAGTGTATAAAGTTTATAGAGTTCGTAAGAGAAATATTTTTTGTAAAAAAAATATTTACACTTTATAAACTTTATACACTCAATAAACTAATACACTGTTTTATAAATTTATTTACATTTTTTGACGTTTATTTTGAAATGAATCGAATCAAAAATGACGCGAATACTCACTGTATTTAAGGATTTTTTGGTGAAGAGTCATTTTAAAAGAAATACTCAAAAAAGTAAATAAATTTGTGAAACAGTGTACTAATCCACCCTTTTTTACATTATGAAATTTGACGAGAACATACGAAACTATATTTACGGAGAAATGGAACCGCCTATCTCCGGTGATTATATGGACAATTACAGCCCTGCTACGGGCGAGGTATATACTCAAATCCCTGACTCCGACGAGCGAGATGTTTTGAGAGCGGTCAAGGCTGCCGAACGTGCATTTCCGGCTTGGTCGAATTGTGGTGTAAAAAAACGCTTCCGAATCCTTACGCGCATTGCCGATATTATTGAGCAAAATCTCGAAACTTTTGCCAAAGCAGAGACTACCGATACGGGCAAACCTATCACACTCTCCCGCACGATTGACATCCCTCGCGCACAAGCCAATTTGCGTTTTTTCGCTACTGCGATTTTACATTTTTCTTCCGAATCTCACTACATGGAACGCGAAGCCATCAATTACACTCTGCGTCGTCCGATGGGTGTGGTGGGCTGTATTTCACCTTGGAATTTGCCACTTTATTTGTTTACGTGGAAGATAGCACCGGCACTGGCGAGTGGCAATTGTGTGGTCGCCAAGCCTTCCGAAATCACGCCTTTGACCGCCTACATGTTGTCGCAAGCCTGCAAAGAAGCCAGACTGCCGCCGGGCGTGCTAAACATCGTGCATGGTCATGGGCATAAAGCCGGACAAGCTATCGTAGAACATCCTTCGGTCAAGGCGATTTCATTCACAGGAGGTACGGAGACTGGTAAAAAAATAGCGGAAATTGCTGCCCCGAAATTTAAAAAAATGTCATTAGAACTGGGTGGAAAAAATCCAAATATCATTTTTGCAGATTGTGATTTTGAAAAAATGATGAGTACGACGATTCGTTCTTCTTTTTCCAATCAAGGACAAATTTGCCTCTGCGGGTCGCGTATTTTTATCGAAAAACATTTTTATACTATTTTTCGTGATGAATTTGTGAAGCGTGTAAAAAAGTTGGTTGTCGGCAATCCTTTCTCCGAAAAAACTGACCAAGGCGCGGTCGTTTCTGCCACGCACAAATCAAAGGTTTTGAATTATATTAATCTTGCGCGTGAAGAAGGTGGGCAGATTTTGTGTGGTGGAAATACCGTAGAAGTTTCGGGTAAATACGCTAAGGGTTACTATCTCGAACCTACTGTAATAGAAGGACTTGGACCACAATGCCGCACCAATCAAGAAGAGATATTCGGACCGATAGTCACGCTGATTCCCTTTGAAACCGAAAAAGAAGTACTTGCCTACGCCAATGGCACGCAATACGGGCTTTCGGCTACTATATGGACTCAAAATATAGGTCGCGCACAGCGCATGTCGGATAAATTGGATGTAGGGATTGTATGGGTGAATACTTGGCTGACTCGTGATTTAAGAACACCTTTCGGTGGTGTAAAAAATTCGGGCGCAGGAAGAGAAGGTGGTTGGGAGGCTCTGCGGTTTTTTACCGAACCGAAAAATGTTTGTATTCATTTTTGACATCAATGAATTCAAAACCATACACTTTTTGTTCTTTGTTTTTTCAGAATAATAACAGTCTTTAATAATTTGTGCTTTTGACTCAGTAGTAAGTCAAACTAATTATGATAAGTTCATTTGGCGAAATTTGTCCGATTACTTTGTTGGAGAACATCCAGCGTAGCTACGGCTATGCTGAATAACCTCCGCCTCGTACTCGAAAAAATTT
>Ga0209187_1000653_pt1 | contig 54023 bp, 48 predicted proteins | sample BantaG_FD_187430 | JGI IMG/M metagenome (GOLD analysis project Ga0209187, IMG submission 187430) | Marine algal microbial communities from Bantry Bay, Ireland - BantryBay_4 metaG (SPAdes) (version 2) | ecosystem: Host-associated > Algae > Red algae > Unclassified | place: Bantry Bay, Ireland...
CATCGGCTAGGTCACCTCCACTACTTTATCATTTTAAATATGAGAAATTATGATCAAATGGATAAGTCAATTATACATAGAAATAATCCTAATAACTCATCTTCTATGAAAACTCTAAACTAAAGGACCATCGGATTATACTCATATTCGATCGATTCTGAAAAACATAATTTTCAATTTCACTAAACCTTCACAATCTGGCTCTGATTGATTCTTCTTATACTCAATTCCTAACCGCGAGCCATACCAATCATCATCAAAAAGAAATTCAGAGCTTTTATAATCACTCAATTTAATCTCTTTAAAATTATATCCATTATTACTAAGGATCAAAGTACCATAATTTTCATTGACTTCTAATAGTTTAATCATAAGCTTATGACAATATTTAGGAGGGATAAAATTAACAGTATCAGTGGATGCGTTACACTCAAAAGTGTAAATCTCATGCTTATTACAGCTTAGTGCAGAAATGAAAAGAATTAATAGAAAAAGGTAGAATTTCATTTTTTAGTTATTACATTCACATCCATCTGAAGGAACAATATCGCTTGTATTATCATTAGTGTTGGATAATATCCATAGTTCTCCGGCTTCTAACTTTTCGCAAAGTATTTCAGAAAACTCTATTAACGTACCACGAGGTCTATCTTCATCCAATGCCATAGCAATCCCTGCTAAATTATTCCTACGATCCATAATATTGTCATTATCACTTCCTCCACACTCGTGTGCTTCTCCATAGAGAACTGCCCCTGATTCACCAAGACCAAGTGTTATAGTCATCAATCCATTCCAAATAGCATGTCTATATGCATCTGCACAAATTAAATTTCCACCAGTTCGGCCAACAATCAGTAATAGCATTTCTTTGTTCTTCTGTAAGTCCGCTTTTTTCAAAATTAATAAATTCACAAATTTGTTCATCTGTAAAACATTGAGAAAGACGTTCCATTTGATCGTTCGGTATCGTTTCATACCCGTCAAATGCCTCCTCCACATCATCTCCAGACACCAAATCATTTTCCAAATCTAAATCTAAACCTGCTATCAAGCTACTACCCCCAGGGCCATTATTGACCTCGGAGTTGTTTTGGTCACATAAATCATTTAGAATGTCATTCAATACGTCCTCATCAGTCCTGTCATCGCAAGGAAATGTAGTATTTATAGCTAAATCTCTTGCTATTTCAATAGCATCATTAGTAAGTAGATTAATACAATCTTCATCTATGTCAAGTTCTTCTAATGGATTTTCGACGTTAATATCTTCATTGTTATTACTATTACCACCACCATCAGGATCAGGATCAGGATCAGTAATAAGGTCGCGGGGCGGAAATCTTCCTGCTCCTGGTCCTTGACCTCCACCGCAAGGGGCTATGTGCACACGACGTTTCGCAATTAACGCCCATGAACCATCTTCTAACTGTCCTGGACGTTCATCCCAATATTCTATGAATACAGCTCTTGATTCAATCTCACTTTCAGAAAAGTTAAATATCTGATTAAGTACATCAACATAAGATATGATGACACGATTATTTCTTACATATTCTAAGTAGCTAAGCTTAGCTATAGCATATGTCAAATAGGTATCATCAGAAGTTATACTCCCGTCTTTTATAAGTTGTTTAAGCATACTTACTTCTACAAAATTTAAATCAACATGATCTTCATGTCCTGTTACAATAAGAAGACCTGAATATTCACCATTTTTTTATAAATGGCAAGCACAATAAGTAAGTACTTTCGTTAGTAACATCCAAAACTGCATGACTCCAATTTAACTTTCCAAAGTTTTCGACTAGTTGAAGTTGAGCATTTAAAAACTCAGTATCTTGAGCCAGATAGTTACGAATTTCTTTTAGTAACTCAATATCTGGTGATACAGAACCAGTATTATTATCGACCTGACTTCTTGTAACTATAGGGATAGAAGAATTTTTATTTTCTTCATGTTGTGTATCATGTAGAGATTCATCAATCAATGGATATTCATTTTGCTGGCAAGCAATAAAGAAAACGAAACTTAGTAAATAAAATTTTAGACTTTTCATTGGGTATTATTTTTAAATACTAAGTTACCCCCCCCCACATTCATATATCCTAATCTATTAAGGGGTGTTTTTTATATTTCCTATTAACATATATATACATAATGTTATGTAACAACTCTCTTTTTTCATCTTGAACGCAGAGAAAGATCTGTTAAGGAAATAATCGTAAGTTAATAGATATCTCCCGCTGGTCGATATGAAAAAATTTTCTGTTGTTAGAGTAATCGGATAAGATGATACCTGGTATACTACCGTGTTAGGTATGATAAAAATTCTAACCTCGTTACAAGAAAATTACAAATTCTTAACTTTTATTGGTGACAACTTTAAGTCGTTTACTGACCTAAGTCTCGGTCTCCTGACCGAGGTGCAGCATAGTAGGTTTTCTTACACTTCTTCGGCTACAAGCCGAAACTTAGATAAGTAAACGACCACAGGTCGTAACGAACAGTGGTTTTTTACAGTGGAGACAGTGGAGTAGATATTCTGTTCTTTTTCTCATCTTGAACGCAGAGAAAGATCTGTAAAGGAAATAATCATAAGTTAATAGATATCTCCCGCTGGTCGATATGAAAAAATTTTCTGTTGTTAGGGTATTCGGATAAGATAATACCTGGTATACTACAGTGTCAGATATGATAAAAATTCTAAGCTTGTTACAAGAAAATTACAAATTCTTAACTTTTATTGGTGACAACTTTAAGTCGTTTACTTATCTAAGTTTCGGTCTCCTGACCTTGGTGCAGTATAGTAGGTTTTTTTACACTTCTTCGGCTACAAGCCGAAACTTAGGTTTCGTATACGACCACAGGTCGTAACGAACAGTGGTGTGGAGGTATTTTTTATGGTGGAGACAGTGGAGTAGATATTCTGTTCTTTTTCTCATCTTGTACGCAGAGAAAGATCTGTTAAGGAAATAATCGTAAATTAATAGATATCTCCCGCAGGTCGATGTGAAAAAATTTTCTGTTGTTAGGGTATTCGGATAAGATAACACTTGATATACTACAGTATTAGATATGATAAAAATTCTAAGCTTACTAATAGAAAATTACAAATTCTTAAACTCTGTTGGTGACAATTTGAAGTCGTTTACTGACCTAAGTCTCGGTCTCCTGACCGTGGTGCAGTATCGTTGGTTTTTTTACACTTCTTCGACTACAAGCCGAAACATAGGCTTCGTTATAACCAGAGGTCGTAACGAACAGTGGTGTGGAGGTGTTTTTTACGGTGGAGACAGTGGATTAAATATTCTGTCCTTTTTCTCATCTTGAACGCAGAGAAAGATCTGTTAAGGAAATAATCGTAAGTTAATAGATATCTCCCGCTGGTCGATATGAAAAAAATTTCTGTTGTTAGAATATTCGGATAAGGTAATGCCTGGTTTACTACCATGTTAGCTATGGTACAAATTCAAACCTCGTTAGTAGAAAATTACAAATTATTAAATTCTGTTGGTGACAACTTGAAGTCGTTTACTTATCTAAGTTTCGGTCTACTGACCGAGGTGCAGCATCGTTGGTTTTCTTACACTACTTCGGCTATAAGCCGAAACTTAGGTTTCGTATACGACCACAGGTCGTAACGAACAGTGGTGTGGAGGCGTTTTTTATGGTGGAGACAGTGGAGTAGATATTCTGTTCTTTTTCTCATCTTGAACGCAGAGAAAGATCTGTTAAGGAAATAATCGTAAGTTAATAGATATCTCCCGCTGGTCGATATGAAAAAAATTTCTGTTGTTAGGGTATTCGGATAAGATAATGCCTCGTATATAACCGTGTTAGATATGATAACAATTCAAAGCTTATTACTAAGAATTACAAATTATTAACCTCTATTGGTGACGACTTGCAGTCGTTTACTGACCTAAGTATCGGTCTCCTGACCGAGGTGCAGTATATTTAGTTTTTTTACACTACTTCTGCTACAAGCCGAAACTTAGGCTTCTTTACAACCAGAGGTCGTAACGAACAGTGGTGTGGAGGTGTTTTTTATGGTGGAGACAGTGGAGTAGATATTCTGTCCTTTTTCTAATCTTGAATATAGTGAAAGGTCTCTTAAGGAAATAATCTTTAGTTAATAGATATCTCCCGCTGGTCGATATGAAAAAATTTTCTGCAAATTCGAAACCTGTGTTTTGTATTCATTCAACATGAGTAAGCTACTCGAATTTTCTGACGGATTGATTACTTCGCTTTCTTTCCACACTTTTTGATTGTAGAATGGTGCACCTTTCTCATATCTGTCCGTTTATACTTATGAGGTCACACATTATCTCTCAATCTAATAGTTATATCTATGGTAGTACCTTCATTACTTGATGTGGTATTTACTTTATAAGTATTACCGGTCTGCTTGGTGAGGTGAGAAAGTCTTTTTTCAGTTATGGACATTCCGAGAGATTTTTTTTTAGTGTTTTTTGATGCTTTAATACCTCCACCGTTATCTATAATTTTAACATGTAAGTCGTCTTTATCTTGGACAAACTTTATTGCAATAACACCATTATCTTTTTTACTTTTCATTCCATGCAGTATTGCATTTTCTACATACGGCTGAATGACCATCGGAGGAATTAATAGCTTTTGTGGGGCACCTATGGTGTCTAAAGTAATACTATATCTAAAGTTATCATGGAAGCGCATTTTCTCAAGTTCAAGATAATTAGTAAGCATAGATATCTCGACATCTAATGTAAGCATAGCCTCTGTAGAAGCATGTAGGTTTTGTCTGATCAGAATAGCAAATCGTGATAGATAGTCCATAGCCAAGTCCTTCTGATTAGACATAATAAAACTTTGTATAGAGTTCAGGCAATTGAATACAAAATGGGGATTCATCTGAGCCTGAAGAGCTGAACGCTCTAAGTCATTTATCTCTTGCTTGGCCTGATTACTGATATTAATAGCTCTAATCCTACTCCTGTAAATAGCTATTACACTACTGACAAAAAAAATACCTATCAGTGAGAAGAACCAAAAGGTTCTCCACCATGGTAGACCAATCTTAAACCTGACTATCTGCGAATCACTCCATATACCGTCAATATTCTGCGACTGCACTTCAAATTTATATCTATCAGAAGATAACGAAGAGAAAATTGCATAAGTAGAGGTCGTATAATTCCATGCCCCTTCATTAATTCTATAACGATAAGGAATCTTTGAAGCCATGGTATAATCCATAGTTTTAAACTTGATCTTTATATTATTCTCATCGTAATTCAATTTTTCTAAATCAACATAACACTTATCATTAACTTCTACACCTTCTACCATAATTTGCTGAGCCGATGCTTGGTTTTTCTCACCACTTATAAGTCCTATACCTCCTGACGTAGCTATATATATCTTATTCTCATATTGCGCTACACCATTCACCTCATCAGAAGGCAGACCGTGGAATGTTGTATAATTATCTATATGAACCTTTTGGTTATTCGTGCTTACTACAGAAAGGCCAGACTTGGTTATAACATATATTTTTCCTTTATCATCTATAAATAAATCTTCTACAACATCGGATAATAAACCATCAGATTTAGAAATAGATCTTGCTTTATTTTTAAGATCCCAAAATACCAGTCCATTACCTTGAGTACCAAAAATAAAAGTTTCATTATATGAGCAGATAGCATCTATTCTGATCTGAAGCAGATCAGGGCAAGTATCCAGCTGTGTCAGATTACCATTATCAAGTAATTGCAATCCACTAAGAGTACCTATTAGATAAGAATCTTTAGAAACCTTTGCTGCACTATGTATTCGTACAACTGGCATACCTTCCTTTGAGCTGTAAGTTTGTATCGAATCTAAATTAGAGTATACTGAAAAATTTTTAGAGTTAACAATTAAAAATTCGTTCTTATTGAAGCATCCAATCTTATTAATGCTTGCATAATGGGGATTATTATTAGATTGATTTCCAAACTGCTGCCAGGGTATATTAAACCTATTATGTAGGCTATCTAAATAAAAAGAATTATCACTACCGATAATTAATCTCTGATTAAAAGAATCATGTGCAATACTTGTTAATTCTATATCATCGATATTGAATAAAAGTTTGGAGTCATCATTATCAAGCAAGTGAAGACTCTTTTTGTTAGTCACAAAGTATAAGCCTTGTGGGCCAACTTCTATATCTGTAACGTTAGTAGATGAAATATCATTAGATAATGCAACTTGAGATACTTCATTTTTTCTAAGAGAGTAAATGCCATTTCTAAGTGTTGTCACCCAAATTGTTTGTTTATTATCCACAAGTAACCTGGTAGCAGATACCGATGATAATAGTGTAGTGGAGACATCTTCCATAATAGCCTCTCTACTATCAAAATACTTTACCCCTTCATTATATAGTCCTGTAGATATATATCCACCGTTATAGAAGTATAAATCTGAGAAAGGAAGTCCTTGTCTTAAGTGGATTACCTTTTTGTCATCTACAAAATAATTAATGCCATTCAAACTGATCAATGAACTTCCATCATCTAAAGTGAATGCGCTATGATTAGTATACAGATTAAGTTCTTCATATGGGATATTTTGTATTTCTATATCATTATGGAATATTTTGTATTTAAAAAAGTTTGCCCCTAAGTCATGCTTATATATATTATCATTTTCTGATTCATAATTTAACGTTCTAATATTATCTCTATACGATAACATAAGTACTCCACCGTATTTTCTTGTAAAATAAAAATACTTATCATTTCTTATTCCTCCATCGTCTATTCTGTAAGAACCATTCTTATCAATTACTAAAAACCCATATACTGGAAGCTCAATGTATAGATTAAAGTATTTATCTATACTGAAATCTCCAATCCCTAAGAAACCATCAGTTTGATTTATAATAGATTGATACTTATAGATTTCAAAGCGATCCTCTTTACATCTATAAATAAAAATCCTTCGACTCAGCGTCATAATCCAGATATCTCCATTAATATCCTGCTTCATTCGCAGGCAAGAAATATCTTCAAGCCCTTCTTTTATACCATAAGTTTTAAAAGTATATCCATCATATTTTACCAGACCTCTATCTGTAGCTATCCAGATATAACCTATAGAATCTTGTAGTATGTCATGACACTCATTAGAGGGTAAGCCATCTTTTAAAGTATATTGAGAGATTTGATAATTTGGTGCTTGAGCACAGAGGCCAGAGACCGATAAGCTAAGGACTAATGATATTCTAAGCAGAAAAGACATTACGTCTTTTCTGCTGACAACAGTTCTATAAGCGCAGCTTTTCTTCTTCTTGAGACAGGGACTGTCCTCTCGTCTGAAAGCAGGACAGTTCCACCTTCTTCTTTCAGGTAGTTTTTAATGTGATTGACATTCACCAAGTGGCTTAAGTGAACTCTAAAAAAAGTTTCTTCACACAGTTTCGATTCCAGTTCCTTTAAGCACTTATTACTTAGTATACAATCTTCTTCATGTATATACACTCTACAGTAAGACCCGCATGCTTCTAAATGCGTTATGTTATTTTGATCTAAGACTCTTATACCCTTAGTAGTAGGAATTCCAACCTTCCTGACTCGATTTTCGTCAGGTAATATATCCGTTAATTTTTCTAATAATCTCTTGTCGAACTCTCTTGCTCTTACCTTGTCCAGAGCAGCAATAACACTCTTAGGAGAGTAAGGCTTAAGGATATAATCTATCGCCTCATACTGAAAAGCTTTCAAGGCATACTCCTCATAAGCGGTAGTAAATATGATTTTATATTTACTATAATCTATAACTTTTAATATATCAAAAGCATCACAGTCTTTTAATTCAATATCCAAAAAAATAACATCAGGACTAATCTGCTCGATCAGTTTAATAGAATCATCAAGTGTAGATGCATGTCCCTTGTAAGTTACACTTGGGCAATAATCATTCATTATCATCACTAACAACTGATGAGCAGCCTTCTCGTCTTCGATTATAATTGCATTAAGCATTTTAGATCAAAACAATTTTTGACTTACTAAGCTACGAAATTGTAAACATTTAAGAAAGAGGCAAATGACCAACGGTAGCATTTTAATGACCATCGGTCATAGCTTACCTAGTAAAAAGTAGAAATGGTATCGGTTGTACAAATTTCTTTGACAAGTTCAATAACGAAATGCTCAAAAAAATTGTTAATAGATATCTTCCTTTGGTCGATATGAAAAAAAACTGTTGGTGATGAACAAGGGTAGGTACTCTGTCCTTTTATACTTCTTTAATATAGGGAATGATCTATGCGGCGAATGGCACAGAAAATACTTAATAGATATCTCCTTTTAGTCGATATGAAAAAAACTGTTGGTGACTAACAAGGGTAGATACTCAGTCCTTTTATTCATCTTTAATATAGAGAAAGGTCTATGCAGCGAATGGCACAGAAAATAATTAGTAGATATCTCCTTTTGGTCGATATGAAAAAAAAATATTGGTGACGAATAAGGGTAGATACTCTGTCCGTTTATTCATCTTTAACATAGAGAAAGACTATGCAACGAAGGGCTCAAAAAATAATTAATTGATATCTCCTTTTGGTCGATATGAAAAAAAACGAACAAGGGTAGATACTCTGTCCGTTTATACTTCTTCAACATAGAGAAAGACTATGCAACGAATGGCGCAAAAAAATAGTTAATAGATATCTCCCTTTGGTCGATATGAAAAAAAATATAAGTGACGAACAAGGGTAGGTACTCTGTCCGTTTGTTCAACTTTAACATAGAGAATTACTATGCCACGAAGGGCTCAGAAAAATAGTTAATTGATATCTCCCTTTTGTCGATATGAAAAAAACTGTTGGTGACGGATAAGGGTAGATACTCTGTCCTTTTATTCATCTTTAACATAGAGAACGGTCTATGCAACGAATGGCTCAAAAAATAATTAATAGATATCTCCCTTTGGTCGATATGGAAAAAAACTGTTGGTGACGAACAAGGGTAGGTACTCTGTCCCTCTATACTTCTTTAACAAAAAAAAAGACTATGCAGCGAATGGCGCAAAAAATAGTTAATAGATATCTCCCTTTGGTCGATGTGAAAAAAAACTGTTGGTGATGAACAAGGGTAGGTACTCTGTCCTTTTATACTTCTTTAACATAGGGAATGATCTATGCAGCGAATGGCACAGAAAATAATTAATAGATATCTCCCTTTGGTCGATATGAAAAAAAACTAACAAGGGTAGATACTCTGTCCTTTTATACTTCTTTAACATAGAGAAAGACTATGCAACGAATGGCTCAAAAAAAATAGTTTGTAGATATTTCCCTTTGGTCGATATGGATAAAAGCCGTTGTTTGATGTTTGCAACTTCAATCTAATATTTCATTTCCTATAACGAGATGAAAAACTAAATATAAGCCCTCGCGTCCACCCCTTCAAAATAATTAATGAATGCAATATTGACAACTCTCATACCACCTTGTGTAGGATAGTCTCCTGAGAAATACCAGTCACCAAGATTATCTGGACAAGCTTTATGTAAATCTTCTATCGTCTGGTAGATAATTTTGACTTCGGGCTTAAGGTGTGGGGGTGTGATGATCTCGGCTATCTTATCTGATACCACATCGTAATCGAAAAGTGCATAGAGATCCTTCACAGGATTGATGATGTCACCAGAAGTTTTTTCTAATTCTGCCTTACATCGTTTATAAGTTTCTTCCATGAGGTGCTCTTGATCACTCTCTTCTAAGAGTGCTTTTAGCGCTCTGAATGCGACGAACTTTTTCATCTTAGACATATCAATACCGTAACAGTCTGGGTATCGAATCTGCGGTGCAGAAGAGACGACGATGATCTTCTTAGGCTTAAGTCGAGAAAGGATTTCTAAGATACTATTCTTAAGAGTTGTCCCCCTTACTATAGAATCATCGATAACGATAAGTGTATCCTTCTCGTCATTGACTAATCCATAAGTGACATCATATACGTGTGATACAAGGTTTCCTCTGTTGAGATCATCAGCGATGAAGGTTCTCATTTTAGCATCCTTAATTGCCAGCTTTTCAGTACGTAGTTTCATTCTGAAAATAGAATCTACTTCTTCTGCTGTAACCTTATCACCTAACTCAAGGAGGCGCTTTTTCTTTATGTCATCTAATTTATCATTGACACCATCTATCAATCCTAAGAAAGATATCTCTGCCGTATTAGGTATAAAAGAAAATATCGCATTCTCAAGATCGTAATCTATCTCTTCTAATATTCTATCAGTCAATAATCTACCGAGTTGTTTTCTTTCATTGTAGATATCAAGATCATTACCACGAGAAAAGTATATACGCTCAAATGAGCATGCCTTTCTTTCTTCTGGTTGTAGGATAAGTTCTTCTGAGACTTCTCCGCTCTTCTTAACGATAAGCGCATGTCCTGGCTTAAGCTCCTTTATCTTACTGAAGCTATACGCAAACGATGTCTGTATCGCTGGTCGTTCAGAGGCGACTACAACGATCTCGTCATCGGCATAATAATATGCAGGTCGTATACCTATAGGATCTCGAAGTACAAACATATCGCCATGACCGATCATCCCTGCCATCGCATATCCACCATCAAACTTTCTACATGCACGCTGTAGTAATCTTGCGACATTTAATTTCTGAGCGATAAAGTCTGTAATCAATTCGTTAGAGTGTCCTTCTGCCTTAAACCATGAAAACAACTTCTGGACTTCATCATCCAAGAAGTGTCCTATTTTTTCCATGACAGTTACGGTATCAGACATTTCTTTAGGATGCTGACCAAAAGAGATTAATTCATCAAATAACTCATTAACATTAGTCAAATTAAAGTTACCTGCCATTACCAGATTACGAGTGATCCAGTTATTTAATCTCAGGAATGGGTGTACAGACTCTATTGAGTTGACGCCATGCGTACCGTATCTTAAGTGACCCATAAGGAGTTCTCCTGTATAGGGTGTATTTTTCTTTAGTGCCTCGGTATCTACGAGTTCTTCTGAAGAAAGTTGATTGAAGTATTTATATACATCAGAAAATATATCCTCAAGTGGCATAGCGCCATTACTTCTCTTTCTGCTGATGTATCTATGCCCTGGTGGCATATCCAACTTGATCGTCGCAATCCCTGCTCCATCTTGACCTCGATTCCTTTGCTTCTGCAATAATAGTTCTAGCTTATTGATGCCATAAAGTGGCGTGCCGTATTTCTTGTTGTAGTAATCCAGCGGCTTGAGTAAGCGAATCATTGCTAATCCGCATTCGTGTTTTATTGTATCACTCATGTAGTATCACACATTTAAGAATCCTGTTGGAGTTGCTACAAAGGTATATTAATTATAAAAGGGAGTTTGTAGATTTCTATTCTTTTTGTCATTATCTGACTTGAAGCAATGTTAAAAGATAACTTGCCCTTATATTAAAACTATTATACGAATCACTTCATCTTAGATACTCGGCTTGACGGTGATATAGAGTTTGTTACTATGGCATCTTTCAATATCTCTATTACTTTTATGAAGTTCTTTATTAAATATCTCTCACTAAGTTGCACCCACACGAGATTTTTTCACATCTTATTCATAAATTTAGATGTTCCAAAAATGTTAAAAGATGAAATTCTCAGGATTAGGTAAAGTACCAAAACATAGAAAATTTGACTACGTTCCTCGTTTTTATAACGCAGAAAAAGAAGAATTAGAGAAAAGATTAAATCGATACAAAGGCGAAGATGAGGATAAATCTCTTATGAAAGAGAGAATAACTCATGGGTTTAAGCAAGGGTATCTCGGAGATGATAATTACAGAAAATCTTTAGCTAAAAAGTCTAATCTGAGACTTTTATATATAGTTGTAATTTTGGTTTTGATCACTTATATGTTCTTAACATCAGATAAATTATCCATCATGATAGAGCAATTTTTGGATTAGTACTGATGAGCTCATTAAATGCATTATATATAAAAATATAGGTTAAGTACCTATCGGTATGTATATGATATATAATATGAGGCACTCTGTGTCTAAAGTGTATAATAAATCCACATATTGTTGAAAACTTAGTCCGATTTTCCCATGAAAAAGCTATTTCTTTGGCTTTCTCAGAACTAAGAATATTGGATGCCTGACATTATAAAATTACTACCAGAATCCGTTGCTAATCAAATAGCAGCTGGAGAGGTCATACAAAGGCCTGCATCCGTCGTCAAGGAATTAATGGAGAATGCACTTGATGCAAAATCTACATCTATCAGCCTTATCATCAAGAACTCTGGTAAGACATTAATCCAAGTCATAGATAACGGCAAGGGTATGTCCGAGACTGATGCCCGCATGAGCTTTGAGAGACACGCCACTTCTAAGATAAAATCTGCTGATGACTTATTTGCTTTGTCTACCATGGGATTCCGCGGTGAGGCACTGGCATCTATTGCTTCTATCGCAGAAGTGGAGATGAAGACAAGACAACACGATTCTGATATCGCGTCACTGTTACGCATACATTCCTCTGAGATACAAGAGCAATCTTACTGTCAAGCAGAACCCGGTACCTCCATTGCTGTTAAGAATCTCTTCTTTAATGTACCTGCTCGTAGAAAATTTCTAAAAACAGATTCTGTAGAATTGAAGTATATTTTAGAAGAATTTACAAGAGTAGCTTTGGCAAATCCAGAGATTAGATTTGTAGTTGTACATAATGACAATGAAATCTATAATCTTCCTTCAGGTACACTTAAAAAGCGTGCTATTAATCTCTTCAGAAAAACTTACGAAGACAAACTGCTAAGAGTAGAAGAAGACACCGATATTATAAAAATAGAAGGCCTTGTAGGCAATCCCGATATCGCCAAAAAACAGAAAGGCGATCAATATATTTTTGTCAATAAAAGATTTATAAAAAGTCATTATCTCAATCACGCCATCAAAGGTGCCTACAGCCATCTTATAGGTGAAGATCAGCATCCATTTTTCGTGTTGTTCTTAGAGATAGACCCTGCCAAGATTGATATCAATGTCCACCCTACTAAGCAAGAAATCAAGTTTGATGACGAGCGTGTCATCTATAATTATGTAAAAGTATCTGTCAAGCATGCCTTAGGTAGATATAGCATGACGCCGATCTTAGATTTCGAAAATGAAAATTCTAACTTCAGAACCATTCCAGATCCCAGAACCAGAGACAACTTCAGTGGTGGCTCACAACCGCGGGCATCACTGACTCGATCTGCACCCGTTATGAGAAACTGGCAGTCGCTTTATAATACAGATGAAGCTATAGATCTTGATAGTGATAATGAAGAAGAAGAACTGACGATGCCAAGTGCTGCCACAGGAGATCTCTTAGGTGCAACACTATCAGATGAGCCCGTACAGAAAAAGCCATTCCAAGTACACAATCAATATATCATCCTACAGATGAAAAGTGGACTGGCAATCATAGATCAACATAATGCGCATGAACGTATTCTGTATGAACGCTATCTTAAGAGATTAGACTCACAAGAACATCTTGTACAAAAGCAATTATTCCCTATCACTCTCCAGGTAAGTAAAGACAAGCAAGCGATATTCGATAGTCTACAAGAAGAGTTAAAACAGCTGGGCTTTGACATACAATCGTTTGGAGGTACGACATATGTCGCTAACGGTTTACCTGCAGGCATGGAAGAAAGCAGCCTTCAGAGGATCATAGATGTGCTCATAGAACAATACAGTAATAGCCATGATCTTAAGATAACTAAAAATGAAAAATTAGCCATCGCTATGGCTCAAAGTACATCTATAAAAAAAGGCAAAGAGCTTAGCCCTGAAGAGATTGACAGATTGATAGATGATCTATTTGCTTGTTCTATACCTCATATCAGCCCTACCGGTCAGAAAGTATTTATAACATATGAACTTTCTGAGATAGAAAGACAGTTTACTTAAGATAGATTGTAACATTAGAATAGAATATCCATGAGACAAAAGATCACCGACGTCGTTAAGTTTCTAATAATCATTAATGTAATAGTACATCTATGCAGATATTATCTCCCCTCAGGGTCTTTTCTACCTGATCTTAAGTTGTACTTCATGTTAGATAAGCAACACTTCCAACCTTATCAGCTTGTAACGCATATGTTCTCCCATGCACCTGGTCTTGCTCACCTTGGTTTTAATATGTTGTCACTATTTTTTCTGGGACCAATCGTAGAAAGACTAATGGGTCCAAAGCGTTTTTTGACTTTATATCTACTTTGTGGATTAGGTGCCATCATGGCTCATGAAGGCATCAATTTTATATCTTATCTTCAGACAGAACAAACATCTTTCACTCCGATATTAGGTGCATCTGGTGCCGTCTATGGTGTCCTTGTTGCGTTTGCAGTACTATTTCCTAATCAGAAATTAATGTTACTGTTTCCTCCTATTCCTATCAAAGCAAAATATCTTGCAATGGGACTAATCGCATTTGATGTATTCCAAGGAGTAAGAGGTGCTGATTCTGGAATTGCACATTTTGCACATATCGGAGGTGCTGTCGCAGGAGCTCTTCTTACTTGGATGTGGTATAAGAGGAGGTAATTAAATAGTCTCTCATTCTATATTGCAAATTCTTCTTCTATAAAGTCCAATATTCGTTTCTTCCATATATCGTATTCGTGACCACCTATATGTTCTGTGTAACAAACTTCTGCACCTAATTTCTTAAGTTCTTTCATGAAAATATTATTCCTAATCGACAACTCTTCTTCTATACCTGATGAAAGTATAAATTCTGGATATTCAATTGCTTCATGATCTCCTGTTATTGGATCGCTTGGAAAATAAGCAACACCTGACATCGAAATTATTTTAGACGCCCAACTTGGTCTATTGACACCTATATAATTACAAAAATCTGCGCCATTAGAAAATCCGAACAGATATCTTTTAATCGAGTAATCATAATTTTTTTGTTCCATTAATCTAGGCACTTCACTTAAAAAGAAATTCAAGTGGTTTTCAAAATGCAATGCATTCTCATCCTGCTTAATATATTCTTTATATCTATCTTCATAATCAGCATTTACTCCGATTAGATTTATCGGAATTATTTTATTCTCTTGTATGAGTTTATCTACGCTTTCAGCAATATCTCTAACAACGATTCCATCTGTCATATAGAAATAGATATCTGTAATACTATCGTGCTTAGGCTTATAGATTGTTAATTGTCGAACTTGATCTAAGTATTGACTTTCTATCTCTATCGCCTCAAGTTGGCCATCTAAGCTTTCTACATCTGCAACTTCATTCATTCTTCGTCTTAGATCTTTATCTAAGTCAGTTGCAGACCTTATCACAGCTACAACTACCTCTCCATCAACATTCACATAATCATCAAAAGCTATTTCGTTATATTCCAATCTTGAAACTGAATCTAATGCGATCGTATCCCCATTCATCATGTATGTAACCTTAGTTACATCTGGCCAGTTATTATCTTCAGCTCTTTGAATTAATTCTTGTGATGTTAACTTTCTTAATTGAGATTGAGGAGTATCTGTTTTACATTTATAACATGAGATAAGTATAAGTGATATCAGAATATAGTTTAGCTTAATTTTCATCATCAAAGTATTTTCATTAATGGACCGTTCTCCCCTTCCATTTGTAATCCTTAATAAAGAAACTTAATGCGCCTATACAGGCTATGTATACGATATGCATAAGATTCGCTGGGAGGAAGTATCGCATCGACTCATGTGCATCAAAGTGGGTCGTTATCTCCTTAAGAAAAATGTAGTCGATCATTAACTTGATCATGAGATGAAATGAAAATAACAGTATCGCCGGTATTCCAAATACTATCATCATAGGGATATGAGCAATCATCATTAAGGCATTAATGAATGGAATACCCATCATCATCTGCATCATTAAGTTAGGCATCATCTTGTTCTTAGTGGCCCATCGTATTCTCTGTTGGTAGAGATCGCCATAGGAGTTTACTGGTGCTGTTGTAACTACAGCTTTTGCATCTTTGATATATAATATAGATTCTGGTTTCTCTTCAGCAACCTTCTGTATGGTGTAGACATCATCACCTGACGCTAAGTCTTGTGGACTGAACTGAACGTTGTTTTTTCTATAGCTCATATTGGCGCCATTAGCCATGTACCACTTACTGGATTGTATGCCTGCTCCTGTCACTGCCATCATTCCTAATATATCGAGCTGCTGAAAATGATGTAGGAGATTATCACATGGATAGCACTTAATAGGTGCTGCTAAGAACTCTGCTTTATTCTCATTCTTATATTTAATTATAGTCTTCAGATATTCCTTAGGGACAATTGTGTCCGCATCGAACTGAATGACATAATCATACTTGCATTGTGATAACCCTAAGCTTATAGCCGCCTTCTTATATGCGTTGATAGGATTAGAATTATTGCCATCTATATTTAACGAAAGTAATTGTACATATGGACTCTCCACATCTATTACTAACTGAGCCGTATTATCTATAGAATGATCGTCTACAACTATTATCTGAGGTTTAATATTCTCTACCGCATCATTACTTAGTATAGACTTAAGACATGATATGATGTTTTCAGCTTCATTGCGTGCAGGGATGATAATACTCACACCCGATAACGAAGGGTCACCATCCTTAGTATTATCTGGAATCGACTCTATAGCAGCCCATTGATTCAGTATGTATATGATGAGATAGCAATAGGCACAGACTACGAGTATGACAATAGAGAAGTATAGAACAAACACTTAATTAGTTGAACATATCATCATAAGAATTGTCACTTCGATTCTGTGATTGCGGTTGTTTCTGCTTGACCTTATTAAGATCGGGTAGTTCTAAGAAATCTTCATCTGGAACATCGACTTCTTCATAATCGAGATAATCTTTCTTCTTGGCTTTAGGTTGTCTTTGCTTTATGGATTTTTTAGTCGTGTAAGCTTTAAATGCTAACCACGCCGCTACGACTGGATAACCTACAACTGTGCCGACAGTGTAGAGCAATCCCTTACCCGTATCCTCTCTGAGTAATCTAAATATCTTCTTGATATAGTCTGTTACAACCGTGTGATTCATGACTAACGCCATGATGAGTAATATAGGAGCGACTAAGCTCAATATCCAGAAGATTCCAGATACAGCCTTGAACGCTACCCATCCGACTATTATCATAAGGAAGAGTAATACTAATCCTCCCACTATACCACCTTTTGCTTTTGCTGCCATAATTTATTTATCCTTTAGATTACAAAATACCAAAATGCAATGATTACAATACAGAATTCTGTTCAAATTGCTTTTCGTAAAGATTTCTATAATGTCCATCCTCTACTAATAACAGTTCTTGATGGCTTCCTTGTTCCATGATTCTACCATTATCTAATACTATTATCTTATCAGCATGTCTGATAGTCGATAATCTATGAGCTATTATAATAGATGTTCTCTTCTGAATGAGTTTTTCTATCGCATATTGGATTATCGCTTCGGTCTCAGAATCAATAGAAGATGTCGCCTCATCAAGAATAAGTATATTGGGATTAAAGACCAATGCTCTGATGAAGGATATCAACTGTCGCTGCCCCATTGATAGATTAGATCCCCTCTCTGTTATCATAAAGTCATAACTTCCAGGTAATTTTTCTATGAATGGATGGGCCCCTATAACCTTAGATGCTTCTACGATATGCTCCCTCGTTATGCTATTATCTCTCAATCGAATATTGTCGAGTACTGTACCATTGAATAAAAATACATCTTGCAACACCATAGCTACTCTATCTCTGAGTGACATAAGACTATAATCTTTAATGTCTATATCATCAACTTTAATGACACCTTTCTGTATGTCATAAAATCTATTGAGGATATTAATAATACTTGACTTACCAGATCCTGTGCTACCGACAATGGCCAATGTATCGCCTGGATTTAATTCGAAATTAATATCTCGTAGTACAAGGTTCTCCTCATCATATGCAAATGAGACATTATCGAATTCTACCTTACCTTCTATGCTGTCGACTTCTATCGTACCGTTATCTTGGATCATAGCATCATTCTCCACCAGTTTAAACACCCTCTCAGCAGCAACTAAGCCCATCTGAAGAGTATTAAATTTATCAGCCAGCATTCTAATAGGTCGGAACAACATATTGAGGTATAATGGAAATGCTATAAATGCTCCAGGAGATACCGTATAATTCCAGATACCTCTTGTACCCCACCATACAAGTAATGCCAATGCCACTGCTGATATCAATTCTACAACTGGAAAAAATATAGCGTAATACTCGATGGCATTAAGATTGGCTTGGGTATATTTTCTGTTTATCTTTTTAAATTTATCCGCTTGCTGTTTTTCTACATTGAACATCTGTACCACCTGCATACCAGTGATCTGCTCCTGTAAGAAAGAGTTCATAGCAGATATCTGATTCCGTACATCAGTGAAAGCTACTTTTACTTTTTCTTTAAATATATAGGTAGCAATAATCATAAGCGGCATCGTCAGTAGGCAGATCAATGTCAATCGCCAACTATGGTAAAACATAAATCCAACAATGGCTACGATACCTAATACATCAGCCATCAACATCAGAATCCCTTGTGTAAAAATATCATTGATCGCCTGTACATCGCCTATCGTTCGTGTAATAATTCTACCGATTGCGGTCTTATCGAAGAATCGTAATTTTAGACTTGTAATATGCTTAAAGACCCTGACCCTAAGGTCTTTAATTATCGACTCTCCTAAGTAAGCAGAATAATAAGTGAATAGATACCTGATAATTGCATTAAGAAAGATGAAGACGATATAGATAATCGCCATCTTCTTAAGTCCTTCTATATCATTATTGAAGATATTGTCATCGATCATTTTACCTATAAGAATGGGCCTTATGTTGGCTATAGGAGCCATTATGATCGCCATAATTAGACAGGCTAAAAACAACTTCCTATATGGCTTAGCCAGCCGAATTACTTTTCGGAGGATATTAAAATCTAATTCTGGTTTTGCATCGTTTTCCATAGGAAGTGGTCAAAGATATAATGAAGTCGTTTAAAAACGAATTGTTAATGCATTTGCATCTCATTGATCATTAATACTTCAACTTTTTCTCCTCCCATAGCTACGGCTATGAAATTCAAAAAAGCCTGTCCCGCTTTGGCGGGGAGCTTCGTCCTGATAATCAAGCAAATACAACTTCTTTTAAAATTCATTATTTAATGACTTCACTGTTTATCTTCACCTTAGTAGTAACGGAGATGTTTCCTTATAGTTTGAAGTTTATGCCATCAATCCCTCGTCGAGAAAGCTATAATAACCCTTATCTGATATGATAATATGATCTAAGACTCTTATCTCTAAGGTCATTCCTGCTCCCGCTATTTTTTTTGTTATTTGGATATCAGCTTTAGAGGGCTTTAGATTACCTGATGGATGATTATGCGAGAGTATGATAGAAGAGGCATTGGCATCCAATGCTTTTTTGAATATAACCTTAGGATCTACAACAGTACCAGCTACCCCTCCGACACTGATATCTTCAATCTTAGTCACCTGATTATTTCTATTGAGTATTAATATCTTGAAGACTTCATGATTCAGATCTTCCATCGTACTATACAGGCAATTGTAAGCATCTTGACTAGAAGAAATTTTAGGTTTCTCCTTAACATCTGTCAGTTGTCTTCTCCTACCTAATTCTAATGCTGCTATAATCGTAATCGCTTTCGCCTCACCTATCCCCTTGAATTGCTGAAGGTCTTTAATCGTCAGTCTACCGAGATTATTAAGGTCATTATCATAGCTCGATAATATCTGCTTAGATAACTCTACTGCTGATAGATTACGAGATCCCGATCCTATCAGTATGGCAATTAATTCTGCATGTGATAGTGCTTGCTTCCCTTTCAGAATCAACTTCTCCCTTGGGCGATCTTCCTCTGCCCATTGCTTAATCGAAAAATAATTGCTGTCTTCTGACATTTGAAATATTGGAAGGATTGAAAAATACACAATTTAACAGATAATCAATATCGGAAGAGTAAATTCATTACTTTTCATTATTGAACTAAAAGTTTATCTCAAAAAAGTAATGTCCCCAGTAATTTCATCTGTCAACGTTCCAATTTTATAATTGATCTTATATACGTATACACCATCATTAAGTTGTGGATTGATTGGCTCCCATAAAATATGCTCTCGACTCATTAGATTGGAGATGTTGCTGACCACTAAATTTCCCCATCTATCATATAAAGAAAAAGAAACGAATTCAACATCAGTACTGCTGAACAGTATTATACTATTATTGACACTGTTGTCACTTAACGATAAAACATTAGGGATATAAATATTTATTTCATCTATGCAAGAACCATCCTCACAATTAGCTTCTGTATTATAGTTTAGAGCATTCGGATTGGTACATCCTTCTATTGTCTGAACAACTACACAATCACAAATTTCACAATCCCATACCTCTTCTCCATTCGTACAGTCACCATCATTACAGGTTCCTGGATCTATACAATTACTATCCTCTATGACCTCTGCTTCACAACTTGTGCTGCACCCATTACTATCAGTAACTGTAACACCATACATTCCAGCGGATAAGTCCGTAATTTCTAAAGAAGTTTCACCATTACTCCAATTGTAATTAAACGGAGGCATGCCTTCAATTACTTCTACCATAGCAACACCGATATCTAATCCACATAAGGCATCTGTTGTAAGAATATTACAATACAATTCTTTAGGAATCTCCAAGTCTAAAAAGCAAGATGTTGTACATCCATTAACATCGTTAACAGTTACCGAATATGTACCTTCTTGAAGATCATTAATTACGTTCTCTGTTTCTCCAGTATTCCATTCATAAAAATATGGCTCTGTACCATCGACTACTAAAACCGTAGCTTCAAGAGATGAAAGATCACATAACTCACCTTCGAAAAAAATTTCGCAATTTATTAAAGATTCTGTTACAACTATATCTGCTATTGATATTGCTTGATTACCACAGTCATCCATTACAGAAAAAACGACTTGTGTTGGATTAGGATTCGAACAATCCCCTGTCGTCAAGTTAGTATAATTATGAGACCAAGACATACTACCACAATCTTCTGTTGCAACTGCCCCTCCATTATTTGCTAACCAATCTCTAATTATATTATCTATATCCGCAACATTACTTACAATCAATTCTTTACTTAATTCAATTAATTCAGGTGGCTTGTTATCCTCTACTATGATGGATGCCTGTGTTGAATGAGCATTACCACATTTGTCACTTACGAAAAAATTAACGTCGCTTTTATAGCTTAGGCCACAATCATATTGGATATCATTTATATCAAAATCATGATACCACTCTAACTCTTCACAAAATTCAGAAACAGCACTTGCACCTCCGTTATCCTCAAGCCAATCCTCTATAATTTCTGTAGTATTATCAGCAGAACACTCTATCATTAGATCTTGTGATAAATTATCAAATTCTAATATCGGCGCATACTTAATCACATCTAGCTTGCTAGGTGTAGTAGAAAAATCAGCATATGTTAAATAAATATTACAACCGTGTAATTCCATAACTGGTCCAGTAGGAAGATTATCTAAATAGTTTGACGTATTAATACCCTGCCATTCAAGGCCGTCATATTTATATACAAAGGCTTCGCCGTCTTTATAAGTTAACAAGAAGGGTTCATCGCAATCATTGATTCTCAAACTGGACCATGTGAAATGATCATAAAACTGTGTAGCAGAAGTTGTTTCAGTCCAAGAAGCGTTTTCATATTTATAAATATTTACCGATGTAGTATCGTGGAAACTATTAAATAAAACAAACGGCGTACCATTGCTATCTAACCTGATAGATGTATATGCAGCATCGTTGTAATCTAAATGAGGCATTCCTACATATCCCCATTCTAATCCATCAAATTTCATTATAGTGCCTAACTTTTCTTGCCCTCTATGTTCTGAGATACTAACATAAGGCATACCATCATAAATTGTAATATCAAAATTTACTGCATCATACAAGCTAAAATTTTCTGTTCCAATATATTCCCACTGGTCACTTACATATTTTCTAACACTTAACTTTCTACTGATTCGATCTATTGTCCCGACATATAATTCATCTTCATAGACTTCAAAGTGAATCTCAACCATAGAATCAAATGCATCAGAATCTAATTCTTCCCATTCGACACCATTAAATTTGAAAAATTGACTTGTAACTCCACTTTCTACACTTATATGCATAAGATAAGGAACCCCATCAAGTATTGCTATATCAAAAATAGCTGAAGTTTTAGAAGTGAAACTTTGGGGACCAACATAAGACCATGAATTTCCATCATAAACTTGAACAGATAAGCCCTGATGTCCTGAAACATCATAATACACGACATATACCAAGTCATTTTTCTCATCAATAGCCATCCGCTTATGAATTGCTCGATCAGTAGATATATCTAATCCTATTGGGTCCCATTGAGCAATAGCCGGAATTAAAGTCAAAAAGAAAAACCCAAAAAACAAAATTGAAATAAAAGACTCTCTCATAATGTTAAGCAAAGTTATGCCTATTTAGGTTTGGTTTCAAAATATATAAAATGCCTTGGGTTTAAAACACAGAAATGCAATATAACTAACAGATTACTCTTGATAAAAAATTTCTCCCACTCTCATTTGATACTCCTATCTTCACGAAATATTAAATAATCACCATATGAATATAATTATAACAGGATCTACCAAAGGAATCGGAAGAAGTATCGCTCAGAAAATGGCCAGCGAAGGGCATAACGTCTGTGTGTGTTCTCGTAACTCATCTGATCTTGAGGATATGAAAAGCTATTGGGCCAAGAACTATCCTAATACCAAAATCTATACTCAAGTCGCTGATATGAGTATTAAGTCAGAGGTTATTTCATTTGGAGAATTCGCTATCGAAAAGATGGGGACCATCGATGTATTAGTCAATAACGCAGGTGTATTCTTACCGGGATTACTGATGGAAGAAGAAGAGGGTGCATTAGAAAAAATGATGGAAACGAATCTATACAGTGCTTATCACCTTACTCGTAAGATCATACCACATATGAATGCTGACAAGTCATCTTATATTATAAATATGGCATCAGTTGCAAGCCTACTCGCCTACCCTAATGGTGGGTCTTACAGCATATCAAAATTTGCTCTTAGGGGATTCTCTATGGTACTGCGAGAAGAACTTAAAGAAAAAAATATCAAAGTCACAACAGTGATGCCGGGTGCTACATGGTCTAATTCTTGGGCTGGTGTGGATCTTCCTGAGAGTCGCCTCATGCAAGCGGATGATATCGCAGAAGCAGTGTGGAGTATATTCCAGATGAGTCCTGCGGCTGTAGTGGAAGAGTTAATTCTTAGGCCACAGTTGGGGGATTTGTAGGGGTGGGTGGGAAAGGTTACCGGTGTAAGGTTACCGGTGTAAGGTGTAAGGGTGTAAGGGTGTAAAGGTTACCGGTAACAGGTGTAAGGTGTAAGGTGTAAGGGTTACCGGTAACCGGTAACCGGTAACCGTGTTGGTTAAGGGAAATATAAAATGAACTGTGGAATACAATTGGATAGGAATAGATTATGGAGCTAAGTTGGCTGGCACAACAGTGATCTGTTATGTCAGTGAAGATCAACTCCACGTAACACAAAGTGAAAAGAGAAAAGATGCTGATACTTGGTTGCAAAAAGTAATTTCTCAGATAGGTTATTCTAATATTTATTTTGATGCACCGCTATCTTTGCCGGGTGCATATTATGGTAAAGGTGATAATTATTTTTATCGGTTATGTGATAAAGAGTGTGCCGCTATGTCCCCAATGTTCTTAGGTGGACTGACTGCAAGGGCTATGAAATTAAAATCACTGATGTCGCTATATAATTTTCAGGAGACTTACCCTGGCTACTTAGTAAGAAAGGTACTGATGATATCTGAGATCTATCCTAAGAAGAAAAAATACGAGAGGCAATTAGATGATTTTTTTTATAATAAACTGCCCGTACCGCTATATAAAAATCCTGAAAACTGGCACCAGGTGGATGCTATACTTTGTTGGATGTCAGGATGGCGATATAGTAGAAATGAAGCAGTAATTATAGGTGATCCTGATGAAGGTGTGATTATAGTTTAATTGTTTTTACTGCTCATTTAATCTGAATCCTACGCCATGTATATTCTCGATCTTAATGCTTGTATCTTGCTTGAGATACTTTCTTAATCGACTTATAAATACATCCATACTTCTACCCATGAAGTAATCGTTCTCTCCCCATATCCGCTCAAGAATGAGACTGCGTTCTACGATCTTATTTTTATTGTTGATTAAGATCTTGAGCAAGTCAGCTTCTTTCTTGGTCATCTGAACTGTCTTATCATCTATAATTAGTTGAAGATTATCATGGTCTAATGTGTAGTTACCTACCTTAAGAACAGACAATTCTTGACTGCCGGTAATATACTTCCGCTTAAGAAATACTTTTATTTTTAGAATTAATTCTTCTATACTGAAAGGCTTAGTAATATAGTCGTCAGCGCCGATTTTTAGGCCTTTAATTTTATCTTCTTTAAGAGACTTAGCTGTCAAGAAAATGATGGGTATCTCCGAGTGTCGGCTTCTAATATTCTCTGCAACCTCAAAGCCATCAACCTCCGGCAACATCACATCTATAAGACATAAGTCAAATGTTCCTTTCTTAAATAACTGAATAGCCTCCTTGCCGTCCTTAGCATGTGTTACGTCATATCCATTTAACTCCAGATTGTCTTTTGTCACAAAGCTTAATACTTCGTCATCTTCTACGTATAATATATGTGGTTTCATAATTTTAAGTTTTGGTTTCTGGGCAGTGTCTTCTACTCTAATAATTTCATTTATAACTTAGGTCATCATCTACCCCATGATTTTATTTTTCGATTGCTTTAGGTATTTCTATCTTGAAAGTTGTTCCTTGTTTTACTTTGGAATCTATATCCATCTTCCAGTTGTGTGCTTCGCAGATATTTAATACGTAGTAGAGACCTAATCCAAAGCCTTTTACATTATGTACATTACCTGTGGATACACGATAAAATTTATCAAATATTTTTTTATAATTATCCTTTTCTATACCTATCCCGTTGTCAGCTATGGATATTTGGTAACTGTTCTTATTACTTATAAGTCTTACACTGACTTTTGGATTTTTATTACAATACTTTAAGGCATTATCGAGAATGTTAGATAAGACATTAGTTAAGTGAAGCTTATCGGCTTGGATATATGCGTCACTACTATTACTGTCAAATAATAACTGCCCTTCCTTGCTTTCAAACTTTATACGCTCAGCTATTACTATATCCTCAATAAATTCATTGAGCTCAATTTTCTCGATATTCAACTTAAATTTATCTTTTTCGAGACGTGCTATATTGAGTACTTTTTCTACCTGCATATTAAGTCGCTCGTTCTGATCTCTTATGATACTGGCATACTGACTCAGTCGCTTATCCTCTTTGATATTTTTATTTTCGATAAGTACTGATGAGGCTATCTTGATAGAAGAGATCGGCGTCTTAAATTCATGTGTCATGTTATTAATAAAGTCTGTCTGTAGGTCCGTTACTTTCTTCTGTCGCATGATCACCCACATAGCATATAGAAATGTCAATACCGCAAATATTGTAAATATGCTGAAAAGTACATTCCACTTAATATCGTTAACTACATAGGATTCTCTCTTAGGAAAATTAATGACGAAATAATAAATGAGGTCATTGAATCTAGGGAGATTCTCAGATCTATCAAAATTCTCTGGACCAGTACTAAGATTACAATAATTGACATATTTCAGAGAATCATTAGTACAGTCATAGATGGCATATTCGAAGATGGTATTCAACGAGGCTTTGTCAAATTCTCGTACTAAGAAGTCCTCTAAGATATTAGCGTCTAGCGGGCTATTTACATTGACGGCGTAGTGAGAGTTATTTTTCTGTATGAGATTACTTTTGGGTAATTCTGTCTTATTAACTTCAGAAATCTTATTAGCGACTTGCCTTAATGCCTTGATGACTTGGTTATCAAATGCTTCATTTCTCAGCTTCCACGTATCGATGAGCCATACTGATTGGAATATCAATAAGCCGCATATTATGAACGAGCCCAGAATAACTAAAAGGTTAAGATATCTGCCCATTAAGTCTCATTATGAATTAGATTTATCATTATGGATATAAATTACATTGATTTATTGAGCCACAAAAGTAAAGCCTTTATCTTTTTGCTATAGTTGACTTCTTATTAACAAGTTGTTTAGATAGTTTTGTAGCGCTTATGGTGAGATGTCTACTGATAATATCCCTTATTATAGTCTCTAAGATGGTATGTCTATCTCAGGATAGTAATCCATTTAGTGTCTTTCATGGCAAGGATACGGTCACTACACAAGCTACACCTGAGGACGTCAGTGCTGTCGTCGCTCCCGACTATAAAGACCTCAACAAGCTTCAGGGGGAGAACCCATTTACAATATCACATATACCGATCAGGAAAAACCAATACAAAAAGATTGAAAATTTAAAAACAGCACAAAACTCCTCAGATAAGGAGACGATATCTATTTCTTATCTCCCACTGTGGATAATGTTCCTCTCGCTATGCTTGCTTGCATTTATGCTATTCCTGAAGCGTACTCATATCAATGTCCTTCTCAGATCCATTATGAATGATAATTTCATGCGGATGACGGGGTACGATGAGAATTCTGGTAGATCATGGCCCTACGTCATAGGATATGGACTGTTTATAATCAATGTTGCATTGTTTCTCGTACTTATACTACAACGGGTATTCGAGGTACAACAGAATAATATGTTGCTATGGGCTGTACTGTTCTGTACTATCTTTTTTGTAGGTAAGCATTTTGTAGCAAGATTCTTTTCTTGGGTGTTCGGATATGAGAAAGAGTCAGAGTTTTATCAGTTTATGATTATAAGTTTTAGAAACATAATGTCGCTTATTTTCCTTGCTTTGAATATCATTTTTGTCTTTGGATCCCTTAATTGGAGCAAAGCATTAGGTCTTATGGGGGTGGTTATTTTCTTAATCTTCTTACTATCAAGGTATTACAAAGGCATCAAGATTGCAAGAAGCTATGTCAATACTCACTTTTTTCAATTTTTTATCTATTTTTGCGCCTTCGAATTGGCTCCGTGGATTATTATCTACAAGTTGGTTAAAGATCTTTTGTAATTTTTATTAGAGGGATAGAACGATATATGGCTGCAAAATCTAAATATAAAGAGTCTTACAAGGAGATAAAAAGAATACTAATTTCTCAGCCAAAGCCGGAACGGTCCGCTTATTTTGATTTAGAGAAAAAGTGGGGTATCACCGTCGATTGGCGTCCTTTCATACATGTAGAGCCCGTTACCGAAAAAGAATTTCGAAAAAATAGACTGCGTCCTGATGAGTTTACTGTCATTATATTCACAAGTAAGAACTCTATAGAGCACTTCTTCAGAATGTGTGAGGAGATGCGTATCAAGATGTCTCAGCAGACTAAGTATTTCTGTCTATCGGAAGCTATCGCTAATTACCTCCAAAAATTTATCCTTTACAGGAAAAGAAAAGTCTTTGTAGGTGTAAGACGCATAGAGGATCTCGCTACAGCATTTAACAAGCACAAGGAGAAAGAAAAGTTTCTATTACCATGTTCTAACTTAGGAGCTAAGGATGTCGTTAAGTACCTTGAAGATAACGACATCAACTACCAAGAAGCAATGATGTATAGAACCGTAAGCAGTGACTTATCAGATCTTAAGGACATTTTCTATGATGTCTTAGTATTCTTTAGCCCATTAGGTATACAGTCGCTGTACGATAATTTTCCAGATTTCAAACAAGGAGATACGAGGATTGCCTTATTTGGAGCTTCTACAACAGCTGCTGGACTAGAGAAAAACCTATATGTTAATATCCCTGCACCGACTCCAGAATCACCTTCTATGTCTGGGGCTCTAACTAACTACCTTAAGAAATCTAATAAGAAGTAGGTTTCTATTAGGTAGGTAATTGGATTGGCTATAAAATGTACTTAGGCTTAAGGTATTATCCTTAAATTTGCGTTTAACACGTTAGAAAAAACTCAATCGTACTATGCCAGATTTTTGTCACCTGCATTGTCATACTCAGTACTCACTTCTGGACGGAGCTGCCGACATCGGTCTTATGATGGACAAGGCTGTAAAAGATGGCCAGAAAGCTGTTGCGCTTACAGACCACGGCAATATGTATGGGGCATTTAAATTTGTCGCAGAGGCCCATAAGAGAAAAATAAAACCTATCGTAGGTTGCGAGTTCTATCTTGTAGAGGATCGTCACATCAAATCATTCAAAAGAAGTAAAGGCGAAAGTGATCGTAGATATCATCAGCTCATGCTCGCCAAAACCAGAGAAGGATATAACAATCTAATAAAGATGTGCTCTTTAGGTTTTACAGAAGGGCTCTATCAGAAGTTTCCGAGAATAGATAAAGAAGTGCTTGTCAAGTATCATAAAGGCATCATCGCAACCAGCTGCTGTCTCGGTGCTATTATCCCGAGATTGATAGCGCAAGATAAACTTGCAGAAGCTGAAGAAGAATTGAAATGGTGGCTTGATCTATTCGGTGAAGATTATTATATAGAAATACAAAGACATAGCGGATTAGAAAAAATAGATACTGTAGGTGATGATGGTCGTAAGACCTTCAGTAAGTATTCTCAAGAAGGCATCAACCAAGAACTCATTAAGCTGGCAAGAAAACATAATGTCAAAATCATAGCTACTAATGATTCTCACTATGTCAATGAGGAGGATTCCAGTCCACACGATATCCTATTATGTATCAATACCAACTCTTATCTCAAGGAAGATAATCGATTCAAGTTTCCGAGTTCTGACTTCTACTTTAAGACGCAGGCGGAGATGGGAAAAATTTTTCATGATATCCCTGAAGCGCTGGATAACACCATGCGTATCTATGATCAGATAGATGAGATAAAATTAGCAAGAGAAGTACTGTTACCTAACTACCCTCTTCCTAAAGAATTTACTAATCAAGAAGATTACCTCAGACATCTTTCTTTCTTAGGTGCTAAGAAAAAATATGGTACAATTACCAAAGAGGTAGAGGACCGACTTAATTTCGAATTAAGCGTTATCAATAAATCTGGTTATCCTGGGTATTTCTTGATCGTTCAAGATTTTACAAGTACAGCCAAAGATATGGGTGTCGCCGTAGGACCAGGTCGTGGATCTGCAGCAGGATCTGCAGTCGCCTATTGTCTCGGTATCACTAATGTAGATCCCATAAAGTACGACCTCCTATTCGAGAGATTCTTGAATCCAGAGAGGATATCGATGCCGGATATTGATATTGATTTTGATGATGAAGGTAGATCTAAAGTCATAGATTATGTCATCGACAAGTATGGTAAAAATCAAGTTGCACAGATTATAACATATGGTACCATGGCCGCTAAGATGTCTCTGAGAGATGTCGGTAGAGTTATGGAAGTACCATTAGGTGATGTCGATAGAGTATCTAAAGCATTTCCACAACAACTCGGTGCATCACTCAAGGGTGTCTTACACGAAGATGGTCTCATAGCCAAGTTAAAAGACTCTATGAGTAAGGAGGATCGTGACAAGTCTGCACAGTTCCGTAAGATGGCTGAGAAGGATGACAACATCGGTAAGATGATCCGATCTGCTAAGCGAGTAGAAGGATCTATACGTAATACCGGTATCCATGCGTGTGGGGTTATCATTACACCTGATGATATCACTAATTATGTACCCGTCGCGGTAGCCAAAGACTCCGAACTCCTCGTAAGTCAATTCGATAACAGTGTCGCTGAAGATGCCGGATTACTAAAGATGGATTTCCTCGGATTAAGGACACTAACGATAATAAAAGATACGGTAAAGTTCGTTAAGCAAACTAAGGGATTTGAAATTGATATAGAAGAAATCAATCTCGAAGATCAGGAGTCATTTAAACTATTCCATGAAGGTCATACCATAGCTATATTCCAATATGAGTCTGCAGGAATGCAGAAGCATCTTAAGGATCTTAAGCCTAATAAATTTGAAGATCTTATTGCGATGAATGCCTTGTACCGACCAGGCCCGTTGCAATACATTCCAGATTTTATTAAAAGAAAACACGGTAAGCAGAAGATTACTTATGATCTCCCAGAGATGCAAGAATATCTGGAAGAGACTTATGGTATAACCGTCTATCAGGAGCAAGTGATGCTTTTGTCACAGAAGCTTGGAGGATTCTCAAAAGGTCAGGCAGATCAGTTGAGGAAGGCCATGGGTAAGAAGAAAAAGAAATTAATCGATGAGATGTGGCCTAAGTTTCTGGAAGGCTGTACTCAGAACGGACACCCAGAAGCTGCGATCAAAAAGATATGGGAAGATTGGGAAAAGTTTGCTTCCTATGCATTCAACAAGTCTCACTCAACATGCTATGCTCTAATTGCATTCCAGACAGCGTATCTTAAGACGCATCATCCGTCAGAATTTATGGCAGCTGTGCTTAATCATAATAAGTCAGATATTACGAAGCTCAATTTTTTCTTACGAGAATGTAAGCGTATGAGCATTAATGTATTTGGACCTGATATTAATAAGAGCGGTATCAACTTTACAGTAAATAAAAAGGGAGAAATTCGATTTGGATTATCTGCTCTCAAGGGGCTCGGTAAGGGACCAGCTGAAGAACTCATTAGAGAGAGAGAAGAGAACGGAGAATACACATCAGTTGTAGGTCTTGCTAAGAGGGTCAACCTAAGAGCCGTCAATAAGAAATCTGTCGAAAGTCTCGCTTATGGAGGTGGATTTGATTCTTTTGGAAAATTCAGATCTCAGTATTTTTCTCCATCAGATAAATACGAAACCTTCTTAGAGCATGCCCTTAAGTTCGGTAATGCATATCAAGCCCAGAAGGACTCTAAGCAAGTATCTCTTTTTGCTGATCAAGCTGACGAATTCGTTAGTGATCCTGAGCCACCGAATTCTATCCCTTGGATAAAAACCAACAAACTCGAAAAAGAAAAAGAAGTTACAGGCATCTATATCTCCGGTCACCCTCTCGATGATTATAAGATGGAGTTAGATAATTATATCAATTGCCCACTGGAACAAATCAACAACGCTGGTACGAATACTGTCAAAATCGCAGGGATACTAACTAAAGTAAGTCATGGTGTATCACAGAAGAATGGTTTAGGGTATGGTCGTGTAACGATGCAAGATTATACAGGATCATTTGAGATGGGTTTCTATAACGAAGAATACAAAAGATATAAAGACCTCCTTGCAGATGGCCAAGTGATATATATAGAAGGAGTCTTCCAGAAAGGCTATGGAGATTCTAGTAGAATGTTCTTTAAGATAAGAGATGTGAGGCTACTGGCCTCATTAAGTGCTGATCTTACGAAGTCTCTTACACTGAGAGTACCTCTAAGTCAAGTTAATGAAAAATTCATAGACAAGTTATCTGTACTCTTTAAAGATCACAGTGGTAACCATAATCTTAAGATGCGTGTTTTTGATCTGGAGGATAAGATGAATCTTGATTTTAATGTAAGCGGAGTGAAGCTAGATATAGACTCTCATCTTATAGAAAAGCTAAAAGAGATAGGATTAAGTTATAAATTAAACTAATCGTCTTTAATTATCGTTTACTTAGAATGAAGCTTCTTACTCTATTCTTACTCATAGTTACTTATTCTTGCAGTAATGCCCAAGACTGGGAAAGGTCAGACATCACCATCTATGAGACCTTCGACGAGTTTGAATCTATTCTACATATAGATAATGATACAACTTACTTGATAAATTTCTGGGCGACATGGTGCAGTCCTTGTGTCGCTGAACTTCCATATATCGAAGCGCTTAACGAAACGTACAGAGATGAGAAGTATAAAAACATCTTAGTAAGCTTAGATTTCAGAAAACAAATAGACAGTAAGCTCATTCCTTTTCTAAATACTAAGCAAATCAAATCTGATGTCGTTGTCTTACTCGATGGTAAAAGTTCTAAATGGATAGATCGTGTTGATCCCAAATGGTCGGGAGCTATTCCTATCACAATAATTTATAACAAGAAGAAGCGCCTTTTCTTAGAGAGACAATTTCATAGTGAAGAAGAACTTACCGAATTAATAGAACCATTTTTAAAACGTACATGACGTTGATAATTAATAAAAATTAAACTACTGATAACCGTCGATTGCGCCTATAAATAAACGTGCCGCGATACGTGGTATTTAGACATACAAGGAGATTATTAATCTCTTTATTTACTATTAACAACAATTTTAAAAAAAATTAAACACATGAAAAAAATACTATTTCTATCCATTCTTAGTGCTATAATATCATTTAGTGCATTTACAATAATACATTCTGGATACCATATCGGAGACACGGCAGCAGATTTTAGCCTTAAGAATGTAGATGGAAAAATGGTCTCACTTGCAGACTACGAAGATGCTAAAGGATACATCGTCACATTCACATGCAATCACTGTCCTTATGCTGTTATGTATGAAGATAGATTGATAGATCTACATAACAAATATGCTCCTAAAGGTTATCCTGTTGTAGCTATTAATCCTAATGATCCAGCTGCTAATGCAGAAGATGGATATGAAGAAATGCAAGTAAGAGCTGAAGAGAAGTCTTTCCCATTCGCTTACTTATTTGACGAAGGTCAGAAAATATACCCCGTATATGGCGCTACTAAGACACCTCACGTATTCTTACTAGATGCTGATAGAAAAGTAAAGTACATAGGCGCTATAGATGACAGCCCTAAAGATGCTGATGCAGTAGAAGTTAAGTACTTAGAAGATGCTATCACGGCATTAGAAAGTGGTAAGAACCCAGACCCAGCGACTACTAAGGCGATAGGTTGTTCTATTAAGACCGTCAAAAAGTAATATCAAAATAACAACATCGTACCATTTAACTTTGAGATGTCATAAGTGACACTTCGGAGTTAGATGGTATTATACAAATATCTATACGGAGCAATTAAGAATAGTATTGTATTAGTTGTAGTTTTATGTTCACGTAATTAAATTTTATGAAGTATATCGGTCTTTTAGTTTTACTCTCGTTTCTTATGATAGATTGTAAGCCAGCAAGCCCTACAGAAGGATATCAAGACTTAGATCTCATGTCGTATGGTCTTCCTATCAAAATAAAAGCACCTGAAAATGCTAAAGTAGAATTTGATAATATGGGATTCGTACAAGATGTAACGATCCAAGGTGGTGATAACTTCTACATACAATTACAAGGTGGTACAGCAACGACAACCGATATCGCATCTATAAAGGCTGAATACCTCAATAGTATAAAGAACAGCAAATATTTCTCTAAAATAATAGAAGAAGGAGACGCAGGATTTATCTACGAAAAAGATTTAGGTGACGGGAATCTCAATTATGACTTTCGCTATATAAGAGTTCAGGGAGATAAGGAATATATCTTTCAACGAGGACTCGTAGGAAAGTACACAATCGAACAAGTCAAAACCATGTACGAATCTGTAAAATAGTTATCTGATGATTCTTATCAGATCTAAGCTTTCTCGAGCAAGTTGTCTGCATTAATTAAGAAGACAAACAAAGCGATACAAAGGATAATCATAGGTTTAGTAATTTGCATGACGTAAAGGGTATTGTTTTTTATATTATATAATATACCATAAAAAACGTACCAATATTGCAAATCGTCTCAAGAATGGGTGGATACCCTTAGTCTATTTGGTGGAGTAAATTTGTTATTGTTGATAAGTAATTGAATTTGACGTTTCCTTAGAACCTTAATCCTTCCCCATTTTTTTCTAACCACTTCTCCTTCTCCTTATAATCAGGCATTACTCCTCTGACGATACTCCAGAATGCAGGAGAGTGATTCATCTCCTTAAGGTGAGATAGTTCGTGGATGATCACGTAGTCGATAACATCCTGAGGTGCAAATAATAGTCGGCTAGATAGATTAATATTATTATCAGTAGAACAGCTCCCCCAGTTAGAAGCATTATTCTTAAGTCTTACACTCTTGATATGTTCTTGGAAGTGAAGGTTATTATAATGATGGACTCTATCTGAGATGTCCTTAAGAAAATAACTTGAAAATACACGTGACAAAACCTTTCCTATCAGAATCGCTTCTTCTTGTTGTGTCATTCCCGTGGGTAGGTTAATGTGTACTCTGTGATCTCTGCTGATCTTAGCTGAAGCCGACTTACGTTGCTCCTTATTTATTAATAATTGGAAATTAGTATTGTGGATATTAATGAATTCTTTATGCTCATAGACGATCCCTCGGAACCTAGCGAATAGATCTGGCTTCTCGCGGAATTGTTCTATGCACCATTGCTGTAATTTTTGCATCTCACTGGTCAGCATAGCACCGACATAATGTTTTGGTAATATGATATTGACACTGGTCTTAGTGATAGAGTAACGTATGCTTGTACGCCAGTCCTTTTTAATTTTGACTGGTACTTTGACACCGTCGAAAGTAAAGTAGGTTTTCAATATTACCCTACTTTATTAGCTAAGTCTTTCATTACAGAAACTAAGACCTCTACACTTTCTATATCCATCGCATTATACATAGACGCTCGGAAGCCTCCTACTGATCTATGCCCAGCGATACCCATAATACCTGCCTCGGTACACATAGATAAGAACTTTTCATTGTGTCCTTCATCCTTCAATAAGAAAGTCGCATTCATAATACTTCTGTCTTCTACGGCCGTCGTCCCAGCGAATAGAGGATTGCTATCTATCTCAGTGTACAGCAAATCTGCCTTTGCATTATTACGCTTTTCCATCGCTTCTACGCCACCATGCTCTAAGATCCAATCCAAGTTAAGCTTAGTCGTATAGATCGGTAACACAGGCGGTGTATTGAAAGCAGAATCTTTGGCGATATGTGTTCTGTAATCAAGCATAGTGGGTATGTCTCTCGATATCTTACCTAAGATATCCTTCCTTACAATCACCATTGTTGTACCTGCAAGACCGACGTTCTTCTGTGCTCCAGCATATATTAATCCGAATCTCTCTAAAGGTATCGTACGAGAAAAAATATCTGAACTCATATCAGCAATAAGCGGACAACTGCTTTCTGGATAATCTTTGATCTGTGTACCAAACACGGTATTGTTAGATGTAACATGTAGATACTTCAGATCGCTAGGCATGTCGTACCCTTTAGGTATAAATGTATAATTCTTATCCTTAGAACTCGCGACTTCTACTGGCTGACATAATTTCTTAGCTTCTTTGATTGCCTTGTCAGACCAAGTTCCAGTATTAACATATCCTATCTTATCATCTGCATCCGCAAGATTCATAGCTGTCATATAGAACTGAGAACTGGCACCACCTGTCAGAAATAGTACAGCATAATCGTCATTAAGGCCAAATAGCTTTTTGACATTATCCACCGCCTCTGTCATGAATTGTACCACAGGCTTAGATCTATGTGATATCTCCATTATGGATAATCCCATACCTGCAAAATCACGTACCGCATCTGCAGTTTTTTCTATTACTGATTGTGGAAGTATCGCTGGACCTGCGTAGAAGTTGTGCTTTTTCATATTGAGCTACTATTTTGTTGTATTAAATGAGGCACAATATTAAGGACAATTTCGGAAAATTGTTTAATACTTCAATGGAACTTGTTGGAAATGAATACTCAGTCAAATAATTTGAATTTTCATTTAGGTCTATTGGCAGAAAGACTTAATTCATCTCTCACTCAACAATATAAATCCCACAATCCTGATCCTTATTTCCTTTCTCAAATATAAGATTGGTATATAAAGATTTGAGAACTGCCTTTTCTTTATCGTATGGAATAGACACTGTTGTACTTTTTAGTAATTCGTGATATTCGACTACGCCTGACTTAGTTATACATATTTCTAAATCGACTCTTTTACCATCAAAACTTTTAAGCCCAAGGATATCAAGCAATTCTTCTTTGTTTTCTTTAATGATAGTCCTTTTGATTTTCTTTAGTTTCTTAGGACTTCTTTTTGCAGCCTTAACTTCTTTCTCTAAGTGATTGGTATATACTTTATCAGTGGTATTATTGATGTCATCATTAGTAATAGGACCCTCTTCTATCACTCGTCTTTCAAAAGTTACCGTCTCCTTATAAGTATCAGTATCAAACGTGCTTATGGTATCCGTAACAAACTTTTCATATCTGACAGTTTCCTCGTACGTATCGGAGTCAAATATTGTAATAGTATCTACTTGGTAGGGAATAGTATCAACAGCTGCTTCATTAACAGGAGGTAGCGTTGTAATCCTATATGTCTTAAATGCGTACATATGTAGTCCTAAAAGTAACAATGGCAATACCATTGCATATCTCCATTTCCTATGTGTGAGCTTATCTAATTTCTGTAGCATAATGATTCTGTTTTTTAATTTATAAGAAAAGTTATTGACACAAGTAAGATGGCTGGAGCCAAAAGAAATCTCACTTAATAATTTAGCATAATTATATCTTCCATTTATCTTCGAAGCATAACTATCGCAGATATATTCGTGGTTGGTTTTTATTGTTTTTTGGATTAAGTATACGAATGGATTAAACCATAGTATTGCTTTAGCTATCTCAGATATGATTAGATCAATGCTATGATATTGTCTTATATGGATAAGCTCATGTTCAAGTATTTCGTCTCTAAGATTTTGGTTCTTAGGTTTGATGAGGTATCTGAAAAAACTGTAGACTTTATCGCTGTCCTGCCCTTCTAATACAGTATAGTGAGGGCCTACTATCTTAGATGATCGCCATATTCTTAAGAGTACCGTTGTTAGATTAATCAACAGGCGACATGCAAATATCAAAGCTATAACTCCATAAATAATAAAGACTCCCTTATACATGTCTATTGCTTGATCGGCAACTACCGATTCTATGGTACCAGCAAAAGAAGTCGTATTCTTAGCACCTAATGATTTCTCTATATAGATGGGATATACATTAAAATGAAGCAAGGGTAGAAGAAAGCTAACAGCGTACATACCCATCAAGTAAATTCTATTACACTGAAAAGATGGTAGCTCCCGTAAGAAAAAATGAAAAAACGTATATAGAACACTCAAGCAAATGCTGACCTCTAAGAGATAAATAAGATGTGCTGACATTATTTTTCTTTTTTAAATTTTTTCAAAATATCCTGTATCTCTTCGTGGTCTACTTTCTCCTCTTCCATAAAAAATGATAAAAGTTGCTCCTTAGAATTGCCAAAGAAGGCACTCATCATATTATTGTAAATCGTTTTGCGGTATTTTTTCTTAGAAATTAAAGGAAAGTATTGGTGTGATCTACCATACTTAACAAAGTCGACCAACTTCTCTTTCTCTAATTTTCTGATGGTCGATAAGAACGTATTATACGGCATTGGCTGCTTAAAGTGGGCCAAAATTTCTTTCGGAAATCCCTTTTCTATTTGCCATAGTATAGACATTATTTCTTCCTCTACTTCATTAAGTCTGATCATAGATAACTAATAAGATATTCAAATATAACGATATTTTCGTTATTAAAACGAAAGCTTAGTTATAGGTATTGTGTAATCTTATAATTTTTTAGAATAGATAGTGTATTAGTTCTATGTATTACGAGGTATTGATGAGGTACTGATAAAGTTATAGATAACAACTTAATGAGTCTGACAAGGAACACGTAAATATCTTGATGATTTGGTTACACGGTGTTATCGCTGTGTCTATTGATCAATTTGAATTTTGACACTTGGGAAATAATGAAATACATTTCTACCGACTGGATTTTTTAATTTGATCAAATTTTTTTAGCATATACCAGCATATTTAATTCCTGTTAGCCGATGTAGATCAAAATCAAAAGTGGATAAGTCATTATGGTTAAATTTAGAAATATTATCATGTCCACAGGATCTTGCGATAACTTTTATCAAGTCATTAGTAGCGTCTAAGAAATTATTTAGCTGATTAGCTGATGATTCGATGATTAATCTTTGTCGGAGGTCGTCTTTCTGAGTTGCTATACCTACTGGACAATAATTAGAATCGCAGGCTCTCATAGCTAAGCAGCCTATGGCTTGCATAGCAGAATTAGCGACTGCAATAACATCTGCTCCGAGCATCATGGCTTTAGCAAAATCTTCTGCGACACGCAGACCACCTGTTATGATAAGTGTCACGTCTCTTGCGCCTATATTGTCCAGATGTTTTCTAGCACGAGCCAGTGCAGGTATTGTCGGCACATTAATATTATTACGAAGGATCTTTGGAGCAGCACCAGTGCCTCCACCTCTACCATCGAGTATGATGTAGTCAACGCCGACTTTTACAGCAAAATCAATATCTGCTTCGATATGACTTGCTGCTATTTTAAATCCTATAGGTATACCTCCTGTTTTTGATCTGACCTTATCCGCAAATTCGCGGAAGTCATCTACCGTTATTAGATCTGGAAATGCTGCTGGTGAGATGGCCGCCTCTCCCTCTTCTAAGTCACGAACATTTGCAATTTCCTTTGTGACCTTATTTCCTGGTAAATGTCCACCTGTACCTGTCTTAGCTCCTTGTCCTCCCTTGAAATGGAAAGCCTGTACCTTCCTGACTTTCTGCCAAGTAAAACCAAACTTACCAGATGCCAACTCGTAGAAATAACGGGAATTATTAGACTGTTCTTCTGGAATCATTCCACCTTCTCCACTACATATGCCAGTTCCTGACATCTCAGCACCCATAGATAATGCAATTTTAGCTTCTTTAGATAGGGCGCCGAAACTCATATCAGAAACTAATATTGGTATATCTAACTCTAATGGCTTTTTGGCTTTAGGGCCTATAATCACTTTTGTACTGACATCATCCTTATCCATAAGTGGTCGGGTGGCTAACTGCGCAGGCAAGAATTGGATTTTCTCCCACTTAGGCAATGTATTTCTATCTACACCCATAGAAGCAGAAGGACCATGATGTCCCCAGTTTTTAAGACCATTCTTCGCTAACTCTTTGATATAGCCATTGTACGGTTCTGTATCTTGTGGATTTGTATCAGCGTATTGTCCGAGATACTCATCTCTGTTAAATGGCTGCGGATTATCATCTAAGTAAGAATTAATTTCTTCCTCATCTACGTACACAATGCCATCTTTGATCTCGGAAGTAAACTTATGTAAAGCTTCACTATTATCATATGCGCTTACTCCAGTATCTATACGATAATCCCAATCATGGACACCACAGATAATATTGTCTCCTTTCACATAACCATCTGCCATGAGAGCTCCTCTATGCAGACATCTTCCATATAGTACAGATACTTTTTTTCCATACTTAATAATGACAAGGTCCAAGCCATTGATCTGTTTTCCGATCGGCTCTTTCTCCTCTAACTCTTTGAGAGTACATAACTTGATTTCTTTCATATTCAATATGTATGTCGACTTTAAATTTTATTACAACTAACTGAGAATAGTCAGACTGACATCCTCAGCACTTATCATGTACTTATGCTCATCGTCTAACACTGGACATGTAATCTACAAAATCACCACCTAATTGTTCTATTAAGAACTCTTCTTCTTGCTTAATTTTTACATTGACTCCATCAGCCAATAAGAATAAATGTGCATTTCTGAGATTGCAGATGGTATGAGTATTTACATTGCAATATGGAATCTTACTTTTGCTTGTCAGTTTTTTAAAAAATAATTTTATTGGTTCGCTTAACATTAATGGAGTACACAGCGTAGAGCTTAGGCTATCATGTAGTCATCGCTTACTATAGACTTTTATCTTTCTGCTGATATACTATTCCTCCAAATCGTGCTTCTTGAGCAAAGTATTCAATGTTATTAATATAACAAATGTTTGTATCATACTTTTCTTTATGTTCACTCCCAGAATAATATCCTTGACAGCCATGTCCCATTACTTCAGTATTAAAGAACACTAATTCTCTACCTTTTATATCAGTTATTAAGGAGTAGCACTTTCTGCAAATACATTTAGGATATCTAGCACTAAACGACCTCGGGTCTCCGCAATTTGAACAGTACTGTTTGTATTCGCTTCTTTTAATTGACTCAGTATATACATGATTTTCCCAAGTATTTAAATTCCCATATTCGTCTTTCGTAAAATTCCCAAGTTTGCGAATTTTATTCCCTTCATTTACAAGTAATTTTGTTATTAAACGATCTTCCTTCCTTCCAATATTTTCTTTAAACGGAGAATAATCTAAATACCATTTTGGGTTTGAAACAAATTGATTCCAAAATTCTTCCAATTCGTTGAATGAGTTATATGGTTCAAATTTAAGGTTTTCTATAGCAATGCCTTTAGCCATATTTGCAACCGACTTTACGAACTTTGAATTAATGTAATTTAGTTTATAAGCATTTTTTTCGTCAAAATATCCGATGATAAATTTTCCTTCTTTTAGATTTGATATGCAATAATTGTAATGTTCGTCCAGAGTAAATTGGGCATCGATTTTTTCTTTTTCCTTATTACGTCTTTCAATATTATTTTGATATCTTTCTAAAGCATTTTTTAATGGCTCTTTGTGGAATACAATTCCTTTTCCTGTACTTAGGATTTTACCCGACTCCATTTCTATGAGTTTTTCTTCCTTATAATCCCTGTTCGTTTCTTCGTCATGCTTTCTCTGATAAATTAATTTAAGCTTCTTATCCACACTTATTATCTCTTTTTCGCTGTAATCAAAATAGTCTTTGTATTCTTCAAACTTTAGTATTTCAGCGTTTGAAGGATTTACTATGTATTGTTTAGGTAGATATCCAACACCCGACTTTTTCGTAATTGGTGATTCTTCTACAACTATAAGTTTGGACTGATAATCTATATAGCTTCTTAACTCAAAGCCAGTATCTGGTCTAAAGTCGAAGTTTCCGTATTGGGAACTTGCTTTTTTAGAGAATTTACTTTTTACGATTTTCATTTTATTTATTTCGTAGAACGTATCGGCAACATCCGTTGTGCTGACACAGGAAGCATGATCGTGAGCGTCGCTTGAAATCTACGCATTATCTGCAAGTAAGATGATGATAAGTCGTCGTCTTTGAAGAAGGAGGATATGCGATTTTATCTACAGTTGTGTTGTGCTATTCTTCTCCTATATGTTTTTTATAAAACTTCCAAGTTTCTTTTGCTACATTTCTCCCTAATTCTAATCCAGCAACATTATCTGCCTGAATGTGATAACCACCCAAGACTCTTGAAATGCCGGCCATTTCTGCGGTTTCAGTAAAGCTTGGAAATTTTAAAGTAATCGTATCTCCTAAATTTTCAGCATCTATTTCTGTGAGAGCTCCTGCAACCAAAGTAGCTTCCGATCCAAATTCATCACTGCCTGTCCACATTTTTAAAGCTTCAGCACATGCTCCACTAATGGTGCTATGACCTGAAGTATAACTTGGAAATGGAGGACATAAGAATATTTCAGGTGAATAAGGTCTCCATTCATTTCCATCCATATCTATCATTCCTTTACCTTCTCCTCCCCAAGCTTTAATTTTTTGATTTTCATAATATTGATGAACTAAGGCATAAGGTCTGGCATAATCGTAAAACATTTTTGAATCCCAAGAAGCGATGAAGGCATCCATTGCAACCACCTGATTTAGGAAATACATTTTTACATCTTGATCAAGTGTGTGGTTATCTCTACGAGAAACTTCTTGAGCAAACTTTAACCAATGTCCAGCTTGTTGTACAGATTGTGGTCCATCTCGCATAAATTCTACTAAGGCGATTTGATAATCTGTTAGATTGACTTGTAAGTCTATTACTTCTTGAACTTCTTTTTCCAGTTGTTCTGAACCTATCATCGGTGGAGGTCCAGGGCGAAATTGGTCTCCTGACTTCAAGGCTATAGGTTTGACTTTATCCCAAAATGGAGTTAAGCATCCAGGGGCATATTTTCCGCCTTTGCCATCCGAAAAATATTTAGGTTGCCATCGGTTAGGGTCAACATTCTTATCAGCAGAATTAACAGGCTCGTATCCAACATAATTAAAATAAGCCTGGCCATTAGAACCGGCTTCTTCGCCATATTGATTAGAGCCGTCTCCTTTTCGAGCTTCTATAACTGCTTTTGCAGCTAAGTTACCAATACCCTCTGGCGTAGAAGGGTCTAATGATTCGTTCATTGGGTCTAAACCCAACTCTGTCATAAATTTTGCAAATAATGGTTTATCCGAAAAATAATATTCATTCAATGTTCTAAAAGCGGCGTAACTAATGGCAATTTCTTTATTACTTAGAGTATGCTCTTTTGGTGGTGTTCTATTAACGTCTTCGAGATATACAGGAAATGCTTTTTCGTCATACCTCGACCAAGCATCGAATACAGCGACAAAAATTAAACCCAAATATCGAGATGTTATCGTCGGTCTTGGTTTGAATTTTTCAGTGTCATTCGCTTGGGCGGTCAATGCCATATACGCCCATTTGTAGGCCATATTTTCAGCTCCTTTGGGTACATCTGTTTCTATCAAATTTTTATCTTCCTTTTGAATTTGGCTCTGTTTACAGCCTAGAAGAATTAGGGAGATAACAAAAAGTAAAATCGGTTTTTTCATATTGGCTTCAGTTAATTATATGTCCAGAAAAACGTTCTATAAATCGGTAAAAAAAATGCTTATTTATTGATATTAATAATCTTAAAAGTACTATTTAGTTGACAATAGAAATAATTTGTCGCTGAAAATTAATATAAACACCACCAAAGAATTAACCTCCCTATGGTGACTGCCATTCCTTTAATTAAGCTTTTGTTCTTGGGAAAAAATATATCAATGAAATAAAAAAATTACTGAAAATTAAGCTTAGGGCATGACATAGGATTTATAATTATAGCCAGTCATTCATCTTTTAGTAGCTTCTCACTTTAATCAATTCATTGTCCTTGTTGTAATACGAAACTTTGCTTGGAAAATCACTATTACAATTAGAAACTAATAAATTTTTATCTGTCTCATAGTATAATATTGTATAATCACCATTCTTTTTATAACTGATATATTCACCAGTTCTATAACCCATCCAAATATTACCCTCGTGCAATTTCTTTCCTGTTTTAAAGTTTAATTGAATGTTATATCCAGTTCTAAAACCATTGACAATATTTGCTTTTCCATCAGTTCTACTAATTGTAGTTTCTATTCCATTTACAAAATTGCTATGGTAAATAAAATTACCATCCTCATCAAATTTATAATGAAGCCCATGTTTTATTCCTTTATCATAATTTGTTAATTCAGTTAATTCATCGGATTTGAAGTATGTATGTTCAGTCCCTTGTGGTTTAGCGTTCATATATGGAGTTACTTTTTTGCCACCGTTTGGATAGTGTCCTATTTTGGTTATGATTTCCGATTTCGAATTATAATATACCTCATACTCCAGCTTCTTATCAAAGAAATATTTCCATTTTCCTATTGGCTTATGTTCATTTGTAGTTCCAATTACTTTTATTGAGCCATCTTCCTCAAACATTTTAATTTCAGTATTTAAAGTATCCACGAATTCATATTTCTTACGTTTTACTATGTTACCATTTTTATCATAATATTTCCATTCACCAATTTTGGCTCCTTTATGATACCTACCACTACACAAGCAATTATAACTCGACGAATCAATTAGGTTAATGTATTCACCATCTTTATAGTGGAGATAGAAATCTTCAAGATTAGAGTTGATAAGCCCCACTTCACGATACTTAATAATAGTATCGCCATTTTCATTAATTCTGTAGAAATTTGTTATTCTTTTATTTTGATCAATGTATTTGTAATTGAAGAATTTATAATTATAAATATTCTTTGAAATCAGTTTTCCATTTTTTGTCTTAGTAACAGATTCTATAGTCAAAGGCAAATGATCTAAAACGTATCTTGTGGTTTTTCCATCCGGGATTCCATCGACATATTCTATATCTAATTCTAAGTTTTGTTTAGTTACTTCGATTCTGTGACTGTAATGTTTCCAACTTCCATGAGTATTACCATCTAAATATTTTCCTTCTGCAATAAGCGATTCTTTTAAGAATAATTTCTTTGAACCTGTATATCTACTCGTTCGCAATTCGTCTACTTGATTTATTAGCCTCACAATATCATCACCATAAACTCTTTGTTTATATCCGCATCCAACATCATTCTCAGTCATTGGACTAGATAGATTATAGCAGATTGTAGCTGTATAATGGTAGTCATCTTGCGATTCACTAATGATTAACCAATTTGTTCCGGGTTTCAATTTTGTTCCTCCTTCGGTTGTATAAGCTCCAGTAACAATTCTTACTGTATCCATTGGAGTTCCTCGATAGACATCAGTCACCACAGCTAAACTCGTAAAACCTCCTAAGCCAAAATATGTCGTTGTTATCTGACAAACAAAGATTGAATGATTGTCATTGTTGTTAAGCAAAGTATGTGTTAAGTTGAATCGCTCGCCAAAACATGATGCCATTGCTGTTTTTGATAGCATCACGAGAATTATTATAAAGGCAAGTTTTTTCATTTTTGAGTTTGTGGTATGCTATAACGGTATTGTAGTGTGTGGCGTATCTCGTAGGGTATGCCATCATGACCATGCGTTATAGGTCACCATCGGCGTATCCTGCTAACACAAATTTAGTAGTTTTGATAACACGTTTTATTAACTAATCGTAATTAGTCAGGTTAATAGGGGCTTAACCACGCCACTATCATTCGGATTGCTTTTTAAATATTTCTTCAAATACTCATTGATGGAGATTGATTTAAATGAAATTTGTTTATTTTATTTTAAATTGCCCTGTATTCATTTCCATTATTTTTATCTTATTATCAAACACCATATAATTGAAACTCCTTTTTCGAGTTTAGAAAATTAATTTTAAATCTTTTAGTATCATTTTCCCTGCACAAATTGAGACCTTGCTTTTCCGTCATTAATAATGCGTCTTAGGTGACAATAATTAGCTAATTCGTCTAAGTCAACTTCAATATCAACAACAATAAACCCTTGAGAAATTAGACCTGTTTTAGCTTTAGAGTATGCCTTATACCATTCACTCCAAGTTTCATGCATACTTTCTCTATCATCAATGATCTCTAATAGCCTCTGCCAATCTTCTTTTTTATAGTATGCTATTTTTACGCCTGTCATATTTTTAGTTTTTTCATACTGTAACTGGATCATGCATATGCAGAGTGCTGACGAAGGAAACATGATCGTCATGTCACTTGATACATACTGAATTTTCAGCGTCTAAATATTTTAATTTCGTGTTCTATTTTAAGCAATCAACAAATTTAATTTTCGGTAAGTCTTCAATCTTTAAATTCCATGCAATTAAAGCGTTGTGAATTTGATCTTGTTTAGTTGAACAAAATTCATGATTCTTAAAGTCTTCCCTAATAGGAGGAAACAGGGAGCCACTTTCTAATCTTCCTTCCCTAATTTCCTTTTCTAGTAATTGTTTAGTTTCATTCTCAAAGAATAACTTTGGCTGAGTTTGACCTACATGAAATAAAGTTATCATAACTACCCAATTTCTGCAAGAATCTACTCCACTTGTCTTTAATGATCCCATCTCTGGAAACCCATTATATTTTGAATATTGGATTATTCTTTCAAAGTTTTCTTTAAAACCTTTCTTTCTCTTGGCATAATTAGACTTTATCTGTTCTTCTGAACCGTCATCGCTGATCCCTTACATAATCCCACTCATCAGCAAAATCGAAACGGCATAGAAACCTATCACCTACTTAGACACGCTTCGTCCAACTATCCTACCGGCTATCAGTCACGACCGAAGATTAATTTTTAATACAATCTTTAGTCTTTAATATTATGCACTGCGTTTTGCAGATTAGATTGTGTTTCAAATGGATTGTAGATTTTATTTTTAATTCTCAATTCAATAATTGTTCTTTTCGAAATAGTATCCATAGTTTCTTTAAGTAAACTAATCTTTTCCATCACGATCCCTTCATTTTTAAAAACATCACCGAATGAACCATTGTATACAAACTGATAGAATTTCATATCTTCATTTAACCAATATTCAATCACGTATTCCTTCTTATTATATTTATTATATGTTTCTTCTGTAAATTTTCTGCATTCAAATCCCAGTATATACTTTTTTGATTTTGTTTTCTTTAATTCTCCCATACTATTTTTGTACTTATATGGATAAATTCCTCCATCATTAAAAAAACCATTAAGGGCTGTAGTGTCAATTGACGTCGGTGGTTTAGTGAGAAAAATTTTTTGATGATTTAATCTTTGAACTTTGCAAGAATTATAAATTTCTGTTTCAGAATACTTCATCGAGCTTTCAACAAGAAATTTTTCGGTTATTTGAAATCTACTTACTTCATCAAGCAATAGTGGATGATCAATATATTCCACTACATTCGTTATTTCATTAATGTCTATTGTAACTCCACTCCAACTTTTATAAAATACTTCTCCTTCGAAAATTGGGTAATTTTCATTTTCCAAATTTGTATCAATTAGACTAAAGCATAGAATAAAAATAGCTTTAAAAAGTTTAAATCTCATATTATTAAATTTTTATGATTTCGTTGCTCGTAACGGATTGGTGACATGCAGCGTCTCCGCAGAAGGATATGCTGTCATCATTACGTGTTAAACAAAGCTCCTGCGTCGCAGCCTAAAAATACATCAGTATAATCTTAGTTGTACGCTTTATATAGTAACAAATTATAAATTAAGATATGAAAAAAAATTTCATTCCCATTGGCATCGTCTCATTTGACGAAGCTATCAGCCGTATGGATACACATATGGTATTCAAAGGTTCTGCTTTTGCCACTCGGCAGAACAACTACTTACGTAGCCTCAAGGTACTCACTAAAAGCGAACGTAAAGCTATGGCGATATTGAGACTCTTCGGGACTGCAGAATTAGATGATTGCACATGTTGTAAAAAAGGTAAAATGAAAATCATCTTCGGTATCAATAAAAATAGACCACCTTCGAAAGCGCTTCTTGATAAAATAAAAAACAAAATAGGAAATCATGATAAGTAACATTTACTTAATAAGCGGAGCTATGCTCATAACTGAAAACATCAACCCTTTGCAAACTCAAATTAGTAGAAATTACAAAAATATAGTAGAACAGATCATAACAAACCACCTATAAATACATAGTAAAATATATCAATCGCTGATCTCTTACATCGTTCACTCATCTGTAATATCGAAACGGCATAAAAACATATCACCTACTTGGACACGCTTCGTCCAACTATCCTACCGGCGAGCAGGCACGACCGAAGATTCATTTTTAATAGAATCTTTAGTCTTTAATGTTAGCTATAGTCCCTTATAATTCTAATTTTTTAATGGCTTTCATATCTAAGAACATTTTACCACTTGACTGTAATTTTATAAATCCAAAATGCTCATAGTACTTTTCGGCTTGGTCATCTAAGGGATCTGCAATAACAGCTACTGATCCTAAATCAGACTCTGCTACTTTAAAACTTCTTTTTAACGCATCTACCAATATTTTTGATCCGTAGCCTTGACCTTTGTAGTTTTTATCTAATGCTAATCTTCCTAATAGGGTGACAGGAATGTAGTCATAAGATTTTGGGAATTTTTTTCGTAATCCTTCTGGCACATTATTGTAAGGAATACTTGCATTTGAAAGAGTATAGTAGCCTATAATTGTTTCTCCATCATCATCAAGATAAAGAAAACAGACAGCTAACTTTTTCTTTATATCTTGACTTATTTGCTTTTTGAAGTAATTATTTAGTGATTCTTTTTCACAGTCGAATTCTTTTCTGCTATAGCCTTTATCAAAGGGAACTGTTAAAAATTCCATTATTTGTTAGCTGCTTTTGTAAATGATTTAGCTGCTTTCTTCAACGCATCATTCGGATGTGAGTCTCTTAGGATTGAAGAAAAGAATATTTCTTTATCCCTTTCAGATGCAAGAATTAATTTTTCTTTTTCAATTAATGCTTCTGCTTTCTCAATCGCGGCTTGCAATATGAATGCACTTAATGATCTATATCCTGCAGGTTTATATACTTGTTTTAAAAATATCTTATAAACCATATTCAATCGGATATCCAATCTTGCCTCTTTATCTGCAAGCTCCGGTTTTATTTCTTTTGATAATTGCTCTATTGTTAACATATCTGATTTTTTATAAATGTACGTATAAATTCCGTACAGTGCAATAGTTTCCCATGATTATACGTAGCGGATCGATGATATAGAGCGGACGATCAAAAGAAGTCTGATCTCATATCACTTGATGTAGGTCGTTTTCAATTTTCCAATGCATCTTTGACCCTATCTCTAAACTCTTTATTTGTTAATATTTTTAATTCAAATTCATTCATACTACCTTGAAGTCTTGAGTTTTCAAAAGCACCTAAATCATTAAAAAAATAGGCCAGTTCCGTTTTGTTTCCTTTCTTATCAGTTGCGTACAATGCTTTCGTAAGAACAAATACAGTAGAACCTCCTTTCATTCCTGAGTGTTCTAACCATTTTCGATTCGCAGGATTCTCCAGTAGAAACTCCATTACTTCATCTAAATATTTTTGAGATTCTGAATCGAAATAAGTTCTTGAGTTAATCTTTTTCATCACTCCTACATATTCATTCACCGTTGAACTTGGTAGATTGTCAGACAAGATTCTTTGAATGTCCATACCTAAGTCACCTAAGTCTTTTTTATAGGTTGTATCTTTTACCAGCGTTGTATGAATTGAATTTGTAACATCTATATATTCTTCTAAACTTAAATCTTTCAGTTTAGTCTCTAATTCCTTACCTTTTAGATTAGGGAATTTTTCTTTGCCTACAAACAAGGCCGAAACAATATAGTAGAATTCTGTGTGGTCAGATATACCCAAAGTATCAATTCTTTTATTAATGTTTTCTATTCCAAGTTTCTGACTTAACCACTCGGTATTAGCATTAGAACTGTACTTAATCATTCCTTTTGCAATTTCACGAATTGATATCTTGTTATCATTTACCTTTTCCTTAACTGACCTTAACCATCTTGGATGAGCACCACCGTCTGTGTTTGACACATAGAATTTTTCTAAGTCTTCAAGTGATACTTCTTCATCTGGGTTTAAATTCCCTTCCGATGATTGAATTGCGTATTCAATAGCCAAAATTATCTTAACTGTACTTGCCAAAGGCATAACTTTATTAGGGTTTTTCTCTGCAATTATGGAATCATTCCTAATCAATTTAATAGCAGACTTGTTAGGATTATCCTTGATGAAGTTCAATACTAATTGTTCGCTCGGCTTGAAATAGTTAATGCCTATTGCTCCAAGTAGTAACACTAATCCAATAATAACTATTATGAGTATCAATATTTTCTTCAGCATTGGTTTTCTTTTATTTTAATGACCTACAACGGATTGGTGACATGCAGCGTCTCCGACGAAGCAGGATATGCTGTCATCACCTATTTTTACCTGTCGTGACTTAATTCAGTCAACTTAATTCTTTTCCTTTTGAGCTTTGTTGTTGAATTGAATTTTTTGAGTTCATTCTTAGCTTCAATAAACATCTATAGTTCAGGTTTTATATTAAATGTTTCGCCTACTACCGTCGAAATTTTACTGTTGAATTTCCTTCTTCCTTTAATCAAAGCATGAAGGTTAGCATTTTCTAATCCCAAATATTCGGCAAATTTTGTCTTTTTAATATTGAATATGGTAATAAGCTTATTAAGAAATTCACCTGCTATTATTGTTTCTTTTGTGTCGTTTTTTAGATATGATTTCATTTCCAATTTGACACCGATTCTTTGATTCTCTGCCAGATCTTCTTTTGGCAATTCTTTTATGTAAGCATCAAGAATATTCTTTGTTAATTTCCGCTCTTGTTCTGTGGTTAGATCCTTTTGGATTCCTAATATTTGATCAAAGTGTTTATCCTTCATTTTCTATATCTATTTCTAAGTTTGTTTTAATCAGCCGCTTTCCGATATTTGGATTAATTATCATTCTTTCTCGAAAAATTAGTTCTGCATTATATTTTTTCTGATAGTATTCAATTAATGTTCCTTTGCTCGTAAAAACAAGGAAACCTTTATAATTGCCTTTGTTCAGTTCAAACGACTTTAGGCAAGCAAAGGAAATCAATACTTCAGCTATATTTTTGAATTTACATTTAGAGCCATAATTCCAAGGTGCTACTTCAATGTTTTTAAGAACATAGTAAGAATCATTCTCTTCTTCAAGTTTTATGATTCCTTGTGCTTGATTGTCATAATTTACTTTATAGAATTTGGCCTTTGAGCTATAAAGCTGTTTCCAATTGAACTTCCAGTCTGACTTAATAAACTTTAGATCTACTTTTGAGAACTGCTCTATTTGAGCAATAAATTCTTTAGATCCACTATTTTTTATCTTAATCTACACAATCAAATATATCAATAATTGACACAATATGTAAATTGACTGTTATATTGCAACTAATGGCTGTAACGGATCGGCGACATCCGTCGTGCTGACGAAGGAAGCACGATCGTGATCGTCGCTTGTTACCCATGGTATTTTATTTACTGAATTCTAATTATATCTCCTTGCTTAGTCAGCGGAATAATAGATTTTGTCTCCCCATTCTTCAATTGCACTTTCTATTTCAGATGGATATAAATGATATACTCCAATCTTGTTTGCATCAATTTTGATGTTCTTTTCTTTAGCATCATCTAAAATCCAGGGTGGTAAAAAAGCCCAATCTATATTTTGTATGGAGCCGATAGTTTTGGAATCTTCTGTATCTCCTGAAAGATAAATCCTTTTGCCATTCCAAGTTATTAAGTAAGATTTATGCCTTAACGAAAATCTATGTTTCGTTTTAAATACTTCAATTGTGATATTAGGAACTGATTCAAAATACTTCACGAGTTTCTGGCTCTTCCACTGAGTAAAGGATTGAACGTTCTTTTTTTTCAAAATTGATTTGACTATTTTCTTTGAGTAATGATCTTTATGCTTATGTGTAAATAGAAACAAGGCGTTGTTTTTTATGCTGTCAATTTGCAACGGATTGTATTTCATATATCCATATGCCCCTGATACATACGGGAAATCTACATAGATATTTGTATCTCCATCCGTTAAATGAAGCCCACAATTTCCAATAAATTTAACTTTTATTGGGTTCTGTGCATTAGAAATGTAAAATGAAAACATAAAGAAAATAACTAATAGTAACCTTTGAATTAATAGAGCCATGATTTTTGTTTTTTATTATGGGTAACGGTCAATGATAAGTCGTCGTCTCCGACGTAGGAGGATATGCGATCATACTTATTGTTGAACAAAGCTCCTACGTCGCAGCCCAAAATACATCGGCATAATCTTAGTTGTATACTTTGTTTATTAACAAATTAAAAATTAAGATATGAAAAAAAACTTTCATTCCCATTGGCATCGTCTCATTTGATGAAGCCATTAGCCGTATGGATACACATATGGCTCTCAAAGGTTCTGCTTTTGCCACTCGGCAGAACTACTTACGTGGCCTCAAGGTACTCACTAATAGCGAACGTAAAGCTATGGCGATATTGAGACTCTTCGGGACTGCAGAATTAGATGATTGCACATGTTGTAAAAAAGGTAAAATGAAAATCATCTTCGGTATCAATAAAAATAGACCACCTCCGAAAGAGCTTCTTGATAAAATAAAAAAGCAAAATAGGAAATCATGATAAGTAATATTTACTTAATAGGCGGAGCTATGCTCAAAACTGAAAATATGAACTCTTTACTACCTCAAATTATTAGAAATAAAAAAAATATAGTAGAACATATCATATCGAACAAACCAACAACTACATAGAAAAATATATCAATCGCTGATCTCTTACATAATCCCACTCATCAGCAAAATCGAAATGGCATAGAACTTATCACCTACTTGGATACGCTTCGTCCAACTATCCTACCGGCGAGCAGGCACGACCGAAGATTCATTTTCAATAGAATCTTCAGCCTTTTATGTTAGCTTCAGTATCTTAGCTTTTAGTAATATGTTATTTCTCTTTCTGTTGTATGAATTATAAAATCATAATTTTTATTTCTTCTCCAACGAGTTGTTCTTTTTGTCCAATTCCTAAACTTATCATATTTGTAATCAAAATAATGTTCTGCCTTTAATTCACCTTTATCTGTTAGATGAATTCGTTCAATGGCATCATCCTTATCATTTTTTATTGATATGGTTTTATCAATTCTATTCTTGAAAGGTAATATGCTATGGGTATATTCTATTTTTCTTCCCAATGAATCCTTGTCATAACTTACAATTTTCAGATATTTTAAATTGTTAGATTCGTCGAAATTTTTAACTGATACAGTTCTACCGTCTTTATCAAACTCCTCATTAAATTTTAGATAATATTCATTTAAATTATTAAGTATATAAGTTTCATAATTACTCTTTCGCTTAACTATTTTTGATGATGGGATGGTATCGTTATTTCCTTTAATCGAACACTTAATTGAGGTAGAGTCGTTTTCAATTCTGTAATACCATTTTTTTGTAACTTCCTCAGTTTTGTAATCATTACCAATCACCTCTAAAAGAACCCCATCAGCATAAATATATTTCCATATTGTTTTTGTCTCAAGTGAGTCAGCATATCCTAAACAATCGTAACTAATACGTTCAACCAGTAATCCATTTTCGTCATAGATTAAATCTTGATTTTTATTATTCATTAAAGGGCAATGATATTCACCATTTTTATTTAAAGTCCTTATTTCACATTTTTTTACTTTCATTTCAAAATCTTTATAAAGATGTTCATTGGTATGAAAATTTGAATTAGGAATTTGAGCTTCTACGGTACCCAATGTGAAAAATGCAAATATTATTATCTGAAATACTTGTGTCATTTTAAATTTTTTATTGATGATAACGGATTAGTGATACGTGGCGGATTTGGCGATAGCCAATCTGACATCGTCAGCATCCATGTAAAAGCCTTAGCTTGAGAAAAAAAAGTTAAATATGAAAACTCAAACTAAGAGTGCCTCCAAGTTATGGATAGGAATCGACTTTCACAAGAAAACATGGCGTGTTCATTTCAGATCAGATACGTTTTCTGGCAATCCTTTTAGCATGGAGCCTGATCTAGATGCTCTGCACAAAAAAGTTGAAACTGAATTTAGTGGATATGAAGTAGAGATTGTATATGAATGTGGCTGTTTTGGATATTGGGCCCATAGGAAATTTGTATCTTATAATTGGATTAGTATTGTTGTTAACCCATGCGATATACCAAGGATAAGTAAGCAAAAGTTTACTAAGACAGATAGCATAGACGCTAGGAATCTCAGCAAATTATTGAAAGCTGGACTGCTAAGAAGTGTTACCGTTCCTGATGTTGAGAGAGAGCAGTTACGGTCATTATTTAGACGTAGAGTACATACTGTCATGTATACAAGATCTATCAAGGTCAGATTAAAAGCTCATCTTCTATATTACGGTATTAAGATACCCCCTGAAATGGATAATGCATCGTGGACTAAGAATTTTAGAGAATGGGTTCGAAAAATTGAGTGGAAATATGAAACTGGAAAACACATGATGTTATCAAACATCAAACAAGTCGAATACCTACATTATGAAACCAATGAAATAAGTAATCAATTAAGAAAACTGAATAGGGCATTTAAGATACACCAAAAATTTCACGACTAGTTTTAGGCGGATAGTTAACCATTCTTTTGAGTAAAAGATTGAAAATATTTCCTCCTGATCTATTTCTGTTAAACCTATAGCAATA
>Ga0209187_1000654_pt1 | contig 54005 bp, 55 predicted proteins | sample BantaG_FD_187430 | JGI IMG/M metagenome (GOLD analysis project Ga0209187, IMG submission 187430) | Marine algal microbial communities from Bantry Bay, Ireland - BantryBay_4 metaG (SPAdes) (version 2) | ecosystem: Host-associated > Algae > Red algae > Unclassified | place: Bantry Bay, Ireland...
CACATCTACGTTTAAAGTCTCTGTTTCGACAGTAGGTGGTCAAGCAATTCATAAACAAGCCCTAGCCGCACATCTTGCACAAAAAGAAGTTAAAATAGAAATTGGTGCTTGTAATGGATATGGAACGTCAATAGGTTCTCTCTACATACTGTGATCATGTGATGGTCTAGGTATGAAACACCCAAACTTAATAGTTTGGGTGTTATTTTTTATGATAGTTATAGCTCACTACGCACTAAAGTATTGCAGGTTAAGGTTGAGTTTTTGTGAGATCTAAAATTAAACTATAGTGATACTTTTTCAAAAATACATTACACTTCTACAATTTTCTGTAAAAATGTTCAAATTTGTATCATGTGGGACTAAAAAATAAAAATTACTTAATTTGGCTATATATGGTTAAATGACTGCAAACCATCCCACCAACGCTGTAATTCAGTAATATAATGTTTCAAAGTACAACTTTTTAAGACCACACTTCGACTTCGCTCAGTGTGAACACATCAATACGCTCACACTCAGTTTGAACACAAACACAAAAGCACGAGGTGTAGCCTTGTGGTTTTGTGTATTTGGCAGAGGGATTTGAACCTCATGATATAATGGGTAAAAATTAGCCTTTATGAAAAATCACATCGACTCCAATTTCGCTATTGCAATTATTGTGCTCGTTTCAGCTTGCTTAGGATTTGCTTTTTGGATGTTCAATCAGGATGTTGATGTAGGCGTTTCCGAACAAGGGGTAGTCCCTAATTTGAACAACGTTGAAGAACAATTAGCTGACAGTGATGTAGATAGCGGAAGTGCTGTTTTAGGTACGAAAAAAGTTGATCAGATTTTTGCATGGTTACCACCCTATCAGCGGATGATTGCAAGTGATTATAGTATTACTCCATCAAAAGGAAATATCCTAGTCTCATCGATACTATCACCAGACAAAAGGAAGATTGTATATGCGGAAATTAGTGACTGCTTTCACTATATAGAAAATGTAGATTGGGGAATAGATTATAATTCTGAGGACCATAATTGTGATGGTATATTTGATTATAGAGTTCTTGTGAAGGATATAAATACCGATGAGGTGACGCAGATTTATCAGCAAAGACAGCAATATACGGAGAATTCATCATTTATGAAATGGCTTATCCCAACAGTACATGCAGGAGGAGCGCCTACTTATGGAGAATTTCCAATTGGGTGGTCTGCTGATAGTACGTGGGTGTTTACAAAAAAAGGCATGTTACTTACAGCAGCAACTGGAGGAGGTCCTGATATCTATATGACTGGTAGGATAAATGTAGATACAGCTGAATATGAAGAGCTTGCGAAAGGTTCAGCGATATTCTCTGACGATTACCGCTATATGATATATGCAAGGAATAATCCTGACAAGCCACTTAGCTGTGGATGGGGCGGACCATTTAATCCTAATTACTTAGATTTAGTCTTGCATGATTTTGACACCGGGAAAGAGCAATATCTATACCGCTCTGAAATAGATGAGATTGTGTTGATTCGACCATCTGACACGTTCGATGAAGTAGTGGTATTTCTTGCTTCCTCAACACTTGACGATCAGGAAAAATCTGAGGATAGGGTGTGTATCGATAGTAGTATTTCAGGTAGTTTGGTTGAAGCTGCTTACAAGCAGGAGTCTATTATTATCCCAAAAGATTTAAAGCTTATCAAGCGGGAGTCAGACTTTGAAACATTGCAGAGAGAGATAGACCTCTATGAGAGTAATTAGTAATTGAAGCAGATCTGCTGAATCAATGATCTGGTGCTATTTAGACTGTCCAGCACAATATATCTCAAGTCTCATCTACTGTATGAACAGTGAATAAACTGCAAACAGTCCCACCAACGTTGCACTTCAGCAGAATAATGTTTCAAAGTACAACTTTTTAAGACCACAAATATATAAAACCACAGAGCTCAGCTTTGTGGTTTTATATTTTTTGGCAGAGGAATTTGAACAAAATGAGGGTCGGGAGAACGATAGCTTTCCCGTGGAGAAGGTTTGTGGATCCTTGTCTACTGGTTAGTAGATGTGCGCCTCGAATTGTACTAAAGTGCGAAAGTCCTAACAAGACATTATCCCGAGTGTCTTTTTTATGACAGAAGAAGCTACTTGGAAGCTCGGCTTCCAAGTGGCTTTTTTTGGTCTATGATGTGTGCGTACACTTTTTTGAATAGTATTTTTTTGAGATAATAAAAGGCAAATAGTACTAAAGTTCGAACTATAGTACTTTTTGCCAAAATTTTTGATTATATACTCTTGGTTGGAGGTTCACTTACAATAGTGTAGTGTAGCTTACTTCCTTACATGATATAATAGTAAAAAATAAACGAATATTATGCATCAATTTACACCTGCGCGTGGACTTTTTATCATTGCTCTTTTTGTTGCTTTTGTGGGTGTGTTCTTTTGGTTTTTGTAGCACGCATTCAGTGCTATAATACCTTTACTATACAAATACAAAAAAAGCATGCATGATATTGTAATCAAAAATGGGACGATTATCGACGGTAGTGGCGCCGCTATGTACCTAGGCGACATAGCAGTGAATAATGGCGTCATCACTGAGATGGGTGATCTGGGAGGTGAGAAGGCACGTACGGAGATTGATGCTGAGGGTCTTTGTGTTTGCCCAGGATTCATTGATATTTCAAATCGTAGCGATGTGTACTGGCGACTCTTTCAGGATGCGTATCTTGAGAGCCTTTTGCGTCAGGGGATTACGACGATTATTGGAGGAAACTCTGGAGCTTCTCTTGCACCACACTATAACGAGCAGATGTTTCTCTCTACACAGAAGTGGACTAATGTAACTGGTACAAACGTGAATTGGGAAAGTGTGGCGGATTTTTTTGCTGTGCTCAAAGAAAAGAAATTGAGTATGAATTTTGGCATGTTTGTGGGGCACGGTACTTTGCGACGTGGCATCATCGGAGATGAGACACGTGAGTTAAGTTTGCCAGAGTCACGTTCTCTTGTGTCTCACTTGGAGAAAGGATTGATTGATGGAGCTTTGGGAGCGTCACTTGGTTTGGTCTACTCGCACGAGCGTAGTACTTCCGCTGAAGAGCTTGAACATGTCGCTACATGTGTGCAGAAATACAATGGTCTACTTGCTGTTCATTTGCGTGATGAAGGTCGTGATTTGATCACTGCACTTGATGAGGTTTTTGGTGTCGTGCGCGAAACGGGAGTTCGTACACATATCACGCATCTCAAGGCTGTTGGTCAAGATGCTTGGCCTTTGATGCGTGAGGCGATTGAGAGCATTGATCAGATGATTCTCGATGGATTTGATGTTAGTTTTGATATATATCCCTATACTGTCACGGGATCTGTGCTCTACACCTTTTTGCCTGGATGGATCAGCGAAGGCGGTAAGGGTATGCTTCTAGGTAGACTGAAAAATCAACCTACTTACAATCAAGTTCTCAAGGAAATGCGTACTTCAAAGCTTAAATTAGATGAGGCAATTGTTTCTCTGGCACCGCATGCAAAACACTTGCGCGGTCGCACTTTGCATGATATCGCTCAGGAGCGCGAAACTGATGTTTCACAGCTTATCTTGGATCTCTTAATTGCTTCCGAGGGGCGTGTAATTATTTTGTTTGACGCTTTGAGTGAAGAAAATGTGGTTCGTGGTCTCAAGAGTCCTTATAGTGTTGTCACGTCAAATAGCCCTGGGTATACTATTACAGATGAGGTGAAAGGATTGCAGGTGCATCCGCGTTCATTTGGCACCTTTCCGCGCCTTATGGACCGTTACGTAAAAGAGCGTGGTGTTCTTTCATTGGAGTTAGCAATACACAAATCATCATACAAAGTGGCAAATCGATTGGGCATAATGGATCGAGGCTTGTTGCGCCAAGGATTTGCTGCTGATATCGTGATTTTTGACCCGTTGACGATCACGGATACAGCAACTCTCAGTAAGCCACTTTCCTACGCAAAGGGTATTACGTATGTGATCATCAATGGTGAGTTTGCTCTGTATCAGGAAAAAGCGACGCAGCTACAATTGGGTCAGATACTACGTCGCACACATCGTTAGGTTTATTGCTATGGAGAAGTCCTAAGTCCAAACTATATAATACTCTGTTGGGACGTTCAGTACAGTACTAGAACCACTCTCGGTTGTATGATATAGTGTTAATCACTTATCTGTTTATTTTGATTTATGAAGCCATCGTGGTTTAAGGGAAAGCGCATTACAGTATTTGGCATTGGGCTTTTAGGAGGTGGCGTAGGAACTATTCGATATTTGGCTGAGCAAGGTGCTGAAATTATCGCTACTGACCTCAAGACCAAAGAGAAGCTGCAGGATTCTCTCGACAAACTCAAAGACATCAAAAATATCACTTACGTTTTAGGACAGCATCGTCGTGAAGACTTCATCGACGCTGATATGGTCATCAAAACACCTTCGTGTCCATGGACAAATGAGCACGTGAAGCTGGCTCTGTCCAATAAAATTCCAGTAGAAACTGATGCAAGCCTTTTTTTGCAGCTGTGTAGAGCGCCTGTTGTAGGTGTTACAGGCACCAAAGGCAAGACAACAACTGCGCGGATGATTTACCATATTCTAAAGAAGGGTCCACGGACTCCTGTGCTGTTTGGTGTGGAAAATATTTCTGTACTTGATCGTTTGCATTATGTAAAAAAGGATTCAATTGTCGTTTTTGAGCTTTCTAGCTGGAGATTGAGCGCTCTGAAATACTGCAAGATAAGTCCTCATATCTCTGTCTTTACAAACATCTTTGCGGATCATTTGAACTATTACAAAACCATGGAGAGTTATCTCGAGGATAAAAAGCACATTTTTTTGTATCAGAAGGCTAAAGATTTTTATATTTACAATTGTGAAGATGAAATGCTTCGTGGTGTGGAGGATGAAGTGCCAAGTACGGTGATCACTGTCGGCACCAAGCGCAAAACGGATGGTCGGGGTGTGTTTGTCGAAAATGGAGTGATTTATTATAACGATGGTGTGGACGCTAAGAAATTTATCGATGTGGAAGGACTCAATACGCTCGGTAGGCATAACCTCAATAACCTTATGCTTTCGATCGGAGCGGCTCGCGCTGCAGGCTTGACGCTGGAAGATATCGAGGAGGCGATTCCTGATATCCCACCAATTGCACACCGATTAGAATTCATCCGAACTGTTGATGGTGTGAAATATTACAATGATACTGCAGCTACAAATCCAGGAGCAGCAATTGCTGGTATTCAAACATTTGATGGACCTGTAGTCCTCCTTGCGGGAGGGGCTGATAAGAATTTGCCAGTTGGGGATTTTCCAAGGATTATCAGAGATCAGACGAAGGCCGTTGTGTTTTTTGCAGGTGAGGGAAGCGATAAAATTATTTCTGCTTTGCGAAAGATTTTGCCAGAAGATCAAAAAAATCGTACTATGGAGATAGTAGATTCTATGGATGATGCTTTGGCATACGCACAAAGTGTCAGTGAGGCTGGGGATACGGTTCTGCTCTCTCCTGGCGCTGCGAGTTTTGGCGTGTTTACCAATGAATTTGATCGTGGTAATCAATTCAGAGCAAAAGTGAAGGAGATGTAGAGGAAGTAGATTTTGGATATTTAGGAAATTTTTACTGTGATTATATTGTTTTCTTATGACATAATGCCATATCTATAGGACTTCCTCAGTTTTGTGAACAGTCTTACGTACACTGGAGAAGTACGACTTCGCAGACAAAAGAAGTCGGACTTCATATACTTTGAACTCTGGAGCTTTGTGAAATTGAGGAAGTCCTAATTAACTACTATCTACGGGGTAGATCCCTGCCTACCTGCAGGGATGACACAGTGTTGCTCTGTCAGAAAGTTGTTTATTGGAGATGGTATAAATTCTAGGATGACATAATGAGCGGTTGTGTGCCATTCACAGAGGAGACATTCTTTTTTGATTAATTTATGTAATGAAATCTTTATGAAAAACCTAAAAAAACAAGATCCCGCAGTTGCGAGTGCTATAACAGGAGAAATGAAAAGACAGAAAGAGGGTCTTGAGCTGATTGCTTCGGAAAACTATGTCAGTGATGCCGTCTTGGAAGCTTTGGGCAGTGTGATGACCAACAAATACTCAGAGGGGTACCCTGGGAAGCGGTACTATGGTGGGCAAGAGTTCACAGATAAGGTGGAGACGTTGGCTATTGAGCGCGCAAAAAAAATCTTTGGTGCAGATCATGTCAATGTGCAGCCGCTTTCTGGAGCTAGTGCAAATATGATCGTCTATAGCGCACTTCTGAAACCTGGAGACACTGTGCTGGGTATGGATTTGGGTCATGGAGGGCATCTGACGCATGGTCACCCTGTGACTTTTAGCGCGTCGATCTACAATTTCGTCCGTTACAAGACGACCGCTAGCGGGGAGATTGACTACAAGGAATTGGAGGCTATGGCCAAGAAGCACAAGCCAAAGATGATCCTCGCTGGATTTAGTGCCTACTCCCGCAATCTGGATTATAAGAAATTTCGGAAAGTGGCTGACAGCTGTGGGGCGCTTCTGATGATGGATATGGCCCACATCTCTGGACTGATCGCTGGGAAAGCTCTCGATAATCCTGTGCCGTACTGTGATGTAGTGACCAGTACGACGCACAAGAGTTTGCGCGGCCCTAGAGCAGGAATAATCCTCTGTAAAGAAAAATACGCCAAGCAGATTAACAAGGCTCTTTTCCCAGGATTTCAAGGTGGCCCGCACATGAACAACGTGGCTGCTCTTGCAGTGGCTTTGGGTGAGGTCCTCAAGCCGACATTTAAGACATACGCCAAGCGTGTCGTCTCAAATGCCAAAGTACTAGAGACGGAACTTAAGAAGCAGGGCTTTCATGTCTGCTTTGGGAAAACAGAGAATCACCTACTACTCATCGATACAGTGAAAAGTAAAAAACTCACAGGAGATCAAGTGGAGAAAGTTTTGGATGCTGTCGGGATGACACTGAACAAAAACATGGTTCCAGATGACGCACGAAGTGCAATGGATCCAAGTGGCATCCGCCTAGGCACACCTGCCGCCACAACCAGAGGAATGGGTGCAAAAGAGATGAAAAAAATCGCCAAGTGGATCGGTGAAGCCTGTGATCACATCGAAGACAAGAAAGAGATTGCAAGGATTGCTAAGGAAGTAAAGAAAATGTGTGTGAGTTTTCCGCTTTATAAATAGTGCTTTTTACAATTTTATGAATTTAAAAAGACTCTCATAGAGTCTTTTTAAATTCCTGTAGGAAGAAACATGGTACAATTACAAGTATAAATACAAAAAGAAATAATGAAGAATAACATTGATTCAAATTTCGCTATTGCGATTCTTGCTCTTGTGGCGGCTTGTGTTGGGTTCTCTTTTTGGATATACACGTATCAAGGTACTTTTCCCAATATGGTTCAGTACAGGCAAGGCGTTGGTACACTTTCTAATCAACAATTAGATGATAATATGGTAGTCGCTTCGCAAAATGCCGTATTTGTAGAAAGTGAAGAAAATATGGGATTAGAATATCAGAAAGCTCAATTAAGTAATGATTCGTCAGATTGGAAGAAATATGTAAATGAAGAAATTGGAGTGTCTTTTGAGTATAATTCTGCATGGGGTGATCCTATTTTGGAATTGATACGTCAAGATAATCAGGCTCTAAATATTCGTTTTGCAGAAAATGATCATCTAAATGGAATGGTTATGAGCACTGATTTCTATGATGGAGTATTTGGTGATGGACGAGGTGGTTCTCTAACTCTTGATTCGTTAGGGTTTAATGCAGATGAAAAGTATATTGAGCATCATTTTAGGGATGTGGAGAAGCAAAAAGTTGATTGGGTTACATATAATTACGTAACATCGCAATCAGGCTATTGTGGTTACTCTACTGAACTTGTGTTTTTTACTTTTCCAGCATTTCATGGTGTGTGCAATACAGGCAATTCACTACTTCCAACGATTACAATGGCAACAAATCAACATAATGATTTAGTGGAGGCGTCTGAATTTACTCGAATGATCGAATCATTTGAGGTGATTGAGTGATTTTCGTGTCATATAATTAGACCTTCAAATCTATTGTATTGAGATGATTTTTTTTAGATGTGGTAGAATAAAGCTGTATTCGAATTTCTCTGGTTGATTTGCGGTATATTCTGTATTCTAAAATTTAACTCCACAGTCACTTACGAGTGACGTGGCATGTCTAAAATCTAATCTTATGAAAGGAATAATACTCTCTGGTGGGTCTGGGACGCGGCTTCGTCCGCTTACCAAGATGACTTCTAAGCAGCTTTTGCCGGTTTATAACCGACCGATGATTTACTATCCGCTGAACACGCTACTGAAGGCGGGGATTAAGGATATTCTTATCATCATTGCGCCGGATCATGCTGGGAATTATTTGAACCTGCTGGGCTCAGGTAAGGAGTTTGGTGCGCGGTTTACGTATGAAATCCAAGACGAGCCTAAGGGTTTGGCTGAGGCATTTATCATTGGGGAGTCTTTTATCGATGACGATGATGTGACGATGATCCTCGGGGACAATATCTTTGCTGATGATTTCACTGATGAGATCACTAGTTTTGAGAAGGGGGGTCGTATTTTTGCGATGGAGGTGCCTGATCCACAGAGGTTTGGTGTGGTGGAGTTTGATAGTGAGATGAAGGCTGTTTCGATCGAAGAAAAACCGGAAAAACCCAAGAGTAACTACGCGATCCCAGGGCTCTATATCTTTGATAACCGCGTGGTGGAGTTTGCCAAGCAGGTAAAGCCCAGTGAGCGAGGGGAGATCGAGATTACGGAGCTGCATCAGCGATACTTGGACCTTGGAGAGCTAGATGTGCGGACTTTTGAGAATGAATGGGTAGATGCTGGGACTTTTGAATCACTGCATCAAGCCTCTATTCTTGTGAAGGATAGTCTTGACAAGAACATGATTATATAGTATACTAACTGTACTGAAGAGCTTACAAAAAGTTTGGGTTCTTACTTATTTATTTCACATACTATTTTATGCAAAAGATCAAAAAGGCAATCCTTCCAGTAGCGGGATTTGGAACACGATTTTTACCAGCAACAAAGAGCTGTCCGAAAGAGATGCTCCCGATCGTCGACAAGCCAGTGATTCAGTACCTTGTAGAAGAGGCGGTAGCTAGTGGGATCGAAGAGATCATCTTTGTCACAGGTCGTGGAAAGCGAGCGATCGAAGATCATTTCGATGTGGCTTATGAGCTTGAGAAAACACTTGTCGAGAAAGGGAAGACAGCGATTCTCGAAGAAGTAGAACAAATCGCAAAACTTGCCAAGTTTACATATGTGCGACAGTCATTGCCACTGGGGGATGGTCATGCACTTTTGCAAGCTGCTCACATCGCAGATGATGAGCCAGTACTTGTACTGTTTGGTGACTGTATCTATGACTCTCAAACACCTGCTTCGAAGCAACTAATCGATGCTTATGAAAAATTTGGTACGAGTGTGATCGGTACGGCAACTGTTGGAGATGATGAAGTCTCACAGTTTGGTGTAATCGAAGGCAGTGAAGAGGATGGTGGGTCACTGAAGATGACGCGCATGCTTGAAAAGCCAGATCCATCAGAGACAGACTCACGTCAGGTAGCTGTTGGGAAGTATGTTGTTACACCGGAGATTATGAAAATTCTCGAAGGAATGACCGACGGTGCTTCTGGTGAGATCCGCCTGGCTGATGCGTTTGAGATCGCACTTGGAAATGGTGGTGCGATCCATTCACTTCCACTGGAAGGCACATGGCTTGATACGGGAGATAAGTTTAACTTCCTGCGCGCGACAATCCACTTAGGATTGAAGCACCCGCAACTTAAAGATAAGCTTCGTGATCATTTGAAGTCACTTGATCTATAAAGAATAGTAACTAGTTACTTGTAACTAGGAACTAGCACAAAAACCTGCCTTGGCAGGTTTTTTTGTTGTGGAAAATTTTGATAATGTGGTGCTGTATTTGACTTCTTATTAAAACAGTGATAGTTTTGTATGACCTTGTTGCACAACGAAAAGATATCCACACCCCATAAAACAAAAACCCACCCAAAAAGGTGGTTTTTTGATACGATAAAGGTGTCCTTCAAAAAACAAAATTTATCATATGTCTACAATATCAAAACAAAAGAAGATTTACAAGGTAACAAACTGGCCTACATACAACAAAGGATTAGTAAATAGAGGTAATCTCCTTATCATGATTGATTTCGATAATCTTCATACCCTCTGGTACGCAGAGCCTGAAGGTACAGAGGGAGCACAAAGAATCTACTCAGATCATGCAATAGAGATTTGTCTTACCATAGGAGCACTCTGCAATCTTCCTCTTCGCCAGACACAGGGATGTGTAAAAGGTATCTTTTCCATGATGGGGCTACCCCATGACGTTCCTGACTATACAACACTTAGTAAAAGAGGTGATTACCACAGTGTAAAAATCAAAACACAAAAAAAGGATGCGGTCGTTCTCCAAGTAGACTCAACAGGCCTTAAGCTCTTTGGTGAGGGAGAGTGGAAAGTACGAAAGCATGGTTACACCAAGAGAAGAAGTTGGAAGAAGCTTCATGTTGGGATTGATACGGATGGAGAGATCAGATCTGTTGTTGTAACGGAAAATGATGTCCATGACTCTGCAGTCACAGAAGATCTCTTTGTTCCTGAGATGACAGGCTTTGGAGGGGATGGTGCGTATGATACGAAAGAGATCTACGAGATGCTATTGTACAAAGGCCTTACAGATATTCGTATACCTCCCAGAAGAAATGCTAAACCGTGGGAAGGTGAACATCTCAGAAATGATTACATCAAAGCTATTGAAGAAACTTCACGAAAACAGTGGAAAGAGTCCATAGGGTATCATGATAGATCACATGTAGAAGTTACCATGTTTTGCTACAAAACTGCATTTACGGATCGATTGAAAGCGAGAAAGGATGGGACACAGGAGACGGAGATTAAGGTCAGATGTACTCTTTTGAATAAGATGAAAGAGGTTGCGTGGGCGCAGTATGAGGTGACGTAGGGAAAAGTGAGAGAGTCCTGTTTTGTTGTGGGTATTTTTGGAGTTGTGCAACAAGGTCGTTTTGTACTCATTCTTTGAAAGTTTATTGGAGATAGAATTGTGAAAAAAGTGTATGCAGTCACCTTGGTAATTTCTCTATTTGTTTTGTCTAGCTGCACAATAAAGCGAAACTTTGAACTTGATATAATAATAACATCTCATATAATTAAGAGCGAAAAACTGGCAAATGTTATGAGTTCTTAGTAGCTGCTGAGAGTCCTATCGGTATTGGTGGCTTTGGATTTGCGGGGATGTCTGAGGTATTTTGTAAGTTCTTAGAACAATGAAATGATTTCTTAAAATTTTCATCCAAATAGCCTGCCTGCGATATAAACTACTATGACCGACGATGGAGAATTTCCATGTGTCGGTCTTTTATTGTTCGCTCTGGGTTCTTTCTTTGATCAAGCTGATTTTTCTTAACTTGACAAAGGTAGTGAAGAAAATGCATAATCAAAGTGACCTCTAACCTCTAACCTCTAACCTCTAACCTCTAACCTCTAACCTCTAACCTCTAACCTCTAACCTCTAACCTTATGAAAGTACTGCTTAAAACGGATGTGAAAAAACTTGGTCGTAAGGGTGAGATTGTTGACGTCTCTGATGGGTATGCTACTAGTGCGCTGATTCCCTCTGGGAAGGTGGAAGTAGCGACTCCTGAGGCGATTAAACAACTTGCTTCTAAAGAGGCTAATAAGGTCGCTACTCTCAAGCAGAAAGAGATTACGGCGCATGAAGACATAGCTGCATTGAAAGACGCCACTATTGTTATAATCGCAAAATCTAGTGGCTCTAAACTGTTTGGAGCTATCACTGCTGCTGAACTTGCACAGGCAATTAAGAAACAGTATAATAGAGAAGTTAAAGAAAAAAACATTTCTTTTGATGGTCATATCAAAGAAATTGGAACAAAAGAGATTCTTGTGGACACTGGATTCGGTGCAGTCGCAAAGATGTTTGTAGAGGTCAAATCGCTGTGAGTTAAGTATATTTTTTTACAAAAAATGAGGGGGTCACTTGAAAGGGTGGCTTTTTGTCTTTTGTTGAGAAAGTCCTCATTTTGCTATGAAGTATTGTATTGCTGGTCGTTTATAATAATTTTTAAGTTATAGCGCTGATGCCAAAAAAGAAAAAAGGAAAGAAAAAATATATCTTTGTGGTTGGGGGTGTGATGAGTGGTGTTGGTAAAGGTGTGACGACTTCTTCGATTGGTCGCATTATGCAATCTCGTGGGCTTACGGTCACGGCGATTAAAGTTGATCCGTATATCAATGTTGATGCTGGTACGATGAATCCGACAGAACATGGAGAGTGTTTTGTGCTTGCTGATGGTGATGAGACGGATCAGGATATGGGGAACTACGAGCGTTTTTTGAGCCTGGAACTTTCTCGACTGCACTATATGACAACGGGGCGTGTGTATCAGAGTGTGATAGAAAAAGAGCGAAACCTTGAGTATGAGGGAAAGTGCGTTCAGGTTGTGCCACATATTCCACTGGAGATCATTGCGCGTATTGAAAAAGCTAGTCGATCTGCAAAAGCAGATGTCACGGTGGTTGAGGTGGGTGGTACAGTTGGGGAGTATGAAAACATTTTGTTTCTCGAAGCTGCACGGATGATGAAGCAGAAGTCGCCTGAAGATGTCCTTACCGTTTTGGTGAGTTATGTGCCAATGCCAAACAAAATTGGAGAGATGAAAACCAAACCGACACAGCACGCTTCACGAACGCTTAATAGCGCGGGATTGCAAGCGGATATCATTGTAGCGCGTAGTGAGGTGCCTATGGATGATATTCGAAAGGAAAAAATTGCGCAGTTTTGTAGTGTTTCTTCAGAAAGTGTGATTAGCGCTCCTGATGTTGAGAGTATCTATCATGTTCCACTAAACTTTGAAAAGGCAGGGCTTAGTGATATTTTACTGAAAAAGCTTAGCCTCAAGTCGCGTAAAAGAGATATGAAAGACTGGATTGCATTTGCAAACAAAGTAGATAAAGCTGAGAAGCCACTTCGCATTGCCATCGTAGGAAAGTATTTTGCGACAGGAGACTTCGTGCTCAGTGACGCATATATTAGCGTGATTGAAGCTATCAAGCATGCTAGTATTTCTGCTGGATTTAAACCAGAAATAGAATGGTTGGATAGCTCTGTTTATGAAAAAGATTCTCGGCGTTTGAAAGAAATTTCGCACTTCCACGGCGTTGTCGTACCTGGCGGGTTTGGATCACGAGGTATCGAAGGAAAGATTCTTGTGGCAAAGTACTGTCGTGAGAAAAAAATACCGTATTTTGGTTTATGTTACGGTATGCAGATCGCTGTAGTAGAGTATGCTCGTCATGTTCTTCAGCTAGAGGATGCGCATACTGTAGAGATGAAGTCCCAACCACTCCACCGGATTATTGATATCATGCCAGGGCAAAAGAAGAAGATTGCCTGCGGGAACTATGGTGGTTCAATGCGTTTGGGAAACTATGAAACTGTTCTCGCCCCGGGAAGTCTGGCGAAGAGTGCTTACAAATCAGGTAGTGCTATTGAAAGGCATCGACATCGCTATGAGGTTAATCCTGACTATATCAATGACTTGGAGGTGGCTGGGCTTGTCTTTTCTGGTAAGTCTCCGAGCGGTGATTTGATGGAGATTATGGAATTGCCAACATCTGTTCATCCATTTTATCTGGCGACACAATTTCATCCTGAACTCTTGTCTTGGCCACTACGGCCGCATCCACTTTTTGTGAAGTTTGTTGCGGTGATGGCAAAAAAAAGTAGTCGTTCGTAGAAATAGATCAGGAGGCTTTACGCATAAAAATGATGTGGTATACTATCGTTACGCTTAAAAATGGGTCTGAATTAATCAATTAACTTATTAACGTCAAAATTATGGTAGAAAAATCCAAAAAAGTTGCGAGTGGTACTGCTCCAAAAAAAACTGTAAGTGAAGCTCGTGGTACTGTGCGCAGTAAAAAGTCTTTCCCACTGTGGATTCTCGTCGCTTCAGGCCTTGTATTGGTCGGAGCTTATTTCCTCTTCAATAGTAGAAACGGAAGTGATTCTAGCACTTCCACTGGTAGCTTTACCAAAGTGGAGGGAGAGGTGGATTCTTCAAATTTGGATCAATGGAGTTATGCAAATGGTTTTGCCATTGGAAGCGACATCAAAGCTTCTACTGATCAACTTGATGAGGCCAATAAGGTAGATGCGACAGTTGTGGCGCAGGGTGTTTCTGATGCGCTATTGGGTGTGGAGGCAAAGCTTACTGAGGAGCAAATCCAGCAAATCTACACTGAGCGACAACAAGAACTTCTTGAAGGAAATATTTCTGCTGGAGAAGAATTTATTGAGGAGTATAAGCAAGGTGAAGACGTGGTCGTTGAAGAAAATGGTGTAGCTTATAAAGTTCTTACAGAAGGAGATGGAGAGGCAGTAGGTGAAAACATTGCTCTGGTTACGTATGTTGGCAAAAAAATTGATGGTACAGAATTTGACAGTAGTGAAAGAAATGGTGGTCAGCCTGTACCTTTCACTAGTGCGGCTGTCATCCCAGGACTTGGATCTGTGCTTGAGAAAATGAATGCAGGGGCAAAATACGAAATTGTGATTCCTTCAGAGCTTGCATATGGTGAGCAAGGAAGTCAGGGAGTGATTGAACCAAATGAGACACTTGTTTTTGAAATAGAAGTCACAGAGATTCAGGAGGCTCCAGCACAGGCTGCGCCAGCTCTTGAAGAAGATGCTATTGTTGTAGATGACGTCGAAGAAGGTGTTGTTTCACAAGAAGCTGAAGCAGAGGTAGAGGAAACAGATGAATAGGAGGCGTAGTATTGAACATTCATTACTTGCTTATGGTATAAAAAATCCCCTTTTCGGAGGGGATTTTTTGGTAGGCAGGCATAGTGTATCACAACTTCCCTCTATTTAGACCGTATTGGTGACAAACATTGTAGAATATTTTTTTGATGTTGTTTTCGATGGCATGGAAATACCATTTCCAATGAACCCAAACCCCACCAAGTGCGAATTCCGGTGGCTGCAACACTCATCAAAAATGCTTATAGGTCAGGGCACACTGCACATTTTTGCTACGCATCTCGCTCACCAGAGAAAACCACGATAGGGACAAGGTTTGTTGGAAACGGTACAAAAACCGCCTTTGAAGGCGGTTTTTGTGGTGTTATTTTTTCTCCTGCGGAACTACGCTTACGAATCTGCGTTTTGTGAGCTTTCCTGTGAATGCACGTATTTGCTTTTTTGAGAATTCTACTACCCCATCAACTGTCGCAAATATTGTGTCGTCTTCACCTCGTTTCGTTCCTTCGCCTGGATTGAATTTTGTCCCTCTTTGACGGATAATGATGTTTCCAGCTTTTACCGTTTGAGATCCAAAAATTTTTACACCCAGTCGTTTTGCCTCGGACTCGCGACCGAGGCTGGTCGATCCACCGGCTTTTCTATGTGCCATACGCTAGATTATTATATGATGTATATGTATAGAAGTATTTTTACTACCTACTTGTCGTTTCTGAAATACTTGTGCTATTATAGCAGGAACATCAATTATGTCAAATAGTGAATGTATTTCTAGTTTTGGAGGAATTAACTGTTAAGACAAATATATGGCTTTTGGTGGACTGCGTCTTTTTTGGAAGACATGGGAACAGACGATTCTCACATTTATAGCGATTTGTATCGTTGGTGTGAGTAGTTATTTGTTTGGTCTTTCTCACCGCTCAGGCTCTGTGGATTCACTTGAAATCACTACTACTACAGGTAGTAACACGGTACTGTGTAGTGCACAATGTGATACGCTCGGCATTAACCCTGCAGTGAGTGAGGAAACGCCTACGTCTGAATCAGTGTCGGCGGTAGAGGGCTTGGCTCAGTCGGACATCACAGGACAGGTTGTTTCTAAATGTCTGTTTGTGGGCAGTATCAATGGTTCGAAGTATTACCCGCCAGACTGCAAGGCGGTTAATCGTATAAATAAAGAAAATTTGACTTGCTTTTCTTCTGTCCAGGATGCTCAAGAAAAGGGATATGCGCGTACAAAGGCATGCTAAGGATTTCGTTACATTTGTTAAATACTTAAAATCTTGGATGAATAAAAATGAAAATACTTTTATCCTTAATTTAGGAGGATCGCTTATTGTCCCAAATGAGGTAGATTCGGAAATGCTTACACAGTTTCGCTCCTTGATCGTTCATCAAATTGAAAATTCTTCACAAAAATTTGTTATCATCACTGGTGGCGGGCGTACAGCAAGGCGCTATCAAAATGCTGCTGCGGAGATCATCCCCGAAATTCCTGATGAAGATAAAGACTGGCTTGGTATACACGCTACACGGATGAATGCGCAACTTCTACGCACAATCTTTCGAGATTATTGTTTTCCTAAAATTAATACTAATCCTCATGATCTGGAGGATTTTTATCAATCCAAGGATCCTGTGATGATTGCTGCTGGATGGAAGCCAGGCTTTTCAACAGATTATGACACTGTGCTTTTGGCAAAATATTTGGGTATCAAGAAGATTATCAACCTTTCGAATATTAGTTATATCTATGATAAAGATCCAAATAAATTTCCAGATGCGCAAAAGGTTGATGAAATGGAATGGAAGGAATTTCGAAAAATGTGCGGTGAAAAATGGTCACCTGGAATGAATACGCCCTTTGATCCAATCGCTGCTGAATATGCAGACACAGAAGATTTAGAGGTGGTGACGATGAATGGGAATGACCTCACAAATCTAGAGGATTACCTCAACGGTAAGAAATTTGCAGGAAGCGTAATCAAAAATGGTTAGAGTCTGTTTGGAGAGGCTCCTAGACTGCTTAAGTCTGAGACACATCGCTAGGCGAGAGACAGTGTCGAGGAAATGATTTAAACTTGCCTACCGTCCAGGTACCTCGACAGTTGAGCTGTCAAAGATATGACACGAGCCCCATCACTCGCGAGAGACGTGCTTTGATCTACTAGCTAGTTAATAGCTAAGCACTAAAGATAAGAACGCGTCCTATTCATTCTATGAAATATTTGGTAAAATATTTGTATGATGACAATTCGATCAATTTGTTTTTTATTTGTGCTTTTTCTTCTGTCGGGTTGTTTGCCGACTGGTCAGAGTAGTGGGCCGTCGAATGGTGGTGTTTTTCGTAGTGCAGACGGTGGTATTAGCTTTGAAGCTCGTAACGTGATCAGTGAGGAAAGCTCACTTGCTCGGAGTAATATCACATCACTTACAATAAGCGCTAGTAATTCAAATGAAATTTATGCGGGTACACAAAATGATGGTATTTATGTGTCACGTAACGCGGGAGAAAATTGGGAAAAATTGAATTTTCCACCAAGCCAAGTCGATGCCTTTGCACTTGATCCACAAGACTCAAATGTTCTCTACGTAGCTGCGACATGGGAAGGTGTAGGGCGTGTGTATCGTAGTGAAAATGGCGGTGAATCATGGGATCAGATATATTTGGAGCCTGTCACTGGGACACGTGTAAGTACAATTGTTTTGAAGCCAGGTGTTCCAGGTACGATTTTTATCGGCACAACACTCAATAGTTCACGCAATTCTGCAATTGTTGTTTCTCGTGACAGTGGAAAGACATGGAAAAATGTGCGAACTAATAGTAGTAGTATCATTGAGATCATTTTCGATCCTGTCGACCCTGATCAGATCTATGTGCATACGTCGAAAAATGACATTTATCGTTCAAGTGATAGTGGTAATACATGGACCTCTATTAAGAACTATAAAAGAGATAAGAGTCAAGGGGAGAAATCTTTTGATGGGACTTTGTATTCCTTTTTTGTGCATGAGAAAAATCCAGGAGAGCTGTACGCTGGTACCAATAAGTCACTGTACAGATCGGTTGACTATGGAGATACGTGGGAAGAAGTTGATATCATTGGAACTGCGAAGGGAGTGCCTATTCGGGCTATTTCTGTAAGTCCTTTTGATCGTGATCGCTTAACATTTGCTTCAGCCAAAGCGATATATGTCCAGGTTGGTGAGGGTCGATATACGGTTACTGATACGCAGAGCTCACAAGTGGTTAGTGTGATTGATTATGACCCAGTAGATCCTGCGGTTGTGTATATCGGATTTTATAATGTGAAAAAGTAACGGTACCGAATCCTGACAAATTCTGTTATACTAGTGCAATGCTTGTACGTAAAGGATCTAGGGCTTTCGCATTTTGCACTCAAGGGGCATAAACTTGCGCCTCGAATTGCACTAAAGTGCGAAAGTCTTATAAAGCACCAAAGCTCTAAAGTTCTAAAGCGCGAAAGTCCTATAAAGTAAAAATGTTTATGACATGTCAAGAAATTATTGAAAGTAAATCAGGAGAGTTTGGATCAATTCACGAGCGTTTGCATAGTGAATATGGAAAAATTCGTTCTGGTCGTGCGAGTACCGCATTAGTTGATGAGTTAGTGATGGATTATTATGGTACACCAATGCCGCTTAAACAAGCGGCAAATATTACTGTACCTGAGGCGCGGCAAATTGTTATTGTGCCGTGGGATAAATCTGTTCTTAAGCTTATAGAAGAGACACTTAAAAAGTCTGATCTTGGTTTGAATTATTCAAATGATGGCTCTGGTGTGCGGATTAATCTCCCACCAATGACGGAAGAAAACCGCAAGGATCTCGTGAAACTTTTAAATGCAAAGACTGAAGAAGCGCGTGTTAGTGTGCGTAGTGTCCGAGAGGATATTTGGAAGGAGATTCAAAGGGAGGAGAAGGAGGGTGGTATGAGTGAGGATGATAAATTTGCTGGTAAAGATGCTTTGCAAGTTATTGTTGTTGAGCATAACAAAAAAATTGAAGAGTCTCGTAAATTGAAAGAAGAAGAGATTCTTACTGTGTAGAAGGGACGCTTTGGGTGTTGGGAGGGTTTCCTCAAGTTAGATTCAGTTTGAAAATTTGCAGATCACTTTCCTTATTCAAAGGAAGGTCGTTGTAGCTGACGTCAAAAGTTACATTTTTCTTGCAGTCGTTATAATATAAAAATATTTATGAGTAAAAGTCTGAGTATATTTCTAGCCCTCATTGTCACGGTGATCTTTGGATTGATAACGGGAAAAATTTCTCCTGGGCATATCGCCACGGGATTCACATTTTTGGGTGTGCTAGGTGTTTTGGTTTATATTCATGAGGCGGGACACTTCCTCACAGCTCGTCGTAATAAGATCACTTGCCATGAGTTTGGATTTGGTTTTCCACCGAGAATTGGTGGTTTTGTGAAAGATGACAAAACAGGTGAGAAACACTTTGTCTGGGGTAACAAAGAATATTATGGAAATAATACATTGTTTTCTGTGAACTGGATTCCTCTCGGAGGATTTGTGCGTATCAAAGGTGAGAATGCGGACCCGCACCAAACAACCCCAGACAAGGATAGTTTTGTAGCGCAAAGTATTTGGACGCGGTTCAAGGTTTTGATTGCCGGTGTTGTGATGAATTTTATCCTTGGGTGGATCCTGATCGTAGGAGCGCTTACCGTGGGCTCTCCTGTCCCCGTAGACCCTGAGGGGCTTTCTAAAGATATTAATCCTGCTTGGGTGATTGGTTCGCCACAAGTGCTAATAAACGATGTTGTGCCAGATTCAAGTGCTCAAGAAATGGGAATCAAAACAGGTGATTCTTTGAGCGCTCTGTGTGTGGCTGGAGTGTGCCAAGATATCAATTCATCAGCAGATCTGGTGACAGCCGTTAATCAAGCTAAGGGTGAAAGCATTGTTATCGAAGGATTGCGGGGTGAGGAAAAAGTTACATTTGAAGGTATCCTTGGTAACAAAGAGTCGGGTTCACTGGGCGTAAATATGGCAGACATGGTTATCGTGAAGTATCCTTTTTTTGTGGCGGTGATTGAAGGCTTCATGCGAGCAGCGTTTATCATGTTTGCAATTGTCATGGCACTACTAGGCCTTTTCGTCGGACTGTATAATTGGATTATTGGATTTGTGACAAGTAATTCCGACACCCTTTTGCTTGCCAAGGAAGCGACATCAGGCGTTTCTGGTCCGATTGGTATCGCTCAAATCACAGGGCAAATGCGCGATCTGGGATTTGCCTATTTGCTGCAATTTGCTGCCATTCTCAGTTTGAATCTAGCTGTGTTTAACGCTCTACCGATCCCAGCGCTTGACGGAGGTCGTATTCTCTTTTTGATGATTGAGAAAATTAAAGGTGCGCCAGTAAATCCTAAGACTGAGGGACTTTTTCATACAATTTTCTTTACAATACTTATACTATTGATGTTAGTTATCACTACAAAAGAGATCATTGAGATTATAACTGGATAATCATCCGCGCTATATGAAACAGTCACAACTTTTTACAAAAACGCAGAAATTTGCGCCAAAGGATGAACAGGCAAAAAATGCTCAGCTATTGATCCGCGCTGGGTATGTGCACAAAGAAATGGCTGGAGTGTATAGTTTTCTCCCACTTGGTTGGCGGGTGATGGGAAAGATCATGAATATCATCCGTGAAGAAATGAATGCTATCGGTGGTCAAGAGATGCAGATGAGTGCATTACAAGATCCCACGGTGTGGAAGCAAACACGCTGGGACAGTGCGGATGTAGACGTATGGTTTAAAACTGCTTTGCAAAGTGGTAGTGAGGTTGGTCTTGGATTTACGCATGAAGAGCCACTCACACGAATTGCTAAAAACTATGTATCCTCGTATCGAGATCTACCGTTTTACCCGTATCAGTTACAAAATAAATTTCGTAACGAAGTACGTGCCAAGAGCGGCATTATGCGAGGGAGAGAATTTATCATGAAAGATCTTTATAGCTTTTCTCAGTCTCAGGAACAGCACGATGCGTTCTATGAGCTTTCACAGAAGGCTTACAAGGCAGTCTTTGATCGCTTGGGGATTGGAGAGCAAACCTTTATGACTTTTGCTTCTGGTGGAAGTTTTGCGAAGTATTCACACGAGTTTCAGACGATTTGTGATGCAGGAGAAGATGTTATTTATATCGATGACGAGCAGGGCATCGCTATCAATCAAGAGGTTTATAATGATGAAGTGCTTGCAGACCTGGGTTGTGACCGTACAAAAATGCGCGAAGTCAAAGCTGCTGAGGTGGGTAATATTTTTTCTCTGGGAACGAAATTTTCTGATGCACTTGATCTGACTTTTACAAATGAATCTGGTGTGCAAGAGAAAGTGATTATGGGCTCTTACGGTATTGGACCCGGACGCGCGATGGGTGTGATTACAGAATTACTCGGTGATGAGAAGGGACTTGTCTGGCCCGAGGAGGTAGCACCGTTTCGCGTACATCTCATCGACCTCCAGCAAAGTGAAAAAGCGCAAGAGATTTACACTGCTCTTATAGAAAAAGGAATTGACGTGCTGTGGGATGATCGAGACGCGCGGCCTGGAGAGAAGTTTGCAGATAGTGACCTGATCGGAATCCCATGGCGTGTAGTCGTATCACAGAAGTCGCTGGATGCTGGAGGAGTTGAGGTAAAAAGACGTACTGAAGATGATGTTGAAGTTATGTCAAAAGAAGAGTTTTTCGCTCAGTTAACTTAGTGGCTATGCTTCATATTTCAAAAAAAGATATTAAGAAAAACCTTCCTCTGTGGAGTGTTATTGTCATCATCTCTTCAATACCAGGTTTTGGTGGTGAGGTGGATAGCATTTATGGTCGTGTTTGTGGTATAGGTGTCTTTGTTGGTATTTATGTGATTGGAAAATCATTCCTTGATCAGTTTAAAAACTCATGTGAGATGGCAATCTTTTTTGAAAGTGCATAGATTTGTACTTTACGTGAGAACGTTGTCTCTAGCGACTGTATACAGTTGGCACTTTGTTATTGCACGTGATATTCTTGCGATTGTTTGGTCTATGGAATTCTGGGAATATTTCCTAGATTCGTCCATAGTGAAAAGCCCAGGATTTTTAATGAGTTTTTCTTGACACTATCTACAGGATTCTTGCTAAGCATATTTTTTCTTCTTATCTCATTTGCTATCTGGCCACTGGTGTGGATTATTTCTAAAATTTTTTCCTCCTAAAATAAGACACCGTCTCGTTAGAAATGCTTTTAGTGAAATCATATAGATATATTGTAGAGGTGATTTGTCTTTCCAGGCCTGCTGAATAGCAGATTGATAGCAGATTATAAGAAGTATGATGTGAGCTGTACTAGACTTAAGTTGTATCTTGCACGTTCTGTATTGAAGTAGTGTGTTCTGAGTACATTTTAAAGGTTTCTTTGATTCTGGTATGATGTAGTAACGGCTTATAATATAAATACTATTTGTGAATGATACTGATGTAATTGATGGGATTATGTGGTTTCGGCGGGATCTTCGACTGGAAGATAATGCTGCGCTTTTTCATGCTCTTTCAAAGTGTAAAAATGTCTTGCCAGTTTTTATCTTTGATCAGCGGATTCTTGAGAAACTCCCTGAGAACGATGCTCGGGTGACGTTTATCTGGGAGCGTCTTGAGTTGATACAAAAAACTCTTCAAAAAAAAGGGAGTGATTTGCTGGTGATCTATGATACGCCTGAGAAGGCTTTTGGTGCGATTATTAAGGAGTATGGCGCACTGCCAGTCTATACCAATGAGGACTATGAGCCTTATGCACGCAAGAGGGATCAGCTTATTGATAAACTGCTTGCCAAACACTCTAATGCTGATGAAAAACTTTTGAAAAAGTACAAAGATCATGTACTTTTTGCACCTGGTGAAGTATTGAAAGATGATGGCACCCCGTATAGTGTCTATACTCCTTTTAGTAAAAAAGCCTTAAAGGAAGCGCAAGATGATGCTCCATGGGGAGAGTTTGTGATCACAGCAAAACACTTGCAGAATTTTACAAAAACTTCCAAAAATTTTCCGGCAGTTGCACTAAAGGATATTGGCTTTGTAGAAAGTGAGCAAAAGGTGCCCAGCTATGAGATTAATAAAAATTTTTTAGAAGGTTATAAAGATACGCGAAATATACCCTCAGATGTGGACGGTACTTCTCATGTAGGTCCGCATTTGCGCTTTGGAACAGTGAGTACGAGAGCACTGGCCAGGCAGGCATATGAAGCCAAAGACATTACTTTTTTGAAAGAACTTTTATGGCGTGATTTTTTTCAGAGTCTTCTGTATTACTATCCGCAGACACCTAATGAGGCTTTCAAAAAGAAGTATGATGACATCAAATGGCGTAGTGGAAAAAGTGCTGATAAGGATTTCGAAAGTTGGAAAAATGGAAAGACGGGGTATCCTATGGTAGATGCGGGTATGCGCGAGCTCAACCAAACGGGTACCATGCATAATAGGGTGCGTATGCTTGTGGCTTCCTTTTTGTGTAAGCATCTCTTACTGGATTGGCGTCGGGGAGAACGGTATTTTGCCCTAAAACTACTTGACTATGAACTTGCTTCAAATGTGGGAAATTGGCAGTGGGCGGCGGGTAGTGGAGCTGACGCTGCACCGTATTTTCGGATCTTTAATCCTATGACGCAGCACGAGAAGTTTGATCCTGAGAGTGAGTATGTCAAAAAGTGGGTTCCAGAATATGGCAGTGATGCTTATGTAGAGCCCATCATTGAGCACAAAGAAGGAAGGGAACGCGCTTTGAGCGCCTATAAAGAGGCTGTTAAAAAGTAATAGAATGTTTTTTGGGTTGGGTAGTTTTATTTATTTTCTTCGATCATAATGATAGCAACCAAGACAGACAATTTCATAGGCTGGGTGGGAGCATTTAGCGTCGTGAGCGCCTATGCGCTGTTGACTTTTGAGATAGCTATGCCAGAGTCTGTTTTGTACAATTTCCTCAATCTCATCGGTGGTCTCTTTTTGGGCTATCGCGTCTGGGTTGATCGGAATTACTCTAACGTGTTTTTAGAAGTGGTTTTTGTGAGTGTAGCACTATATGCCCTTGCAAAAATCTTTTTGCTTTCGTGAAAAGCTTATACAACATTAGTCTCAATCTTTGCGATGCTTATGATGCGATAAAAATCCCTGTGTGAGTGTTCTTGTTCTTGCAAAAGTTGACATTATGATATAGAGTACAAATGTCTTTGAAAGAGGGTATTGCAATGCATGATCTATTAGTTTTCTGTGGTTTTATCGTATTTGTTTGTATCATCTTATTTTGCGCGCATGGATACTGGGAGCATCTAACAGATGAAACAAAGTATCGCAAATGTGTCTTTTTGATTTTGGAAGAATTTAAAAGGCACAATCCGCGTTATGCAGATAAGCAAGAGTTTACGCGTAGATTTTTGACTAAATATATCGAAGAAGATATCGAATTTGCTTTTAAGTTACTTCTTGATGCGGGATATTTGCGTAAGGTGATTCCAGAAGTTCACATACCTGATCCCAACAGGTTTGGACAAGAAAAATTGGAATTTTATCAGGTCACTAGTCTAGGACTACTTGAAACTATCTCACTTGACAGAAAAAATTTTTTGAGTTGGCGAAAAAATGTTCAAGCTAAAAAAAGAGCTGAATATAGTAAAGAAATTGACCTGACTAAAGTTGTCTGACGATCTCGCACTATTTGGCTTCACTCCATATACCACCTTGTTATCGTACAAGGTGGTGTTTTATAGTTGCAATAAACTTTCTTATACCATCCGCAACTAACCAACATACATTAAGTGCACTCTATGGCGAGCGAGACAACTCACAGAAATACGAGGTGTGTCTATACCCATGAGGATTTCTGTGCTATGTCGTAGCCGTCAGAGTGTGTACTTGTCCTGTCATTCCCGAGGGACAGGACCTTGGGTGCAAAGGTGGTTAGCTGCGGATGGTATTACTATACAGTGAAAAATTCTGGATCCCAGATAGCATTTTTTCTATTCAATCACTTCGTTTTGAAGAAAATATGTTTCTAGGATGACAAGTAGGTGAATACTGATTAGTTGGAGGTAGTATCGCTACTGAGATATCTTTTTTGAATGATATGTCAATATTGAATAAATCGTAGATGTGATTTATACTTCAATCATATAAAAATCATATTTCTACTGCTTTATGCAAAATTTTCATGTTACTGGTGGCAAGGAGCTCTCGGGTACGATCACGGTTAATTCTTCCAAAAATGCGGCTGTAGCCCTCTTGGCTGCTTCAGTGATGAATCACGGCACAACCACGCTTAAAAACGTACCGCAGATTGAAGAGGTAAATCGTTGGATTGAATTATTAGAAAGTATCGGTGTGCAGGTGGTGCGTGGTGAGGGCAAGAATGAGCGTACCCTTACCATCAAACCGCCTCGTAAGCTGAAACTTGATCAGATGAATAAACAAGCAGCCAAGAAGACGCGTAGTGCTATCCTCTTAATGGGTGCACTTGCGCGTGATTATAAGTCATTTGATATTCCACAGGCTGGTGGCTGTCGGTTGGGTGCTCGTAGTGTGCAGCCTCACATTGATGCGCTTGCGACTTTTGGTCTAGAAATCAAAGCTACAGCGCAGGCTTTTGCAGTAACGAGAACGAAGCCACTGAAGAGTCCTGGGCGTTTCGCTTTGGGAGAGTCAGGAGATACTGTGACAGAAAACGCGATTATTGCCGCAGCACAGACGCCTGGCGTGACGGAGATACGTTTTGCGAGTGCAAACTATATGGTGCAGGATCTTTGTTTTTTCTTGGTTAAGTGTGGAGTAAAGATTGAGGGCATTGGTACGACGACACTGCGCGTGCATGGAGTAGGTACGATCAAAAAAGATGTGATTTATGAGATCTCTGAAGACCCGATTGAGGCGATGTTTTTTATTGCGCTGGCAATTTCAACCAATAGTGAGCTCACCATTGAGCGCTGTCCGTATGATTTTATCGAGCTTGAGCTTACCAAGCTACGAGCGATGGGTCTAGATGTCGAGATTAGTCCTTTTTATAAAGCCAGAAACAAGCGTACTGATTTGGTGGATTTGAAAATTGCAAAGTCAAAGCTCGTTGCACTTTCTGACAAGATCGAGGAAAGACCTTTTCCTGGAATCAACATGGATAATCTACCGTTTTTTGCGGTGATTGCAACCAGAGCGAAGGGCAAGACACTCTTGCATGACTGGGCGTATGAGACGCGACCTGTGTATTTCACCGAGCTTAATCGTTTGGGTGCAAAGGTGCGGCTTTTGGATCAGCATCGCATCCAGATCACCGGTCCGACAAAATTGAAGCCTGTGTCGATGAGCTGTCCTCCTGCTCTACGACCTGGGGCAGTTCTTTTGGTGGCTATGCTCGCTGCGTCTGGAAAGTCTACACTGCGCAATGTTTATATGATTAATCGGGGATACGAAAATTTAGCGCAGAGGTTGCAAGCTCTCGGGGCAGACATTGAAATGTCCTCATAGAATATTTTTCACAAGTGATGTAGGATTTATTATTATTGACTCGCGTGCATTGGTTTAACGATACGACATATGGGTTTTTTTGGGCAGCAAATAGGAATTGATCTTGGGACGGCGAACACTCTGGTGTTTGTGCCTGGTAGTGGCGTCGTAACCAGTGAGCCTTCTGTGGTGGCTGTGTCTATAAGTGATGACCAAGTTCTGGCTGTGGGTGACGAGGCAAAAACGATGCTTGGACGTACACCTGATGGGATCGTTGCGTACAAACCTCTTCAGGATGGCGTGATCGCTGATTATCGTGTAACTGAGGCGATGCTTCGGTATTTCATCACAAAGGTGAGTGGACGTATACGATTTTCTCGCCCCGAGGTGCTTATCTCTATCCCAGCTGGTGTGACAAGTACAGAGCGTAGAGCGGTAGTAGACGCAGCAGTCAAAGCTGGAGCCAAGGAGGTCTATATCGTCAAGGAGCCAGTTCTTGCAGCAATCGGTGCAGGGATCCCGATCCATAGTGCACAAGGAAATATGATCATCGATATCGGTGGTGGGACGAGTGAGATCGCTGTTATTTCCCTAGGCGGAACGGTGGCAGCGTGTAGCGCACGTGTGGGAGGAAATAAATTTGATCAAGCTATCGCTGACTATATCAAGAGGAAATACTCGCTGGCCATTGGTGAGCGGACTGCCGAGGAATTAAAGATTGCAATAGGTAGTGCGGTTTCTCAAAAAACGCAAGAAACATTTGATGTCAATGGACGCGATCTCATGGGGGGATTACCACGAACTGTGAAGATTGGAGCAAACGAAGTGACGGAGGCATTGCAGGATGAGCTCAGGGAAGTGATCAACGCAATTAAAAAAGTACTGCAAGAAACCCCACCAGAGCTAGCCGCAGATATCATGGACAAAGGGATGATTCTGTCAGGTGGGGGAGCCATGCTTAAAAACATGGACGTACTGATCTCACAAACCATTGGCGTGCCGTGCTACGTAGCAGATGACCCACTACGCTGCGTGATCAAAGGCGTAGGAGAAGTCCTTAAAAACCTCGATCTCTACAAACGAACAATCCTCGCTACGAAGAAATAGTAGATCAAACAAGAATGAAATAGTTTCAGTTGAAGGAGAAATTTTCACATTTTGTTGTTCAAGATAAAAAATTTTTGCCACATATGGTAAGTATATGTAGAGCAAAAATGAAAGTCTAGTTTTAGTTCTGAGTTAGATATCGGCTATCATTTACTCAGTTTAGAAAGCAAAGTACCTATTCAATTCTAAATGCTTAGAACAGGAAGATAACAGGTACAAGTTACAATACTTTTTTATCGGCAGACGGGACCTGTACTGCATGATGCAGGTCAGGCTTGGGATCAAACGTCACCTAGGCACAATCTTGCGTTAGTTTTTTGAATTTAAAAATCACTTGGAAACGCGTTCCAAGTGATTATCAGTAGTACAGTACTCAGTCTCAACCAAGTGCAGGTGCACTCAATTTATCACAGGAATAGCAGCGCTGTAGAGATCGTATCGATCGATCCTTCATTTCATAGGCTTGCTCAAGCGACAATTTGTGCCATTTCGCCCCACAGTGAGGGTAATCCTCATTAGCTTTTTGGCGTTTAACATCGCTTGCCATCATCGCCACTGCATTTGTATGGTCAACGGGAACACGCTTCGCAACTGGATGAAGTGGCTCGACTGAAGCGAGACCAAGAAGTGGAGCTGTCAGAATGCGACCTTTCCCTCTTACGACGTATGCGATACGCTTACCGCCTTGACTTGGTAGAAGACCGTTGTGAGTAATTACTTGAATTGCCATCTGCTCATTCCTCAGTGATCAAGAGACGAATATCTCTCGAATTTTTGCATTGTGATCTTACTATGAATTGCAAATTTATGCAAACAAAGTCAAAAGAAATAGTTTTGCTCTATTTTACTAATAAACTCTGCCATTTCTTTATTTTTTGTAAACAGAGTTTCACTTTAAAATACCTACCGACAGGTAGGCATGTGTGGGATTACACTAGAGTTTCAAAAAAGACCGCTTTGCGGGTGGGGTTTTATCATTTCTTGTCTTGGGGGTATTTGTAGTATACTAGGGTTACATGATTATTTGCTGTAATAGATCCTATTCATGAAAATTGCTATTGACGCTTCTCCTGCTTTTTTGCATTTACGGACGGGGATTGAGGAATATTCTTATCAATTGATCAAAAATTTGCGTCCTTTTTTGCTGAAAATCGATCACCCTTGGAAATCAAATTTTATGATACAATATCAGTAAATTATAAAATATTTCTATGAATCCAGAACAGCCAGAGGGTCCCCTTTCAATGAATGAGATTTTCGAGCATAGGAAAAAGTATATCCCAGAGGTGGGAGAGCAACTACAAGCTGAAACATCGACAGAGGTAGAGATTGGGGGAGAAAAGCTGAATATTGATTATAGAGTCATATCCGTTGAGGATGAAAAAAATCCTTTCACAGAGCCTATAGTCCTACTTCCTGGTTTCGGTTCAGGACGTGAAGGCATCACTGAACTAGGATTCTCTCTTGCTTGTGAAGGGCGAGAAGTTATTCTCCCATCCCTCCCAGGATATGGAAACTCAGATAATCCAAATCAGAAGTATTATGATACAGACAACTTTGATAATGAAGCGGAAGCTATCAAGCAACTTCTTATCAAATTAGAGACAAAAGGACGTGTCCACCTCATAGGACATTCTATGGGAAGTGAGGTGCTTGCAAGTCTCGCACAAAAATACCCAGAGGGTATAGCAAGTCTCACACTCCTCAATCCAGCGGGTATCGAAGAAAAAGAAGATACAATAGCATTGGCAACACGTTTCCTCGCATCAGGAGCATACACAAACGCTGAGGCAGGGATTAGGTATGCACTATCAGGTGAAAAAGACTACCAGAAAGAGCTACATAAATACATTGATGATCCCGAAAGCCCTTTCAGTAAAGATCGATTGAAACAAAGACTCGCTGAGACAAAGAAAATATCAGAGGGTAAGCTCCTTGAGAAGCTAGAAAATCTTGATGAAAATATCCCAGTAAATTACATCTCAGGAGAACTCGATACAGTTTATCCTCCAGGACAAGAAACAGATGAGACATCACAACTAGCACGAGTGATAAATGCTGTGAACAACAAGGATAATATCAGCACAAGTATTATGCAAGGTTTGAGGCACAATACAACTCTTGCACCTGATGAGATTACAGCTGCAAATATCTCTCATTATCTTGATAAGGCAGAAGATTCGAGGGGTGAATAGCTCATATTGGATAAAACAGTCTGCCATTTACGCAGATTATCAATAAGAGTACTCCTCTAATCACTGTACGATATCCATCGCTCATGAGCGAATAGGTCGAGTGACTGGGCGCAGCAAGTTGGAATCACTTCAGAGTTTCAAAATGACTCACTTTTCGGGAGTGGTTTTATGATTTCTTGTCTTGGGGGTATTTGTAGTATACTAGGGTTACATGATTATTTGCTGTAATAGATCCTATTCATGAAAATTGCGATTGACGCTTCTCCTGCTTTCCTTCATTTGCGGACAGGTATTGAAGAGTATTCCTATCAACTTATCAAGCATTTGCGTCCTTTTTTGAAAGAGCATGAAGTGACATTATACATCCGTGGGGGAACGCGTGAAAATATTGACTTTGTTTTGCCTGCTACATGGCGTGTTAAGGAACTCCGTAGTCCAAAATTTTGGACGTATGGGCGGCTTTCGTTTGAGTTTCTCTTTCATAAATACGATCGGTTTTTTGTGCCAGGGCATATCGTGCCACCTATTCGACCCAAAGACACCATCATGGTGGTGCATGGTTTGGAGTATGAGGTGTCTCCTGAGTCTTTCAGTGCAGCAGAGCGACGTTCTATGCGGTTTGGGATCCAGCGATCATGCTCTTGGGCGCGGCATATTATCTGCGTTTCCAATAACACCAAGAGGGATTTGATGCGATACTATGATATTCCACGAAAAAAGATTCGCGTTATCTACGAAGGTGTTAATGCTCCAATGGTAGTTGAGCAGAGTGTGGCTAGTGCTGTTTGGCAGAAGTTTGACGTACAACTAGGACATTATTTGCTGTTTGTGGGACGTGTCGAGCATCGCAAAAATATTATCAGTATCCTGAAGGCTTATGAGATTTTGCGAGAGCATTTTCGCTTATCATATAAGTTGGTCATTGCTGGTAAGTCAGGTCATGGATGGGAGGAAATTGAACAGGTGATTGCATCTCACACATATAGACAGGACATTGTTGTTACAGGATTTGTGAGTGCTCAAGAGAAGTGGGTGCTTTTGCGTGGGGCGAGTGTTTTCGTTTTCCCTACGCTTTATGAAGGCTTTGGGCTTCCTGTGCTGGAAGCTCAAATGGTTGGTGTGCCAGTAGTGACGTCATACACGTCATCTCTTGGTGAAATTACGCAGGATGGAGAGGTGGATAGTGCTGTAACTGTCGACCCTGCTAGTCCGATGCAAATTGCTGAAGGCTTACAATTATTGCTGAGTGATCAGAAACTGCGCACCCAAATGATCGCTGCAGGTCATACAAACACCAAGCGATACAGTTGGAAAAAGGCAGCCAGGCTCAGCGCCAAAGTTATCCTTGCGGGAAGAAAATCTCGGAGTCGCTAAATATCTGAATTTTTAGTACTATACATAGTAGAATTATTATCTTTAGGACTTCCTCACTTTGTACACTATTTCCAGTCAAAGGCTGACAGGCGATACAAACGTATATTTTTCTGACAACGCGAACATATACGTTTTACAGTAAAATACACATTTGTGCCTCATATTGCACTAAAGTGAGGAAGTTGTAATTTTAGAAAAGTAGTAAATCTCATGTCTCAATCAGAAGAGTCACAAACAAATAAAAAGAAAGCTTTGCGTGTTGCGATCGTGCATGATTTTTTGCTGTACCCAGGTGGCGCTGAGCGTGTGCTGGAAGTGCTTAGTGATCTCTATCCTGATGCGCCGATTTATACTCTTTTGCATGACGAGAGAAAGATGGGTTTGTGGTCACAAAGGCGCACTGTGAAAACGAGCTTTCTGCAGAAGTGGCCGCAATTTTTGCGAAAGCGCCATCGTTTTCTTTTGCCGTTTTATGCAAGTGCTATTGAGTCTTTTGACTTGCGTGAGTTCGATTTGGTGATTTCTAGTTCTGGCGCTTGGAGTAAAGGCTTGGTAACCCGATTACATTCCCGTCATATCGCGTATATTCACTCACCAATGCGTTACGCTTGGGACGAAAATGAGCACTATATGAAACGTGTGGTCAAGCGGAATCCTTTTTTTGTGCGACAGCTTTTGAGCTATCTTCGGGTATGGGATTATCAGGCTGCACAAAGACCAGATGTTTTGATTGCTAACTCGCTCTATAGTGCTGAGCGTATCGAAAAGTATTATCGGAGAGAATCTCAGGTCGTCTACCCACCTGTTGAAGTTTTACCTAGCGCTTTGGATCAACGTGAGATTCTCTCAGGAGAGAAATCCTTTTTGATGATTTCTCGTTTGGTGCCATACAAGAACATCCTCGTTGCTATTGACGTATGTAACAAACTACGATTACCTCTGACGATTATCGGTGAAGGTCCTCAGAAACAAGAGCTCATAGATCGTTCCGGTGAAACAATTACATTTACCTCATGGGTTGATGAAGAAGAAAAATGGAGATATATTGCAAATGCTCGAGCGCTGCTGTTTCCAGTGGAAGATGATTTTGGGATTGTCGCCGTTGAGGCACTGGCAGCTGGCGTACCAATTGTTGGATTAGAAGCTGGTGGACTGGTTGAAATTGTTATCGATGGGAAGCACGGCATCGTTTTTGCACAACCTACAGTGGAAGTGATGGCCGATGGCATACGACGTTTCATCGAGCGAGAAGCTTTTTTTGACCCTGAAGTTCTTAAAGAACGAGCTTCACTTTTTTCTCGTGCACATTTCGAGTTAGGGATGAAACGTAGTATTGATGTGATGATGAACAACGGCTGAACAACTATGTCGCACAATGAGATAATTGTGAAATTTTCACAAACACCGAAACCTAATATACTCTCTAAATTGTAACGGATGACCATGGGGCAGATTATTGGACATACGCCACAAAAAAAGATTCTCTCCGCAGTACTTGCAAGAAAGGTACCACATCATGCCTTTGTTTTTCATGGTCCTTGTGGTATTGGAAAGAAGTCATTGGCAGCATCTTTTGCGTGGAGTCTTGTACGTGGACATAAATCTAATGCTCAGTGGGATATTCCTGCTCATCTGACTAAAGAGAGTGCGATTATGGTATTGTCTCCTACGATGATTACAAAGAAGGGTGTAACAACCTCAAGTGGTATCACAGTGGACATGGTCCGCAAATTTCGTAGAAAACTTTCACGTACTTCCCAGACAAGGCCATCTGTGTTGATCATTGATCAAGCGCAAGAGATGACAATCCAAGCTCAAAATGCACTACTTAAAATTATCGAAGAACCCCATGGTCAAACTTCTATAATATGTGTCACTTCTGAGATTGATAAGCTTCTGCCGACTATTTGCTCTCGTGGAATGCCTCTTTCTTTTGGAGTTTTGAGTGCTATTGAAATGGCGAAGCTCTCCGGGGTGACAGACGCAATATTGGAAGTTTCTTTTGGGCGGCCAGCACAGGCAATCAAGATGATTGAAGACTTTTCTGTGTATACGCATGCAATAGAGTCTCTACAAATCCTCAAGGATGTGCGCTCAAAGCCACTACACGAAAAATTGGAGATTGCTGCCGTTTTTGCAAAGGATCATGTCGTGGCTATAGGCACTCTTGAGTTGTGGTTACTTCGTATTTATAACGTAGCCCATGATCACAAACGGTACGACGTGTTACTGCTCGCAAATCGAACAGAGGTAGCTCTCAAAGAATTGCGAGATCGTAATACAAACAAGAAACTTGTTTTGGAAAATCTGATGCTATCACTTTAACGTGTCAATATGAAGAAGGATCATCTCAAAAAAAGATCAATGAAAACCAAGAAGCAATCACGTCCCATAGATGATGCTTCAAGCCGACACTTTTTAACAAAACAAGTACTTTTACGATTTTTGTTTTATGTGTGTTCCTTGATCTTTTTGTGCAGCCTCTTATATAGTTTTTTTTACGCCACTTTTGTTCGCGTCGCAACATTTGATATAGTGGATGCTGATCGGGTTTCTCTTGAGCGTATAGAGTCACTAGTAGCACAATCATTGGAGGGTACTCATTTTCTTAGAATCCCAAAAAATAATTTATTACTGATCTCATCTGCACGTTTAAGTAAGCAAATTTCTTCAAATGTTGTGGAGATTGAAGAAGTCAAAATAGAGAAAGTTTTTCCATCGACTTTGCGTATTACCGTGGAGGAGTATGATACTATAATGATAGTTTGTGGTAAGGTGCCTTCTGTGAATGATAGCAATGCTCCTGCGCAAGATGCTTGTATGACAGTAGATCAAGACGGTTTTCGTGGAGAGCAAGAAGATCTTTCGTCGGAGAAATTGCAAGCAAATCCCACTGTGGTTGTGCGTGTTGATGACCTTTTGCCACCAAACGCTGGAGAAGTAGTTTTTTCACCAGAGATTCGAGATCGGTTGTTATATATCATCGATGAGTTGCCGTATCGATTGAGTTTCCAGGCTGAGGGTGATCCTCGTTTGGCTTCACTAGGGAGTACACATGTAGAGATTCCAACGGATGAGGGGTGGACTCTGCTCTTGGATCTGATGCACGAACCCCTTGTTTCTCTCCGTGTTTTGGAGGCTTTTTTTGAGCAGACGCGCGAATTAGATATCCGTAGTAATGTGACAGAAATTGATATTCGACTTTTGGATAAAATTTTTTATAAAAAGAAAGAGGTTGAATCACTAAAAGATGACTCGGAAGACTTAGGTGCACAGCAAGCACAAGAACAGGAAGGGCTGGAATTTCGTGAATTAAATAAAGAGAGTCTTCAAGTAGAAGAGAGGCTAGATGTTCCAGATCCTCCCTCGGTCTTATAGGTAGACGTTTGGTACAGTGTACTGCGCTTTGTCATACGTTTGCTATGAACAATCTTTTTTTATGACGTACGTTATTAGTGTGCATTATAAAAAAAAGTAGTATTTATGCCCTCATAACGCATCTGACTATTGGCTGCTAGACCAAATGCAATAGTCCTCAAGAGTACATCATAGGTTTTATGTATAATAATATTTCATGAACATAGCAATTGATATTCGGAACATCGGACGAAATCGTACTGGGAGTGAAGTGGTTGTTTTGCAACTGGTTAAGAAAGTGTTAGAAAAAGATCACTATAATCAGTACTTTCTTTTGACAGATACGCGTGATCAGCACGTCTTGCATTACGTGAGCAAAGTACTTTTTCTCAAGAGTAAAAATAACGTGAAATTGGTCAGTTTACCTAGTCCACATCGCGTCATTTGGCTCTTCTTTAGTGTGGCATTTTTTCTCCGAAAAGCGCGGATTGATGTTTTTCATACCGAATATATCGTTCCTTTTTTTATACCTTCTCATATCTGTGTGTTGACGCATATCCACGATGTGTCCTTTGCAGACCCTGCAATTCGTCCTCTTATTAGCACGAAAGATTTGTTTATTCTTGATCGACTTATGCCCAGAAGTTTACGTCGGGCAAATCATATCATTGCTGTGAGTCATTTTACGATGAATCAAATACAGAAGTATTATGGCTATGAGGCTCCAAAAGTCGTAATGATCTATAATGCTGCAGCGTATGGCACACCAGAGGATGATCTTCCTCACGTTACTACTGACGCAATTGTTCAAAAGTACTCGCTACCCAAGAAGTACATCTTTGCACTTGGAACAATGCAACCACGTAAAAACATTCCTTTTCTTATTGAAGCATTTGCTTGCGTAGCTTCCAAAATACCAAATACACATTTGGTGCTTAGCGGACCGCGAGCCAAGAGCTTTGATATGCTTATAGAAACTACTTTAAAGCGGTATCCAGATATCGCAAAGAGAGTTCACTTTACAGGCTATATTGCACCTGCTGATCTCGACTTTGTGTATGGAGGAGCAATTTGTACAGTGCACCCGTCACTATATGAAGGCTTTGGGCTTCCTTTGCTAGAGTCTTTTTGGGCTGAAGTGCCTGTTATGGCAAGTGACATACCTGCTTATCGTGAAATTGCTGGTGGTGGAGCACTGTATTTTGATCCACATGAAATTGACCACTGTTGTGAGGTCTTATATACTGTATGTACGGATAAAATCGTTCGTCAGGAGATTCTCAGTCAAGCTCAAAAACTGCGAGAGCGTTTTTCTTGGGAAGTGTCAGCGGATTTATTTTTAGATCTATACGTGCGGAATCCTCAAAAATCTTCTTGAGTGATTGCAAAGAAAGAATTTAGAACAGAAACTCCTCAGCCTGTTCACTTTTCCAGGTAAAGACTATCAAGCGTCGCTACACAAGTATTTTGCAAGGCCATATACGTATGTGCCTCTTTAAAATACTGACATGCGTCTTGATCTGCCAGCTGGCACAGTGTTGTAATGTAAAAGTGCTATAGAATATTTATTGATTTGAAAGAGTGGTTTGTGTGCTATATAAAGATACTTATGAAAAAAATATTAGATCGTCAGTCTCGAACAAAAAAGATAATCTGGGGTGTAGTCATAGCAATATTTGTTCTTTTTGGCTTGTCTTTGTGGTATGTCAATGCAATGGTGCCAGGTGGCAACGTTGTTGAAGTATTCGCGAGGAAGATTCCTGGAAGTGATAATATTCTCGCTGGTGAAGATAAAGGTCGTATTAATATTGCCGTTATGGGCATGCGTGGTATTGGTGTGGCTGGTGGCGGTCTTTTGGCTGATACGATCATGGTGATCAGTATTATAAAAAATGATGATAGCGGTATTGTCACTGGCGATGTGGAGACCTCGGGATCGCCATATAAAATCTCGATTCTTTCTGTGCCACGAGATCTTTTGGTTGAGGAGAAAGATGGAACATTTGGGAAGATTAACGCTACCTTTTTCAAGGGAGAGCGACAGAAATTAGGTGGAGGAATTGAGGCAATGAAAAGTACACTTTCTCAAATCGTCGGTCAACCAATTCATTATGGTATTTCTGTTAACTTTGAAGGATTTAGTCAGATCGTTGATGCACTTGGTGGTGTGGATGTTGATTTGGCACAAGAGTTTGTAGAACCGTTGCAGTTTAACGAAGTACATGTTTGTGATGGGGATAAAGGTGGCGTGTTCAAGGTTCCAACTGGTGAGACACAAAAAAAGTTTAAAAGTAATGGGGAGATTTCGGTGGAATATCCACTGTGTTCTAACTCTGCTCCAGAATGTGGGGGTGTATTTCGTGTGGCTTCGGGAAAGAGTACTCTTACAGGTGAGGATGCGCTTTGTTATGTCCGCTCGCGTATGACTAGCAGTGACTTTGATCGATCGCGGCGACAGCAGGAAGTTATAGCTGAGATTCGCTCAAAGGTACGTGATTTAAATCTGATTACTGATCTTGGAAAGTTAAACGAAATTCTATCGATCGTCGGCGATAACGTGATGTATGATCTAGAGTTGTGGGAGTTAGAAAAACTCTTTGGTATTTATAAAGATCTAGAAGAGGTAAATACGCAACAGTTTGTGTTAGAAGACTCTGAGGCTGGTTTGTTATACGCTCCTGAGGACACGTCACGTGATGAATATGGGTATGTCTTGCGGCCTCGAGGAGAAAATTATGATCGGGTGCATCAGCTTTTTGAGTCCTTTAAGTAAGTCTGTGAGTGAGGCAATCTCCGCTTGATTTGCTTCTCTTTCTCCTTATCCGTCTATTCTTGTGTTTGTGGATACTACAAATAACCCAAAGATTACAATTGCGATTCAAGGATATAGAAATCCTGAGATGCTTCGGCTGTGCTTACAGTCCGTTGTTCGATTTGGTGGTGCTCAGACGCAAGTGATTGTTGCTGATAGTGCAACACAGATTGATACAATCATGCTTATGCGAGAAGAATTTCCCCAATTTATCTTTTTACCACACAAGAAGAATGTTGGATTTGGTGCAATGGTAAATACTTGCTTGCGGAAAGCTTGTGGCGAGTATGTTTTTGTATTAAATCCTGATACGATTTTGGAAGAGCATACGATAGTAGATCTGGAGAAATTCATGGATGTACATAGAGACATTGGCATGTGTGGCCCTGCACAAAAAAACTTTAATGGAAAGTGGGAGAATACGCGCTTTGCATTTTATAAACCTCTTACGATTGTGTACCGTCGAACGTTTCTTTCTCGATTTTCATTTGCGCAAAAGCATTTAAGTGTTTTTGAGATGCGCTCACTGCAAAGTGCGGTAGAGCCTTATGCAGTCCCTTGGATCATTGGAAGTGCCATGTTTGTGCGTCGAAGCGCAATTGAAAAAGTTGGGCTTATGGATCCGCGTTTTTATATCTATATGGAGGACGTTGACTGGTGCCGTCGGTTCTGGGAGAATGGTCTTAAGGTGTGTTATAATCCTGGCATCACACTTTTTCATTTTTATGGAAAGGGGAGTGCTAAAAAGGGGTTCATCGTCAATGTGTTGTTTAACCGATTGACATGGATTCATATTTCTAGTGGCTGTAAGTATTTTCTGAAATATGCTTTTAAGCCGGTTCCAGAAATTCGATCTCTTTAACTTATGAATTAAAATTATTGCATGCAATCAGAGACCGAAAATATCAAAAAAACTGATGATCTTTCGCGTGAGGAGTTGATACAAGTATCACCAATGAATGAAAATAATCAGGACCCTACGTTTAAGCAGAAGAAACCTGTGACAAATGCTGCAGTAAAGAATTTCTTTACGAGCAAATTTCTCCTTTCCTTTTTTATGGTGGGAACAATTTTTCTCTTGGGATACGTGATCGGTGGTGCTGGCGCAGTGACTGAAAATCGTAGTGTGAAAGATGTTGTTATCAATGGAACGGGAAGTGGTAGCCGTGTTGATTTTGGTCTTTTCTGGAAAGCTTGGGATACTTTGGGGGATCATTATGTTGATAGTGGTTCACTTGACCCGCAGGCTTTGGTGTATGGGGCAATCAAGGGGATGTACGCGGCTACTGGAGATCCTTATACAACCTTTTTTGATCCACAAGTCAATGAGGCATTTTCCGAGGATATGAGTGGGCAGTTTGAAGGGATTGGTGCAGAAATTGGGATCGAAGATAGTTTTTTAATTATTATTGCTCCTCTAGACGGATCTCCTGCTGCACAATCTGGTTTGCGGGCAGGTGATAGAATTATTCAAATTGATGGAGTCATCAGTGCTGATATAAGTGTTGAAGATGCAGTAAAACGTATTCGTGGAGATAAAGGGACTGATGTAATACTGACAATTTTTCGCGAAGGGGAAAATGATACACGGGACATCACGGTTACTCGTGACACTATTGAGATCAAAAGTGTTACAGTGGAAACTAGGGAGGATGGTATTGCAACGATTCGTGTTTCTCAATTTGGTGGCGAAACAACACGTCTTTTCCGGAGTGCTCTGAGTGATTTATTAGAAAAAAATACCCAAGAGGTGATCATTGATTTGCGTAATAATCCTGGGGGATACTTGGATGGTGCTATTGCAATGATTGGGTATTTTGTGCCCAAGGGTAGTATTGCAGTGATTGAGCAGGCTGCAAATGGTACGCAAAATCCGAGGACAACGAAAGGGGATCGTATTGTAGATCCCAATATGAAAATTGTAATTTTGATCAATCAAGGAAGTGCGAGTGCTTCTGAAATCTTTGCAGCAGCACTTAAAGAGCAACTTCCAAACGTAGTGACACTTGTTGGTGAGACGAGTTTTGGTAAGGGTTCTGTACAGGAACTCATCCCAATGGAAGGTGGAACAGCAGCAAAGATTACTATTGCGAAATGGCTTACCTCGCAAGGCAAGGAAATTGACGGCGTTGGTATTGGCCCAGATGTAGAGATTGAGTACACCAATGAAGATTTTGAGGCAGAAAGAGACCCTCAAATGGATGGTGCTGCGGCAGTTTTACGGGGAGCGTATTCGCCGGAAGTGGAGGTTGTGCGTGAGGATCTTGGTAAAGCAGTTGACGAGGAATCTACTGAGGTAGTTGAGGAGGAGGTTCAGCTAAGCGAGTAGATTTTCCTTGTGCTAGGATTTTCTTTTTTTGACAAATTTGTGCAATATAGTTGTTTGAAAGATTTAGCACTTGTCTTGACAGAGTGCTAGTGCGTAGTATAATTTCACTATAATTACTTAAGTAAACTGTATGAAAATTCAACCACTTGGAGAGAAAATTCTTCTAAAGCCTGTGATGATCGCTGAGAAGACTGCTTCTGGTATTTACCGAAGTGACGCAGGTGAGCAAAAATCTCAAACTGGAGAAGTTATTGCTGTAGGAACAGATAAAGACATTACGATCAAGAAAGGACAGGAAGTATTGTATAAGAAATTTGGTGGCGATGAGATGAATATTGATGGAGTCGAGTATATTATTGTTAAAAATGAAGACGTCTTGGCCGTTATTGAATAAAGAGACTTCCTATCAGTTTATCCTTATAGGACTTTCGCACTTTTTGTACCCTCAAGGGGCAGCTCCTACCCTCAAGGGGCATAAACCTGCGCTTCTTCCAGCCAAAGGCTGATAGGCGTTGCTGCACTAGTATTTTCGAATCCCGCCGCTCGCGAGTGACAGGACGAGTGACAGGACAAGCAACATACCCGCCTACTGGCAGGCAGGTGTCTTATACAACATACTAGTGCGCGCCTTGAATTGCATGAAAGTGCGAAAGTCCTATTTAGTAAAAATTCCTCCAAACAGTTCGTTTGGAGAAATTTTACTACTCTTGGGTATACTCTAAACCTTACGTCTTATCTCTGATCTTCATCACTTCTTGTAGTGGGGTAGCCAAATTCTTGCCAGGCATTGAAGCCTCCGCGGATGGTTTTTGTTTCCACAAAACCCAGGTCAAATAATCGCACTGAACTGTCAAAAGTTTCCCTGTCAGTGTTTCCATAGACATAAATTTGCTTTGTCAGGGAAATATCAGCCCTTTTTTCTTCTAAGTCACCAAAGGGGATGTTTATTGCGCCTGGAACATGAGATTTTTTGAATGCAAGAGGATTGCGTGTGTCTATAATCATGATGCGATTTTCCCATTCTGGAGCTTCTATAAGGGGCGCTATATCTCTGGGTTCTTCGGGGTTCATTTTTGCAACATCTGTAATGTTGTCTGAATCTGGCTTGTTGATCACTGGTCCATCACTGAGGATCCAGCTTGGATACCCGCCATCAAGAACCTTTGTGTCGTATTTATCAGGGATGCTTTTGACAAGGCTTAGCAGTCTTTCGTTTGATTGCTCGTCGCCATTTCCTTTGTGGACTAGGACGATACGCTCTATTTGTTGATATTTTTCTGGGGAAAAATTTGTGATATGTACACTTCCTCTGATATGGCTCACGTCATAATCTTCTTTGGTTCTAATGTCTACATAGAGCGTTCGTAATTGCTGCTTAGCTTGCTGTGCGCTTACAATAGGCAAACCGATATCAATTGGTTGGGATTGCTCCTCTGGCTCCTCTATTTCTAGAAGAGCGTCTTCTAGCGCCCTTTCCTCGGCTACATTGCTGGCAACATACCGGCCAATAGTTATGGCGATAATTGCAAAAAAGGCCAGGATGATAAAGGCGAAGACTTTTTGCGGGGATATTTTATTTTCCATTTCGTTTATTTTACGCGGTAGTACTTGAAGTCTTGATTTACAATTTTAATTTAGGTAGGATTTCCTTGTGAATATATATTTATGCGTCTTACTGTAGAATATGTATTTGTGCCCTCACCTGCTTCGCCTGTGCTGCTGCATTGCCTGCCCACATGGCAAAAGCGAAGCGTTGCTGGCGGGCGGGCAGGCAGGTAATATTATACTATAGTGAGGATGTCCTATTAGATGAGCTTTGCCTTCGTGAAATCTGGATTGCCATTGATAAATGAGCTTGCGTCTTGTATGGCTTTTCCTTGTCTTAGGAGACGTAGAATGACGATTGCACTATCTGCTGTGCGGACACACAGTGTTTTTTCATCCAGGAAAACGTTTCCTGGCACTACATGAGAAAAATTTATTGTGCCTTCATACAAGGCGATTTCAATTAATTTAATTCGCAAAGGTTCTGTATCTTCTTTTTGCCAATATGCGAACAGTCCAGGCCATGGTGTGAGTGCGCGGTATTTGTTTATTAGGTTATTGCTCGTGTCAAGCCAGGAGACTTTTCCATCTTCACGAGTGATGATTTGGCACAATGTGGCTTTAGACGGATCTTGTGGTTTGGCTTTTGCCTTATAGGAAACGATGTCTGGTAGAATTTTTATAAGAGTCTTGGCACCTAGTTTTGCTAGATGGTTTGTCAATTCTGGTGCTAGAGTACTCTGAGAAATTGAGTGTGTGGATTGTGTGAAAACAGGCCCTGTATCGAGCCCTTCATCCATTTGCATGATTGATATGCCTGTTTCTTTTTCTCCCAGTAGGAGAGCGTTTTGAATTGGGGAAGCTCCGCGGAATTTTGGTAAAAGTGATGCGTGGACGTTTATGGCGCCGTGGGGAGCGAGATCAAGAAGGGATTTAGGGAGGATTTTTCCATAGGAAACGACGATGATCATCGTTGGACTTTTTTCTTTTAGCTGATCTATAGAGTCTTGATCGAGGTGTGTAGGCTGATAAAGAGCGAGGTTATGTGCGAGGGCTGTTTGTTTTATGGGGTTTTGGTGGAGCGCTCTGCGCTCTTTGTTTCCTCTGCCCACTTTGGCGTCTGGTTTTGTGATAACACCCACGATGCGGATGTTCTCAGCGGCGATTAAGGTTTCCAGAAGTGGGAGTGCAAAGGTACCTGTGCCCATGAATAGTACGCGTGTCTTACCATCATCTTGTTTGGGAAGTTCATTTTTTCTGAGATCAAAGTTACTCATGTTTTGTGATGTTTAGAAGTAGACTCTATGGTCAGGTCGATCGTTAGGCTGTGATGCCAAATTCGTTTCGCATTGTTTGTTGAAATTCGTGTCTGTTTGCTATGACAATTCCGTTTAAATGGTCGATCTCGTGTTGAAAGACGACAGCGAGAAATCCTTTTAGTTTGATTTTACACTGATTACCGTGGGCGTCCAAATACTTAACGGTAATTTTTTCATGTCTGATCAAAGAGTACTCAGCACCAGGTATAGAGAGGCAACCCTCTGGGAAGAGAATACGCTGATCTGAGGCCGTAACGATTTCTGGATTGATGATGGTAAACTTTTTGTCTTCCGCGTCGATCACAGCCAAGCGAAGTGGCTTGCCGATCTGTGGCGCAGCCAGGCCGACACCACGCTCGACATGCATGGTCATAAACATACGCTCGATGAGTTCCTGGATCTCTGGTGCGGTGATGTTGGTTACGTCTTGAGCGGGCGAGGTCAAGACACTATCGGGCATCAGAGTAAGGGGCATCGGTTTAGCATCAGACATGAAGACTACAGTAATGGATTAGAGAAAAGCGTTTAAGAAGCTTTATAATATTTACTATTATGAAGTAAACAGATCGTTTAGTCTACTTGACAAATATTAAAATTTTTGATATTGTATTATTACATTCGCAAGAGACCCTTAAAATGATCAAATCACCTAATACGACGGTAGTAGAGATCATTTTGTTTATTTTTGTCGCAATCGTGCTAGCTACAAGTGTAACTAGTGCAAAGGATGGTATGTATGTTTTTCAACTAGCTCTCCTTAGTGTAGGTGCTACTTTATTTGGTATTTTTATGGCGAAAGGTGCTACTAAAAAGCAGTGCTTGCAGCAATTGGCTGAGCTGACTTTTAGCAAGCAGGATCTTGGAAGTGCTAAAGGTTTGCCGTCAGCTGTGCTCCGCACGAAGGAGCTCACCTTTCACTTTGTAGGTGGTAGAGTTAATAGCATCTCAGAAAATGCCAAAAGTAATGAGTCTGGAAAGACAGAATCTGTTACTGTGGATAGAGATCAATTAGTTGAGGCATAGCCTTATCACGAAACGTCGATGGTGACTCTTCACCATCGACACAAATAAAAGCGCATCACTTTTGTGGTGCTTTTTTATTTTCATAAATCTTTTGTTGATGTGAATATATATTTGAAACTATTTCCAGTTAAACTCTTTTAATATCATCTCTATTTAACTATTCTGTATGGGGTAGATCCCCAATTATCATGCCCTTTGGGTGCGAGCTGAGGATGACAGACCGAACGCTTTATGTTGATTTTTTCGTTGGAGATATGGTAATAATGTGTGCAAGCTCTTTGCATTGCATGAAAATCATTGGTTTCATTAGTTTTTATGTCACTTATCCACACGTTATTCATGGGCTTTTTGTTGAGATTATTTAGAAAGTGGGGTAGAATGTCATGTAGAACCTTTAAGTGGTGAAAAGTGGGGAATTTGAGATGTGCAAGGATAGGGGAATTCTTGTGTACATAATCATGTCCTACTATACATCTGACTGGTTTTGTAGTTGTCTCTGCGATGATTACGTAATTTCAGTGTAGTCAACGTTCATGTTCATTGGTGAGTATAGTCACAGCGTAGATCCCAAAAAGCGCCTTGCGCTTCCTTCGAAGTTTCGTAAGGAGCTCGGGAAGACTGTTGTGGTGACACGCGGATTGGATAAATGTCTTTTCGTTTATCCGATGAGTGCATGGAAAGAGTTGGCGCAGAAGCTTGGCACGATGCCGATTGGTGAAGCGCATACGCGGTCGTTTGTTCGTCTGATGCTCGCGGGAGCGACAGATACGACTATGGACTCGCAAGGTCGCGTCTTGGTCCCTGATTATTTGAAAGAATACGCTGGGCTTGACCGTGATGTAATCGTGGCTGGACTGTTTAACCGTTTGGAAATCTGGGATACGGAGAAATGGCAAACGTACAAGCAAGATGCTGAGAAAAATACGGATCAGATTGCAGAGGAGTTAGGAAAGCTTGGTGTGTATTAGCTTTCATTGTTGAAAGACCAATTTTTACGTAAAGGTCTTTGGATATTGAGTAACGCTATTTCTTATCACTTGTTGCAAGGGGCAGATCCCCAGGCAAGACCCGTCCTCACGTGTGACAGGTCAAGCTGAGGATGACGTATGTGACGCTTAGTGATCTACTAGCAGGTAGAGTTGAAAATTCTCAGCGTTAGTAGTAGGGAGAAAAAGAGGTAAAAATAAAAAAACAATTGTACAATTTATTTATTTTTCTCTTTATGACACAGACGGTTCATATACCAGTGATGATGCGTGAAGCTCTTGATGTGCTTGCGCTAAAAAAAGGGATGACCGTCGTAGACGCAACTCTTGGTGGTGGAGGTTATACGCGCGCTTTGCATGAGGCTGTTATGCCTGGCGGTCGTGTGATTTCGATTGATGCTGATGGAGAAGCTATTGCACGTTTTGTGCAAGACTATCCAAGCATTGCAAAAGAGATTACGATAGTACATTCAAATTATGTCCATGTAAGAAAGGTTTTGAAAGAATGTGACGTGACGCACGCTGATGCGATCGTGGCTGATCTCGGTCTATCATCTGATCAATTAGAATCTGCTGAGCGGGGATTTAGTTTTTTGCATGATGGTGAGATCGATATGCGACTTGATGCGAGTGATGATAATCTTCATGACGGTGCCTTGGTACTCGTCAATACGATGTCACTGGAAGATCTGACAAAGATCATCTATCGCTATGGTGAAGAAGAACACGCTAAAAAGGCAGCTCAAGCGATTATCGATGCGCGACCGCTAACGCGAACAGGAGAGCTTGCGCAGGTTGTGGATCAAGCGATTGGTGGATTTTATCGTCGTAAAAAGTCTTCGATTCACGCAGCGACAAAAACGTTTCAAGCGCTGCGTATTGCAGTGAATCACGAGTATACTTCTTTGGAAAATTTTCTTGCAGCGGGTATGGAGATCCTCACATCAGGTGGGCGTATGAGTATTGTTTCATTTCACTCAGGTGAAGATCGCATAGTGAAAAATGTGTTTCGCGCGCATACCAAAGGTTGTGTTTGTCCTGTTGAGTTGCCACTGTGTGTTTGTACACAGTCACCGCAGGTAAAGATCTTGTATAAGAAACCGTTGCAACCATCCGAGGAAGAAGTAAGAGAAAACCCTCGGTCGCGAAGTGCTAAGCTTCGAGCAATCCAAAAAAATTAGAAAGTTACGTTATGGTGCACATGCACCACGAAGATGAGATAAATAAAAAAAGATCGTGTTAGGATAGTGTGATGTACTCTGCGTCGGAGTACGACATGTTATTCTCAGGGGGGCGCGCTAGAAATGGCATGTCAAATACAAAAAATTATTCTGGGGCACGTGCTGATCATGTGGCCTTGCGGATACAAAAAAAACAAAAAAATAGTGCGTACTGCCAGACTACAAAAGCCAAAGGATTTGGTTTTGTGGGAGTGTTGTTTGGTGTGACCATAGTCAGTATTGCTGGACTCTACTTAGGCGTAATCAATGCAAGCGCCGTACGGGGATCAAGTATTTTTGAGTTGGAGAAACAGATTGCACAAGTCGAGAGTGAGCGTGAGGAGCTCCGTATTCGAGAAGCTGCGCTCCGTGCTCGCATCCAGTCAAGTGATGTGATAGAAAGAAATAATATGAAGCCAATTAAGATCGCTGACTATATTGTTCTCTTGGAAAATGATGCAGTTGCAATTGATCGATAGCGTAAAATGTACGTAATGGGAGCACGGAAATATAATACAACAACAATAACTGGTGATGGTAGAGTAGCATCATTTTTGTTTGATCCTGGCAGACGATTATTTATTGTCTTTGGTCTTTTTTGTGTATTGACTTTTGCCATTTTGGTGCGACTGTTCTTTATGCAAAGTGTCCATTATGAGCGGTACGCAGATAAAGGACTGCGTCAGCATACAAGTGAGAGGGCGCTTCTTGCTAGACGTGGATCGATTTCTATTAAGGATGCAGGAGAGTTGTATCCGATTGCTGTTAATCGAGAATATTTCCGCGCTTTTGTCTCCGAACCTGACGTTGATGACGAGCAGAAAAATACTGTAGCAACACAAATTGCTGGATCGCTATCTGTTGACGCAGGTGACGTCTTGGCAAAGTTATCCAAAGAAGGTGATTTGTACGAAGTCATAGCGCGTAAAATTACCAAAGAGAGAATGGAAGAGTTGCGAGAAGAAAAAATTCCAGGATTACATTTTGAGCCAGAAATAAGGCGTTTTTATCCAGGGGATTCCCTTGGCGCGCATGTTGTGGGATTTGTGGGATCTGATGGAGAAAATACGCGTGGTAGATACGGCGTTGAATCTTCTTTTGAGGGAGAGTTACGTGGAGAGGCTGGACTTGTAGAAGAGTTTCGAGATGCTCGAGGAGGGTGGAATAGTGTAATGGATCGCGCTTTTTCTCCAGAGCAAGATGGCAAAGATATGATCCTGACAATTGAGAGAAGCTTGCAGCAAAGTGTGGAAAAAATATTAGCGGAAGATACGGAGAAGTACGACGCTGAACGTGGCAGTGCAATCGTAATGGAGGTAGGGACTGGGAAGATTATTGCTATGGCGCAAGTGCCAACGTTTTCTCTCAATGAATATGGTCAGGTAGATGATCTTTCACTTTTTAGTAATATTGCTGTCAGTGATGCTTATGAGTCTGGTAGTGTGTTCAAAACGTTTACACTTGCTATGGGATTGGATGCTGGTGTTATCACACCTGGATCTACGTATGATGACAAGGGTTTTGTGAAGGCTGATGTGTTCACCATACGGAACTCTGAAGACAAGGTGTATGGTGTACAAACAATGACCAAGATCCTGGAAGACTCTATTAATACAGGTGTTGTACATGTGGAGAAGTTGCTGGGTAACAGTGCCTTTAAAGAATACGCGGAACAGTTTGGATTTGGAGAACGTACGGGTATTGAGCTTCCAGTTGAGGCAGCTGGTGATTTAAATAACCTTTCAAATTTGAGGCGTACTGTAGAGTTTTATACTGCATCTTTTGGCCAAGGCATCACCGTCACACCACTGCAACTAGTGGTAGCTTATGGTGCATTGGCAAATAATGGTATGATGATGCAACCCTACATTGTTGATCGTGTTATTTCCTCAGATGGAGGGGAGCACGTCAATGAGCCACATGAGAAGAGAAGGGTCATTTCTGAGAAAGCGAGTGAAGAGATTTCAGAAATGCTTTATCAGGTTGTAGCTGGGGGTCATGCTAAGCTGGCTGATGTGCCAGGGTACCGCGTCGGCGGTAAGACAGGTACTGCGCAGGTTGTTAACTCTGAAACAGGGAAGTATGATGAAGAAAAAAAGAACACTACATTTGTAGGTTACGCACCGATTGCGGGACCAAATGATCCAGAGACGATTCCAGAGTACGTCGTATTAGTACGGTATGATAATCCGCGCGCAGTTGAATGGGCCGCGACAAGTGCTTCCCCAACATTCGGTCGTATCATGAAATCTCTTTTGGACTTTCGGGACATACCTCCCACAGAGGAAATTATTTTTGAAGATGCTATTGTACCGGAGAACGTGATTGACTAGTGATTAAACGAAGGCATCTAATATTTTATATAAAGCATAACGATGGGGAAGAAAATCAGAAACAACATATTACAAAAAAGTTTACGTTTTATGGCGCAAGCTCTTGTGCGCAAACATCAGCCACAGATTGTGGGTGTTACGGGGTCTATTGGTAAAACTGCAACGCGTGATGCAATTGTCCATGTACTTGGTAAAGATTACAACGTATATGGTGTTAGAAAAAATTATAACAATGAGATTGGTGTCCCTCTGACAATTATTGGAGCGGGTGCGGGGGGATCTTCTCTTTTTGGTTGGTTACGTGTCGTAATTGTCTGGATTCGACAAATGACGCGGACGGACTATCCAGAAATTTTGGTGATGGAATATGGTATTGATCACCCTGGTGATATGGATGTGCTCGCGGAAATTGCTTCACCTTGTATTGCTGTGGTGACGCGCGTCACTGGAGTGCATGGAGAATTTTTTGAGGGTATTTCTGGAATTGCTGCGGAAAAAGGAAAGCTTGTAGAAAACATTTCATGTGTGCATGGCACTCATGCACCGTGCGCTGCTATTTTGAATCGAGATGATAAGCGTGTGTGGGCAATGTCTCGAAAGACGACTAAGGCTGTTTATTCGTATGGTTTCTCTGATGAGGCTGATTTTGTTGCTTCTCATGTTCAGTTGCATGATCGATCACAAGGTATTTCTTTTAAGCTAAATATTGAGGGGCGTAGTGTACCAATTCGACTCCCTTTGATTATTGGGGAGCATAATGTAAGTGGTGTGTTAGCCGCAATTAGTGTGGCGCAGCTTTTTAAAGTAAATTTGGTTGATATTGCACAAAGATTACTTTCCTATCATATGCCTAGTGGACGTATGCGACTACTTGAAGGTAAAGATCAAACATCGATTATTGATGATACGTATAACGCTTCTCCTGAAGCAGTTATTGCTGCTATAGTATCTTTGCAGGAATTTGCATCAGGCCGAAGTGTGGCAGTGCTTGGTGATATGCTTGAGCTTGGTTCTAGTGAGGATGCCTTGCATGTAGGTATTGGTGTAAAACTTTCACAAGCAAAGATCGATGTTGTGATTTCTGTGGGTAAACGTATGGCGATCATTGGAGAAGAATTACAGAAAAATGGCTATACTCTTGGTGAAAATTTATTTTTGGTTGATTCGCCTGATGAAGCAATGAGTGTAGTAGATCGTATCTTAATGAGTGGAGATACTTTTTTGGTGAAAGGTTCTCAAGGAATGCGTATGGAAAAGGTTGTTGCAAGTATTTTGGCGCCAGAGTATGATGCAAGCGAGTTGTTGTGTAGGCAGGATGATTCATGGAAGAAAAAATCTTTTGTACAGCCATAGAGCTATAGCACGCTTGAATTCAAGGATATGGAGTATTTAGGTCATTCTCTCTCTGGACAAAATGTAGTATGTGCTATATAATTATTTTCATTGAGTAAAAATATGGAAATATTATGCTCATGTATTTTTGCCGTAATCATAGAGATTATGGGCCGGTAGCTCATCTGGTAGAGCGCCTCCCTTGCACGGAGGAGGTAGCGGGTTCAAGTCCTGTCCGGTCCACCACTTCGTATGTAAAAGATGTTGTGTATGAAGCTAGAGAAAAGCATAGCGCTGAAATTTTTGCGTAGTGATGCATTTATAGAGAAAGCGGGCGTGTAGCTCAGTTGGTTAGAGCGCGTCACTGATAATGACGAGGTCCCAAGTTCAAATCTTGGCATGCCCACAATGTACACTGTTTATGTTCTGGAAAATCAGAGTGGATCTACTTATACTGGAGGTACAAAAAATCTTCAGGAGAGATTGGATTTTCATAATGATGACTCGCAGGAAAAGGCGAGGTTCCACAGGACAACATTTCGCAAAGGTCCATGGCATGTGGTGTACACAAAAGCTTTCACAACGCGACGCGAAGCGTTTCGTTATGAAAGGTATTTAAAAACTGGTGTTGACAGAGAATGGTTAGAGGGTGCTCGCCGCGGCGAGTAATGACGAGGTCCCAAGCTCACATCTTGACTTGTCTATAAATAAAAAAAGTCTCATCCATTGATTTGATTTTGTTTCGTACCTTGAAAATTTTTACCTTTACTGAGGATATAGATGATGGACAATGTAAAAATTCTTATACTTTTCATAATTGTCGTAGTGTTTGCGTTAATATTTTATAGCTATGTCTGGTTGCCATATAGCAAAAAACTTATAGACATCAAGTTTTATGGCCTCTCAAAACCTAGTGAGTCTGCACTTGGAACTGTAATTAGTGTTACAGTGTCTGCGAAAGATTGTGCAACAGAAAATGATTTTCTTAAGAAATTATCTGAGACATTAACTCAAGAATGTGAACTGCGCGCAGATCATCCAATTGCGATTGATGTTATTTCTCATGTTAGACAATGCATAAGGGAATATGACAGCTTCAAAGTATTTGTGGATGCAAATGCTGGACTGCAAATTGATGTCTGTATGACACAACTTGGCTATCCGCAAGAATGTAGTAATGAATCTTGTGTCTAAGGTTTGTTTACATTTGCGGACTCTGCAGCTTGAGTGAAATGTGATAAATTTTTCGTTTCATATTAGAATGTAGTGTGACTTCGCAAATTTATTAGGTCAAAATTAGCTTTGATTCAAATGTACAAATCATTTTTAGAGGAGGACTTACAATGGGTGGACATGTAGATTTAAATTTTTTTCTGATACTACTCGCTGTTTTAGGCTTTGTTCCTGTACTTGGTCTTCTCTATTGCTTAGGGAAGCTTAAGTTATTTATGTGTGATCGGACCATACCTTTTAGAGCATGGTTTGATCGGCAGGTTCGAAATTTTATCAAGTGATGAAGATCGCACTGTCGAAAGAGCCGCAGCTTATTACAGCTGCGGCTCTTTTCATTTTTTTGAGGTGATGCTAGGATTATGGGTTATCATTTTTGCACGTTATGAATTTTCCACATCGCTCTCAAAATGTTTTTGCTTTGTCGCTGGGATTTATTTTTGGTGTTGTCTACGCTTTTGCTGCCATATTTTCATTGGAGATTACCTTTTTTGTTTGTGGTATTGTCTTTGTTTCAGTATTGCTGACGAGCTATCGACATGTCTGGGCGATACTTCTTATGGTGTGGACTGTGGGATTTTTGCTTGGTGTTGTCCATACAAGTGGTACACTAGAAGGTATTGATGATTATGTGCTAGCTGGTGAAAGTATTGCAGGTGAGGCTGTGGTTGTACGCGAAACGAGGCAGAGTGCTCGTTTCCTGAACGTCGAAGCGCAGTATCTAGGTGGTCTTCGTGTGCTTGTGCGAGCACCAAAACATGATCCGATTGTTCTGGGGGATCAGATTTCTCTTACCTGTACTCTAGAGGCACCTGAGGCCTTTGATGGCTTTAACTACCCTCGGTATCTCGCAATGCGAGGCGTGGATTATATTTGCGCAGATTCCGTACTTTCTGTAACGGGAAACGAGGGGAGTTTTTTGTCTCGATTAGCCTCTTTTCGTCGTTCTTTGGAGCGTGATTTAAACCTAGCTATGCGGGCTCCAGAAAGTGGATTGGCCAACGGATTACTTTTTGGAGGAGATGATCGTTTGAGTGATGGCCTGCAAGACGCTTTTGCGCGTACGGGAATGAGTCATATCATTGCGGTTAGTGGGTATAATGTCTCGGTCATCATTATGGTCATCACTGTTGTGGGTATTCGCCTTGGTTTGTGGCGCAAACAAGCTGCACTTCTTTCAATCGTGGCAATTGTGTTGTTTGTGGCCATGATTGGATTTCCTTCATCTGGCGTTCGCGCAGCCGTGATGGGGTCGCTTGTTTTGAGTGCTCTACTCTACGGACGCGTATCACAAGCACTTGGGGCGGTCGTATTTGCTTGTGCACTTATGCTTGCTTGGAATCCACTTCAAATCATTTATGACGTTGGTTTTCAATTGTCCTTTGGAGCAGTGCTTGGGATTATGGCTTTTTTTCCACTACTTGAGCGGTACCTTGTATGGCGTGACAAAACACCTTTTCTTATTGAGGTGGTCTTTATGACGGTTAGTGCACAGATTTTTGTGTTGCCTCTGATTGTGTATCACTTCCAGACATTTTCTACTTCATCGCTCCTTGCTAATCTTTTGGTACTGCCTGTGCTTCCGTTTACGATGTTCTTTGTTTTTGTTTGTGCTGTGGTGTATCAGCTCTCTCCGCTATTGGCTTTGCCTTTTGCATTGATTTCCCAAGGTCTTTTGACCTACGAAATCACCGTCATAGAGTACTTTGCGGCGCAATCATGGAGCGCTATAGAAAACATATCTTTTTCGTGGTTTTGGGCAATTACGTACTATACTATCTTGATTAGTATCATCTGGTGGTTTGTGTGGCGGGGTGGTTATGCAGATAAGATTTAATAAAACTTCACATGGACGTTTTTTCTTTTCACCGTTTTTTTCTTTTGGTCCTTATGAGCATTGGACTATTCTTTTCGCTTGTTGCTTGTTTTGCGCTTTACGAAAGAGAGCATTTTCGCGCTACGCAAGTCGCCTTTTTTGATGTCGGTCAAGGTGACGCAACTTTGATTTCTGAAGGATCGTATCAGATACTTATTGACGGCGGCCCTGATGGAAGGGTTCTCCTTGAAGAGCTTGGCAGACATATGCCATTTTGGGATGATACGATTGAAGTTGTGATCGCTACGCATCCAGACGGTGATCATATTGATGGATTGGTTGATGTCGTGCAGAGTTATCATGTGGATCACTTTTTTACGACAAGTATCGAGAAAGATACGTCAGTGTATACTGCACTTGTGCGAAATTTGAAAAATCGTGCTATAGAGATTCAGGACATTGAAAAAGGTTTTCAATTCACGTTTGAATCAGGATCATCACTTGAGATCATATATCCTTTTGTGCAAGAAGATGTGGTCCAGCTTGCTGACGATCCGAATAACACGAGTATCTCTGGAATTTTTTCTGTCCGCAAAGACAGAGAAAGTGCTATCTATGAAAATTTTTTTCTTGGTGGAGACCTTCACAGCGAAATCGAAGATCTCTTGCCAGTCGATGGTTCAATCACAGTTCTCAAGGCAGGACATCATGGATCTGGGACGTCGACGTCTCAGAAATTTTTGGAGCAACTCAAGCCTCGTGATGTGATCTTTTCTGCAGGATTAGGCAATCGCTATAACCATCCCAAAGAAAGTATCGTGCAAAGAGTGGAAGATTTTGGCGCGACAATCTATCGGACAGACATGCAGGGGAGTATTGTCTATGAATGCAGGGAGCAGTGTGTTGTGTCAGTTGATAGGTAGTTGGATTATTTGATAGTGTTTTCAGGAACTAGGAACTAGGAACTAGATATTTTGTACCTTAAACATACTGGAGGAGTTGTTATGTTCAATACTGATTTAGTGTTTTTACAATATAAAATTAAAGAAGTATCTACGATGTTTACTCTAGAGAGTTTTTTGCTGCAAGACAATGAATTTATGCCAAAGCGTCGACGTGCGCCTTTGGGTGTGGAACCATTACGTCATCCGGAGTGTCAGCAACAAATTATTGCAGCGCTTCACTGGCAACTTCTCTGTAGCTCTCCTGTATCTTCTACAGTTCATGCACGACCCTAGTATGTCGTTGAGCAAGAGCTCAGTATTATCAAAGGTGTCATTTGCCTCAATCTTTTTAAAGAGTATCCAGAATTGGTTGGGGAAAAAAATTTTGCATTTACTCCTGAATGGAGAGTGATATGTTGGGATATACAATCAGATGAAGATTCGTTTCGTCCGATTCAGCTGTATGTAACAAAAGATTGCTCTTAAATTGAGGTGTCCTATGATGAGTGATTTTGAAATCAGTGTGATCCTTTGGGTCATTACATTTGTGTTGATTGGTCTCAGCCCTAGTCTCAAACTCTGGACTTTAGTCCAGAAACTTTAGTATAATCCCTCTATGACAAATCAACGACATAACAATCATACAGTCACAAGAGTAACAGTCCATATTGTCTGGA